>Ga0315278_10001115_pt1 | contig 23254 bp, 16 predicted proteins | sample YL17G06_0_MG_FD_203880 | JGI IMG/M metagenome (GOLD analysis project Ga0315278, IMG submission 203880) | Sediment microbial communities from Yellowstone Lake, YNP, Wyoming, USA - YL17G06_0 | ecosystem: Environmental > Aquatic > Freshwater > Lake > Sediment | place: USA: Wyoming | collected... | reverse complement strand
CGCACCAGCGCGCGCAGGCCGTGCGCGCTGCGCATCGATTCCGACTGCTCGAGCAGATGCCGCGTGCCCTCGCCGACGTCCTCCGCGCGCGACAGCACCTCGCGCAGCGACGCGAGCCGCGCGGCGCGCTTCTCGTGGTGTTCGTGCGCGCTGCGCAGCTGCTCGGCGAGACCCTTGGCGCGCGCGACGGCGCGCTCGTTCGCGAGGGTCGCGTCGCGCATCGCGCCCATCAGCCGATCGCGTTCGCCGAGCAGGTTGTTGAGCCCTTCTTCGAGGCGCCGCTGTTCGGCGTCGGCGCGACTCGACTCGCCCTGCTGTACTTCGATCGCCTCGTCCGCGTTGCGCAAGCGGCGCGCGATCTCCTCGCGGCGCTGCTCGGCGGCGGCGCTGCGATCCTCGGCGCGCGCGATGCCGGTCAGCGCGTCGACGAGGCGCGGGTTCACGGCCTCGCGCTCGGCTTCGAGTTGGTGCAGCGACGTCGTCGACGCAGCGACCTGCGCTTCGAGCGCCACCACGGCTTCGCGCTCCGCACCGACGACCGCTTCGATCTGGGCCAGCTGGCCCTCGGCGCTGCGCTCCTCGGCGCGCGCGGCGGCGACCTGCTCGCGCAAGCGCGCCAGTTCTTCCTCGCGCGCGACGCGCGTCTCGGCGAGTGTGGCGCGCTCGCGGTCTTCGTACTCGATGCGGCTTTCGAGCTGCTTGATCTCGGAGCGCAGCGCGAAGAGCATCTCGCTGCCGGCGACGACGGCGCGCTCGCGTTCGGCGAGCTCGAGGCGCAGGCGTTCGAGGTCGGCTTCGCGCAGAGCGAGGTTCGTCTCGGCGGCGGCCAACGCGTCGCGCTGCACGTCGATGCGATGGCGCGTCTCGGCGATCGCGCTTTCCAGGTTGCGACGATCTTCGGCCGCGATCGACAGTTCGAGCAGCCGCAGCCGCTCCTGCAGGCGCTTGAAATGCGCGGCCTTCTTCGCCTGGCGCTCAAGCGTCGCGATCTGGCGACGCAGTTCGCCGAGCACGTCGGTCACGCGCAGCAGGTTCTGCTCGGTGGCGTTGAGCTTGCGCTCGGCCTCCTGGCGGCGCGCCTTGTACTTTCCGATGCCGGCGGCTTCCTCGAGCAGCGCGCGGCGATCCTCGGGCTTCGCCGACACGATGCCCGCGATCTGGCCCTGCTCGACGATCGTGTAGCCGCGCGTGCCGATGCCGGTGTCGCGGAAGAAGTCGAGCACGTCGCGCAGCCGGCACGGCGTCTTGTTGATCAGGTACTCGGAGGTGCCGTCCCGATAGAGGCGCCGCGAGATCTGGATCTCGGTGAAGCCGGCGAACTCGGCGGGCGCGCGGCCGTCGCTGTTGTCGAAGGTGATCGCCACCTCGGCCATGCCGACCGCGGGGCGCGCCTCGGAGCCCGCGAAGATCACATCGTCCATCAACTTGCCGCGCAGATGGCGCGGCGACTGCTCGCCCATCGCCCAGCGCATCGCATCGACGACATTCGACTTGCCGCAGCCATTGGGTCCGACGATGCCGGTGATACCCGGCTTGAACGCGAGCACCGCGCGGTCGACGAACGACTTGAAGCCCGAGATCTGCAGGGACTTGATGCGCAAGCGCACCTCGGGACCCGGGACATACTGGTGGAGGGCCAGCCGGCCAGGTCGGGGTAAGGGTCGGGTCGCGGCTTTTTCGGAAGTCCGAGGGGGGCTCGGTGACCTCTTGTTACCACCCGGAGCGCGGACTTGGCAAGGGTTCCGTGCTGGGTTCGTGATGGCTTCGTCATGCGCGGGCGCAGAGTCCTACGCGCTCGTCCCGGAGAGCACCTCGAAGCCTTCGCGCTCCGCGGCGTCGGCGAGGCGGAGATCGAAGGTCACGAAGGCGATACCGTGCGGTCGTTCCTCGACGGCGACCAGCGCGGCACCGAGATGCAGGGCATCCGCGGCGCGCAGCGGATGCGATTCGAGCAGGCGGCGCGCTCGGGCGCGCACGGCGTCGAGATTCGCGACTTCGTTCCAGGCGATCTCGAGACGAACGAGACGACGTTTGGCAGAGCTGAAGTCCGCAGACGTGATGGCGCCGTCACGACGTTTGCGAGCCAGCGCCGAGACGACTTCGGTCCCTGCCAGTGCCCAAACCACCGTGACCGGATCTGCGCGAAGCCAGGCGCGACAGCGAGCGCTCTGCACTTCCCTGCAGATGAGTGGCACGAGCGCCGACGAGTCCCAGAACCTCACCGCTGTTCGCGTTCCTCGAGAAGCGCCGCGAGCACACCGGCCGGACGACCGGGGGGATCCTTCGCGAGAATCTCGCGCGGAATCTTTCCGGACCCGCGCCGGAGGATTCCCTTCCGTTCGAGTGCGATCAGCGCCTCGGCGCCGGCGGGCTGCTCATCGTGCATATGCGATATGGGAACAATCTGCGCGATCGGAACATCGCGATCCAAGACTCGCACGATCTGTCCCTTGCGCACCAGCGCAAGGTAGCGACTGAGGTGGTTCTTGAGCTCGCCGATCTTGGCTTCCTTCATTTGGCCAATTTAGCCAAGATGCGAAGGACGAGCCAGCGGCGGGTCAGCCCGCGGCGCGGGCGACCGGCTCGGGACTGCGTTCGAATTGCAACTGGTAGAGCCGCCAGTAGGCGCCGCGCTTCGCGAGCAGTTGGTCGTGACTGCCGGTCTCGACGATACGACCGTGGTGGAGCACGTGAATGCGGTCCACGTCCTGGATCGTCGAGAGCCGGTGAGCGATTACGAGCGAGGTGCGATCGGCCATCAGCGCGTGGATGCCGTGCTGTACCAGCACTTCGGTCTCGGGATCGACCGAGCTGGTGGCTTCGTCGAGCACCAGCACGTCGCCGCCGTGGGCGAGCGCGCGTGCGAATGACAGCAGCTGGCGCTGGCCGGCCGACAGGTCGCTGCCCCGCTCGCGCAGCACGGTGTCGTAGCCGTGCGGGAGCTTCTCAATGAAGCGGTGCGCCTCGACCGCGCGCGCCGCGCGCTCGATCTGCGCGGGTGTCACGTCGCCGCGCTCGAGGCCGATGTTCGACCCGACCGTGCCACTGAACAGGAACACGTCCTGGAGCACCAGCGCGATCCGCTGGCGCAGTTCGCGCTGGGGCAGCTCGCGCAGGTCGACGCCGTCGAGCCGGATCGCGCCGCGATTTACTTCGTAAAGGCGCGTCAGCACCTTGATGATCGAGGTCTTGCCCGCGCCGGTGGAGCCGACCAACGCGACCTTCTCGCCGGGCGCGACGCGGAACGAGACGTCGCGCAGGATCCAGTCCTCGTTCTGGTAGGCGAACCAGACGTTCTCGAAGACGACTTCGCCGCGCGCGGATCTCGAAGCCACGATCCGATTCGACGGATCCTTTCCCGGTTCCGATTCCTGATCTTGGATCGCAGGCACCGTGTCGAAGAGCTCGAAGATGCGCTCCGTGCTGGCCATCGCGGATTGCATTACCGAGTACTTCGCCGAGAGATCGCGCAGCGGCATGAAGAAACGCCGCATCCAGTCGATGAAGACGTAGAGCGTGCCGGCCGTCGCGAAGCCGGCGCCGTAGCCGACGATCACCGCGACCGAGACGCCGCCGGCGATTTCGACTGCCGCGAACAGCGCCGCGTCGTAGCGGATCGAGTTGATCCAGGCATCGCGGTGCTCGGCGTTCATCGTCTCGAACTCGCGCTGGTTGCGCGCCTCGCGCGTGAAGAGCTGCACCACCTTCATGCCGGTGACGGTCTCCTGCAGCGTCGCGTTGATGCGCGCGATCCGGACGCGCACCTTGCGGAACGCGTCGCGGATGCCGCGCCGGAACAACACCGCGCAGGCCGCGAGGATCGGCACCACCAGGAACGACACCAGCGCGAGACGTGGCGACAGCAGGAACAGCACCACCATGAAGCCGATCATCTTCGCGACATCGGTCACCAGCGCGACGATTCCCGACGAGAACATCTCGGCGATGTTCTCGACGTCGTTGGTGGCGCGCGTGACGAGGCGGCCGACCGGATAGCGATCGAAGAAGCCGAGGTGGAGTTTCTGGATGTGGCCGAACACCTCGCGGCGCAGGTCGCGCATCGCGGCCTGGCCGGTCAGCGACATCAGCACCGCGTTCGCGAACTGGAAGCCCGCGCTCGCCAGCATCGCGAACAGATACAGCGCCGCGAGCCACCCGAGCGGCGACATGCCGAGATGCGGCTCGAACACGAATTCGAAGCGCACGGGTTGATGCGGCACGACGCCCACAGCGCCCGCGGCCGGACCCACCACGCGGTCGAGTCCGTTCTTGATGATCCACGCGGGCGCCAGCTCCAGCAGGAACATCGGCACCACCATCGCGATGGTGGCCGCGACCTGCCAACGGTACGGCGCCACGTAGCGCCACAGCCGGCGCAGCAGGTGCGTGTCGTACGCCTTGCCGAGCGCTTCTTCTTCCTGGAACGCGGCGCTCATGCGGCTCCCTCGCGTTCCAGCTCGTCTTCCAGCTCCTGATCGCGCGCCAACCGCGCGTAGAGACCGCCGCGCCGCTGCAGTTCGTCGTGATTGCCGAGTTCGACGACGCGTCCTTCGTCGAGCACGACCACCTGGTCGGCGTCGCGCACGCTCGCGACGCGGTGCGAGATCACGATCACCGTGCGGCCTGCGAACACCTCGAGCAGGTTGCGGCGGATCGCGGCCTCGGTCTCGGTGTCAACGCTCGACAGCGTGTCGTCGAGGATCAGGATGCTCGGCCGCAGCGCGAGCGCGCGGGCGAGCGCGGTACGCTGGCGCTGTCCGCCCGACAGCATCACGCCGCGTTCGCCGACCAGCGTGTCGTAGCCGTCGGGCAGTTCGGCCACGTCCTTGGCGAGTTGCGCGCGTTCGGCGGCCTCGCGCACCCGCGCCGGATCCGCGGCGGGAAGCCCATAGGCGACGTTCTCGCCGAGCGACATCGAGAACAGGAACGCGTCCTGCGGGACCATCGCGATGTGCGACCGCAATGTGCGCAGCGGAATCCGGTTGATGTCGACACCGTCGAGGAAGAGCTGGCCGGCGGGCACCTCGAAGAGGCGCGGGATCAGCGACGCGAGCGTGCTCTTGCCCGAACCGATGGGACCCACGACGCCGAGCACCGACCCGGCAGGCACGTGCAGCGAGACACCGCGCAGCGCCTCCTCACGACCCGCGTCGTAACGGAACGACAGGTTGCGGAACTCGATCTCGCCGCGCAGCACGTCGACCTTCGCGGCGTCCGGACGGTCGGCGATCGACGGCGCAGTCGAGAGCACCTCGTCGATGCGCTGCATCGCGGCGCGCCCGCGCTGCAGCAGCGCGAACACCCAGCCCATGATGAAGGTCGGGAAGGTCAGCTCGTAGATGAACATCGCGAAGGAGAAGAACTGCGAGAGCTGCATGCGGCCCTGCTCGATGAAGGTGCCGCCCACCCAAAGCACGATCCACATCGCAAAGGCCGGCAGCATCATCGTGATCGCGGGCATCGAGGCATTCACGCGAACCAATTGGAGCTGCGCGCGATAGAGCGCCTCGTTGGAGGCTTCGAAGCGCTCCGCCATCGCCGGCTCCATCGCGTAGGTCTTCACGACCGAGACACCTGCGATCGATTCCTGCAGCTGGTTCGACAGCGCCGCGAGGCCCTCCTGCACGTCGAGGTTCGAGCGGTGCATGTTGCGACCGAAGCCGCGCGCGACGAACAGGAACAGCGGGTACGGCACCAGCACCAGCAGCGCGAGCGTCGGATTCAGCGAGAACATCGCGGTGATCACGAACGCAAAGAGGACGGGCGTCTGCAGCAGCGAGAGCGCGCCCGGGCCGAGCATCAGCCGCACCGAGCCGAGGTCGTTCACGCAGCGGCTCATCAGATCGCCGGTGCGCCAGCGCTGGAAGAACGACTGCGGCAGCCGCTGCAAGTGCGCGAACAGGTCGTTGCGGATCTCGTACTCGATCTCGCGCGCGAGGTTGAAGAGCGCCGTGCGCGAGACGTAACGGAGCGCGCCGCGCGCGAGCGTCGCCGCCGCGAGCCAACTGCAGCGCCGTAACACTTCGCGCTGTCCGAGTCCCTGCTCGACGCCCGCCATCGCCCAACCGACCAGCATCGGCACCGCCGTGAAGCCGGCGGCATAGCCCAGAGTCACGGCGCCGCCCTGCGCATAGCGCACGCCGTTGCGGCGCACGTAGCTCATCAGCCGCGCCCAGGCGCGCCGTTGCGCTTCGGCGGCGACCGCTTCCGCCGGCGCGGCCGCTGCGCTCACCCGCGAACCCAGCGCGCGATGCGCGCGCGGTCGACGCCGAGTCGCCACGCCGCGAGTGCGATCGTATGGCGCGCCCAGGTAGGCAGCGCGCCGTGTTGCTGGTAGCGACGCGCCGACGTCGAGATCGCGAGCGGCAACAGCGCGAGGCGGCCGTGGCCGCGCAGATCGCGCGCGAGGTCGAGATCTTCCGCGATCGGCACCTGCGCGATGCCGCCGATCGCCTCGAGCACCGTGCGCCGCGCGAAGATCGCCTGATCGCCGTACGGCAGTCCGGCCCACGCGGCGCGGCGATGCGCGCCAAACTCGATGATGCGCAGCGCGAGCGAGCGCTCGTCGAAGCGCAGCCGGAACGCGCCGCCCGCAACGTCCGGTTCCGAGAGCGCCGCACGCACCGCTTCGGCCCAGCCGAGCGGGAGACGCGTGTCTGCGTGCAGGAAGAGCACCACCTCGGCTCCGGTCGCGCGCCAGCCCGCATCGAGCTGTCGAGCTCGACCGCGGGGCGATGTGATTAATTGGGCACCGACAGCCCGGGCGCGATCGGCGGTCCGATCGAGACTGCCACCGTCGACGACGACGATTTCGTCGGCGGATCGTGCGCTCGCAATGGCCGCCTCGACCGTCTCCGCCTCGTCGAGCGTCGGGATCACCACTGCGATCCGCACCGGCTGACCTTAGCAGGCTGCACGCGCGCTTGACTGCGGACCCCCCGCTTCTCTACCTGTTCCGCGTGAAGACTCCCGACGATTCCGATCGCCCCGCCGATCCTGCCGCGCCGCCGAGCGCGCCGAGCTACGCCCGGGCTGGCGTCGATCTCGATCACGACGAGGGCTTCGTCGCCGAGATCGCGCGCATCGCGCGGACCACGTTCCGGCCCGAGGTGCTCTCTGGCGTCGGCGGCTTCGCGGGTCTCTTCAAGACGCCCGACCGCTACCACGACCCGATCCTCGTCGCCAGCAATGACGGCGTCGGCACCAAACTGAAACTTGCTTCCCAGCTCGGTCGCTACGACACGGTCGGCATCGACTGCGTCGCGATGGTCGTGAACGACCTCGTCGTGCAGGGCGCCGAGCCGCTGGTGTTCCTCGACTACGTCGCGATGGGACGCCTCGACACGAAGATCGCGGCCGATGCGCTGCGCGGCATCGCCGAAGGCTGCCGCCGTGCCGGCTGCGCGCTGCTCGGTGGCGAGACCGCGACGATGCCGGACATGTACGCCGAGGGCGACATCGAACTGGTCGGCTTCGGCGTCGGCGTGGTCGAGCGCGACAAGGTCATCGACGGCTCCACGATCAGCGACGGCGACGTGTTGATCGGCATCGGCAGCAACGGCGTCCACAGCAACGGCTTCTCGCTGGTCCGGCGCGTGCTGGAACAAGGTCTTCGCGCCGGCTCCGTCGACCTGTGGGCGGAGGTCGACGAGCTGAACGGTTCGCTCGCGAGTGTGCTGCTCGCGCCGACCAAGATCTACGTAAAGCCCGTCCTGAACCTGATTCGCGATTTCGTGATCAAGGGCATCGTGCACATCACCGGCGGCGGCTTCGACGGCAACGTGCCGCGCGTGTTGCCCCAGACGGTGCGCGCCCGCATCGATCTCGGCTGCTGGCCGCGCCCGCCGATCTTCGACTGGCTCCAGACCCACGGCGAGATCGCAGACACCGAGATGTTGCGCGTCTTCAACTGCGGCATCGGAATGATCCTGGTCGTCCAGCCCGACCAGACGGACGACGTGATCGAGCGCCTGCACGGCCTCGGCGAGCGCGCGTATCGCATCGGTGCGATCGAGCGCCGCCAGCCGGACGACGCGCCGGTCCGCTACGTCCGCGTGCGGCGCTCACAATAACGATGCGCAGCGTCGCGATCTCCGGCACGCGATCGCGGACGCGTGCGCGCCGGTGGGACGTGGTGGTGCTCGGCTCCTCGTTGCCGGGATTGATCGCTGCCGTGCGACTGGCGATGGGTCGCTTGCGCGTGCTCGTCGTCGAGGAAGAAGCCGCCGCGCGCCAGCCCGCGACGGTGCGCGAACCGTTCTTCCTGGCGGGCAGCGGTGCGGGTGGCGTGCTCGACGCGTGTCTGCGCGCGCTCGCACTGCCGCTGATCGACCGCCGCCGCCTCGCTTCGGAGTCGATCGCATACCAGGTCGTGATGCCCGACGCGCGCGTCGACGTCGCATCGCCGGCGCGCACCGCTGAGGAGCTGGTCGCGTGGGGACTCGCGAAACCCGACGTCGCGCGCGGTCTCGTGCGGGGTCTCACCGAAGCCGCGGCGGGCGAGCGCGAGGCGCTGCTCGACTCGCCGGTCGTGCGGGCGTCGCGCGCCGCCGCCGGACTCGGTCGCGCCGCGGCACCGCGTCACGCACGCGGCCTGCCGGGCGAAGTGAGTCAGCCACCCGACTCGCTCGTGCCGTGGCTCGAAGCGCAGGTGCGTGCGCTGGTGAACGTCGCGACGCCGATCGCGCCGCCCGAGGCGCGCGCCCGCCTGCTGGGCGGCGCGCTCGAAGGCGGCGCCAGCTTCGAGTCGGCCGAGGAGACGTTGATCGGCCTGCTCCGCCGTCGCTTCCACGCGCTGCACGGCGAGATCCGGCTGCTGCCGGGCCGCTTCGAGCTGGTGTCGGTCGGAGAGATGGCGGGCGTCGCCCCTGCGATGAGCGACGAAGTCTGGTTTGGCCGCGCGCTGGTGCTGAACGCGCCGCTCGGACCGCTCGCGGCGTGGCTCGAAGCGTCGGGCGGCGCCCCCGACTTCTTGCCAACGCCGCCCGTGTTGCGCCATCGCGGCTGGACCGCGCTGAAGGTCGCACACGACGCGCTGCCCGAAGGCATGGCGCGCCGTGTGATCCGCGTGCGCGATCCGCGGGCGCCGCTCGAGGGCGCCAATCTAGTACGCATCGGGACGTTCCCGGAAAAGGCCGGGCGCGACGTGCAGGTCGTCGCGAGTTACGTGCTGCCGCTCGGAGAGGACGCGGCAGCGCAGGCTGAGGCGGACGTCGCCGATTCGCTACTCGAACTGATGCCGTTCGCCCGCGAACGCGCGCGCCGCGCCGCCCAGGCCGCGCGGCCGCGCTGGGACGACGACCTTGCGCTCGAAGACCCGGCCCAGGGCGCCGGCTGGCCGAGCGAAGTTGAACTGCGCCTGCTCTCGAAACCGCCCGTCTACCGCCTCCCCCGCGAAGAAGTCGGAGTCCTCGGCGTCGAGGGCGACTGTCTCCTCGGCTGGCGCGCCGGCGACGCCATCCTCTCCGACCTGACCTGAGGAGAAAGGGGACGGTCCTCGAAGTGACCTGGCTGTGGACTCGAGGGACACACCTCACCAGCCCCCGTCCCTCGATTCGCCAGCACGACCGCGGATCGGACCCGTGGGTTGACGCCGCCCGTCCGGTTCGGTCCCCTCCGCTGAGATGAAGCGATCTTCCCTGCTACGGCTCGTCCTGTACGTGCGGCCCTACGTCGGGATCCTGCTGCTCGGGCTTCTCTGCACGATCGCCTTCTCGGGCTCACGGATGGCGCGCACTTATCTGCTGAAGCCGCTGATCGACGACGTGCTCCCCGCCGCTGCCGCGCAGGCCGGCGGCGAGCGACCCAGCCTCGCGTGGCCCGGTCTCGCACGCGTCGCGACCTTCGCGCTGCCCCGCGTGCTGCATCCCAGCCGCGCGAGCCTGTCGCTGCCAAAGATCCCGGGCCTGCCCCGCGCGTCCGCCAATGCGAACGAGCCCACGCCGCCGCCGGCCACCGCGGACGGCCTCACGCCGGCCGATCGTTTCTGGGGCTTGATGCTCGCCGGGCTGATCGTCGTGCTGATCCTCCCGATCGCCCACTTCGGCCAGAGCTATCTCTCCGAGTACGCGATGGGCCGCGTGCTGATCGACATCCAACAGCAGATGGCGACCAAGCTGCTCGAGCTGCCGCTCGCGCACCACCACAACATGCAGCGCGGCGACGCGCTGACGCGGACACTGAACGACAGCATGATCGCCCACTCGCTGTTGCGCACGCTGGCCGGCGACATCATCGAAGGCGTGATCTCGATCGTAGTGGGCGTCGGAACGCTACTCGTGATCTCGTGGCAGCTCGCGTGCGTGACGCTGGTGATCGCGCCCGCGCTGGCCGGCGTCGTGGCTGTCTTCGGACGCAGCATCCGCACCCGCGCGCGGCGCCGGCAGGAGACCGTCGGCGACGTGACACAGCGCCTCGTCGGCATCCTGTCCGGTATCAAGGTGATCAAGGCATTTCGCGCCGAGCCCTACGAGGAGGTCGCCTTCGCGCGCGACAACATGCGCCTGTTCCGCCGCAGCATGCGCGTGGTGTCGAGTCGCGTGTCGTCGCGCAGCGCGGTCGAGGGACTCAGCAACATCGCCGGACTCGTGGTGCTCGGCGCCGGCACCTTGCTCGCGCTCGACGGGAGTTGGGGCCTCTCGCCCGGCTCGCTCGCCGCATTCATCACGGTGATGTTGACCACGCAGCGCACCTCGAAGGATCTCACCAAGAGTTGGACGCAGCTCCAAGACGCGCTGCCCTCGGCGGAGCGCTATTTCGAGCTGCTCGACACGCCTTCCGAAACAGCCGACCGCTCCGACGCCGTGCCCATCGACGGCATCCACGAGGGCATCCGGATCGCAAAGGTGTCGTTTTCGTACGGCCGCGAGCCGGTGCTGCGAGACGTTTCCATCGACGTGCGCGCAGGCGAAGTCGTCGCGCTGGTCGGCCGCACCGGCAGCGGCAAGACGACGCTCGCCGACCTGCTACTGCGTTTCTACGAGCCGACCTCCGGCACGATCGAGATCGACGGCGTCGACCTGCGCCAGATCTCGCGCGACGCGCTGCTCGCGCAGGTCGCGGTGGTGTCGCAGGATCCGTTTCTATTTGGCGGCACGATCCGCGACAACATCCGCTACGGCCGTCCGGACGCGAGCGATGCCGAGATCCTCTCCGCCGCGCGCGCCGGTTATGTCGACGAGTTCGCGGCGACGCTGCCGCAGGGCTACGACACACCGGTCGGCGACGCCGGCGCGAAACTCTCGGGGGGGCAACGCCAACGCATCACGATTGCACGCGCGCTGCTGAAGAACCCCTCGCTGCTGATCTTCGACGAGGCCACCAGCTCCCTCGATGCGAAGAGCGAACAACTCGTGCAGCGCGCCATCGACGCGCTGATGCGGAACCGCACCGTCATCGTGATCGCGCACCGTCTCTCGACGATCCGCCACGCAGACAAGATCGTCGTGCTGGAAGACGGCGCCGTATCGCAGCTGGGCACGCATGACGAGCTGATGGAAAAGCCCGGGCTGTATCGCGAGCTGGTGGGAATCCAGAGCGGCAGCGCCGCTAACGCATGATCCTCGTCGCTCGGCGTTGCCTCGCTACGCGGGATGCAGCTTCGCTCAGTGTCCGGTCGGCTCGAGCAGGACGAGATCAGTCGCGAGCGGACGCGGCCACTCGATCAGCACCTGCATGCCGGCCGGCATTCCCTTCCTATCGAGATTCTCGCGATCGACGAGCAGGAAGCCGGGGCGCGGCTCGTTCGCTGCGAGGAAGCGCGCGGCCGAGGCCGCGTCGCCGAGCACCTCGACTACATCGCGGCGCAGAACCCAGTTGGCGGCGTGGTGCATGCCTCCGTAGTCGGCGACCGGATCGACCCCAACTACGGACGCCACCGACTCGAGAAACGCGCGCTTCTCGCGGCCCGGATCGAGGGCCGGTTCGACCACGCGCGCCTGTGCGACCGTCGCCGCGAGAGCAACCAGCGCGAGACCCATCGCGCGCCTTGGATTCGAGGCCGCGTGTACCGCGAGGAGCGCGCCGGCGAGCGCCGTCATTCCGAGCGCGGCGCCGAGCGCGATCGTGAGCGGCGACGCCGTGGCGACGAGTCGCCAGATCCGCGCGCCCTTCGTCGCGCCGATCGCCGCCGTCGGATCGGCGCCCAGCCACACGAGCAGCGCCGCCAGCAGCAACGCCGCGCCCAATACAGCGCCGAGCCCCGCGATCGCGAAGCGTCCCGCAGCGGCGAGGCCGAGCGCTACGCGGCGCTCGCGCAGAAGTCGCTCGCCCTCGCGCGTCGCGATGCGCGCGACGAACAGCGCAGCACCCGGGTAGAGCGGCATCAGGTAGTGATGGCGCTTCACCGGGAGCAGCGAGAGCAACAGGAAGCCGCCGCAGAACCACGCGAGCGGGAACGCATCGGATCGATCGAGCGGACACCGTCTCGGCAACGTGGCGAACGCCGCGGGCAGCAGCAGCGCGCCGGGCAGGAACGCGACCGGGAAGATGCGCAGGTAGTCCCACGGCGCGCCCGGATGACTCACGCGCCCCATCGCGTGCTCGAGCGCGTGGTGCATCACGATTCGCGAGACGTAGTCCCAGCCCACGTGCTGGCCTGCCGCGGCGAGCCACACCGCAACCGGTAGCAGCGCGAGCGCGAAGGCGGCCGGCACCCATGCCGATAGCAGGCTCTTCCCGCGCCCTTCGAGCAGCCGCGACGCGACGATCGTCACGGCCGGAATCGCGATCGCGATCGGCCCCTTCACCAGCACACCGAGCCCCGCGGCGAGACAGCCGACTGCGTACCAGCGGCGCGACGAGTTGCGTTCGTCGGTCGTCTCGCCGCGGACGAACGCATAGAGCGCGACGACGACGAATCCCGTCAGCAGCGCATCGAGATTAGCCCGACCGGCGAGGCTCGCGAAGCGCACGCCGGTCGCCAGCAACACGGTGCTGGCAAGCGCGGCATGCAGACCGGCCAGACGCCGCGCGATTCCGAAGTTCGCGAGCAGTGCGGCCGCCGCGCCAAGCTGCGAGGGAACGATCGCCGCGGCCGGGAGCCCAATGCCGAGCCGCTGCGCGGCTGCCGCGATCCAGAAGAAAAGCGGGGGCTTGTCGTAGTAGACCGCGCCGTTCAGGTGCGGCACCAACCAGTCGCCGCCCGCACCCGCGATGATCCGACTTATTTCTGCGTAGCGATGCTCGTCGATATGGGAGAAGTCGTGCGCGCCGCCGAGCGACACCACGAACAGCGTCACGGCGGCGACGAGCCCGGCCACCAGCAACTGCGAGAATTCCACGGGCGTTGCGGTGACGCGGAAAGCATTCGTCCGGTTCGACACGGCGGCAACGTAGGCATCACGCCCGCGCGCGCGAGATCGATGAACGGAACTTCATCACCTGCCCGAGCGCATCCGGGCCTGCGCGCATGCAACGACCCTTCGCAAGCACTACGGTGAGGCACCATGGCACGCATCCTGCTGCTCGAGGACGATGGGGTGACCGCGCAGGCCGTCGCTGCCGGGCTCGCGCATCACGGCTACGAAGTCGAGGCGGTGGGCGACGTCGCGTCCGCCTGCGCCGCGATCGACCGCATCGCCTTTGACGCAGCGATCCTCGACGTGATGGTGCCGGGAGGCAGCGGTTACGACGTGCTGGACGCGCTGCGCGCGCGGAGCGCCGGCGTTCCGGTGCTGATCCTGACCGCGCGCGATGGCGTCGGCGATCGCGTCGAAGGTCTCGACCGCGGCGGCGACGACTATCTCGTCAAGCCGTTCGCGCTGGTCGAACTCGCGGCGCGATTGCGCGCCCTGCTGCGGCGCCCGCCGACCCGCATCGAGGTCGCGCGGGTCGGTGCGCTCGAAGCCGATCTGCTGCACCGCAGCGCGCGCTACGGCGACACCGCGCTCAATCTGACGCCGAAGGAGCTGGAGCTGCTGCACTTCCTGGTTGCGCGCGCAGGCGAAGTGCTCACCCGCAAGGAACTCCTCGAACAAGTCTGGGGCTACCGCTTCGATCCGGGGACGAACGTGGTCGAGGTGCACGTCAACCGCTTGCGCCGAAAGCTCGAGTCGGCGGGAGCCACCGACTGCATCCGCACCGTGCGCGGGGCCGGATACTCGATCGATGCGTGATTTCAGGGCGTTCTTCCGCGGCGTCGACGTGCAGATCGGCCTCGTCATCGGCGCGGCGATCACGCTGCTGCTGATCGGCGTCGTGACGACGCTCTTCTTCGTCGCGACGCACGATGCGATCGAGGTGCTCGATCGCAATCTGCTGGCCGAGCTGCAACGCATCGGCGCCGAAGTGACGAGACTCGACGCCCAGCATCTGCGCGACCTGCCAGTCGAGAGCGGCACCGTGTTCCGGCTGGTCGATGCCAACGGAACCACCCACGACGTCTCGGGCCATTGGCCGTCGACGGGTCGCCTGTGGCCGCACCGCACCTCCTCGCTGCGACTCAGCCTTGCCTCCGCGGACGATCATCTGGTGCGCGCGCTCAGCGTCGCGAACGGCGCGCACATCGAAGGCGCTGCCTCGCTCGGCGAATTCGTCCGCGAGAGCCAGGAGCATCTCGGCCAGATCGCCATCAGCCTGCTGCTCGGCATCCTGGGCACGGCCGCGGTCGCGATCTTCGCGACGCGGCGCGCGCTCGCCCCGTTGCGCGAAGCGACCCGCGCCGTCGAGAACATCGACGAGCGCAGCCTCGACGCGCGGCTCGCGCTGCGCGGCAGCCCCGACGACATGGACCGCCACGCGATCGCGCTGAACCGCGTGCTCGAGCGGCTCGAGCAGTCGTTCCAGCGCATCTCCGCATTCAGCGCCGACGTCGCCCACGAGCTGCGCACGCCGGTGAATCGCGTGCTGAACCTCGTAGACGTCGCCCTCCTCGCCCGAGAGGGCGCCGCAGCGCCGCAGGAAATCATTGCGGTTCGCGAGTCGATGGAGGAGATGCGCCGTCTGATCGAGCGCCTGTTGTTGCTCTCGAAAGGGGACGCGGGTCGGTTGCCGCTGCAGCGCGAGCGCATCGACCTCGCTCATCTCGGCACGGACCTCGCCGAGCTGTTCCGCCCGAGCTGCGAGCAGAATCACGTCGCGCTCGAGATCGACGCGCCCGAGGGCTCTGCCAGCTCAATGGTCGATGCCGGGATGCTGCAGCAAGCGGTCTCGAACTTGCTCGACAACGCGATCTCCCATACGCCAGCCGGCGGCGCGATCCGGCTCCGCGTGGCGGCCGACACCGACATCGCGACGATCGCCGTCAGCGACTCCGGCCCAGGCGTTCCGGAGCGCGATCGCGAGCGGATCTTCGACCGCTTCGTGCAGCTCGACGGCTCCCGCAGCACGACGGGCGCGGGGCTCGGACTCGCGATCGCGCGGATGATCGCGCGGCTTCACGGCGGGGACCTGAGCGTCGGCACCTCGCCCCTTGGCGGCGCGTGCTTTGTGCTGCGCGTCCCGCGCGGGACCCCGAGGCCGGCAGCAGCGAAGCGCGTCTCGGAGAGCGACTCCGCAGCGAATGACGAGTCCGTCATGATTCGCTCATCGGCTTGAGAGGCACGCCACCATGCTGCAGCCTCGCGCCAGTGGGGACTAGCATGTCGACGTCGAGCGCGTCGCGAAGCGGGATGGTGGCGCTCGCAGCGATGGGGCTCTTCGCGTGCCAGCACGTTGCTCCCGCGCCGCTCTCCGCCGAGCAAAGCGCCGCCGCGCTCGAAGCCCGCTCGCTCGCCGATCCGGCGCTGCGCAGCTTTCTGGAACGGCAGCTCGAAACGACGTTCCCCACCTGGCCGCCGCCGCGCGTCGACCTCACCTGGCTGACGCTCGCCGCGTTCTACTTCCAGCCGAGTCTCGACGTGGCGCGCGCCCAACTCGAAGTCGCACGCGGCGGCGTCGAAACCGCCGGCGAGCGGCCGAACCCGTCGGTCGCGATCGCGCCCGAGTGGAGCTCGAATCCCGGGACGGGCGTCAATCCGTGGATCGCGGCGCTGCACGTCGATTGGCCGATCGAGACGGCCCACAAACGACAGGACCGCATCGACCGCGCCAGCGCGCTCGCGTCCGCCGCCGAGCGCGCGATCCTCGTCGAGGCATGGCGGATCCGTCGCGAACTCCGCGCCGCGCTGGCCGACGCCATTTCGGGTCAGGAGCGCGTCGCGCTGCTGCGCGAGCGCCATGGCGTGCAGCAGCAGATCGCCGATCGCATCGACCATCGTGTAGAGGCCGGTGCGGCGACGCGAGGCGATGCGATGCTGCAGCGACTGGTATTGCTGTCAACCGAGGCGGAGCTCGCCGACGCCGAGCGCACGCACGCCGGAACGCGCGCGCAGGTCGCCGCGGTGATCGGCGTGCCGAGTCGCGCACTCGACGGCTTCGAACTCGCCTACCCGCTCGGCCAACCGGTCGATCCGGTCGATGCGCTGGAGGAGACCGAGGCACGACGCCAGGCGCTGATCGCGCGCGCCGACGTGCTCGCTTCACTCGACGACTACGCCGCCAGCGAGGCCGCGCTGCGCCTCGAGCTGGCGAAGCAATGGCCCGATCTGCACCTCGGCAGCGGCTACCAATTCGACCAGGGCCAGAACAAGTGGGGACTCTCCGTGTCGCTCGATCTGCCCGTGATGAACCAGAACGAGGGACCGATCGCGGAGGCCGTCGCCGCGCGCAGCGAAGCCGCGGCGCGCTTCGTGGCGCTGCAGGCGCAGGTAATCGCAGAACTCGACCAGGGTTTCGCACAGCTCCGCGCGGATCGAGAACAGACGCGACGCTTCGAGGCGTTGGTCGCAGAGCAGCGGCGAGCGGCGCAGCGCGTCACCGCCGCACGAGCGGAAGGCGCGACCGATCGCTCCGCGGAGCTGGCGGCGGAGGCGGAAGTGCAGCGCAGCGAGATCACGCTGCTCGACGCGCGCCTCGCGCTCGACCGGACCCGCGCCCAGCTCGAGGCCGCGGTCCAGGGTCCCCTCGCGCTGGAAGGCGACTCGCTGCATTCCGCGGGCGCAGCGCCCACGCGAGAGACGCAATGAGGAGGGGGAGCACGTTGCTGCTCGCAGCATTGCTGCTGGCCGTGAGCGCACGGGCCGCTGGAACCCCTGTCGTCCTCGATGCTGCCCAGCGCGAACGCATCGCGCTCGCGACGGCGCCGCTCGTCGCCGGGCGCGACAGCGGCGAGGTGACGGCATCGGGCCGCGTACTCGACCCGACGCCGCTCTTCGACGCCGCGCTCGCGCGCGCGACGACCCAGAGTGTCGAGGAACGCACCGGCCGCGAACTGGCCCGCGTGCGGCGTCTCAGTCGCGGGCAGGAGAATGCCTCGGCGCGCGATCTGGAGATCGCCGAGGACGACGAGCGACGCGCCCTGCTCGACGCCGAGGCGGCGCGCGCGCGCTTCGTCGTCGGCTGGGGCAACGAGCTCGCACAGCGGCCGGATCTCGGCGCCGTGCTGTCGCGGCTCGCGAGCCGCGACGCAGCCCTGGCCCGCATCGACGTTCCGACCGGGAACGATGCGCTCGGCGGCATTACCGGGATGCGGCTCGCCATCGCGCTACGGCCCGAGCGGCCGCTCGCCGTTCGGATCCTCGGGTCGGCAGCGAGCGTGGACTCCGTCGTCCAGGGATTCGGCTGGCTGCTGTTGATCGAGTCGGAGCCGCCGCCGGTGGGCACCGCTCTCGTCGCGACGATCACCTTCGCCGAGCGCGCATTCGAGGGCGTCGTGATACCGCGCGCCGCCGTCGTGCGTCGCGACGGCGGCGCCTTCGTCTACGTCGAAGCGGCCCCCGGATCCTTCGAACGCCGCGCGGTGTCGTTGCTGCGGCCGCGCGAAGACGGTTGGTTGGCGACCGGCGCCCTCGCGCCCGGCGAACCGGTGGTCGTGCGCGGCGCGCAGCAACTGCTCGGCGTGGAGTTCTCCCAGAGCGCGCCCACCGAGACCGACTGACGCGATGCTGCGCGCAGTCATTGCCACCGCGCTGCGCCGCCGCAATCTCGTGTTCGCGCTGGCGGTCATGGTGGTCGCGTTCGGAATCTGGTCGGCACAGCACGCGGAACTCGACGTCTTCCCGGATTTCGTGCCGCCCCAGGTCGTCGTGCAGACCGAGTCGCCGGGCTTCGCGCCCGAGCAGGTCGAGCAGTTGGTGACGCAGCCGGTCGAGTCGGCCCTCGGTGGCCTGCCGGGCATGGTTTCGCTGCGCTCCGAGTCGATCGCCGGACTCTCGGTCGTGAGCATCGTGTTCCGCGAGGACTCGGAGCTGCTGGTCGATCGGCAGCTGCTGACCGAGAGTCTCGGGGAAGTCGCGGCGCGGCTGCCCCAGGGCGTACACACGCCGCGCATGTCGGCGCTGACCTCGGCGACGATGGACGTGCTGAAGATCGGCCTGGTTTCCGATCACCTCTCGCCGCTCGCGCTGCGCGCGCTCGCCGAATGGACGCTGCGACCGCGCCTGCTTGCGGTGCCGGGCGTCGCCCGCGTCAACCTGTTCGGCGGCGATGTGCGGCAGACGCAGATTCTCGTGCACCCGGATGCCCTGCTCGCCCACGACGTGGGCCTCTCCGACGTGCTGGCGGCGGCGCGCGACGCCAGCGCGATCCGCGGCGCCGGCTTCGTCGAGACCGAGAACCAGCGCATTCCGGTCGCCACGGTGGGCGAGCCGCTGTCGCTCGCCGACCTCGGCGACACCGTCGTGAGCGTGCGCGACGGCGCGCCGCTGCGCCTGGCCGACCTGGCGGACGTCGTGGACGGAGCGGCACCGAAGTTCGGCGATGCGCTGGTGCAGGGCCGCCCGGGTGTCCTGCTCACGCTGTCGAGCCAATGGCGCGCCAACACCATGGAGGTGACGCGCAACATCGAGACGGCGCTCGCCGATCTCGCGCCGCTCTTCGAGCGCGAGGGCGTGCAGGTCTACCCGCGCCTGCATCGTCCCGCGAGCTTCATCGAGTCGTCGCTCTCGACGGTGCGGACGGCGCTGGGGATCGGCGCGGCGCTGGTGGTCGTCGTGCTGCTGCTGTTCCTGCGTGACGCGCGCACCGCACTCATCTCGCTCTCGGCGATTCCGCTGTCGCTGCTCTCCGCAGTGATCGTGCTGCGCGCGCTCGGCATCACGCTCAACACGATGACGCTCGGCGGTCTGGCGATCGCGATCGGCGAAGTGGTCGACGACGCGATCATCGACGTCGAGAACATCGTGCGGCGGCTGCGCGAGAACGAGGCTCGCGGGCGGCCGCGTTTTGCCTTCGCGGTGGTACTCGACGCCTCGCTCGAAGTGCGCGCCGCCGTCGTGTACGCGACCGCGAGCGTGGCGCTGGTGTTCCTGCCGCTGCTGACGATGAGCGGCTTGTCGGGGCGTTTCTTCGGGCCGCTCGCGCAGAGCTACCTGCTGGCGATCAGTGCGTCGCTGCTGGTGGCGCTCACGGTGACGCCAGCGCTCTGCCTCGCGCTACTGGGCCGCGGGCTCCCCCATCCGCAACAGCCGCGCATCCAGACGGCCCTCCGCACCCGCTATGCCGCGCGGCTTGGGCGCGTCCTCGCGCGTCCTCGACCGCTCTATGCGGGCGCCGCCGGAGTGTTGGTGCTCGGCCTCGTCGCCGTTCCCTTCCTCGGCGGTGAGTTCCTGCCCGAATTCCGCGAGGGTCACCTGGTGCTTCAGCTCAGCGGCCCTCCCGGCACGGCGCTCGACGAATCGCTGCGCATCGGCCGTCGCATCTCGGAGTCGCTGCTCGCGATACCGGGGATCGCGACCGTCGAGCAGCAGGTCGGGCGCGCCGAGCAGGGCGAGGACACATGGGGCCCCGAGCGCAGCGAGATGCACGTCGAACTGGCGAAGCAGAGCGGCGCCGAGGAGGCCCGCACCGTAGACGACGTGCGCGCGCTGCTCGCGTCTTTCCCGGGCCTTCAGTCCGAAGTGCTGACCTTCCTCGGCGACCGCATCTCGGAAACGATCAGCGGCGAAACCGCCGCCGTCGTAGTGAATGTATTCGGTGACGACCTCGCGCTGCTCGACGCGAAAGCGGCCGAGATCGCGCAGGCGCTCGGCAGCGTGCCGGGCGCCGCCGACGTGCTCGTACAGTCGGTGGCTTCGGCGCCGCGCGTGACGGTCCGGCCACGCGCCGACACGCTCTCGCGCTTCGGCTTCCGCCCCGCCGACCTGCTCGACCAGATCCAGACGGCGTATCAGGGAACCGTCGTCGCGCAGACCCATCGAGGCAACGAGGTCACCGACGTCGTCGTGGTGCTCGATGCCGAGAGTCGTCGCGATCCAGAAGCGATTGGCGCCCTCCAGATCCGCAACGCCGGCGGGCTCGTGATGCGGCTGCGCGAGTTGGCGGAGATCGACGCCAAAGACGGTCGCGACATGATCCTGCACGAAGCCGGCCGGCGGCGGCAGACCGTCACCTGCAACGTGACCGGTCGCGACGTGTCGTCGTTCGTCGCCGAAGCGCGCAAGGCGGTGGACGCCCGCGTCGCGTTGCCGGCCGGGACCTACGCGGTGTTCGCAGGCACCGCCGAGGAACGGACCGCCGCGCAACGCGAGATCGGACTGCGCGGCGCACTCGGCGCGGTCGGAATCGTGCTGCTGCTGGGGACGGTGTCGCGCTCGGCGCGTGTGCTGGCGTTCTTCCTGGTCAACGTGCCGCTGGCGATGGCGGGCGGTGTGCTCGCGGTGCTGCTGAGTTCGTGGCTCGGCGCCGGGCGCGGTCTCTCGCTGGGTTCGCTCGTCGGCTTCGTCGCGGTGTTCGGCATCACCGCGCGCAACGCGATCATGATGGTCTCGCACTTTCAGCATCTGGTGGACGAAGAGGGAGCGACATGGAACCACGCAACCGCCATCCGCGGCGCCACCGAGCGCGTCGTGCCCGTGTTGATGACCGCACTGGTTACGGGATTCGGCTTGCTGCCGGTCGCCTTCGCCGCGAACGACGCAGGCGGCGAGATCGACGGGCCGATGGCGATCGTGATCCTCGGCGGTCTCGCGACATCGACCGCGTTGAACCTGTTGCTGCTCCCGGTGCTCTGCGCGCGTTACGGACGCTTCGAACGCGCGGACAGCGCTTCGTCGTAGAGCCGCAGCGCGATTTCCGCGAAGCGTTCCGGCGCGAAACACTGCTCGGCGCGCTTGCCCGCGGCAGCCCCCACCGCCGCGCGCCGCGATGGATCGTCGAGCAGCGCCTGCCACGCAGCGGCGAGCGCCGCGGGCGTTTCCTCGACGAGCAGGCCCGTCTCGCCGTCCACGACGATCTCCGCGAGGGCACCGCGGCGCGTCGTGACGGCGGGGATCCCGCAGGCCGCGGCTTCGAGTAGCGCACGGCAGCTGCCGTCGGAGCCGGGCACGAGGAACGTAAAGACGTCGATCGAGCGCAGTACGTCGGCGTAATCGCCCGCGCGATAGCCGGCGAAGACCACGCGATCGGCGATGCCGAGTTCCGCTGCCGGCCGCTCCGCCACCTGCGCGCGACGCGTGCCGCGACCGACGATCAGCAGCCGCGCGTTCCGACGCCGCGCGAAGAGCTGCTGCGCGGCCGCCAGCAACAGATCGAAACGCCGGTGCGGCTGCATCCGCGCAACGATGCCAATCACTTCGTGTTCCGGCGCAAAGCCGAGTGAGGCACGCACTCCAACATCTGCCTGCTGCGGCCGGTAGCGCGCGAGATCGACCGCGCCGAACGCTCCTGCGATCGGGCGCGCACCGCGCAGCGATGCGTTGCGACGCGCTGTCGCGGGCGACGCACACAGAAGCGCGTCTGTTGCGGGGCCGAAGAGCCAACGATTCCAAGGCGTGCGCGCGATGCGCTCGGCGATCCGGTAGCTGCGCACGATCGCGGTGGCGGCGCGCCGGCCGCGTACGGCGCGCCACGCGAGCACGTGGTCGCGCGTGTGCCAGCAGTGGACGACGTCGATCGCGTGCACGCGGAGCCACTCGCGCAGCTGCGCTGCGTCTTTGCGATCGCCGAGCGGATGCACCCCGCGGCGGCGATCGAGCGGCAACACCGATGCGAAGCCCGCTGCTTCCGCTTCCGACGCGAGCGAGCGGTTCGCAGCGGCAGGCGCGCCCGGAAACGCCATCGCCACCGTGTTTCCGCGCGCACGCTGGGCTTCGGCGAGACGCAGCATCGGCTCGGCCGGGCCCGTCCACTTCCAGTCGCTGGTGAGTTGAAGAATCCTCATCCGGCCTTATGAGTCTCGCCGCTCGCCGCTGGCTCGCTACGCGGGAGGCGGGCCTTATGAACCTCGCCGCTCGCCGCTGGCTCGCTACGCGGGATCTGCTTTTCGCGGAGCTTCACGTACTTCGCGAACACGTAGAACGCCGAGGTCGCGGCGATCACGAAGCCGGGCCAGCCGTCGAGGAAGCCGCGCTTCCAGACGTAGCACTCGAAGAACTTCGCGGGGGGGTGGAAGAGCGCGCGCAGCAGCGAGAAACGACGGCCCTCGCCCACCCAAACCTCCGATACGACGTCCGAGAAGCGCTGCACGGTGCGGAGATGAGCGGCGAAGTCGGCGTAGGTGAAGTGGACGAGTTCGGCGTCGAGCCGGCGCACGGGGCCGTCGGCGACCAGCTTGTCGTGCGGATCGACGCCGCCCCAGCGCGCCTTTCCGCGACGCACGAGCCGCAGCTTCCAATCCGGGTACCAGCCACCGTGGTCGATCCAGCGGCCGAGATAGAACACGTGGCGGCGCATTTCGAAGCCTGCCTCGCGAACTTCGCCGCGCAGCGCGCGCTCGATCGCCTCGCGCAGCGCTGGCGTGCAGCGCTCGTCGGCATCGACACAGAGCACCCAGTCGCCCGTGGTCTGTTCCAGCGCCCAGTTCTTCTGGGCGACGTAGCCGGGCCAGGCATGGTGCAGCACGCGCGTCGCATGTTTGCGCGCGATCTCGATCGTGCCGTCGCGGCTGCCGGAATCGACGACGACGATTTCATCGCACCAGGCGAGGCTCTCGAGACAGGCGCCGATGTTGCGCTCTTCGTCGCAACAGATGACGGCCGCCGCAAGGGCCGGCCGCGGCGCTCCCGCGGCCTCGCTCACGTGCGAACCCGCTCGACGCTGAGCACTCCGCGCACCCGCTCGATCTGATCAGCGGCGTTGGTGCTGACGCGCGCCGCGCCGATGTTGACGTGGGTGCCCGCGATCGACTTGGTGATCTTCGCGAGCACGCCGGGCTGATCGACCGACACCGCACGCACGCGCACCAGGCGCGGCTTCGTCGACTTCGCCTCCCACTGCACGTCGATGCGGCGGTCGGGATCGAGGGTAAAGGCGTGCTGGCAATCGCGGACGTGCACGGTGA
>Ga0315278_10001114_pt1 | contig 23256 bp, 20 predicted proteins | sample YL17G06_0_MG_FD_203880 | JGI IMG/M metagenome (GOLD analysis project Ga0315278, IMG submission 203880) | Sediment microbial communities from Yellowstone Lake, YNP, Wyoming, USA - YL17G06_0 | ecosystem: Environmental > Aquatic > Freshwater > Lake > Sediment | place: USA: Wyoming | collected... | reverse complement strand
CGCTCGGCCGGCCGGCCGACCTGCGGGTCAAGGTGGCGCTGCCCGCCGACCAGCCGCTCGAGGTGCCGACGGTGTGGGATCTCTGGCGCGGGGCCAACTGGCTCGAGCGCGAGGTGTTCGACATGTTCGGCGTGCTGTTCATCGGCCATCCCGACCTGCGCCGCATCCTGATGTGGGAGACGTACGCGGAAGGACACCCCCTCCGTAAGAGCTTTCCGCTGCGCGGCCATTTCAGCCGCTCGGAGCAGACGCGGCAGGCGCTCGCGGGCAATCCCGAGGCGCACTACTCGCTGGAGGAGCTGTCGATCGCCGAGGAGTACAAGAACCTGCCGCCCGATGTGCGCGCGCGGCTGAAGCAGGGCAAGCGGGGCTTCGTCGAATGAGCACGCGCACGGTGGACGTCGCCCTGGGCACCTCGGGCCTGGATGCCCGAGGGCGCCCGGTCACGGTGCCGCTTGGCGTGCGACTGCAGGACACCGGCGAGTTCGAGGCCCCGGGCCACTTTGACGAGGCCTTCGGCGCCGAGCACATGCTGATCAACATCGGGCCGCAGCATCCCGCGACGCACGGCGTGCTCCGCCTGGTGCTCGAGCTCGATGGTGAGACGGTGCGGCGGTGCATCCCGCATATCGGCTACCTGCATTCCGGCTTCGAGAAGCTGGGCGAGTACCGGCAGTACAACCAGATCGTGCCGCTGAGCGACCGTACCGACTACCTGTCACCGATGGCGAACAACGTCTGCCTCGCGCTGGCGGTCGAGAAGCTGATGGGGATCGAGATCACCGAGCGCTGCACGGTGCTGCGGGTCATCGCCTGCGAGATGAGCCGCATCATCTCCCACCTGGTGTGGCTGGGCACAACCGGCATCGACCTCGGCGCCTTCACCCCGTTCCTGTGGGCGTTCCAGGAGCGCGAGCGGATCTACAACCTGCAGGAGGCGTGGACTGGTGCCCGGCTCACCACGAGCCTCACGCGGGTGGGCGGCCTGATGGCCGACATTCCCGATGGGTGGGACGCCGGGCTGCGCGACTTCTGCCGGACGTTCCCGAAGACGCTGGCCGAGATCGACTCGATGTTCACCCGCAACTCCATCTGGTGCGGGCGGACGCAGGGCGTGGGGGCGATCAGCGCGGAGGACGCGATCAACTGCTCGCTCACCGGCCCGATGCTGCGGGCGAGCAGCGTTCCGTTTGACATGCGCAAGGACCGGCCCTACCTGGGCTACGAGACGTACGACTTCGACGTGCCGGTGGGTGAGTACGGTGACATCTACGACCGGTACCTGGTGCGCATGGAGGAGATGCGCCAGGCGGTGCGGATCCTGGAGCAGGCGCTGGCCCGGCTCAAGCCCGGCCCGATCAACGTGGAGGATCCGCGCGTGATCCTGCCGCCCAAGTCGCGCGCGATGAGCGACATGGAGGCGATGATCTTCCATTTCAAGCAAGTGATGGAGGGGATCAAGCCGCCGGCCGGCGAGGTCTACCTGGGCATCGAGAACCCGAAGGGCGAACTGGGCTACTACTTCGTCTCCGACGGCACGGCCAAGCCGGTGCGCTGGCGCATCCGGCCGCCGTCATTCCTCAACCTTTCCGCGCTGCCGCGTCTCTGCGAAGGCGCACTCCTGTCTGACGTGATCGCGATCAACGCGAGCATCGACATCGTCATGGGGGAAATCGACCGATGAGCCACGCACCGGCGCATGGCAACGGCGCGGTCACGTCCCACGAGCCGATCTTCACCGGCGAGGTGAAGGCGCGACTCGAGGCCCTCTTTCCCAACTACCCGACGAAGCAGGCGTGCCTGCTGCCGGCACTGTGGATGGTGCAGGAGGCGCGCGGATGGATCTCGGAGCCGGCGATGGCCGAGCTCGGCGAGGTACTCGGCGTGACGCCGGCGTTCGTGAAGGGCGTCGTGACCTTCTACACGATGTACCACACCCACCCGGTTGGTCGGCACTTCATCCAGGTGTGCACCACGTCGCCTTGCGGCCTGTGTGGCGCCGAGGAGACACTGCAGGCGATCCTGCGCGAGTCGGGCTGCGGCGAGCTGGGGGCCACGAGCCCGGACGGCCGGTTCACGGCGGTCGAGGTGGAGTGCCTCGGCGCCTGCGGCTTCGCGACGCCGATCCTGGTGGACGACGACTTCATCGAGGGCGTGACCCCCGAGCGCGTCCCCGGCATTCTCGCCGCCTACAAATAGGGCACGAGGCACATAATGGGCTATCCGCACCCAAGCCATCCGAAGGAAACGGTCCTGCTCTCGAGGTACTTCGGGGACCCGGGCGCGCGCGCGTATGCCGGCTGGGTCGAGCGCGGCGGGTACGAGGGGTTGCGGAAGGCCCTGGCGATGCCACGAGCGGACCTGATCGAGATGATGAAGCAGTCGGGACTGCGCGGCCGGGGCGGCGCCGGCTTTCCCACCGGGCTCAAGTGGTCCTTCATGCCGAAGGACGACGGCAAGCCGCATTACCTGGTGTGCAACGCCGACGAGTCGGAGCCGGGAACGTTCAAGGACCGCGAGATCCTGCGGTGGACGCCGCATGCGGTGATCGAGGGGTGCGCCATCGCCGCGTACGCCATCCATGCCGAGCGGATCTACGTGTACATCCGGGGCGAGTTCACCGAGGCGTGGCGCGTGATGACGCGCGCGGTCGAGGAGGCGTACGCCAGCGGCGCGCTCGGCGCGAATGTCTTCGGCAGCGGCACCCGGATCGATGTCGTGCTGCACCGCGGCGCCGGCGCGTACATCTGCGGTGAAGAGACGGCGATGATGAACTCGATCGAGGGGAAGCGCGGCAACCCCCGGATCAAGCCGCCATTCCCGGCGCAGTCGGGCCTGTTCGGCATGCCGACCACGATCAACAATGTGGAGACGCTGAGCGCGGTTCCGCACATCCTGACCCGCGGCGCGGCGTGGTACAAGGGCCTGTCGCTCAGCAGTCCGAGGAGCACCGGCACCAAGCTCCTCTCAGTGTGCGGGCACGTGCAGCGGCCCGGCAACTACGAGGTGACCATGGGGACGCCGATGCGCGACCTCATCTTCGACATGGCCGGGGGCATGCGCCCGGGCCGCACGCTCAAGGCGGTGATCCCGGGCGGCTCGTCGGTGCCGATCATGTCGGCCGCCGAAACCGAGGATTGCGCGCTGGACTACGAGGGCATCGTGGCCAAGGGCTCGATGCTCGGGTCGGGCGGCGTCATCGTCATGGACGACAGCACCGACATGGTGCGGACCATCTGGCGCTACACCCGCTTCTATGCCCACGAGTCGTGCGCCCAGTGCACCCAGTGCCGGGAAGGCACGGCGTGGACGACCAAGGTGCTCGAGCGGATCCTCTCCGGGCGCGGCAAGCAGGCGGACCTGCAGCTCCTGCTCGACCTGGCAGACAACATGACCGGGAAGACGATCTGCGTGCTGAGCGACTCGTGCGCGGCGCCGGTGGTGAGCGGCATCCAGAAGTTCCGCGAGGAATTCGACGCCTACATCGCGGGGGCGCGCCGCCCCGTCCTCGCCGCCGTATGAGCGCCGACGTCACCGTGACCGTCGACGGGATGCCGGTGACGGTGCCCGCCGGGACGATGATCATCGAGGCGGCGAAGCAGGCGGGCGTGCTGGTGCCGCACTACTGCTATCACCCATCGCTCCCGTCGCCGGCCGTCTGCCGGATGTGCCTGGTGGAGGTGGAGAAGAGCCCGAAGCTCGTCCCCGCCTGCGTCACCCAGGTGGCGGAGGGGCAGGTGGTGCACGTCAGCAGCGCAACGGCGAAGAATGCGCGGCAGGGCGTGCTCGAGTTCCTGCTGATCAACCACCCGCTCGACTGCCCCATCTGCGACCAGGCTGGCGAGTGCGAGCTGCAGGACTACGTGTTCCAGGAGGGCCGGGTCGCCACCCGGTACGGCGAGTACGCGAAGCGCTTCAATCCCGTGGAGGACTTCGGACCCGACGTGCTGTACGTGCCCAACCGTTGCATCCTCTGCACCCGCTGCGTGCGCTTCATGGATGACGTGGCGGGCGCGGCGGTGCTGAACGTGTCGGAGCGCGGGGATCGCGCGTACATCGGGATCGCGGAGGAGCAGCTGCTTGACCATCCGTGGGCCGGCAACGTGGTGGACCTGTGCCCGGTGGGCTCGCTCCTGTCGAAGGACTTCCTGCACAAGGCGCGGGCCTGGGACCTCGACAAGACCGCGAGCATCTGTCCCGGCTGCACCCAGGGCTGCAGCATCAGTATCGACACACGCGACGACGTCGTGGTGCGGTTCCGTCCGCGCCCTAATCTCGAGGTGAACCGCCACTTCATGTGCGACACCGGCCGCCAGGGCTATCGCTGGCTCAATCGGGGCGACCGGGTCGAGGCGCCGCTCGTCCGCGAGGGGGCGCGGCTGGTCGCCACGGACTGGGACCGCGCGCTCGACCGCCTCGGGGTGCTGCTGGAGAAGACCACGGGCTCGGTGGTGCTGCTCGCGTCGGGGCGCCTGAGTACCGAGTCCCTTGGCCTTGCCCGCCAGCTCGTGGCTGGCCGCGACGTCGCCGCGGCGATCCACGTGCCCATGGGAGACGCGCAGCCGCTGGCGGGGATTCCGAACCTGGCGTTGCGACGGGAGCGAGTGCCCAACCTGAAGGGCGCGGAACTGACGGGCTACGTGGCCGGCTTCGAGCGCGCGTTCGCCGCCATCCCGCGCGCGGCGCTGGTGATCGTGCTCGACGCCGACCTCACGCCCGAGGAGGAGGCGCGCCTTGCCGCGGCCGGGGCCGAGGTGGTGTGGATGGGCACCGTCGCCACGGACGCGCAGCACCACGCGCAGCTGGTGCTACCCCTCACGACGATGGCGGAAGAGAATGGCACGTACGTGAACCGCGACGGGCGGGTGCAGGTGTTCCAGCAGGCCAAGGGTGCCCCCGGCATGGCGCGGCCGGCATGGTGGGTGGCCGGTGAAGTGCTCGCCGGCCCGGGGCCCGACCGTGACGCGCCTGGCACCGGCGCCGAGGCCTTCGCGGCACTGGGGCAGTACTACCCGGCGTTCGCCGGCCTCTCGCACGCCGACCTGGGCTTCACGGGACTGGTGCTGCCGCCGCGGCTCGCGGAGGCAACGCGATGACGCCGGAACTCAAGGGTTTCATCCTGGTCGCGGTGCTCAAGCTGCTCGTGATCTTCTCGGTCACGCTGGTGGCGGTGGCGTACATGACGCTGCTGGAGCGAAAGGTCTCGGCCTGGATGCAGAACCGGGTCGGCCCCAACCGCATCGGGCCCGGGGGCCTGCTGCAGCCGGTGGCGGACGGGATCAAGAACCTGATCAAGGAAGAGACCCTTCCGCTCACGGCCAACGGCGCCCTGTTCTTCCTTGCGCCCTGTATGGCCTTCGTGCCGGCACTCATCATCAGTTGCATCATCCCGTGGGCGGCGCCGCTGCCGCTCACCCTCGACCTCACGCTGCCGGTCATCGGCCAGGTCACGCACTCGGGCACCACGCCGATCGCGATCACCGACCTGCCGGTCGGGTTCCTCTACGTCCTGGCGATCACGTCGCTCGGCGTCTACGGGATCGCGCTCGCGGGCTGGTCGTCGAACAGTAAGTACAGCCTCATCGGCGGGCTCCGCGCCGCGGCCCAGATGGTATCCTACGAGGTGGCGCTGGGGCTGAGCGTCGTGCCGGTGCTGCTGCTAGCCGGCAACGTGTCGTTCAGCGCGCTGGTGGAGGCGCAGCACCGCACCTGGTACATCGTGCCGCTGTCGCTCGGCTTCATCCTGTTCTTCGTGTCGGGATTCGCCGAGACCAACCGGGCGCCGTTCGACCTGCCCGAGGCCGAGTCGGAACTCGTGGCGGGGTATCACACGGAATACAGCGCCTTCAAGTTCTCGATGTTCTTCATCGCCGAGTACGCCAACGTACTCACCTCGTGCGCCATGACGGTATCGCTGTTCCTGGGCGGGTGGGACATCCCGTTTACGCGCTGGGACGAGACGCCCGGGCTGCTGCAGACGCTGGCGACCGGCATCGTCATGGCGATCAAGACGTCGCTGCTCATTTTCGTGGTCATGTGGGTGCGCTGGACGCTCCCTCGGTTCCGTTATGACCAGTTGATGGCGCTGGGCTGGAAGTTCATGCTGCCGGTGGCGCTGGGCTATATCGTCGTGGTGACTGCGACGCTGTACGTGCTGCAGCACGTCATCGGGATGACCTCGATGCGCGCCGTGCTCCTCGGCCTCGGCGCGGTGAGCGCGGTGCTGGTGTTCCTGCTGGTGGTGGTGATCGACCGGGGCATCCTGCTCAAGGGCTCGGGCCCGCGCCGGACGGACCGTCCGCTGATCGCGGGCCGCTTGCGCCCCGTCACCGCACGGGTGGAGGGCTGATGGCCATCGGGGTCAAGGTGCTCCGGCGGCCGGAGCGGGAGATGAGCTACCTCCGGGCCACGCTGAAGGGCATGGCGCTCACGTTCCGGCACATGGGCCGGAAGGAGTTCACCATGCAGTACCCGGAAGAGCGCAGCGTGGACGACAAGCGCGGCAGCTGGAGCATCTCGGCCCGGTGGCGCGGCACCCACCGGATGCTGACCGATGAGCAGGGCAGGGCCAAGTGCGTGGCGTGCGGCCTCTGCCCGCAGATCTGCCCGGCCAACTGCATCAAGCTGATCCCGGGCGAGGACGAAGCGGGGAACCGCTATCCGCTCATCTACGAGATCGACGAGTTCCGCTGCGTATTCTGCGGCTATTGTCAGGAGGTGTGTCCGGAGGAGGCGATCCACGTGGGCGTGCACTACGAGAACGCGGAGTTCACGCGCGAGCGCTTCGTGTACGACCTCGAGCGCCTCTGTTCCCAGACGCACCCGGTGTCGACGCTTTGGGATCCCGCCGACCCGAAGGGCGAGTAGCGCGTGCATACCGTCTTCTGGATCTTCTTCGCCGGCGCCGTGGCCTCGGCCGCGATGTGCGTCCTGCGGCGCAACCCGGTGAGCGCTGCCATGTGGCTGGTGGCCACGATGTTCTCACTGGCCGGGATTTTCGTCATCCTCGACGCACCGTTCCTGGCGGCCATCCAGGTGTTGGTGTACGCCGGCGCCGTGATGGTGCTCTTCCTGTTCGTCATCATGCTGCTGAACCTCGACATCACCACCACCGACCTGCGGGGTTCGCTGAGCATCGGCGGGGCGGTTGCGGTGACCGGACTGCTCGCCGTCGAGCTTGGCGCGCTCTGGGCCTACACTCCCGAGCGCCTCGCGCGGGAGCTGCTGCCGGCAGGCGCCACGAGCTTTCCGGGTGCGATCCCGGCGGGAGCCATGTCCGACAACATCGTGCTCGACGTGGCCCGCCCCCTGTTCGATGCCTACCTCATCCCGTTCGAGGCGACATCGGTCCTGCTCCTCGCGGCGGTCGTCGGGGCGGTGGTGCTCGCGAAGCGGAGGATCTGAATGGCGCCTGACCTGCTGGGCCCGACGCTCGCCCTGTCCGGGATCCTCTTCAGCATCGGGGTCCTGGGCGCGCTGCTGCGGCGCAATGCCATCATCCTTTTCATGTGCGTGGAGCTGATGCTCAACGCGGTCAACCTCACCTTTGTCGCCTTCGCCAGGTTTTACGGCTTCGGCGGGCATGTGCTCGTCTTCTTCGTGATGACGGTGGCGGCGGCGGAGGCGGCGGTCGGGCTGGCGATCATGCTCGCCCTGTTCCGTCACAACCAGACGCTCGACCTGCAGGACATCAATTTGCTGCACGGCTGATGCATCCAGCCCTTTTTCTCCTCCAGGCGGACGCCAGGCCCACCGGCGCCGGGGTCCCGTTCTGGCTGGTCCTGCTGCTTCCGCTCGCGGGCTTCCTCATCAACGCGGCGATCGCGTTTGCGCGCCCGTCCTCCAAGGCCCTCGTTTCCGTGGTGGGTCCGGGCGTGGTCCTGGGCAGCTTCACGGTGGCGGTGGCGTGCTTCCTCCAGCTGCAGGCCGTTGGCGCTCCCGAGGCGCTGACGCTCGACCTGTGGCGCTGGATCGAGGCCGGCGACCTCAGGATCGACCTGGCGTTCCGGCTGGATCACCTCTCGGCGCTGATGGTGCTGGTGATCACCGGTGTGGGCGGGCTCATCCACCTCTTCAGCATCGGCTACATGAGGGCGGACGCCGGCTACGCGCGCTACTTCGCCTACCTCAACCTCTTCATCGTGTTCATGCTGGTGCTCGTGCTGGGCAGCTCGATGCCGGTGATGTTCATCGGCTGGGAGGGCGTGGGGCTCTGTTCCTACCTGCTGATCGGCTTCTGGTACGGCGTCGAGGCCAACGCGGACGCCGGGAAGAAGGCGTTCATCATGAACCGGATCGGCGACTTCGGGTTCCTGGTCGCCATGTTCCTGACGTGGCACGCGCTGGGGACGCTGGACTTCGTCGAGATCGCCGCCCGCGCGTCGCAGCTGCCGGCCAACGGCGCCCTGGTGACCGCGATCGCCCTGTTCATTGCGCTGGGTTGCGTGGGCAAGTCAGCCCAGATCCCCCTCTATACCTGGCTGCCCGACGCCATGGCCGGCCCGACACCGGTGTCGGCGCTGATCCATGCGGCCACGATGGTGACGGCTGGCGTGTATCTCGTGGTGCGGAGCAACGCGATCTTTGCGCTCTCGCCCACGGCGAGCCTCGTGGTCGCGGCCGTCGGGGCCGCGACTGCGCTGTTTGCGGGGTCGATCGGCCTCCGGCAGAACGACATCAAGAAGGTGCTGGCGTTCTCGACGGTGTCCCAGCTCGGACTGATGTTTGTCGCGGTGGGGAGCGGGGCCTATGTCGCGGGCATCTTCCACCTGGTGACGCACGCCTTCTTCAAGGCGGTGCTCTTCCTGGGCGCGGGCAGCGTGATCCACGCGATGCACGCGGCATATCACGCGACGCACCGTGAGGCCGACCCGCAGGACATGCGGAACATGGGCGGGCTGCGCCAGTGGATGCCGTGGACGTCCACACTCATGTGGATCGCCACGCTGGCGATCGCGGGCATCCCGGTGTTCTCCGGCTTCTTCTCCAAGGACGAGATCCTCGTCGCGGTGTTCGGCCGCGGCGCGGGACAGGGCGTCTACTACCTCCTGTGGCTGGTCGCGTCGTTCGCCTCACTGCTGACGGCGGTCTACATGGGCCGGTTGATGGTGATGACGTTCCATGGCCCGAACCGCAGTGGCATCGCGGAGCAGTCGCGGCTGCACGAGGCCCCCTGGATCATGACGCTGCCCCTCGCCGTCCTCGGGCTGCTGAGCGTGGCGGGCGGGCTCATCAACCTCCCGCACTTTGCGGGCGGCCACGAGTGGCTGGCCCACTGGCTGGAGCCGGTGCTGGCGCCGTCGCAGGGGCTGGTGCCGCTCGTGCTGCCCGAGGGACCTGCAGAGGCCGGCCTGATCGGCCTCGCCGCGCTCCTCGGCATCGTGGGCCTGGTCCTGGGCGTGAAGGGCGTACGGCGGGCACCGGTGGCCACGCCGGCGGAGGCGGTGCCCGACACGGGATTCCGCCGGGTGCTCAGCGGCCAGTACTTCGTGGACGCCCTCTACGACCGGTTCATCGTGTGGCCGGTGCAGTGGTTCGCGCGCACGGTGCTGTGGAAGACCATCGACCAGTGGCTGGTAGACGGCATCGCCGTGATGGGCAGCGCCCGCCTGGTGCAGGGCTTCGGCTGGCTGGGCAGCCGGTTCCAGACGGGGCAGCTCGGGCTCTATCTCCTCCTCTTCGTCGCCGGCGCCGTGTGGGTGCTGGGCGTCGTCCTGCAATAGGCCGGCATGCGCGCCTTCCTCGACTCGATCGGTTACGCGCACTGGATCCTCAGTGTGCTCCTGCTCCTGCCCATGGCCGGGGTGGCTCTCGTGCTCCTGGCGCCGGCGCGCTGGGCGCGCTGGCTGACCCTGGTGGTCGCGATCGCGGAGTTCGTGCTCGCCCTAGGGCTCTGGTGGGCCTTCGACCCCGACAACGGGGGGATGCAGTTTGCCGCGACGCTGACGTGGCTGCCGGAGCTCGGCATCAGCTACCGCGTCGGCCTGGACGGACTTTCACTCTTCATGATCCTGCTGGCGACGGCGATGATGCCGCTGCTGGTGTGGGGCAGCTGGTTCGCGATCGACCAGAAGGTGCGGGGCTACTACGCGCTGCTGCTCGCGCTCAAGACCGGCATGATCGGGGTGTTCATCTCGCTCGACCTCTTCCTGTTCTACTGCTTCTGGGAACTGCTGCTCATCCCGATGTACTTCCTCATCGGCACGTGGGGCAGTAGCAACCGGCTCTACGCCGCCACCAAGTTTGTGGTGTACACCTTCGCGGGCTCGATCCTGATGCTCGTGGCCATCATCACGATGGTCACGATCGTGGCGCGCGGCACCGGTGAGACCTCCTTCGCGTACGACCACCTGGTGCGGCACCGCGACCTGCTGGCGCCGTACGCCCCGTGGCTCTTCAGCGCCTTCGCGCTCGCGTTCGCGGTCAAGGTCCCGATCTTCCCGTTCCACACCTGGCTGCCGGACGCGCACGTGGAGGCGCCGACGGCCGGCAGCGTGGACCTGGCGGTGATCCTGCTCAAGATGGGCACGTACGGCTTCCTGCGTTTCGCGATCCCGTTCTTTCCCGCCTTCGCGCTGAGCCGGCCGGTGGCGGCGGTGTTCGTGGCGCTGGCGGTGATCGGCATCGTCTACGCCGCGCTCGTGTCGATGGTGCAGCCCGACCTCAAGAAGCTGATCGCGTATTCGTCGGTGAGCCACCTCGGCTTCGTGATGCTGGGGATCTGGGGCGGCACGGTGGCGAGCGTGCAGGGCGCCATCATCGTGATGATCGCGCACGGCATCTCCACCGGCGCGCTGTTCTTCCTCGTGGGGATGCTCTACGAGCGGCGGCACACGCGGCTGCTGGCCGACTATGGCGGCCTCGCGCGGGTGGCGCCGAAGCTCGCGACCGCGTTCGTCATCACGGCGTTCGCCTCCATCGGCCTGCCGGGGCTCAACGGGTTCATCGGTGAGTTCCTGGTGCTCCTCGGCAGCTTCGGCCGCTTCCCCGTCGCGGTCGGCATCGCCACGAGCGCGGTGGTCTTCTCCGCCGCGTATCTGCTGGTGGCGGTGCAGCGGGTGTTCTTCAACCCGATCACGCACCCGGAGAACCAGGACCTCAAGGATGCGACCCCGCGCGAGCTGGCCGTGCTGGTGCCGCTGGTCGTCGCGATGGTGTGGATGGGCCTGTACCCGCAGCCGATTCTGCGCCGCACCGAGGCCGCAGCCCGGCGGTATGTGGAGACGGTGCGTCCCTACCTCCCCGCTGCTCCGACCGTCGGGGAAGCGCGCTGATGCCGATCGACCTGCTCAGCCCGTCCGGCGTGACGCTGGCCCTGCTGCCGGCGGTGCTGCTGAGCACATGGTCGCTCGTGGTCCTGCTCGTGGTCGCCTGGCGCCATGGCACCGAGGCGGACAGCCGGCTGGCCGGCTGGCTCTCCGTGGTGGGCGTGATCGGCGCGGCCGCGGCCACGCTCTGGTTGTGGCGGTCGGGCGCCGAGAGCGCGGGCCAGCCGCACATGGTCTATCTCGACCCGTACCGCTTCGTGAGCGAGCTGCTCATCCTGTTCATCGCCGGCGCCACCTGCCTTCTCTCGCTGCGGTTTCTCGGCAAGCAGCGTTTGCTCGCGCCAGAGTATTACGTGCTGGTGCTGTTCGCGACCATCGGCATGCAGCTGATGGTCGCCTCGTCCGACTTCATCCTCCTGTTCATCGGCCTCGAGGTGATGTCAATCTCGGTGTACGTGCTGGCCGGGTTCGACCGGTTCCGGCGCTCCTCGGCGGAGGCGGCGCTCAAGTACTTCCTCGTCGGCGCCTTCGCCTCGGCCTTCCTGCTCTACGGCATCGCGCTGGTCTACGGGGCCACGGGGCAGACCAACTACGTGCTGATCGGAGCGCAATTCGCGGGCAGCGACACGTCGCTCCTGGCCCGCATGGGACTGGCGCTCCTGCTGGTCGGGTTCGGCTTCAAGGCCGCCGCCGTGCCGTTCCACATGTGGGCGCCGGACGTCTATGACGGCGCGCCCACGCCGATCGCCGGCTTCATGGCCACGGGCGTCAAGACGGCGGCCTTCGTGGCGCTGGTCCGGGTGCTGGCCGATGCCTTCCCGGCGTTCACGGGACTCTGGCAGCCGATCATCGCCGTGCTGGCGGTGGCGTCGATGCTCGTCGGCAACGTGGTGGCGCTGGCGCAGGGGTCGCTCAAGCGGATGCTGGCCTACAGCTCGATCGCGCATGCCGGGTACCTGCTCGTCGGCGTGTGGACCGCGACCGACCTGGGCCGCGCGGCGGTGCTCCTGTACCTCATCGCGTACAGCATCACCTCGCTGGCGGCGTTCGGTATCATCACCGCGGTGGAGCGGGTCGGCTCGCGCACCGTCATGCTGGAGGACGTCGAGGGCTTCTTCCGCGTCCGGCCCTGGGGCGCGCTCTCGATGGGCGTCTGCCTGCTGTCGCTCCTCGGGTTCCCCGGCACCTTCGGGTTCATCGGCAAGTGGTACCTGATGAGCGCCGCGATCGACCGCAACCAGCTGCTGCTGGCGGTGGTCATGGGCCTCGGCAGCCTGCTGTCGCTGGGCTACTACCTGCCGGTCGTCATGGCCATGACGATGAAGCCGGAGCGCACGCCAGACGCGCACCGCCAGGTGCTCTTCTCCCGCGCGGCCAAGGCGATCGTCGCGGTCGCCGTCATCGCGAACCTCCTCTTCGGCGTCTGGCCGCGGAAAGTCGTGGACCTGGCGCGCTCGGCGGCCGCGCACATGAGCGCCCAAGTGGCGGAGCGCCCGTCGGGGGATCGATGAACGTCCCCAAGGGCGTCTTTCGGCAGTATGACGTGCGGGGCATCGTCGATCGCGAGCTGACCCCGGAGTTCGCGCGCGCCCTGGGGCGGGCTTTCGCCAGTGCCGCATGGGATCATGCTGGTCACGCGCCGGTGCTGGCGGTGGGCCGGGACAACCGCCCGTCGGGCGCGGCGCTCGCGGCGGGATTCCGGCAGGGGATCGCGGATGCGGGGGGAACGGCGGTGGATGTCGGCCTCCTCCCCACGCCAGCCCTCTACTTCGCGGTCGAGGAACTGGGCATCGATGGCGGGTGCCAGGTGACGGGATCCCACAACCCGCCAGAGTTCAACGGCTTCAAGATGGTCCTGGCCGGCGGATCGATGCACGGCGATCACATCATGGCGCTCTGGGAGGCGATCATCACCGAGCGCTGGCGAACCGGCACGGGCCGGGAGACCTCCGATGGCACGGTGCTCCCGCGCTACCGGGACGCGATCGTGGCGCGGCACCGGCTCGTCCGGCCGGTGAGCGTGGTGGTCGACTGCGGCAACGGGGCGGGCAGCGTGATCGCCGTGGAAACGCTGCGGAAGCTCGGTGCGGAGGTGACGCCGCTTTTCTGCGAGTCGGACGGCACCTTCCCGAATCACCATCCGGACCCGACGGTGCCCGAGAACCTGCGCGACCTGCAGGTTGAAGTCCGCCGCCACGGGGCGGAACTCGGGATCGCGTTCGACGGCGATGCCGACCGCATCGGCGCAGTCGACGAGACGGGCGAGATCCTCTTCGGCGACCAGCTGCTCGTCCTCTATGGGCGCGATGCGGTGCGCCGGTTCGGCCCCGGCACGCCGGTGGTGTTCGACGTGAAGTGCTCCGAGGTGCTGCCGCACGCGCTCTCCGAGGCAGGGGCCAGGCCCGAGATGTGGAAGACGGGGCACTCGCTGATCAAGGCGCGCATGAAGGAGCTCCATGCGCCGCTCGCGGGCGAGATGAGCGGGCACATGTTCTTCGGCGGCGACTATTTCGGCTTCGACGACGCGCTGTTCGCTGCGGCGCGGCTGCTGGAGATCGTCAGCCGGGGCCCCCGGGGCTTGGCGCCACTCCTGGCCGACCTGCCGAAGACCTTCGCCACGCCGGAACTCCGCGTCGATTGCCCGGACGACCTCAAGTTCGGCATCACCGAGCACGCGGTGGAGTATTTCCGGGCCCGCTATCCCGTCAACACCATCGACGGCGTGCGCATGACCTTCCCGAAGGGATGGGGCCTGATCCGGTCGTCCAATACTCAGCCGATCCTCGTGCTCCGCTTCGAGGCGACCGAGCCAGCCGCCCTGGAGGCGTACCAGGCGGAAGTCATGGACTGGCTCGCGGAGCAGGGGGTCAGCGCCTAGCCGGGCCATGTCCAACGGCATGCGGCGGGCCCTGCTCGCCGCCGGCGGGCTGGCCCTGGCACTCTTCGCGGGGCGCTGGACCGCGACCACGCTGGCGGATCGCTGGTGGGGCCTGGCGGTCTCGCCGGCCGCCGCGCAGTTCCTCACCGGCGTCAACCTCCTCCGCCTCACCCTCGACCTCGCCGGCGTCGTCATCGCCAGCGCGTGGTTCACCGGCAACCTGCTGGTGGTGTACCGTGCCATCGGCGGGGTGGAGGTCTCCCGGCAGATCGCCAACCTCGAGGTGCGCGAGGCGCTGACCCAGCGCACGCTCCTCGCCGGTACGGTGGTGCTCGGGCTGATCCTCGGGCTGGTCACTGGCGGCGACGTATCCCGGCACTGGCGGGTGATCGCGCTCGCCTGGCAGGGCGTGCAGTTCGACCTCACGGAACCGATCCTGGGACATGACGTCGGCCTGTATGTCGCCCAGCTGCCGCTCTGGTCGCTGCTGCACGACTACGCTCTGGCGCTTGCGCTCACGGGCCTGCTGGTGGTGGTGCTGCTCTACGCCGTGATCGGGGCGATTCGATGGATTGACGGACGGCCCGCGATCAGTGACCATGCGCGCCGGCACCTCGGCTGGCTGCTCGGCGCACTCGCACTGGTGCTCGGGTGGGGACTGCTGCTCGAGCCACATGAGCTGGTGAGTGGCGTACTGGGCGAGGTCGGCACCAGGCAGTTTCAGCTCGCCACGCTCACGTCGCCGGCCCTTGCCGGGACGGCGCTGATGGTGGCGGTGGTCTCCCTCCTGTGGGCTGTGCGCATCTCGGTCCTCAAGCTGAACTTCCTGCTGCTGGCGGGATGGGCGGTGCTGGGGATCGGCTGGGTGCTGACGCGGATCGCGGTGGGATCGCTGGTGGTGCCCGGCGACGTGGCGCTGGGCGACATGGCGAGCCGCCGCTCGCTCGATGCGGCCGCCTACCACCTGGCATCGCTGCACGACTCGCTGGCGGTGCCGTGGACCGATGCGGGCACGCCACCCGCCTGGCCGTCGCTGTGGCAGACGGAGCCGCTGGTGCGAATCGGTGATGCCGATTCGCTGCTCACGGCCGCCGCCGACCCGGCGTGGATCATGACGCCGGCCGGCCGCCGCCCCGCGTGGCTGCTGCTGGTGACGAGCCATGACAGCGTGGCGTCGCTTCGCGCCGTGGCGGACGACCGCACGTCGGCCACCGGGGGGCCCCTCTTCTATCACCCTGACGATTCCGTTCCCGCCCCGGCCCCCGCCGCGCTGCTCCACCTCTCCGATCACGCGCTCTACCCGGGGGCCGCCCGCGTCGTGATCTCGGACGATGTGCGCGGCGTGCCGGTGGGCGGCCTGCCACGGCGAGTGGCGCTCGCGTGGGCGCTGCAGGAGCGGCGACTGCTCGGAACGCCAGCGCCGGATGCGACAGTCGATTGGGTGCGCGCACCACAGGCGCGGCTCGCGAAGCTCGCGCCCTACGCCGAGTGGGCGCCGCCGGTCCCGCGCGTCGACGGCGGCCGACTCGTCTGGATTTCGGATGGTTACCTCGTGGAGGAGCACTTCCCCCTGTCCACCCGGGCGAGTCTCAGCGGTCGGAGCGTGGGCATGCTGCACGCGGGGTTCGTGGGCGTGGTGGAAGCGGAAGAGGGCGAAACGCACATCTATGCGCGACCCGATGCGGGTCCGGTCGCCGATGCCTGGATGAAGCTCGCCGCGGGCGTGGTGGAGCCCTGGGATGCGGTGCCGGTGACCGCGCGCCCCATGCTCCCGTATCCCGCCGAGCTGTTCCTGGTGCAGTCACGCATCCTCGAGAACGCGGAGACCGGCGTCCTCGCCGGGCGCGCGGACTCGCTCCGGGTCACGCCCCCCGTTTCCAGCTTCTTCTGGATGCCAGCCAGCGCCGACGGCCCCGCGCGCACCGCGGAGTACGTGCGCGGCTCGACCGGCCAACTGCAGACCCTGCTGGTCGGCTCCAGCGTCGAGGGCCGGCTCGCGCTGGTACAGGTCGAGATCGACTCGAGCGTGGCGCTCCCCGGTCCGGCCGGCCTCGAGCAGCGGTGGGAGCGCTTTGCCACCTTCGTCCAGGTGCTCGACTCGGTGCGAGCCGGGGGCGGCATGCTCAGCGCCGGCGGCGTGCGGTACTGGGTTTCGCCCGGCGCCGTGGGTGCGACCCAATCCCGATATGGGCCCCGGGGTGGTGGCGGATCCTCGGTGACGTGGATCAGCGTTGCCAGCGGCCCGCGCGTGGGCGCCGCCCGCACCTTTGGCGATGCCTGGACCAACCTGCGGGGCGCCTCGGTGCCGCGACCGACCGGCGCCCTGCCCAGTGGCGCCCTGATCGATGCCCGCCGCTGGTTCCGGGTGGCGGACTCGGCCTTCCGGCGCGGCGATTTCACGGCGTTCGGGCGCGCGTTCGAGGAGCTGCGCGCTGCGCTCGAGGTGGCTCCGGTCAACCCGCGCTGACCGGACGGTCCGTCACCAGTCCCGCGCTTGCTCGGCCATGGGGTGCGGGCTACCTTGGGGCCGGTTTTCCCATGGTTCCCGAGGAGCGGCTGTGAACATCCATGAGTATCAGGCGCGCGCCCTGCTGAAGGCGGCCGGCGTGCCCATGCTGGACGGGGACGTCGCGTCGACGCCGCCGGTGGCGGAGGCGATTGCCCGGCGCCTCGGCAGCAAGGTTGTGGTAAAGGCGCAGGTGCATGTCGGTGGGCGGGGCAAGGCCGGCGGGGTGAAGCTGGCGGCGACGCCCGGTGAGGCGGCGGACGTCGCCGAGCGCATCCTCGGCATGCAGATCAAGGGCCTCACGGTGCACAAGGTGCTCGTGGTGCCGGCCGCGGATATCGCGTCCGAAGCGTACGTCGGCCTGATCATGGACCGGGAGACGCAGCGGCCGGTCTTCATGGTGAGTCCCGCCGGCGGCATCGACATCGAGGAAGTCGCGGCCAAGACGCCGGAGAAGATCCGCCAACTTCCAGTGGACCCCACCTACGGCCTGCTGCCACACCAGGCCCTTGCCCTCGCGTTCTTCCTGTACAAGGACTTCGCCCAGGTGAAGGCGGCGGCGCAGATCATGGAGCGGCTGTACACGGTCTTCACGCACAATGGCTGCTCGCTCGCCGAGATCAACCCGCTCGTCACAACCCCCGACGGCCGCGTGCTGGCGCTGGATGCCAAGGTGGTGATCGACGACAACGAGCTGTTCTGGCGTCCCGACCTCGAGGAACTGCGCGACGAGTCGGAGGAGCCACCGGCCGAGGCGGCGGCGCGGCGCGCGAACCTTTCCTTCATCAAGCTCGACGGCAACGTGGGCTGCGTGGTGAACGGCGCCGGGCTCGCGATGGCGACGATGGACCTGGTGAAGTACTACGGCGGAGAGCCGGCCAACTTCCTCGACATCGGGGGCAGCTCCAATCCCGAGAAGGTGGTGAACGCGCTCAAGATCATCACCACCGACCCGAACGTGAAGGCCATCCTCTTCAACATCTTCGGTGGCATCACCCGCACCGACGATGTGGCCAACGGGATCAAGACCGCGCTGGCGCAGTTCCCGGTGAAGGTGCCGATCGTCGTGCGCCTCACCGGCACGAACGAGGCGGAAGCCTTCAAGATCCTCCAGGGCATCGGCATGACGGCATTGAGTGACATGGACGAGGCGGTGCAGCGGGTGGTCCGGGCCGCACAGGGGGCGGCATGAGCGTCTTCGTCAATAGCGCCACCCGGCTGCTGGTGCAGGGCATCACGGGCCGCGAGGGCTCGTTCCACGCGCGCCACATGCTCGAGTACGGCACGCAGGTGGTCGGCGGCGTCACGCCGGGCAGGGGCGGGCAGACGTTCGAGGGCAAGGTGCCGGTGTTCAACACCGTCGCCGAGGCGGTCAGCGCCACGGGCGCCGATACGGCAGTCGTGTACGTGCCGCCCACCGCAGCTGCCAGCGCGCTGTTCGAGGCTGCCGACGCCGGGATCAGCCTCATCGTGTGCATCACGGAAGGCATTCCGGTGCAGCATGTCGCCCGGGCCATGCCCTACGTGCGCGCCCGCGGCGTGCGGCTCATCGGGCCCAATTGCCCGGGGTTGATCACGCCCGGGGAAGCGAAGGTCGGCATCATTCCGGGCAGCATCTGCCGTCCGGGCCGGGTCGGCATCGTGAGCCGCAGCGGGACGCTCACGTACGAGATCGTGAACCATCTGACCAAGGCCGGCATCGGCCAGAGCACCTGCGTGGGGATCGGTGGCGACCCGCTGATCGGGACCAACTTCATCGACGTGCTGCGCGCCTTCCAGGACGATCCTGACACCGACGTCATCGTCATGATGGGCGAGATCGGCGGCACCGACGAGCAGCAGGCGGCGGAATTCATCAAGGCGCACGTCACCAAGCCGGTCGTCGGCTTCATCGCGGGCCAGACGGCGCCCAAGGGACGCCGAATGGGTCACGCCGGTGCGATCATCTCGGGTTCGTCGGGTACTGCCGAGGAGAAACTCGCCGCGTTCGCGGCCGCGGGGATGGGGATCATGAAGCGGCCGGTGGACGTGATTGAACTGGTGAAGGAGCGACTTAACTGACTGCGTGAGGAGTAGCGACTTAACTGACTGCGTGAGGAGTAAGGAGTGAGGGGGACATTGGAACGGAGTCGACCTCCTCACTCCTCACACCTCACGCTTTTCAATTCAGACCGGGGATCGCATGACAAATCGCACACTCGCCATCATCAAACCCGACGCCATTGCCAGCGGCAAGGCTGGACTCATCATCGCCCACCTGCAGAAGGAGGGGTTCAGGGTGCGGGCCGCCCGGCTGGCGCGGCTGTCGAAGGGGGAGGCCGGGGCGTTCTATGCAGTGCATGAGGGGCGGCCGTTTTATCCCGAGCTGGTGGCCTTCATGGTGAGCGGGCCGTGCATGCCGCTGGCGCTGGAGCGGGCCGACGCGGTGGCGACGCTGCGGACGGTGATCGGGGCGACCGACCCGGCGGAGGCGGCACCGGGGACGATCCGGAAGCTGTACGCCGAGTCGAAGGGCCGGAACGCGATCCACGCGTCGGACAGCGACGAGAACGCGGCCCGGGAGATCGGGTTCTTCTTCACCGAAGGGGAGCTGGCCGGCCTCTGGGGCTGATGAATCCGCATCCATCTGTCTTGACCTAAGTCCTTCTCCCACTTAGCTTCCGGGGCTATGCTTCGGGTCGATCTCCGGAATTTGAAACACGGGCCGGTGGCCACCACGGGCACCTTGCCGCAGGATGATCCGGTTTTCGATGGGCTGGATCTATCCCTCAAGGGACCGGTCCAGGTGGATGGCCGCATTCAGGCCAGCGGAGCAGGCGGATATTTCTGGAAGGGCCACGTTCGCGGGCAGGTGCAGGCACAGTGCCGTCGCTGCCTCTCGGATGTGGCTCTGTCGATCGATACGGATGTCGGGCTCATGTTCAGCAGCGACCCCGATCTTCAGGATGATCCTTCGGTGCACGAGCTGGCGCCGTCGGCCACCCAGATCGACCTTGTCGAGTTCGTGCGGGAGGAGCTGGCACTCGCGGTGCCTGGATATCCGCTGTGCCGCGCCAATTGCGCGGGACTGTGCCCCAGCTGCGGGGCTGACCTGAACGCGGGACCGTGCGGGTGTGCGGTTCCTGACCACGGATGAGGATGTCATGGCCGTTCCCAAGCGCAGAACCTCGAAGTCACGCAAGCGGCTCCGCCGGGGCCATCATACGGCGGCCGGCATGCGGACGCAGGCTTGCCCCCGTTGTAGCTCGCCGCGCCTTCCGCACCGTGTGTGCGGATCCTGCGGCTACTACGCCGGCAAGAAGCGGATCGAGGTAGAGGACAACTGACGGTGATCCGCGTCGCGCTGGACGCGATGGGCGGAGACCATGCGCCGCAGGCCGAGATCGAGGGTGCGCTCGCCGCACTCGAAACGCTTCCGGGCGACTTCACGATCCAGCTGGTCGGGCGGGTGGATGTCATCGAGGCGGAGCTGGCGCGCCATCCAGGCGCCGATCGGCGCCGCCTCGAATGCATTGAGGCTCCCGAGGTGGTGGGAATGGCCGAGAAGCCCATCGCCGCCATCCGGAAGAAGCCGAAGTCCAGCCTGATGATCGGTGTGGGCCTGCAGAAGGCCGGCCAGTCCGACGCGTTTATTTCAGCCGGCAATACGGGCGCGACCCTCGCGGCCGCCACGGTGCTGCTGGGCCTGCATGATGGTGTGATGCGCGCGACGGTGGCGACGCCATTCCCGACCGCCGACGAGCCCGTCGTGGTACTCGACGGCGGGGCCAACGTGGACTGTTCGCCGCGAGAGCTGGTGGGCTTTGCATACCTCGGGACGGTCTATGCCCGCGACGTGCTGGGCAAGCCGTCGCCGGTCGTCGGCCTGCTCAACGTGGGCGAGGAAGACGAGAAGGGCACGGCCATGGTGAAGGACGCCCACCAGCTGCTCAAGACTGCGCCCGGTCTCAACTATATCGGCAACATCGAGGGTCGCGACATCGTGGCCGGCCATGCGAAGCACGGGCACATCGACGTGGTGGTGTGCGACGGCTTCGTGGGCAACATCGTGCTCAAGTTCTATGAATCGGTGGCCCGGCTCATTGTGCGCCTGGTCAAGCGGAACGCCCCCGAAATCCTCGAGCGCGACGACGTGCGCGAGGTGTTCCGCATCCTCGATTACTCCGAGTACGGTGGCGCGCCGCTGCTCGGCGTGAAGGGCGTCTGCATCATCTGCCACGGTGCGTCATCACCCAATGCCATCAAGAACGCCATCCGGGTCGCGGTCCAGTCCGCGCAGGTGGGCCTGAGCCAGCACATCGGCGCTGAATTCGCGGCCATTGCCGCGCGCAGCCCGTGAGGCGGGCGCCGATCGCGGCCTTTCGTGGCCTCGGTGTCAGCGTGCCGAAGACGATCGTCACCAATGCCGACCTGAGCCGGACGCTCGAGACATCCGATCAGTGGATTCAGGAGCGCACCGGCATTCGCGAGCGCCGCGTCGCGCGCACGGACGAGTCGCTGACCCAGCTCACGGAGTCGGCCAGTCGCATGGCGCTCGCGCGCGCGGGCCTGAACCCCGCCGACCTCGATGCCATTGTGGTCGCCACCGTGACACCCGACCGCCGCATGCCCTCCCAGGCGTGTGACCTGCAGGCGGTGCTCGGCGCGAACCGCGCCGCCGCCTTTGATATTGCCGCCGCGTGCCCCGGGTTTGTGTTCGCGACTGGCATCGCTGAAGGGCTCATCGCCTCCGGTACGTACCGGAACGTGCTGATCCTTGGCGCCGAGCGCCTCTCCACCATTACTGATTGGCAGGACCGGGGCACCGCGGTGCTCTTTGGCGACGGCGCCGGCGCGGCGGTGGTGACGCCCGCCACGGGTGACGGCCGCGGCATCCTGTCGACCTACCTCAGGTCGGACGGACGCCTGGCGGAGCTGCTGCACATCCCGGCCGGCGGCGGGATGAACCCGCTCACCGCCGAAAACGTGAATGATCGTGGCCAGTACATGAAGATGGCCGGCCGCGAAGTCTTCAAGGCCGCGGTCAGGGCGATGGGCGAGGCCTGCGATGAGGCGTTGCGCCGGGCCGGCGTCACGTCGGAGGAGATCGAGCTGTTCGTGCCGCACCAGGCGAACCTGCGCATCATCGAGGCGACCGCGAAGCACTCGAATATTCCCATGCAGAAGGTCATGGTGAACCTGGAGCGGTACGGCAACACCTCGGCCGCATCGATTCCTCTCGCGCTGGCACAGGCGGAGGAGGAGGGCCGGCTCAAGCCGGGCACGTTGATTCTCCTGGTGGCCTTCGGGGCGGGCTTCACGTGGGGGGCGACGGTCGTCCGGTGGTGACGGTGCTGCTGTGCCCCGGCCAGGGGGCCCAGAAAGTTGGCATGGGGCGCGATCTCGCAGAGCGCTTCCCGCAGGCGCGGGACCTCTTCGAGGCGATCGACGAGGCGCTGGGCGTGCCGCTCTCGCGGCTGATGTGGGAGGGGCCGGAGGAGGAGCTCACGCTGACGCACAATGCGCAGCCGGCCATCCTGGCGCACACCTGCGCGGTGCTGTCGGTAGTGGGCGAGAAGCTCGGGCAGGTGGTGGCGGCGGCGGGCCACAGCCTGGGTGAATACAGCGCTTACGTCGCGGCAGGCGCCCTCACGCCCACCGACGGCGCGCGTGTGGTGCGGCGGCGGGGCGAACTGATGCTCGAGGCGGGGCAGGCGCGGGCGGGGGCGATGGCGGCGGTCATCGGGCTCGGCGCGGCGGAGGTGACGGCGGCGTGCGCCGCCGCATCGAGCCACGGCGAGGTCGCGGTGCCCGCCAACCTCAACGCGCCTGACCAGACCGTCATCTCCGGGGACCCTGCCGCGGTCGCGCGTGCGGGTGAGGCGTGCCGTGCCGCCGGCGCGAAGCGGGTCCTCCCGCTCAAGGTCAGCGGGGCGTTCCACTCGCCGCTCATGGCCCCGGCGGTGCCGGGCCTCCGCGCCGCACTCGAGGCGGCGACGTTTTCCGCGCCGCGCTACCCGGTCGTGGCCAACGCCACTGCGCTGCCGGTGCGGGAGATCGGTCGGGCCCGGACGCTGCTCGCTGAACAGGTCGTGTCGCCGGTGCGGTGGGTGGAGTGCATGCAGACGTGCGCGGCGGACCATCCGCGGGCGCGCTACCTCGAGGTCGGGCCGGGCAGCGTGCTGAGCGGGCTGCTCAAGCGCATCGTGCCGGGCACGTCCGGGATCACCCTCGGCACGGCCGATGAAGTCGAGAAGTTCCTCGCCGCATGAAGTCGATCGACCTGACCGGGAAGGTCGCCTTCGTCACCGGGAGCACCCGGGGCATCGGGTTCGCCATCGCGAAGTCGCTGCACGAGGCGGGGGCCCGGGTGGCGGTGGTGGGTCGCGACGCCGCCCGGGCGCAGGAGGTGGCGGCGGGCCTGGGCGCCGGCACGGTGGGGGTGGGATGCGATGTCGCCGATGCCGCCCAGGTGGCTGACGCGATCGCCGCGGCCGAGCAGACGCTCGGCCCGATCGATATCTTGGTCAACAATGCCGGGCTCACACGGGACAACATCCTGCTGCGGCTGAGCGAGGCCGATTGGGACGCGGTGCTGGACGCCAACCTCAAGGGGGCGTTCCTCA
>Ga0315278_10001113_pt1 | contig 23262 bp, 18 predicted proteins | sample YL17G06_0_MG_FD_203880 | JGI IMG/M metagenome (GOLD analysis project Ga0315278, IMG submission 203880) | Sediment microbial communities from Yellowstone Lake, YNP, Wyoming, USA - YL17G06_0 | ecosystem: Environmental > Aquatic > Freshwater > Lake > Sediment | place: USA: Wyoming | collected... | reverse complement strand
TTGTTGAACGTCCCCGTCGCCAAAAAAATTGATTTCAAGGACGTGCCCGAGATCGCCAAGGCCGTGACCAAGGTCCAGCGGCTCTTGAAAGGCCGGGGCCGCCTCGACGTGCGCTACTCGGGAACGGAACCGCTGGCCCGGGTCATGGTCGAGGGCGAGGAGCTGAAGCTCATTCAGAAATGCGCCCAGGGGATCGCCGAAGCCATCAAGAAAAATCTGGGGAAAGCCTAGAAGAAGGAGACCGCCATGAGACTCTCCGTCAATGTCGATCATTTCGCCTCTCTGCGCGAAGCCCGGCGGGCCGCGGAACCCGAACCCGCGCTGACGGCCCTGCTCGCCGAGCAGGCCGGGGCGGACGGGATCACGGCCCACCTGCGGAGCGACCGCCGGCATATCAAGGAACGCGACCTGCGGATCATCCGGGACGTCATCAAGACCAGGCTGACGCTCGAAATGGCCGCGACCGACGACATGAAAAAGGTCGCCCTCGAGATCAAGCCGGACACCGTCTGCCTCGTCCCCGAGCGGCCCGAGGAATTGACGACGACCGGAGGTCTGGATGTCCTTGCCCACCTGAAGCCCCTGACCGCGTTCATCAAAGAGCTCGATAAGGGGAAGATCCGGGTCAGCCTCTTCGTCGATCCGGATATCAAGCAAATCGACGCCTGCGGCAAGCTCGGCGTTCCCCAGATCGAAATCCATTCCGGCATCTACGCCGACCTGAAGCCGGGCCCGGCCCGGGACAAGGCCCTGTCCGATATCGTGAAGGCCGCCCGGTTCGGGCACAAGCTGGGCATCGAGGTCACGGCCGGCCACGGGCTCGATTACCACAACGTCCGGCCGATCGTCGCTATTCCCGAGCTCACCGAATTGAGTATTGGATTCTCGATCGTAGCCCGTTCGGCCGTGGTCGGAATTTCGCAAGCCGTCCGTGAGATGATCGCATTGTTGGCGAGGCCATGAATCTCAAAATCGACATCGATCGTCTGAAAGGCGACCTCGAAGATCTCGGCCGGATCGGCCGCGATCCGGACAGCGGCATCACGCGGCCGTCATTCAGCCGGGCCGATCTCGAGGCGCGCGACTGGCTCGCGAAGAAAATTCACTCGGCCGGGCTCGACCACCGCCTCGACGGGGCGGGAAATATCTTCGGGCGGATGGGAGGGCCGGGAAAAACCGTCATGGTCGGCTCCCACATCGACACCGTGGTCGGCGGGGGAATGTTCGACGGCTCCGTCGGCGTTCTTGCCGGACTGGAATGCCTGCGGACGATCGGGGAAAGCGGGCTCAAATTATCCCGGCCCCTGGAATTGGCCGCGTTCACCGACGAGGAAGGCAACCTGGTCGGCGACTTTCTCGGAAGCCGGGCCTTCATCGGCGGGCTGAACGCCGAGACCCTGGAAAAAGGGCTGACCCAATTCGGCCGGCCGCTCAAAGATGTCTTGAAGGGAACGGCCTTCACGATCGAGAGCATCCTCGAGGCCCACCGGTCCGCGTCCGATATCGCGGCATATCTCGAGCTCCATATCGAGCAGGGACCGCTGCTCGAAACCGAGGAGATTCCCATCGGCATCGTCAGCGGCATCGCCGGCAAGCATTACCGCTGGTGCTCGTTCCTCGGCGCCGCCGGCCACGCCGGGACGACGCCCATCGAGCTGCGGCGGGACGCGTTTCTCGGGCTGGCCGATTTCGCCCTCCGGAGCACGCAACACGTCGCCGCGCACCATTACGGGAGCATGGTCACGATCGGCAAGGTCCGGGTGATGCCGGGCGCGTTCAGCATCGTGCCCGGGCAGGCGGATTTCTCCTTCGAATTCCGGAGCCATTCAAGGGAAACGCTGGAAGCCTTGGAGAGGGAGCTGTTCGATCTCGCCGGGGACGTCGCGGCCACGCGCGGGCTGGACTTCGCCTCGAAGATCATCGACCGGACCGAACCGGTCAGCATCGCGCCCCGGCTCATGGACCTTCTCAAGGAGGAAAGCGAGCGGCTCGCTTATCCTTATCTCCTTCTCCCGAGCGGGGCGGGCCACGACGCGCAGATTCTCGCGGCGAAGACGGATGTGGCCATGATCTTCATCCCCAGCCCTGACGGGATCAGCCATTCTCCCCGCGAAAGCGTGCGTTGGGAGGATCTGGAAAAAGGCGTGAACCTCCTGCTCCGGGCGCTGGTCAGATTGGCCGAATAGAAAACGCGGACCCGCCGCCGATACGCGGGAGGCCCCCCCCTTCCTACTTGAGAGACGGGATACTAGTAATCTCCGGAATCGTCCTTGAACGTCCGGCCCTTTTTTATTTCCGCGTGCCTGCGTTTATCCGCCAGCATTTTGTCCTTGGCCCGCTTCGATCGCTTCCGCTTCTGCCGCCGGATCTTCTCGATCCTTTGCTGTTCCGCGCTCTCTTTTCCGCGGACCAACGCTTCGATCTTGTCGGTCAGGATACGGCGGGCGAAAAACCTGTTCAGCGCCTGGGACCGTTCCTGCTGGCATTTGACCTCGATCCCGGTCGGAATATGCTTGAGGTAGACGCAGGTCTCGACCTTGTTGACGTTCTGGCCCCCTTTCCCCTGGGACCGGACGAATTTCTCGATGATATCGCCCTCGCGGATGCCGAGCGCCTCCATCTTGCGCCGCAGGGCGCTCTCCTTCTGGGGACTGACGCCGGACGAAAACATGACGCGATTCATATAACATAATTGACCGGACGCTTCAATTTCTATACACTTCTTTTTTCCGAAAGGAGCGCGCGATGAAACCCGTCAAAATCATATGGTCCAGTCTCGTTGTCCTTCTGATCGGCTTCGGCCCGGCGAGCGGCCAGGCCCAGACCCCGAAATCACCGCTGACCGTGGCCGAGGCAACGAATTACGCGGCGACCTCCCGCTACGCCGACGTCATGAATTTCATCCGGGAGATGCAGAAGCAGAGCCCGCTCCTCCGCCTCGAAACGCTCTGCCGGAGCGCCGAAGGCCGCGACGTGCCGCTCCTCGTCATCGGCAGTCCGGTCCCCGTCTCGCCGATCGAGCCCCGCGCCGCCAAAAAGGCCGTGATCTACATCCAGGCCAATATCCACGCCGGCGAGGTCGAAGGCAAGGAAGCCTCGCTGATGATGATCCGGGATATCCTCCAGCAGGCCAAGCCGCCCTACCTCGACAAGCTCATCCTCCTCGTCGCGCCGATCTTCAACGCGGACGGCAACGAGAAGATCGCCCCCAACAACCGCCGCCAGCAGCCCGGCCCCGAGCAGGGCGTCGGCGTCCGGACCAACGGCCAGAATCTCGACCTCAACCGGGACGCCATCAAGCTGGAAAGCTATGAGGTCGCGGGCCTCCTCCAGAACGTTCTCATTCGCTGGGACCCGCTTCTCCTCATCGACTGCCACACCACGGACGGCGCTTACCACGAGCAGACCGTCACCTATGCCTGGCCGATCAACCCCAACGGCGATCAGGCCCTCATCGATTTCCAGCGCTCCAAGATGATGCCGGAGATCGAAAAAATCATGAAGGACAAGTACAAGACCCTCGCCCTGGGCTACGGCGGCTTTCGCGACGCGCGGGCGCCCGAAAAGGGATGGGAGACCCTCGATCCCCAGCCGCGGTACATCACGAATTACATCGGCGTCCGCAACCGCCTGGCCATCCTGGACGAAAATTACGTCCACGGCGATTTCAAGACGCGCGTGGCGGGAAATTACGCCCTCCTCTTCGCCACCCTGGATTACTGCTACACCCACGCGGACGAGCTGTTGAAGATGGTCGCTGAGGCCGATGCGCGCACGGTCGCGCGGGGCCAGGCGCCCAAGCCGACGGACGTCTTCGGAGTCGAATTCGAGCTCAAAGCCCTGCCCAACCCGATCACGGTCCTCGGCTACGAGATGGAGGTCAGCCAGAAGCCGGGATCGCAATACCCACAAATGAAAAGGACGGACGTCAAAAAGACCTACGTCATTCCCTATTTCGCCGACTTCGTTCACAAGCGGACCGTGGCCTTCCCGGCCGGATACCTCATCCCGGCCGCGGCGCCCGAAGTCGTCCGCAAGCTCATCCAGCACGGCCTGCTCGTCGAGCGGCTGGTCCAGCCCGCGACGCTCGAAGTCGACGCGTTCAAGATGAAGGAAGTCAAGGGCGCCGAGCGCCTCTACCAGGGCCACCGGACCAACGCCATCAAAGGGGAGTACGCCAGGACATCGATGGAATTCCCGGCCGGGACGGTCTTCGTCACGACGGCCCAGCCGCTGGCGAATGTCGCGGCTTATCTATTGGAGCCCGAAAGCGACGACGGTCTGCTGGTTTGGAATTACTTCGACAAGGATCTCGCTTCGGGAGGATTCGGCGGAGGGCCTTCGGCGTTCCCCATCTACAAGCTGATGAAACCCGCGGCGATGGTGAAGGAAACGATCAAGTAAGGGGAAATCGCCCCGCCGCGCTATTTTTTCTTTTTTTTCTTGGCCGCGACGATGTACTTACCGCAATTTTCGCAGACGTAAATGTCGTTGCTGCCTTCGATCGCCGAGCTCATCTGGGTGGAGATGTTGATATTGCAGCTCTGGCAGGCGCCGTCCTCGACTTCGGCCACGGCGAATCCATAGCGTTCCATGAGCCGGTCGAAGCGCGCGAGCAGAGCCTGGTCGAGCTCCTCGCGGATGGTGGCGGCCTGGACCTCGAGGATTTTTTTCTGGGCCTTGGTCGCCTTTTCCTTTTTGATCTCGATTTCCTGGAGTTTTTTCAATAGGCCGGCGCGGCTGACGATCTTGTCTTCGTGAGGCAGCCTCAGCTCGATTTCGGACAGGACCTCGAAGAGAGCGGTCTTGTCCTTGGCCTCGAAAACCCTTTGCCGGAAATCCTGGCGTCTCAAAAAATGGGCGAGTCCGGCGAAGAGGTGGTTGAATAGGCCCGGGAGCGAAGGGTTCCAGATGACCAGGATGATGAGCCGGACTTTTTTCTTGTCCGGAGATTCGAAATCGATGCCGTTCTCCGACCGGCCGACGGCGATGGCCATCTCTCCGCCCGTGTCCACGCGGGCGTGCGGCACGGCGACGCCTTCGCCCAAAGCCGTGGATTCGAGATTCTCGCGGTCGATCAGCCGCGTCAGAATGAGCTTTCTATTCAGGACGTGTTTGTGTTTGGCCAGGACGTCGAGGAGCTCTTCGATCGCGTGGATTTTATCCTTGGCTTTGAGGTCGTGGATGATATGGCCGGGTCTGAGATAATCGGAAAAGTACGTGATACCCAAAATTTCTTTGCCGTCCATGAAGAGAAATTATAGCACAAAAGAGCGCATTTACGAAACGCCTTTTTTCGAGGCCATCGCCCCGAGCTCATGGGTCTCGCGGATTCCCGCCAGGCCGACGGCCCGCGAGGCCAGGGCGACGCCCGCCGCGGCCGCCTCGAACACCGGTCGGCCGCCCGCGAGGGCCTGCATGGTCTTCGCGCAAAAAACGTCGCCGCAGCCCGTCGTGTCCACGACGGCGCCGGCCTCGGGCGCCCGCACGAGCCGCGATTTTTCGGGCGTCGCCACACTGACGCCCTCCCTGCCCATGGTCACGAAAACGGCTTTGACGCCGGCGCCGAAGGCGGTCTCCGCGAAAGCCGGAATTTCCCCCGGATCCGGCCAACGATCGGGATGGCCGAGAAGCGAGGCCACCTCCTGCCGATTGGCCTGGAGATAAGTCGCGCCTCCCGCGTAGTCCAGCCAATCGGGGACGGCGACGTATTCCCTGTGCGCGCGCAGCTTTTTCGCCAGGACGAGCGAATGGATATCCAGCCAAATGGGACACTCCGCGCGATCCATGATCCGGCGCCAATCCGGAAGCGACACCTCGAAGCCCGAATTGAAAACCATGAGGAGCATGTCCAGGCGGGAGAGCCCGGCGAGGACGGCGGCCGCATCGAGGGGCGGGACGACGGAGGCGAGGATCTCCTCCCGCTCCTTGAGCTTTTCGGAATAGCGAAGGAAGACCTGATGGCCGGGTCCTTCGACAAAACGCAGCCCCTCCCGACGCAAAGTCGGCCAGCCGCCGACGAGATCTTCGACCTCCGTTTTCATCTCCAGGCCGCAGTTCGCGTGGAGAGAGACGTCCTCACCCAGGCCGCACAGCACCGCCGCCTGGTAGAGGATTCCGCCAAGCCCATGATAGGTCCTCCCGGAATCCTGGGTGATGTGATCCGAGGTGATGGTCCCGATCAGTCCGAAATAGCTCATGTTCGCCCGGCACAATGGTAAGCGAGCGCGACGGAAATTTCAAGGAAGGAAAAATCCCGACGGTCAAATGACGAGCCATTTGACCGCGTTGTCATATTTCGATAATATTCCCGGGGATGGATTTTTCCTGAAATAAAGGAGCGTCATCATGAAAAAAAATATTCACGTAGCAGTCGTCGCGCTCGTCGCGATTTTCCTGGCGTCATCCATCGCGGGCTCGAGCGCCGTCCAGGCCCAATCGGGACCCAAGGCGTCGCCGCCGATCATCGTGACGTCCTGCGGCCAGAGCGAGGGTCCGTCCATGTTGAATACGATCCTCAAGCGCGTCGGCGTCGTCTACGACATCGTCCCCCTGGCGACGGTCAGCGACCTCAAGACCAAGGGCTATAAAACGCTGATCATCACCATGGGCGCCAGCCTCAAGGGCATGGGCGCGGCGGGCATTTCGATCGACGACGAGCTCAAGCGGATCTCCGAGCTCATCGACGCGGCGCGAAAAGCGAAAATCACCATCATCGGCGGCCACATCGAGGGCATGAAACGGCGGGCCCAGGGCGCCGATCCCGGCGACACGACGGACGAGCAGAGCATCGACACCGTGGCTCCCAAATCCGATCTTCTGTTCGTCAAGAAAGAGGGCAACGCCGACGGCCGGTTCACGACGATCTCCCAGGGCAAGAAAATCCCCATGGTCGAATTCGAAAAGAACATGGATATGGTGGCCGCCCTCGAAAAGATATTCAAATAGAAGCGGGAACGCCGCACGCGAAAAAGGCAGCGCCTCGCTTTTTTCGCCTTGGGAAGCGTCCCCGGCGTTTTATTTCTGCTGGATCTTCACGAATCCGGCTTTTTCCAGAACCCGGAAATAATTCTCGACGTCTTTGATGCCGATGGCCCCGGCTTCGGCTTCCGCGGCGTTGTGAATGGCGAGGACGCTCCGTTTCCCGTCGATATAGCTCCGGACCGCGCCCTCGGCCCGTCCGAGGGAATAGGCCGGCGCGTCTTTCATGTCCCGGCGGAGGGCCGCGAACCCCCGATTGTCGAAAGGCCCCTGCATTTTCGCGGTTTTAACCGGGACGAGCTTGCCGGCCCGGATCTCATCCGCGGTCAGCAGGATCCGCTGGGGGCTGAGCTTCTCTTTCAGGCACCGGTTCCGGTAGATCTGCTCGAGCTCCCGGTCATAAGGCAGCCGCAGGTCGTCGAATGTCTTGATCTGGCTTCTGAGAAAAGCTTCGAGCGCCGCGTCGTTCTTGATGAAGAACCGGATCGAGCCCAGCGTCTCCTGCTCGTGGTTGACGGCCTGGAAGAGAATATTGTCCGCCTCCTTGTAGGCGTCGTGGACCTTGATCTTTTCGGCGTCGAGGAGGAGGTTCACGGCCCGCGCTTTCTCCCTGCCCAGACGGGCATAGGACCGCGCCGATACTTCGTTGATCAGCCAGGAGGTTTCCGCGGAGCCCCCGCCGGCCAGAAAAACCGCCGCCGCCGAGCCGATGAAAGCGACGCGCTTGAGCTGCGTCGCGTCGGACTTGTCGACCGAGTCGCGATTCGTGTGATACCACTGGTCGGGCCAGACGATGAGCATGACGGCCGGCACGCGGACTCCGCTGTCGTCGAAGACGACGTGGTCGCTGCCGCCGGAATAGGGATCGATGACGAAATAAAAAGGATCGCGCGAGCCGTTGGGCGACCAGATCGGAAGATACGCCTCGCCGCGCTCGTTGTTGCGCTGCGTCGTCCCGACCCATTCGTAAAGGGCCCCCATGACGTCATTAAGATAGGAGGCGAGATACCAGGGGGCCTGGACGAGCTCCATCAAGCTCTGGTTCTTGATCAGGCCTTCGCCGACCATATCCTCGTTGATGTCGGCGAAGAACTTCCGGGCGATGTCCGGATAGGTCTTGATATAGGCCTGGGTCCCGGAGATTTCCGGAACGAAGAGAAAGCGGACCGATCTCTTGAGCGGCAGGATCTTGCCGTTGTCCATGAGTTTCCTGAGCGTCCGCGCAGTCTCGAGGATCGCCACGCAGCCGCTGATGTTGTCGTTGGCCCCCTGCTTGGCGAAGCCTTCGAAAAGATGGGCGGTGAAGACGAGCTCCTCGTTCGGGAATTCCCCGCCCGGGATAAAGGCCTCGACCATCTGCTCTTTGTACGGAACCATCTGGGCCTTGGCCACGGCCCGGACCTCGATCTTCGTCCCGCGCTCGAGCTGGTCGCGGAGGTCGTTGCCCAGGCGCGTCGAGATCATGAAGCCGAAGGTTTTCTTCTGCTCCTCGGCGGTCCGGATCGAGTTCCAGCCGACTTCGTCGGGATCGAATTCCGGATGGCTCGAAGCATAGGCGATGATCCCCAGCGCGCCGAGCTGATCGACGGCCAGTGCCTGGGCGCCGCCGGGATATCCGTTGACCAGGACGATCTTGCCTTTGACGTCCTTGCCGTCGTAATAGTCCTTGCGGTTGCCCGGACCGACATAGACGAGCTCGGCGGTCGCGTCCGTGGAGACGCTTCCCGAACAGAGCGACGCCGCGATCTCCTTGAGATCGGCGATCTTCCGCTTTATCGGCTTCGTGATCCACAGCTCGGCCATCTCGGCGTCCCAGGTGAGCGGGCCGCGCGCGGGAAGGTCGATGATCCGGGAATCCTTGATGCCGTATTCCTTGAGCTTGGCGAAAATGAACGCGGCGTCGAAATATCCGTTCATGTATTCCTCGGGCGGGCGGTTGTGGTTGATCCCGGCAATGAGGATTTCGTTCTGGAGGGCCAGGTCGCCGGAGACCTCGTTGATGATCTCCTGGAGAAGGCTGAGCGGGAGGAGCGTCCTGGGAACGCCTTCCGCGGGCTGGGCGGCCGCGAAGCGGGCGGCGCAGAATATGAGGAACGATGCGATGACGATCTTTTTCATGGCGCCTCCTAAGCCCTCTATTCTATAAGATTGGAGAAATATGTAAATACTCCCTTGCGCGTCTCTAGGCCTCACGAATCGTTATCGCAACGATTGAAAAAAAAGCCCATATCATCTAGAGTAAAACTTTATGGCCTGAAAGAAACCTTGCAAGGAGGGCCGGCCCATGAGCATGACGACCTCGGCGACGATCATACTGGCGGCGATGGTCGCGGCCTACATCGTCGCGAAGATCTTCAAGATTTCGACCGAGCTCTCGATGCTCGGCGCCGCCCTCGTCGGCGGACTCGTCGGCGGGGCGGGCATCCCGGCCCGCCACATCGCGGAAGGGGCGTTCACCTATCTCGACATCTGCCTCATCTTCATCACCGCCACTCTCTTCATGAATCTCCTCAAGGAATCCGGCGGCGTGGCCTTCGTCATCCGCCGTATCCTGCAGCGGTTCCATCGCCACAAGTTCCTGCTCTTCATTATGCTGGCCGTGCTCATGCTCATCCCGGGGATGCTGACGGGCGCGGGAAGCGTGACCGTCCTGACCGTCGGCGGCATGGTCGCGACCGTCCTCGGCTACATGGGAATTCCCAAACCGAAGGCCGCGGCGATCGTCTTCGTCATCGCCGGGTTGAGCGCGGCCGCTCCCCCCGTAAGCCTTTGGGCGATGCTCACGGCGGCCGGCGTCAACATGCCTTATGTGGGGTTCTTCCTGCCCCTGATGATTCCCTGCCTCTTGTTGGCGCTGCTGACGATCTTCATCCTGGGCTGGAAATCCAAGCCGGCGGACCTCGCCTCGGCCTTGAAAGAGCTGCCCGAACCCCCGGCCGGCATGAGCTGGCTGAAAATCATGATTCCCTTTCTTGGCTTTTTCGCTCTTATCATCGCCGGGCGCGTCTGGCCGTTCGATTTTCCGATCATGGGCATGCCCCTGATGTTCGCCTGCTCCGCGGTTCTCACCCTCGTTTTATCGCCGATCAAGATCGACGTTCTCGCGGTCTCCAGAAAAACGATCCACCAGCTCCTGCCGCTCATCGGAACCCTGACCTGCGCCGGCATCCTGGTTCAGATCATGACGCTGACGGGCGTCCGCGGCCTGATCTCCGTGACGGTCGTCACGCTCCCGGTCATGATCGTCATCCTGACCCTTTTCCTGACCCTGCCCGTTTCCGAATCCGTGCTCATGTGGGGCGCGGCCCCGGTGCTCGGCGTGCCGCTCATTCTGCTCTTCAATCACATCAACCTCGATCCCGTTATCGCCCTGGCGGGCATGAGCGTCATCTGGCCGCTCGGCGACGCACTCCCGCCGACGGCCATCATCGGCCGGCTGACCGTCGAAACCGTCGGGATGAAAGAAAAATACACGACGTTCCTGAAATACTGCATCGTTCCGGCGATCCTCATCATCATCGTCGGGACGCTGATGGTCGTCTTCAGCAAGAAGCTGGCTTTCTTAACGGTTTTTTAAGGGGAAACGACGATGATCATCACCATCCTTTACTATATCCTGATCGCGTTCGTGGTCTTCCTGATGGGGTGGAACCTCGTCAAAAGCAAAAAATGGCAGGAGGAAATCCTCTACGTGATCGTCCTTCTCCCGTTTTTGCTGCGGCTGCTGCGCTTGAAATAGGAGAGGCATCATGATCGCCCGCAAAACCGTCATCATCGTCCTGGGCCTCGTTCTGGCCGGCTTTTCCGGGCTGAGCTTTTACAAGAGCCGCCGTCTTCCGGAGCCCGTCGTGATCGGCCCGTCCGTCGCCAGGGTCGAGAAGCTCAGCGCCTATTTCCCGGCCATCAAGGGCAGCGCGAACGACGCCAACGTCTATGTCCTCGAAGGCGCAAAAAAAGGCGGCACGTTCCTCATCCTCGGCGGATCGCATCCCGAGGAGCCGGCGGCGCGCCTCGTCACCTGGATCCTGACCGAAAACGCCGTTCTGGAACAAGGCCGGATCTTCGTTCTGAACTCGGCCGCCCGGAGCGCGACGACCGTCACCCGTCCCGGCGGAGCCTATCCGGAATCCTACACGATCAAAACGCCCTGGGGAAGGCAGACGTTCAGGATGGGCGATCGGTGGGCGAACCCCCTGGACCAGTGGCCCGATCCCGAAGTCTATATCCATTCCCCGACGCGCCAGAATCAAGCCTACATGGATATCCGGAACCTTAACCGGGCCTGGCCCGGACGCCGAAACGGCACCCTCACGGAAAAGACCTGCTATGCCCTGACCGAGCTGATCAAAAAGGAAAATGTGGACGTCGTCATCGACCTCCACGAAGCCGAGCTCCAGTATTCCGTCATCAGCACGATCGTCGCCCACGAGAAGGGCCTCGAAATCGCGGCCATGGCCTCCATGGTTCTGACCGACGAGGAGTTCAAGATCGGGATGGAGAAATCGCCGCCGAAGCTCCACGGGCTTTCCCACCGCGAAATCGGCGATTATACGAAGGCCATCCCGCTTCTGTTCGAGACTCCCGAGCCGTTCCTCGACGCGACGCGCGGACGGACGGACGAAAAGCTCCTCCTCGAGGGCAAGGACGAATTCGTCGTCAGGGCCGGAAAGCGCGGGCTGCTGTACGAAAAAATCGACGAAAAAGGCTGGCCGATCGACGTCCGCGTCGGACGCCACTGTTCGACCATCATCCAGGTCCTCGCCGTCTGGTCGCAGGATCATGCGGATAAGGCCGTGGCGATGAAAAACGTCCCCAAATACGCGGATGTCATCCAAAAAGGCACCGGCGCTTTTTTGCGCGATCCGGCCAAGGCCGACCCGAAACTTATTTATTTCGAATAATATTCGGGACCGCCCTCGAACGGCGGCCCCAAAACGAAAGGAATATTTTATGCGCACTTTTGAATCCATCGGCCTGGGTATTCCTGAAATCCTTCTCCCCAAGGCAGGCGTGAACCTGACGAAATGGGCCGTTATCGCCTGCGACCAATACACCTCCGAGCCGGAATACTGGCAAAAGGCGGCGGACCTCGTCGGCGACGCGCCGTCCACCCTGAACATCATCTATCCCGAAGTTTATCTCGGGGAGAAAAACCCGGAAGCGAGGATCGCGCGCATCCGGGAGTCGATGAACCGCTACCTGGCCCTGGCTTTATCGTCGGCCGCGGAGGGACTCATCTATGTCGAGCGCGCGGCCGGAGGCCACACGCGCAAGGGCTTGATGGCCTGTCTCGACCTCGAGCAATATGACTTTCGCAAGGGGTCCGCGAGTCTTATCCGGGCCACGGAAGGGACGATCATGGACAGGATTCCGCCGCGCGTCAAAATCCGCGAAGGCGCCCCCATCGAGAGCCCGCACATCATGGTCCTCGTCGATGACCCGGCCCAAACGGTCATCGGGCCGCTCGCCGCGAGCAAGGCCAAGCTCCGGAAGCTCTATGACTTCGACCTGATGCTCGGCTCGGGCCGCCTCGCCGGATACCGCATCGAGAACGCCGAATTGGAAGCCGGCGTCCTTGACGGCCTCAGAGCGCTGGCCGATCCCAAGAGCTTCGTCGAGAAGTACGGCCTCGAGCCCGACGCGCCCGTCCTCCTTTTCGCCATGGGCGACGGGAACCATTCGCTGGCCACGGCCAAGACGATCTGGGACAAAGTCAAGGAAAGCGCTCCCGGCAAGAGCGCGATCATGGCCTCTCCCCTGCGCTACGCGCTCGTGGAGCTGGTCAATCTTCACGACGAAGCGCTGGTCTTCGAGCCGATCCACCGGGTGCTCTTCGATCTCGCGGCGGGCCCGGGCCTCGTCGAAAAGATGAATGAATTCTATCCGGGAAATTGCCGCTGGTCCGCTGCGGCGAGCATGGAAAAAATGAAAGCGGCCGTGGACCAGCCAAAGGACGGCGCCCACAAGATCGGGACCATTTCAGCCGCCGGTTTCGGCATCCTTGAAATCGCGCGGCCAGCGTCCAATCTTCCCGTCGGAACGCTCCAGAGCTTCCTGGACGCATTCATAAAGGCCGGTGGGGCCCGGGAGATCGACTACGTTCACGGCACGGAATCCGTCGTTCAAATCGGGAAAAAGCTGGGCAACGTGGGATTGTATCTGCCGGCGATGAAAAAAGATGAATTGTTCCGGACGGTCATCCTCGACGGCGCCCTGCCGCGCAAGACCTTCTCCCTGGGGGAAGCTTACGAAAAGCGTTTCTATATGGAAGCGCGGAAGCTTTTTTAAGAAATAGGGAGACACAATACCCATTTCCCTATTTCGGGAATGCCGATCCGCATTAGGGAATCAGGTATTGTGTCTCCCTATTCAGGATCGGGAAACAAATGGGAGCTTGCGGGAAACCAAGGCGATGGACGCGAGCAGCAAGCCGATATAAATACCGACGAGGAGAATTTCGGGACGGCCGGACTTCGCCGAATCAAGGAAAAGGCGCCCCTCGCCCGGCCCCGGCAAGGGGACGGGATCCCACGGTAAACCGTATCGATCGGCCAGCCCCTTGACATAGAGGAGATGGATAACCGGGATTTTTCGCGAGGCCATCTCCTGGATGACCCCCCTTTTCCCGAGCGCCGGGATATCCTCGACATCCGTGAGCCCCGGCTTCAATTTCAGGATGGCCGAATCCGTGCCCATATTGGCCCAACTCCCCCCGACGTTGATGAAAGCCTTGATTCCGCCAGGGCCGGCCTTTTCGCTATAAAGGCTCATGCGTTGGCGGACGTTCGCCGCGAGATCGGGCTCCCGGAGGAAAAAGATCCCCGTGCGTTCAATTTTTTCCGCGAGGAACGCCCGGCCTTCCCCGGACATATCCGAGCCGTCATCGCGCTCTCCCCCCACGGCCAGGGCGATTGGTCGAACGTCGAGGATGCCGTTCTCACGGAGACATTGGAGCATCTCCAGCAGGGAGAATTCGGGCTTGTTGCCCCCCCAATTCGAGGCGCCCAGGGAACAGATCACGACCGGCTTGGCCTCGAGCGCTTCGACCGCGCATAAAGAAGCGACGACCAGGGCCGGAAAAGAGCTCGAAGCGCCGATCGCCACCGCGTCGCCGCGCTTGACGCCGGCCTGCCTCAAAAGCAGGGCTACGAGCCCGCCGAAATTCGGGTTGGTCGACGTTCTCTTCGCTTCCAAATTTCCGAGCGATGTCGTGATCGGCGACGATTCCCGTCCGATCCATCCCGTTCGGTTGAGGTCCGCCCGCGGATCGATGACGACGTTCTTGGGAATCTCGCAACCGCTTAAAGCCCCCGTGGCCCGGGCCATGGTTTCGGAAGCCCTGACCAGGTCCCGATCCTTGACCGTCCGGCCGCCGCTCGGAACCCATTTGTAAAAGCCGAACAAGAGAAGGCCGATCAAGGCCGGGATCAGAACGAGCCTGTCTTTTTTCATAGCAGCGCGGCGAGACGGGCCAGAAAATAGGTCAGCACCGAGGCCGTGGCCAGCGAGGCGAGCGTCGGAACGATCTTTTGCCGGACAAGATTATTGGCCAGGAGCCCGGGGATGATCCAGCCGATGACCCGGAGGTCGAGCGGCGCGGCGAAGAGGCGCGGCCAGAGCAGAAACCAGAGCTGCCCGAAAAGTCCCCCGAGGAGAAGGAGAAGGACGAACCGGCGCCGGCCGAAGATGAGGAGATATCGCCCGAGAAACCTATAGCCGGCCAGCGAGAGAAAAGCGGCCAGGACCGTGGCGACGACGCGAAGCGGCTGGTCGAGATAAAGCGCGATGAGGGCGGGGACGATGATGCCGCCGGGCAGGATTCCCGTGATTTCCGTGTAGAGCAGGGCGACGACGAGGCCGATGAGGATGGTCGTCGTCATAGCTCCGCTCCTGTCCGCGCCCAATGCTCGACGATCTTTTGGCCGAGTCCGCCCATATTGCCCATGCCGATAACGGCGGCTCCTCCCGGTTCCAGGGCAAACAGCTTTTCCATGATGACTTGCGGCCGGCGCTCCGGCCACGCTGTAATTTGTGTTTTCGACGAAGGCGCGGCCAGCTTTCTCCGTCCGAGAGCGCAGGCGTGGTCCCCGACGATGATCAGGCGGGCGAAACCCTCGAAAAAACCCGCCCGAAGCGCGCCGAGCCACTGCCGGGTCCGGTCGCCCCGGTCTTCGCGCAGGTTCAGAAGGGCGATCAGCGGCTGGGGAAGGCGCGGATATTGCCGGCGCAGCAAAGCCAACGCCTTCCGCGTGGATTCCGGCTCGTTGGCCGCGAAGGCGCTGGCCAGATACCACGCGCCGTTCGCGCCGTTGGGGGTCGCTCTCCAGATTTTGAGCCCGCCGAAATCGGCTCGGGCGCGAGCCATTCCCCGCAAAGCCGTGTCTTTTGGAACGCCCAGATATTCGGCCACGGCCAGGGCCAGGCTGATGTTCTCCGCGAATTCCCGCCCCATCGCGCTCTCTCCGCCGGAGGCTGTTGGAATCCTGACGATCCGCGTTTCGCGTTCCTTGGCCGCCTTTTGAAAAACTGAAAAAAATTCCTCCTCGGGAATGATGAGCGCGCCGCCGCTAGGGACGGCCGCGGCCAGGGACGCGGCGATTTCTTCTTTCGTCCGGCCCATATCGTCCAAATGGTCCAAGCGAACATTCGTGACGGCTAGAATCTGGGGCTTTAAAAGCTTCTCCGACTCGGCCTTCAGCATCTCCGGCCGGATGCTCATCATCTCGACGACGATCGCTGAGGCGCGCTGGTCGAAGGCCGATTTCAGGATTTTTTTCTGCTCCAAAATCGAGGGCCGGCCGAACCGTTCGATCTCTCTCTCCGAGCCGTCCGGGAATATCAGGACGGGTCTCGATCCCGTCGTTTTGGCCAGCACGCGACGGCCGTCCTCCCGCAGAGCCGCGGCGATGAGCCGCGTCACCGTCGATTTCCCCCTGGTCCCCGCGACGCAGACGCGCGAGGGAAGGCGATTCAGGCTCTTTTTCAGCGCGGCCCGTTCGAGATAAAGATAAAGGAGAAAAAAAACCAGGCAGAGCGACGGGACAAGGATCATTTTTCGGCTCGGATTTTCATTATAGCGAAATCACGGAAAATGGGAAGAACATAAAGGAGGGACGGGGCCTTTCGCCGGGCGCCTCTTAAAGGGGACGGCCGCCTCTTATTTACTAATATATCAGATAGTTGCGGGGCGGTCTCCTCACCCATCGCCGACGATAATTCTTGACTTTGGCCGACCTAAAAAATATTATAATGCGTCTTCGGACATTCCAAAATCCTGGAGGAATCATGAATATATTCGGACTCGCCAGTCGTCACGGCTTGAGTAGCTTTGAACAGATCGCCATCATGGGCGTGCTGCTCACCGCTTTCATCAGCCTCCTCTACGCGTGGCTGTTGCGCAAAACCGTCCTTAAAAAAGACAAGGGAACGGCCAAGATGCAGGAGGTGTGGAACGCCATCCGCGTCGGCGCCGACAGCTATCTCAACCGCCAGCTGCGCACGATCCTCCCCGTTATCGGGGCCCTGACCGTATTCATGTTTCTGAGCGTCTATATCGTCCCCGTCAGCCGGGAAGCGTTCAATGAGTTCGGGGCGAGCGCGGCGATCGTCATCGCCGTCGGCCGGTCCCTGGCCTTTATCATGGGCGCCACGTTCTCTCTTCTCGTCGGCCAGCTCGGCATGCGGATGGCCATCCAGGCCAATGTCCGCTCGGCGTCCGCGGCGCGGAGGAGCTTCAACGAGGCCCTCTCCATCGCCTACTACGCCGGAACGATCACCGGGATGCTGACGGACGGCCTGGGCCTCTTCGGCGGCACGATCATCTTCATCATCTTCGGCAAGGCCGCTCCGGACGCCCTCCTCGGCTTCGGATTCGGCGGGACGCTCCTGGCCCTCTTTATGCGCGTGGGCGGCGGCATCTACACCAAAGCCGCCGACGTCGGCGCGGACCTGGTCGGGAAAGTCGAGAAAGACATTCCCGAAGACGACCCGAGGAACGCCGCGGTCATCGCCGACCTCGTCGGCGACAACGTCGGCGATTGCGCGGGCATGGCCGCCGATATCTTCGAGAGCTACGAAGTCACGATCGTCTCGGGGCTGATGCTGGGCCTGGCCCTCATGGCCGTGGATCCGTCCCACAGCCTCAAATGGATCGTCTACCCGCTGATCATCCGGGCCATCGGGGTCATCAGCTCGATCCTGGGCACGTTCACCGTCCCCATCTGGGCGAATTTCCCGATCAAGTTCCTTCGCGCCCATGACGCCGAGGAGGCCATGTTCAGGTCCTACGAGGTCTCCAGCGTCAACACGATCTTCTTCTCCTTCCTGGTGGCCTTTTTCTACGCCCATGACTGGCGCATGGCCATGCTGACCTCGATCGGCGTCGGCCTGGCCGTCGCCTTCAACCCCCTGACGTCCTATTTCACGTCCACCAAGAAGACTCCCGTCAAGGAAATCGTCGATTCGACCCGGACCGGACCGGCGACCACGATTCTCTCGGGCCTGTCGGTCGGGATGGAATCCAGCGTCTGGGCCCTCGTCGCGGTCGTCATCAGCTTCATTTTCGCCCTGATCCTCTACGGCGGCGAAGCCAACGCGACCTATGTCCTCTACGCCGTGGCCATGGTCGGCATCGGCATGCTGAGCCATACCGGAAACAACGTGGCCATGGACTCCTACGGCCCGATCTCGGACAACGCCAATGGGATCGGGGAAATGGCCTGGCACGACCTCAACGACGAGGAGACGAAGAAAGCCCGGCAAATCATGGCCGACCTGGACGCCGTCGGAAACACGACGAAAGCCATAACCAAGGGGGTGGCCATCGCCTCGGCCGTCATCGCCGCGGTCAGCCTGTTCGCCACGTTCATCACCGACGTCGGACGCGTCCAGGAGCAGCTCGGGATCGCGAAGATGGTGGCGATCCGCATTTCCGACACCAAGGTTTTCATCGGCTTTCTGCTGGGCGGCGCGCTGCCCTGGCTGTTCAGCTCCTTGTCCATCAAGGCCGTGAGCCGCGCGGCCAGCCTTATCGTCGAGGAAGTCCGGCGCCAGTTCCGCATCCCGGGGATGATGGAAGGGACGGCCAAGCCCGACTACGCCCGCGCCGTCGGCATTTCCACGGCGGCCGCCCAAAAGGAACTGATTCCACTGGCCGTCATTTCCGTCCTCATGCCGATCGCCGTCGGGCTGATCCTCCAAGTGGAGGCCCTGGGCGGCTTCCTGGCCGGCATCATCCTCAGCGGACAGCTCCTGGCCGTTTTCATGGCCAACGCGGGCGGCGCCTGGGACAACGCCAAGAAATCCATCGAGGACGAGCCCCGCAATCTCGCCGCGAACACCGGCAAGGGCTCGGAGCGCCATAAAGCCGGGGTCGTCGGCGACACCGTCGGAGATCCGCTCAAAGACACCGCCGGTCCGGCCCTCAATCCCATGATCAAGGTCGCCAATCTGGTCAGTCTCATCGCCGCGCCGATCCTCGTCAAATACAGCCATATGAGCATCGGCATCGTCATCCTGGTGGTGGCCATCCTCCTCAGCGTGGGCTGGGCCATCCGAAAGAGCAAACGCCCCGTCTCCCAAAAGACGCTGCTGGGCGAGGACGCGGGCGCCAAGAGAACATGAGCCGGACGAAAGTCGCGGTTATCAGGACGAATCCCGCCGCGGTCCTTGACGATATCGGCCGCCTGTTCGAGCTGGCCGGCGGACCGGCGGCCCTGGATAGAAGCCTGACCACCATCATCAAAGACAATATCAGCTGGCACTATCCGTTTCCTTCGGCCAACACCACTCCCTGGCAGCTGGAAGGGACGATCCAAACCCTCAAAAAGCACGGATTCGAAAAGATTTCCTGCGTCCAGAACAAGACCGAGGTCACCAACGCCCTCAAGGGAGAGGACCTGAATCTGTACAGGCCCATCTTCGAGGCCTATAAGCTCGAGGTTTTGTTCAACTTCCGCTCGGAGGACATGACTTGGATCGATTACAGGCCGAAGGCCAAAATGCTGGTCCTCGATAAGATTTACGGCGAGTGCGTGCCCATCCCCGATTACTTCGTCGGCAAGAACATCCTCCATTTGCCGACCGCCAAATGCCACATTTACACGACCACGACGGGAGCCATGAAAAATGCTTTCGGCGGCCTCCTGAGCCACAAGAGGCACCAGACCCACACCTATATCCACGAAACGCTGGTCGATCTGCTGGCTATTCAGAAGGAAATTCATCCCGGGCTCTTCTGTATCATGGATGGAACGACCGCCGGGAACGGCCCCGGGCCGCGCGTCATGATGCCCACGACGAAGAACGTTTTGCTGGCCGGCGCGGACCAGGTGGCCATCGATGCCGTCGCCTCGAAGATGATGGGCTTCGATCCCATGTCGATCAAGTACATCCGGCTGGCCCACGAGGCGGGACTCGGCGTCGGCCGGCCCGAGGAAATAGAGATCGTCGGCGATCCGGACGCCGCAGCGGAAAATTGGGGCTTCAAGGTCGGCGCTTCTTTTCACAAGTTCGCCGGCTGGATCACCTGGTTCGGGCCGACCCGTTTTCTCCAGAAATTTCTGACCCGGCCGCCGATTCTCTATCTGGGGAACTTCTATTCCTTCCTATATCACGACGTCATTCATTGGCCTCTCAAGGAAAGCAAGCTCTATAGGAAGTGGTTAGCGGAATCCGAGTGGGGCCGGCTCTTCAAGGAATATCAGGAAAAGGGCGTCCTCGGCCAGTAATATCTAATTTCGGTGACAGATATCATAACCCCTAAATTCCCACCGCATAATTTAGGGATTGAGTTAACTGTCACCAAAACTATTAAAAACTAGAAAATTCCCCCTCCCCGCCCTGATGAAGAGCGGGGAGGAGGAATTAAGGTAATGTGTTGACTGTCACCGAAATTAAAAGTGTTTAATTGTTTCCGAGCATCGGGTCCTGGCGGATTACAACCTTGGCGGTGAACGTCTTGTCGCCCACAGTCATTTTCACCGCATAGGTCCCGGGCTCGGCCATGCCGCCGCCCGCGCCGCCGCGGCCGCCCCCGAATCCAGCTCCCCCGCCGCCAAATCCGGCGCCGGCGCCGATGGCTTGCATGACGGTCTGCTGAATTTCAAGAACCCTGCGGTAATTGTTTCCGGCCGCGTCGATTTGTTTGATTGCAGCCTGCACGGCCGTCTTCTGCTCCTCGCTCACTTCGGGCCGTTGGGCGATCGTCTCGAACTGCCGCTTGGCGTTCGCGATCGCGGTCTGGACGCCTCCGGCCGGAGGATCGAACCGGAAATCCCAGATCAAGCGGTTGATGCCCGGCTTGGCGTTGTCGATCGTGAACGTGGTTTTCTGCTGACCCGTGATGTCCGCGATTTCGATCGTCACCGGGCCGGCCGGCTTGTCTTTCAGGTAATAGTGGATCAGGGCGCCGGCCGGCGGGTTTTCGCCCCTATAAAAGAGGTTGCCGCGCCCGTAGCCGCCGCGTTGAATGCGCAGCCAGCGCGTCGCCGGACGGTCATTCTGGAAAAGGAAGGCATCGGCGCCGAGGACCTCGTCCTTCGCCTGCTGGAGGGCGGAGATATCGTCCATGATCCAGAAGCCGCGCCCGTGCGTCGCCGCGATCAAATCATTGTCGCGGGGGTGGATCAGCAGGTCATGGACGGCCACGGTCGGCAGGTTGGGAGACAAGTTCGCCCAGCTTTTGCCGCCGTTGATGGAGAAGAACACGCTGAATTCCGTGCCGAGGAAGAGAAGATTCTTGTTCTTCAGGTCCTCCCGGACGACATAGACAGGCCCCCCGTCCGGCAGATTGCCGGCGATGTTCGTCCAGGTCTTGCCGTAGTCCGTCGTCTTGAAGACGTAGGGCTTGAAATTGTCGCTGCGGTGCCCGTCGAAGGCCAGGTAGCAGGTCCCCTCGTCGAAATGCGAGGCTTCGACGCGGCTCACCCAGGTGAAGGGAGGGACGCCGGGGACGTTGGGCCGGACATCGGTCCAAGCGACGCCGCCGTTGCGCGTGAGCCGGACATTGCCGTCGTCCGTGCCGACCCAAATGACGCCCGGAGTTTTGGGCGATTCGGCGATCGTGATGATCGTGCAGTGGGTTTCGGCGCCCGTGTTTTCGACCGTGATGCCGCCGCTCGGCTTGTTCTTATTGGGATCGTTCGTCGTCAGGTCGGGGCTAATGATCATCCAGTGGTCGCCGCGATCCAGAGACCTGAAGAGATGGTTGCCGCCCATGTAAATCGTGCGCGGATTGTGCGGGGAGAGCACGATCGGCGTGCTCCAGTTGAAGCGGAAAGGCCCCCTGGCCTGCTGTCCCATCTGACCCATGCCGGCTCCGGCCTGGCCTCCCTGGCCCTGCGCCTGGGTCTGGCCCCGCTGTCCGCCCGCGCGCTGGCCCTGCTGGGCCGTCGCGGCCGGTTGGGCCGGAGGCTGACCGCCGCGCTGGCCCTGTTGCGCCGGAGCGGAAGCCGGAGCGCCGGGGAAATATTCCGCGTAGTTGAGGATGTTCATCTGGCTGGGACGGATGGACCGGCTCTCCCGGGTCTCGACGTTCGTCCTCTGGGCCGATCCGCCCTGGCTTTCACCGTAAAGCGTCCGCCAGTCGGAAGGATCGTTCTGGGTATGGAATCCATCGCCGCCGCCGACGTTGTACCAGAAATCGGTCAGGATCGCGCCCTCGCGGTGCATGGAGGGCCCTCCCCACGTGCCGTTATCCTGCAATCCGCCGTAAACATAATACGGATCGCGCATGTCCGCGCTGACCGCGTAGAATTGGGCAAAGGACAGGTTGTCGAAGAAAACCCAGGTTTTGCCGTGGTCATACGTGATGGACGCGCCGCCGTCCTGCCCGACATAAAAACGGTTCTTGTTCGTCGGGTCGAGCCACATCGTATGGAAATCGGGATGCAGTCCGGCCATGGCCTTGAACGTCCGGCCGCCGTCCTCGGAGCAGGAGAGGCTCTCCGTCAGGAAATAAACGAGCTTGTCGTCGAGCGGATTGATGAATATGTGGCTGTAGTAGAACGGACGGCTGTTCGTCCGGTTCATGAACATCCACGTCGCGCCGCCGTCCTCGGACCGGTAGATGCCGGTGCCGAGCTTCGTCATATCCTTATAGTCGGGATTGTCCTTATTGACGCTGTTCTCGGTGATCTGGGGCCGCGGCTGAAAACCGTGCTCGACGACGGCTTCCAGGACCTTCGGATTGCTGCGCGAAATGGCGATTCCGATGCGGCCGAGGTCGCCGGTCGGAAGTCCCTTGGTCAGCTTGGCCCAGGTCTTTCCGCCGTCCGCCGTCTTATATATGCCGTCGTTCGGCCCGCCGGAATCGAATCGCCACGGCTGGCGCATTCTCTGCCATAAGGTGACAAACAGGACCTCGGGATTAAGGGGATCCATGACGAGGTCCATGGCCCCCGTCTTGCCGTCGTTGGGCAGGCCGCCTCCCAGCTTCTGCCAGGTTTTGCCGCCGTCCATCGTCTTGAACAGGCCGCGGTCTCCGGTATAGCCCCAGGGATGCCCGGCCGCGCTCACATAGCAGATGTTGGGATCGGAGGGATGGGGCAGGACCTTGCCGATCGTTTGCGTCGACTCCAGGCCCAAATGGGTGAACGTCTTGCCGCCGTCGGTGGATTTGTACACACCGTCACCCCAAGCGACGCTGTTGCGGACGCATTCTTCGCCCGTGCCGACCCAGATGATATTCGGGTCTTTCTGAAAGAAAGCCACGTCGCCGATCGAGGCCGAGCCGTATTTATCAAAAATCGGCTCCCACGTCGTGCCGGCATTGACCGACTTGAAGACGCCGCCCGAGGCGCCGGCGACGAGGACCTGGGTAAAATCCTTGTCCAGGGCATCGAAGGCCGAAATTCGCCCGACCATATTGGCCGGTCCGATGGCTCGCCATTTCAGATCCTTGACCAGGTTCGCCTCAGGGCCGGGGTTCTGGGAAAAGAACGGGCCCGCGAGAAAAAGGGCGAACATCGCCAACAATCCGATGCGTAAAACCGAACGTGAATTCCTGTACACTGCCTGCCTCCTTGATGACTTAGGATGGATTGACCCTTCCCTCGCGCCGGCGGGGCCCGAAGGAAATCGGTCGAAAGACGCCGGTATAGCCATGATTCTATGCTTTTGACGTCCGCAGGGAGAGGATTCTTCCGCGCTTCTCATCGATATGGAGCGAATTATATATAAAATTCAAAATATATCCAGCCGGGGAGGCGCCTGACCGCCGCCCGGTTTCGGGGGAGCGCCGCTCGTCGAGAAATTCGATTTTACAGGACGCATCAAATATGT
>Ga0315278_10001111_pt1 | contig 23284 bp, 17 predicted proteins | sample YL17G06_0_MG_FD_203880 | JGI IMG/M metagenome (GOLD analysis project Ga0315278, IMG submission 203880) | Sediment microbial communities from Yellowstone Lake, YNP, Wyoming, USA - YL17G06_0 | ecosystem: Environmental > Aquatic > Freshwater > Lake > Sediment | place: USA: Wyoming | collected... | reverse complement strand
AAGGAGTATCCCCGCCGAGTCCTGGAGGCGACGCCGTACACGGCGACGGCCGTGCAGAATGACGACGTGTCGTTGTTCGAACGGTGTTCGGTCGGGGCGAATCTGCTGTGTATTCAGAACTTCGTGAAGCTGGGCGACGAGACCCCCACCTTCGAGCAGCATAAGCGATACATGGTGGTGCGCACGAGCGGTGAGGGTGTCGACAAAGTGGGCATCTGTACAGAACCCATCACGCACGGCGCCGACATCACGGTGGCTGGCGAGAATCTGATCTACGAGTGGTCGGCGCTCGATCTGCCGATGGAGTCGTATTTCGACGACTCGGAGAACGTCGACTTCGGTCTCGATATCCGGCAACGGTACCCGCAGCGGGTGCAACAGATGGAAGACCGGATTGCGCGGTTGCCGTTTGTGCGCCAGGCCATCGAGTCGGGCCAGACACACCCACTGTACGAGCATGTCCGGTTAGACGCAGCCGAGGAAGCCCTGAAGCGCGGGGTGGTGAACGGCAAACTGATGCGGCTCGGCAAGTCGTCGGAAGCCATCACCATCTGCGAGTTGTGGGGGTCCAAGAAGGTCGCGATCATTGGCACGAAGAATGTGCGGTTGTCCTTTCGTCGCGAGTTCAAGCGCCTCGGGTTCAAAGACCAGGACTTCGTGTTCGTGAACCGGTTGGCGGATCTGGACAAGACCGGGAAGTACTTCCTCATGACCTATGACTGGATCAAGGACATGAAGGATTCCTCGTCCTGTCAACGGGATCGGTACGAGAACTACCTGCACGCGGCCGAACGGGACGTGAAACAGAAGACCGACGAGACCAATTCGACCCTGATCACCGTCAAGGTGGTTCAGCCGAACCTGTGTCCACATTGCCAGGAGCCGATGGTGCGCCCTGAGATCCAGCGGGATCCGACCGACCGGCCGGTCAAGACGGAGTGGACGGTGCTTCGGGGATACCTGTGTCGGAATCCCAAGTGTCACCGGACCACAGACAACCGGTCGACCCAGGACAAGCTGGCGAAGATCCGGGCAGGACAGGTCATCCGTGGCGGGATATCGCATCACGGAGCTGCCTGGGCCGTGACCGATGGCAAGCTGACCCATCACAAACCGGGATCCTACGTAGACTACGGTCTGGCGGCCCATGCGACCTGCTCGGGCGACCACATCAAGGGGCGTCAGTGCCAGGAATGCGGGGAAACCGACGGGACCTGGCAGCCGCCGCGGTATCGCCGGCTCAAGGACCGCTTTACGGCGGTCGTCGCCGACGAGGTGCACAACGCCAAGGACTACGGCACGCAGAATGCCAAAGCCATGTACAGCTTCCGGTCTCGCCGGAAGATCGCCATGACTGGCACCTTGCTGTCGAACTCCCCGCTGGACGCCTACTGGCCGTTGTGGTGGGCGATCGGCGGGCCCCAGGACGCGTTTCCGTACCGACATGTCGCCGGGAAGAAGGAATTCGAGAACCGGTTCTGCGACTTCGTGTACCTGGAGAAGCCGACTGGTGTCGTCGATGAGGAGACCGGTGACGAGGTCATGAAGACCGTGCGGAAACGTACGCCGTTCCTGGTCAATCCGCCGGATTGGTGGCGCATGATGCAACCCAAGATCAAACGGCGGAATTACTCCGACCCGTTGTTTCTATCGTCTCTGGTAGACGCGGGTATGAAGCAGCCCTTGATTTCGGTCAAGAAGGTCGCGTGTGCGATGCATCCGAAACAGGTGGCCCTCATGCTGGATGCCCTTCGGGACTTCAGCACGCAGTATCAGGCGATCAAGGAGGCGGCCGAGTCCAATCACCAGGAGATCAATCCGGCGATGGTCATTTCGAAGATGACCGCGCTGCGGAAGATCGCCACGGTGCCAGAGCGCCTGAATACCGAGTTCGGCGCCACGGTCTACGACGGTCCGAACGGCGGTGGGAAGAGCGTCCACATCAAGAACCTGGTAGACAAGGCTGTGGGCGACGGGAAGAAGGTGCTCATCCTGTCTGACTTTCAGCTCATGCAGAGCCACTGTCTGGAGTTGCTCACGCAGCACAACCCCATTCGGCTGATGACGGCCTGGGGTGACGAGCGGCGAGATGAAGCGGTCTCGTTGTTCACGGACGACCCAGGCCGGAAGGTGTTCATTGCCGGCACACGGGCGGTGCGTGAATCCATCGATCTATCCGCGGCCGACGTGACCATCTGTACGGACTTGCTCTGGTCACCGGCCTTTCAGTGCCAGGCCTGGTCGCGCACGATGGCGCCGACGCCTCGGGAGCGTGAGTGTCAGGTCTACCTGATGCTGTCGCAGCACTCCCTCGACGAGCACATCTTCACGGTCTTCTACTCGAAGATGGTCGGCGCAGAGCAGGCGCTGGACCGGAAGGTCATGAACCGACGCGCCATGGACTTCGACGTGAAGTTCTTTGCCGAGCGGGTGCTCGAGGAGGAAGAGGCGCTGTCTCTTCATCTTCGGGATATGGACGAGCGTGAGATGGCCTTCGTGCCTGAGCTCGATCTGTCTCTCATGGAGGAACGCGTGTGATCGAACTGACCGGAAAGCCCGGGGACACGAACTGTCGTATCAGATTCCTGCCCCGGCCCGGGTTCAAGAAGACCCACAAGGTCATCGAGCGGGAATTGGTCTACGGCCACTACTGCCCCCGGTGCATGAACGTCGTGCAGGCGCTCTGCCTCACCGACGAAGCGGTGGACCTCTGGCCCTACGAAGAAACCAACGTGATCTCGCTGTCAAAAGACGAGGCGAAGAACGGGTCGATTCTGAAGGTCGTGCCGAACGGTGACTCGACGGCCGGGTACACGAACTACACGGTCACGCCGTTGCGCGGGGCGGGCGAGCGGGGCCAGCACCTCGTGCTGAAGAATCACGTGTTGACGTACCACGGGATCGAACAGGACAAGCACACGTCCGACCGGTACTTCGAGCCGGGCGAACGCACCTGTGAGTACGCCGGGGCCTTTGCGCTCCGCGAAGACCTCTTGATCCGCGACGTGTGCCACTTCATGCGGCTGGACGTCGCGGCGATCGACGCGTACAACCTGCCGTCCGTGGAGGACTTCCTGAAGTTGGCAGTGGCGTACGACTTTCGGTCGCTGCCGGCCTATGGATACGCCCCTCCGGTGGTCGTGTTTCCGCGCGACAAGCTCACGAACACCCGCAACTGCGGTTGGCAGATGCGCACCATCTTGCAGCCGTTCGTGAAACCGACAGAACAGAAAGAAGCGGCATAGCGATGAGTCTATTTCGACAGATCAAGACACAGATCAACGACAGGGCGGTGCTGGTCAGCGCCCTCACGGGTCTCGGCTACAGCCCGTGCGTCGGCACGAACCTGACGGTCCGCGGCGACCGCCGGGAATCCGCGAGTGGCTTCGATGTGGTCCTGAAGAAGGAGCACACGAACCTCAAGGCCGACATGGGCTTCAAGCGTGAGCCTGACGGCACCTTCACCCTCGGGATGGACACCTACGTGATTCGTGACTTCACGCCCCAACAGTTCATGTCCAAGGTCAAGGAAGCGTTCTTCGTCAAGAAGGCGCAGAAACAGGCGGCGAGCGTGGGCCTGGAATCCCTGTCCACGCAGGTCATCGAGCGCGACGGTCGGAAGGTGATTCGTCTGCAGTACGTGAAGCGAGGATAGACCCATGGCCGAGCAGATCGTGACGATCAAGATCGACGCCGAGGACGGCACCATGACGGTGGATACGGAGCACTTCCACGGCCAGGGCTGCAAGGCCGTTCACGAGGCCTTCGAGTCGATGGGGAAGGTCACCAAGGAAGTGCTCAAGCCCGAGTACTACAAGGCGAGTCCCAACCAGAACACCGTGAGAACGGGCCGTTAATGGCACAACGCGCCATTATCAGAAACGAGTTCATCGGCGCCGAGGCCATCGACGGCAACAACGTCCGATGTCCTCGCGACACGTGTCACTCGAACACCCTGGTGCTCTACGGCAACAGCCAGGTGACGCGCGTCGAAACGGTCGAGGATGGCAAGGTGACCGACGTGAAGTTGGACGAGTCCACCCACGCCTTCGAACTCGAGGTCATGGAGTGCCTGGCGTGCGGTACGCGCTGGCACATCAAGACACGAGAAGTGATGGAACTGGAACGCCGCAACGAGGCGTTGCGCCAACTCGTCGTCCAGGCGACCGGCAAGGACCCGTATGGGGTGGGCAAGGCGAACTGATGCTGATTCACAACCGCCTTGAGAACTCTGCGGCCAACGGCCCGGGGAACCGGGCCGTCATCTGGACGCAGGGCTGTCAGGGCATGAACTGCCAGAGATGTTGGAATCCCGACACGCACGACTTCGACCCGGCGACTGATATTCCGACCGACGACCTCGTGGACTGGGTGCTCGGCATTCCGGGCATCGACGGTGTGACGTTCAGCGGCGGCGAGCCCTTCCAACAGGCCGGGGAGTTGTACTCGTTCTGCACGCTCGTCAAACAATGTCGTCCGGACTTCTCGATCGGTGCGTATACCGGCTATACGTTGACGCAGCTGCGCGAGGGCCGGTGGCAACACGCGCAGGGTGGCACCGGTATGTGGGTGAACGGCACCGGCGCCTTGGCTGGTCTGATTCTCGACATGATGGAGTTCCTCGTCGCCGGCAAGTACGTCGAGACGTTGACGTGCAACGACAAGCCCCTCTGCGGGTCGCGCAATCAGCAGGTGCATTTCCTGACCGACCGGTACAGCGCGGCCGACCTCACGTCCAACGTCGTCGAGATGATCATCGACCCTGAGACCGGCGTCGTGCAGTTTACCGGCTTCCCGTCCGACGCGGACCAACTGACCGCGGAGCCGCCAGCGGCCCCGGAGTCCTGTTCATTCAACGCATCGAGAGCATCTGATGGCAACTTCGAGCAATCTCGTCGCCGTAGGCGGCGGCATGCAAGCCCCGAAACCCCCTTTCGTCCGCGCGATGGACGACGACTACCAGGCACAGGTCGCGCACACGTTCTGCCTGACCGGGAATATCTACGACTACGTGGACAACTCGGGCCGGGACCTCACCATCAAGAAGGTGATGGCGACGTGGTACGACGACAACATCGACGGCGACCTCGGTGGCGGCGCCATGACGAAGCAGAAGGATGCAGGCGTCCAGAGCGTCGGCAAGGCCAGTGCCCGGACCCGTCTCGTCGCGTTCTACAACACGAGCGCCGGCCTGGAGTTCCCGAACCCGAAGTCGAAGCAGATGTGGATCGACGCGCACGAAGCGGTGTTCGGCACGGACCAGATGGACGACTGGGGGCCAGCGTGGCATCAGCCGAAGTCTCCCGAGCAGGCGATGGCGGTGATCAACCGCTGGTTCTCCGTCTCGAAGGAACTGCTGAAGCGCAACATCGCCAACCGGGCGCAGCATCAGCCGCTGTCGATGGAACTGTCGCTGACGCTCATCTTCACCGACGCGGACACGCTGTTCCCCGCCGGTGACATCGCCCATTTGTCACAGGACCGCTCGGCCATCGTCTACGTCCGCAACTGGGCGCAGGACGAGTTCGTCGGGGCGCGGAATCGCATCGTCCTCATGACGCGACACCTCACCGACATTCACGAGTCGATCCGGGGAGAGCTGGCGGTGAGCCATTCGGTGCACAAACCGAATCTCCAGGATCGCCTGGAGTGGATCAGCAACTTCGACCTGGACATCAAACGGAAGGTCGAGGCCCAGGGCGGCACACCGATGGCCCTCGGTCAGAACGACCACGTGACGGGACTCGTGTTCACGGAGGACTTCGACGTCAACGAGTTCGCGATCCAGAGTGCCGGGATGAACCGACGGCAGATCAAGGACGTGATCCTGGCGTCCTGGCGGAATCAGACGCCGATCGACTTCCCGCTCGTCCAGGAACGCAAGAAGCGGGCCCTGGAAGACGAATATGGAGGCATGATCGACATCAAAGAGCCGAAGTTCGGGTTCGACCAAATCGGCGGCCACGAGTCCTTCAAGGACTACTGCCGGTGGCACATCATCCGACCACTCAAAGAGGGAAACAAGCGGTTGTGTTCCCGCGGCGTGCTGATGACGGGGCCTCCGGGCACCGGCAAATCGATGATCGCGTGGGCCCTCGCCAAGGAAGCCGGTCTGAACTTTATCCAAGTCGACCTGGGGAAAGTGTTCGGGGGCTTGGTCGGCGAGACCGAGAAGAACGTCAGGAAGCTGCTCGAGGCCATCGAGGCCGCGTCTCCGTGCATCGTGTTCATCGACGAAATCGATTCGGTCCTGTCGAGCGGCCGCTCGTCAGGCGGTGACAGTGGGACCTCGGCCCGGGTGTTCAACAACATCATGACGTGGCTGTCCGATCCGAGCCGGGTCGGCAAGGTCGTCGTGGTGGCGGCCACCAACCGGCCCGACCTGCTGGACGCCGCGCTGATCCGGATGGGCCGCATGGACGCCATCATCCCCATGTTGGCGCCGGCGAAGGGCGATGCGTTGGGCCGGTGGAACATCTTGGCGGCACTGACCAAGAAGCTCAAGTTGGTGTTGCACCCGGACTTGGTGCAGACCAAGGACGCGGAGAACAACGGCTTGGGCACGCTCCTCCATGACACGGAGCGCATCTGGACCGGGGCCGAGATGGAAGCGGTCCTCCAGTCGGCGCTGCAGAAGGCCTATCGGGCGACGCGTCTGACCGGGGCGAAGGCGGATCTGCGCCTCTGTGTGGACGACTTCAACGGAGCGATGAATGCCATCATTCCGCGCACGTCGGAAGTCGCGTTACAGACCGACCTGGCCCTGTATTTCGCCAACAACTTGGACTACTGTCCGGAAGATTGGCGAGAGGCGGCCCGGGACAAGAAGGGACTGAAAGACTCGCTCGCCGACCGCGGGATCGACGCCGGCCGCCTGGCCGCGTAAACCCACCCTCCCCCCGAGATCAGGCATCAGCCGGCATCACCGACCACGGGTCGTGTCCTTGGCTGATGTCGATCCGTGTGATTAGAGAGGGGGGCACCATCAGCCCGAACCTGCCGTGGCTTCAGATTGCCCTGACGGCGGGACTGCGGCGACCGTCTGGAAGCCGAACACCCGGCAACTCCTGACTTGGCCGGTCGGCCAGGTGCTCGTCAGTTCGCCCCAGCGTCTGCTCGCCGTCGCCGCCGTCTATGCCCGACGACCCCAAACCGACTTTCCAAGTGGCAACTCCCTCACGGGCCCGCCTCCGGGCGGGCCTTGCTGTTTCCAGGCCATGGCGGGAGGGGAAGGGGGGCGGGCGGAAGATAGGGTTGGGGTGGGAATACGCTTACCTGTAGAGAATCTCTACATAGATTGTCCGTCACAGATGTGTAGTGAGCCTAAATGTGAGTCTCCACCTGCTGCTGTGTCTTTGGCACTTTTTAGGAGTGTGTTACGCTCTCTTCTTTACCTAAAGAGATCGCTCTTAAAGAGCGGTCAACTCTGTACTTTGAGTGCTACCGCACAGGTGAGTGGCGCTTACAGACATTGAGCGCATCTGACAAGCGCAGCAGCTGTGGGCTGCTGCTTATCGAGTGAGCTGGTTCTTGTGGGTGCCACGTCACAGTACAGAAGAGCTGTGAGTGTGCCTCGCTCACAATCGAGCGTCCGCCCACTCGACCCGGGAGCGACCGTCAGGTCGCGATGCCTGTCTTCGGCTCGACTGGCCCACCCCGCATTGGTCCAGGCCCAAGACCGCACCCTCCCGATCATCCGCGGCGCAACTCCGGGCCGGGCAACACGACTTCGGCTGGGGCCTCATTCGCGAGAACGGTAATCCCTACCTGAGGCTCCGCGACGCAACCGTGACGTCGCATGCCAACTGTCCGCCCGCGCGCTACGCGACCCTTGACCAGCGCCAACCTGACTCACCTACGCAGGACGGGCCGTATGTATGTCCCTCACGCGTACGGCCCTGTCACGTCAAACCGCCCACACCTCTCAGCCCAACGACCTGCCCACGGATGTTCAAGGGCCGATCGACTCGTCATCGTCGATCGATAAGACCGACCTCGGGACATCGCGGACGGTGACGACATTCGTCCTCATCCAGAACAGGAGCACATCTTCGGGGTGTTGGGTCGGCGCTGCTGGATCTGCAACAAGACCAGGAAGGAAATCACCCAGGAGTCCACATGAGTAATCGTATTTCTAGCCGGCCGACGACAGGTACCCAGCGGGTCGCGCGGGCCATCAACAATCCCAATGAACCGACGGCCTGCCGCACGTGCGGGTCGCTCTACTTCATGGAAGTGCCCGCCCAGATGTACTCGATGGGCAGCTACGGCGTGCGGTCGGTAAGCACCACGCCGATGAAGGTCTTCATCTGTCCGTGCGGCGAGATCCAGACTCCCGCCGGACTCAACAGCGGCAACCAGGCGGGCGGTGAACGCGACTTGTTCGCGCAGTCGCTCGCCGCGGCGCTCGCATATCGCGCCGAGACCGCTGTCGATGCGGCCGCCACGGGCGCCGCCGGCGTCCAGGCACTTCAGGAGCTTCGAGCCAAGATAGCGGAACTGCAGACCCAGGTCGACCAGCTCTCTGGGCTCGGTCCGGCCCCTCAGGTCGTCGACGCCACAGACGACGACTAGGAATGCCGAGACGATCGACGGCGAGTCTCTCATCACGCAGGTCCTTCGTTCCGACCTGTCTCGAACCCTGAATCCTGGCGATCGAGAATCGTCAGTCCGCAGGGGCGGCAGCCCTCCGCGTTCAAGGCACTCGAACCTGTTCCTCAGATGAGGGCGATCGCGTCGCTTGGGCCATTTCTGGCTCTATACAAGTAGGACGCGAACTGGCCCCAGAACTAACCCCCCCCCCCACCCGTGACAGCGTCATCCGTGGCGTTGACCACCCTCTCGCTATCCGCGGGCGGGCAAGCTTTGGCTCCCGAGATCGACCTGTCAAACTTTCTGTATGGAACACCTGCGTACCCGCGCCAACGAATCGAACCCGGGGACTTCGTCGGAAGCCCTCACCACCGCTGTACAAGTTGCGAAGCGCCTCGGCGTCTCGGAACGCTGGGTTCGCGACCACGCGACCCGGCGGTCGCCCCGGCTGCCCGTCGTCAAGCTGGGCTCCTTGCTCCGCTTCCGCCCTGAAGACGTAGAACATTTCATCAACAAACAGCGCAACGACCACAGCGGCACGAGCCGTATTCAGTAGGAGCACGGGGATGATCCCAACCCCACCGTTGTTTCCGGACCACGGCCCTGACCCAGTGCTCTGGGTTGCCACACAGGTTCAACGTCTGCTGGATGAGTTCTAGACGGCTCGATATGTCCTTCTCTCTTCGCGCTATCCGATCCGCGCTCGCCCGCTTGCCGTAACAACCATCCCGGCGCCACCGAGCCCGCTTGGTACACCAGCCCTATTTCCGGACGTTACAACATGCCACTCGAACATCAACACGGCACCGTCTTCCTGCGAGGCAAGCGCCGCAAGATGTGGTACGGCAAGTACCGCGTCTGGCAGCGCGTTCCTGGCACGGACTCATTCGTTACCAAGCAAAGAACCAAGCGCATCGGCCCGAAATCAGAACTGACGAGGTTCGAGGCCGAGGAACGGCTGCGCCAGATGATTGCAGCCGACAACTCTACCTCCCCGTCGGTGCCGGCCGATGTGGCTCCGAAGCAACTCACGCTCGCGTGGTTCGTCGTGAACCGCCATCTGCCGATGATGGCGTGCCGAGCCACGACCAAGAAGAAGACGGAGTATGACATCCGTCGGTATCTGTTGCCGCAGTTCGGCGACCGACTGCTGAAGGAGATCGGGCTGTTCGAGTTGCAGACGCATCTGAACAAGCTGGCCCGGACCTTCTCGGAGTCCGTAGTGCGCCACGCCTACGTGAATCTGCGGTCCATTTTCAACAACGCGGTTGAGTTGGACTTCGTCGCCAAGTCACCGGCGCGACGCCTCAACATGCCTGACACTCGCACCCCAGACAAGAGGGTATTGCCCCCTGAAACGATCATGCAGTTGCTCAACGCCACAGAAGATCCGATGGACCGTTGCGTCCTCGCAATTGGGATCTTCTGTGGTTTGCGCACGTCAGAGCTGTTCGGGCTCACGTGGGGCTGCTACCAGGATGGCCACCTGGCGATCAGAAGCACGGCCTACGAGGGAAAGATGCAGGAGTACAAACTGAAGACAGCTGACAGCAGAGCTCTCGTTCCGATTCCCTCGCTCATTCAGCCGATCATCGCCACGTGGCATGCCGCAGCGTCCGACACCAGTCACGACGCATTGATGTTCTCGACGACGGGGAAGGGCACGCGAAAAGGACAGCGGGTTCCTTTCGACAGCACGAACTTCATGGAGCGTCGCATTCATCCTGTGGCCGACCGTCTCGGCATCCCACGTCGGCTCGTCACCCTTCAAGTGATGCGGCGGACGGTCGGGACGGACCTGCAGTCCCACGGAACGCTGAAGGATGCGCAGGCGGTTCTTCGTCACAAGAGCAGTGTGACAACCGCCAATGTCTACATGCAGCCGATCTCCGAAGGTGTCAAAGCCGCTTTGAATGCACGCGCCGCGGCGGTGTTCGCATCGGTCAAGCCTGAAGGAGGGAATGACAACGACCTTCCCGCGCCAAACGCAGACGAAGCGGAATCCATGACGCGTCCGAGCTGAGCATCGACGGCCAGAGCCTTCCAGCGCCGACGCTGAGCGCTCGCTCGAACAAGCGCCAGTCCTTCACGGACGATGCGCTGACCCTCCCCGACCGCAAGCAGCTCCCGCCCATTACCTAACCGCCACCAAGACGACACCTGGCGCCTGCACGCAGTTGCAGCAGAAGGGAGACCTTATGTACCCAAGCGCCATCGACTGGGAAGGCCGTTCTCTGTTCGAGGGAGCCCCATCGCGGTGGTCGTCAGCAACATCGGAGGCGTGTACTCGAAGACCTCGAAGTGCGGGAGGCACATGGCACAGGCCACAATCCTCCGTACCGACATCCATCCGTAGGCTGCGGTCCTGATCGTCCATCTGTTCCTGCAATTGCGAGGCGAGGTCGGGCCGGCTTCGCCGGCAGTCCAAGTAGGATCCGATGATGGTCTTGGCGCGGAGTTGGTGCAACGCATGCGCGAACGGGTGGCCAGTTGTCGGGTCGGCCCCCTTCTCGAGGAAGGTAGCAACAAGCGCACGGTTGCCAGTCATGAGCACGTCGACGAACGGGGCCGATTTGATATCTGCCCCGTAGGTCAGAGCGAGTTCGACGAAAGCCGGGCGGTCGAACAGCAAAGCCTGCTCGAGCACATCGTTCTCAGCTTCCTGGCTGGGTTCATGACGAAGGAGCAACTCCACGAGACTGTGGAATCCGGAGGACATGGCAGCGGCCAGGGGCGTCTTCCTGACCTCCCTCGGAACGGCAAGCGGCTTGCCGGACCGATTCCACGCTTCGACCTCGTAGAGCCTGCCGGCCTCGCACAACCGCACCACTTCCCTGCCTTCGGCCGGTGACAGCAAATCGCTCACCTGAGGCACTCCCTATAAGCGGACCTGGCTGGGCATCGATCGGGCGTTCGAACTGACGCACTGGACCGGTCGCGGAGACCAAAGTGCCACCAATTTGGCACGCCCAGCGTTGCACGTCCGTCATGCTCGGGTGCTCGGCCAGCGGCGGCGCCGACAAGCGGAACGGCGCTGGGCGTATAGTTCTGCAGGCGATGTTGATGAAATACGTCCTTCGGCTGGACGAGATCACGATGGCCCACCTCGCCCTCGTTGGTGGCAAGGCCGCGAGGCTAGGAGACTTGGTGCACGCCGGCTTTCCGGTGCCGCCCGGTTTCTGCCTGACCAGCGCGGCGTTCGAGACATGTTGCCGGCGGGACGCTTCCTCGGGGCGTCTCGAGATCGCGGAGATTCCACCGGAGATCTCCGCGGAGGTCATCGAGTGCTATCAATCTCTCGGGCAGCCCGCGGTCGCCGTACGCTCCTCCTCGACGGCCGAGGATACTGAGGAGTCCAGTTTCGCGGGCCAATACGAGAGCGTCCTTCAGGTGGTCGGGAACGAACAGGTCCTGCTGGCGATTCGCCGCTGCTGGGCCTCCCTCTGGTCTCCTCGCGCCATTGCGTACCGGGAACGTGCGACACCCGGCGGGTCGGCACCAACGATGGCGGTCATCGTCCAGGCCATGGTGCACGCACGCGCGTCCGGCGTCATGTTCACCGCCAACCCGGTGACCAGCGACATCAGCGAGATCGTCATTACCGCCAACCCGGGCCTGGCAACGGTCGTCGTGTCGGGCCGGGTGACTCCCGACACGTACAGGCTCGACAAGGCCACGTTCAAGGTCCGAGAGCGCGATCTCGCGCAGAAGTTCGAAATGGCGGTCGCAGACGAAGAAGGGACCCGTATTGTCGCGGTGCCCGAAAGGCTACGTCGCGCCTCTACGTTGACCAGGCGCCAGTGCGCGGAACTCGGCCGTCTGGGCGAGCGGATCGAACGTCACTTTGGTTCTCCGCAGGACATTGAGTTCGTCGATGACGGAGAACGATTCTGTATCGTCCAATCCCGCCCGGTCACAGGTCTGGTCTCATGGGGAGAACCGAAGAAGGGGATCCTGACCCGGCACAGCGTCCTGGAGTTCACGCCTCGCCCGGTCTCTCCGCTGTTCGAGGCGATCTATTTGCCCCTGATCGGCGACTTCATGCGGCAGCTGGTGCGTGAGTTCGGAATTGTGTTCCACAGCAACCAGCCGATCTTCGTCACGATCAACGGCTACGCGTTCATGCGCGGCGACTTGCGCGACGTGCGCCTCTCCAGCCTTTCCGTCATGCAGCTGTTAGCCTCGCCGCTCGCGTGTGCGCGTTATCTGGCCGACGTCTGGCGGCACCGTTGGCGCCGCACGGAGCTCGAGCCTTACGCGCGCACGGTCGCGACCTGGAAGGATGTCGATGCCGAACGGTCCCCTGAGGCGACGCTGTGGGAGGGCGTGATCGAGATCTGTCGCGCGAACGCGAACTACTGGCGCGCATGCATGTTGAATCGCGTCAGCGGCATGATAGAGCAGGTCTTTGTCCGAATCTATCCGCTGATGGTGCCCGAGAAGAAGCGGGTGCCGGCATCAGTGTTCCTGCGAGGTCACGATACGGAGACGGCCAGAGCCGAAAGGGAATTTCACCTGCTGGCTCAGGACGTCCGCCGGGATGCGGAGCTCCGGAGTGTCTTCGCTGAACGATCCGCCGAGGGCATCGAGGTGACGCTGGGGACGAGTGCGGGCGGACGCGAGTGGTTGTCTCGTTTTCGCGAGTACGTCGCGCGCAACGGGTACCAGATCTCCAATCTCGATTTCATGGAGCCGACACTCGGCGAGTCTCCCGGTCCGTTGTTCGCGAGGCTCAAGCTGCTTGTCGCCGATGACCACTCGACGTCCCGGTTCGAGCAGGCACGCGGGGAGCGGCTCGCCGCGCAGGCTGTGTTGATGGCGTCGCTCGGCCCGTTTCGACGGGCGTTCGTCTCGTGGATGCTGGCGTTGCTCGACTACGGCCTGGTGCTGCGCGAGGACGTCCTGTTCTTCTTCGGCTTGGGCTGGCCGGTCGTCCGTCGGTTCATCCTCGAGCTTGGCGCAAGACTGGTCCGCAACGGGTTCCTCGACGACCGCACAGACGTCTTCTTCCTCACGCGTGCGGAGATCGACGAGATGTTCGGCATCGAGGCGACCGTCGATCCCTCGCAGGTACGGCAGACGATCGCGGCAAGGCGTCAGAGATGGAAGGAGCATCTACGGCTGAAGCCGCCCGTCCTGATCGTCAACGTCTTTCCATTTCTCTTCTCTCGCATGAGGCGATTCTGGCCCGAACACCGCGGAGTGGGCGGTGGCAACCGCATCTGCGGCGTCCCAGCGAGTCCCGGACGCGTGACTGCCTCCGCGTCGGTTGTCGGCTCGGTGGAGGAATTCGATGCGATGAAGGCGGGCGCCATCCTGGTGGCTCCGATGACGTCGCCGGCCTGGACTCCCCTCCTGGCGATGGCATCCGGGGTCGTGACCGACGTGGGCAGCATGCTCTCTCACGCGTCCATCGTCGCCAGGGAGTACGGTATTCCTGCGGTCATCGGAACCGGCGTCGCCAGCCGCCGAATCGCCAGCGGCCAGGTCGTCACCGTCGACGGCGACGAAGGAAGCGTCACGCTCGGGAACGTCACGCCCCAACCTTAGGGTGAAGCTGGGCGTCTGGTATATTCAAGTCTCGTCGACCTTCAGGCCGGCCCCGAACGTATGGACCCAACTCAAGCTCCCGTCTTCGCCTTTCCGACACCACTGTCGGCGTATCCTCCACTGTCGCCGGAAGGGTTGCTGACGACCTTCACGCAGCGCATCGCCCAGGATCCCTTCAATCTGGTCGCAACGCTCATCTTCACCGCCGCGATCTTCCATGTCTTCGGGGCGGCCAGATTCACCGCGCTGGCACATCGCGTTCAACGGGTGCGTGACGAACAACTCGCGGCGGCTGGACTGCAGTCCCGGCCGAGTACGCTGGCGGAGTTCCTGCACTTCTTCGGCGAGATAGAAGTCATCTTCGGGTTGTGGGCAGTCGTGCTGGGTATCGCGATCACGGCCTACCATGGGTGGAGCACGACGATCGAGTACTTCAACCACACCGTCGTCTATACGGAACCCCTCTTCGTCGTCGTGGTCATGGCGCTCGCCGCGACGCGGCCAATCGTGGTGCTGGCGGAGTCGACGCTACGGCGAGTCGCAAACCTGGGCCGGGCGACCCCAGCGGCGTGGTGGGTGACCATCCTGACGATTGGTCCGCTGCTCGGATCGTTGATCACCGAACCGGCAGCCATGACCATCTGCGCTCTGTTGCTTGGACGGCAGTTCTACGACCTCGGGCCCAGCACACGCCTGAAGTACTCAACGCTGGGGCTGCTCTTCGTCAATGTGTCGATTGGCGGCACCCTGACGCATTTCGCCGCTCCGCCGGTGCTGATGGTGGCGCGACCATGGGCGTGGGATGCGACCTTCATGATCGCCCACTTCGGCTGGCGAGCCGTCGTCGCGATCGTGGTGTCGAACGGTCTGTACTTCGCGGTCTTCCGCCGCGAGTTCACCCGTCTCGCCGCCGCCGCGCCCTCACCGGACATCGAGGAACCCGAAGAGGCAAACAGCGCGCCACTGGGGACCATTCCTGCCTGGGTCACCACCATCCATGTGTTGTTCATGGCCTGGACAGTGGCCAACGCGCACTATCCTGTGCTCTTCGTCGGGGGCTTCCTCTTCTTCATCGGCTTCGTCGCGGCAACGGCTCCGTACCAGAGCCGGCTGGAGCTCAAGTCGCCGCTGCTCGTCGGGTTCTTCCTCGGCGGCCTGGTGATCCATGGCGGCTTGCAAGGATGGTGGATACAGCCATTGCTGGCAAGCCTGTCCGAGCATCCCCTGTTCTTCGGCGCAACCGTCCTGACGGCATTCAATGACAATGCGTTGATCACGTACCTCGCCACGCTGGTCCCGGACCTCGGCACTCACCTCAAGATCGCCATCGTGGGCGGCGCCGTTGCCGGGGGAGGCCTGACCGTCATCGCCAACGCGCCGAACCCGGCTGGACAGGCGTTGCTGGCCCGGTTCTTTGGCGGCGCGATTTCCCCGCTCGGGTTGTTGCTCGGCGCCTCGCTCCCGACGCTGGTCACCGTCGTCGCGTTCCGCGTTCTGTAAGAACCGGTTGGACCTATCTACCTCTCGGGACTGATCGGTTCGCGGGCGGAGCGTTCGGCGTAGTAGCGAGCACGCGCCGGGAGTATAATCATCCTGCGATCGTGCGTTGGAGTTCGCTCCGAACGTTCCGGCGACGGAACAGATGACTCCTACTCGGCAAGTGCCGGTGGGGGTCTTTTTTTGTGCCGTGGCGACGCGCCGTGGCCTCAGGTGAGCATGACGGCAGAGCCACCCGACGGGGTCCGAACGGGTCTCAACGAACCGCAGCAACGCCACCTGCTGGTCAGTTGCCGGCACGTCGACACACTGCTGTCGAGCATCGAAGCGATCCTGTCGGCGTCTCGTTCGTCCTCGCCGTTTCCGCGCTATCGCACGGCCCTGACACCGGTCCAGGCCCGCCTGGCTGCGGACTACCTGGCGCGCATCCGCAGCCGGCTCGTCCACGTCCTCGAGAGCCAGGGGATCCCGATTCCGCCGCCGCAGGTCGACGCGCTCTACGCAATCCGAACGACGCTGACATTCGCCGACAACGCGGTCGAGGAGTTGAGGCCCGAATACATGCGCGGCTATGGCAACATGCCGGGCGCGGTGCAGGCCGATATGGATGGGGTGGTCGACGAATTGCGGACCGTCCTTCTCAGGCTCGACGAATACTTGGCCCAGGATCCCAGCCGCGACCTGGAGTCGCGTATTGAACGGCTCGAGACGAGCAGTGGCGACGCCGAGGCGCTTCGTGCGATTGAACGCGTGATTACGGCCAGGGGCTTGGTCGAGTTCCGACCAACGCTGGCCATGATCGTGGACCGCCTGGCCTCGCCGACGTTCGAGATTGCCGTGTTCGGCCGAGTCAGTTCGGGCAAGTCATCGCTCCTGAATCACATCCTCGGCGCCGCCGTCTTACCCGTGGGTGTGACACCGATTACGGCCGTCCCCACCCGCCTGAGCTACGGCGACCCGCCTGGCATCACGGCGTCGTTCGCCAATGCGCCGATGGTCACGGCCTCGCTCGACCTGCTCCCGGCGCTCGTGACCGAGCCCCTGAATCCAGGGAACCGGCGGCACGTCACGCGCGTCGACGTGCGCTACCCGGCTCCGCGACTTGAGCAGGGAGTCGTCCTGGTAGACACGCCGGGCCTGGGATCGTTGGCGACGGCCGGCGCGGAAGAAACACTGGCGTACTTGCCACGCTGCGACCTCGGCGTCGTGCTCATCGACGCCGGATCCACGTTGATGCCGGACGATGTGATGACCGTGCAGGCGCTGCTGCACGCGGGCACCCCGGCATCGGTGCTGCTGAGTAAGGCGGATCTCCTCGGTCTGGACGACCGTGCACGTGCCGGCGCGTACATCGAGGAACACTTGCGCGCCGAAGTGGGTCTGGACATTGCCGTGCACCCGGTGAGTGCGGTCGGGCCTGATGCCACCCTGACCGACACGTGGTTCGCTGGGGAGATCGCGCCAATGTGCCAGCGACACCAGCAAGTCGCGATCCGCTCGATCCGTCGGAAGATCGTCTTGCTGCGCGAGGCGGTGCGCGCGACCCTGCAGTCAACCGCAGATCGTGGTGTGGGGCGGATGGTTGTCAGTGCTGAATCCCTGACTGATGCCGAGACCGCACTCCGCCGCGCTAGCTCACTCGCGGCGAACATCGGACCTATGGGCGAGCAGACGGCCGAGGCGGTGGCCGGTGGCGTGTCAATTGTTCTCCACGAAGCCGCAGTCCTCCTCGTGAATGACGCTCAGTGGGCGGGGCTGACTATGGAGGCCGTGAAGTCAGCGCTTGGGCGGGCCGCGAAGGACACGGTGGGTAATCAGGCTGAGGGGCTTCGAATCACTGTGGGACGTTTCGCGGCCGACCTCGCGGCGGCGCTTGAACAGGCGACCAACGCGCTGGGACGTCCCGACACGCCCGCCACCACGGAGTTAGTCGGACGCGTTCGCGAGTTGCCGGCCCTGGTCCTGCCGGAGGTGACGACGCCGCTCGCGGCACCGAGCATCTTAGCCTTCGCACGGTCCTTGCGTATCCGTGCGATCGAACGCCAACTCGAGGCCCAGATCGGCCAGCCGCTGGCGGCGGCACTCTCGGCCTTCGGAGTTGGCCTGCGTGGCTGGATGCGCGATGCCGTTGCCGAGGTGCAAACGGGCTTTCACGAATACGCCGAACCTCTGCGCGTGTCCATCGAGCGGGCGCGCTCTAAGATCCCCGAATCTGCCGACTCCGACGGCGCCAATGCCCGCGCCATTCAGGAAGACCTGGCGGCGCTCGATCGCGTATGTGGCGACGAGCAGCCAGATGACCAGGCGAGGAAAGCACTATGACCGATAGACGCGCCACGGCTGAAGGCACGACGTCACCGCTGCGCGTCATCGCGGAATCCGCGAGCAACACGGGCGCGGGGTCCATCGCCAACGAGGCGACTGCACTCGCCGATCGACTAGCCGAAGGCCGTTTCTTTGTGGCGTGCGTGGGCCAGTTCAAACGAGGCAAATCCACGCTGCTCAACGCCCTGATTGGGCAGCCGCTGCTACCGACGGGCGTGGTACCGGTGACCTCGGCCGTGACGGTGCTGCGCTACGGCCCATCGCTGACAACACGCGTGCAGTTGCTGGACGGGACCATCCGACCCATCGACACCGCGTCGATTGCGGACTACGTCACCGAGACGCGCAATCCCGGCAATGCCAAAGGTGTCGCAGCCGTTGAGGTGTCGGTCCCGAGCCGACTGTTGGAAACCGGTTTGTGTCTGGTCGACACGCCGGGACTTGGATCTGTCTTCGCGGCGAATGCCGATGTTACTCGCGCGTTCGCGCCCCAGATCGACGCGGCGCTCGTGGTGATCGGGGCGGACCCGCCCATTTCGGCCGACGAGTTGGCGCTGGTCGAAGAGATGGGAAGTCGTCTGGACGCGCTCCTGATTGTGGTGAACAAGGCCGACAAAGGATCCGCGGCCGATCTGCACGAAGCGGCCGCATTCGCGGAGTCGATCGTCACTCGGCGGCTGGGTCGCGAGGTCGGTCCGCCTCTGCTCGTGAGCGCGGCCGAGCGGCTCGCTGGCTCATACTCGCGCGACTGGACCGAACTGGAGGAGGAACTACGAGCATTGGCCGGCAGGTCCAGTCACCTGTTGGCGTCGGCCGCCGCGCGCGGGGCCGCGCGGCTGGCTCGTGCACTCTTGCGCGATATCGATGAGCAGCGTACGGCACTCACCAAGCCTCTGGCTGATTCGGAACGTCGGCTGAACCACCTGCGCTCGAGCATCGCCGGCGCAGGGCAGGCATTGCGTGAGTTGTCCGCGCGGCTTGGCGTGGAACAGGCGGAGCTGTCGGCCGTCTTCTCGAAGACGAGGCACGAGTTCTTGGCCGTCGCGACACCCGGCGTGATGCACACGCTCGACCAGCGCATTGATGCCGAGCGGTATCGCCGCGGGCCCGCATATCGCGCGAGAGCGATGGACCTGGCGCTGGATGTGGCGGCCGAAGCGGTCCTCGAGTGGGCTCGTGGCGTGGAGTCTGAAGCGGACGCGCTGTATGGCCGCGCCATGACGCGGTTCGCGGATCTCGCCAACGACTTCATGGCGAACTTCGCTTCCTCTTCCGGAGAAGCGAACGACGAAAGCACGGCCCTGATTGAGGAACGGGGCTTTCGGGCGGCAGGCGGCTTCCATTTCGCCATGCTCCTCCGTCTGGCCGGACCAGGTCCCGTGGCGTGGGTGCTCGATTGGGTGCGGCCGAGGCGCCTGGAGATCGCGGCTGTCAAGGCGAGTGCGGCAGAGTACGTGCGCCACCTGATGGACACCAACAGCGCGCGGGTCGCCAATGATCTCAACGAGCGCGTGCTCGAGAGCCGGCGAGGCCTGGAAAGCGAAATCCGGAGCCGGCTGTCCGCGTTGGTCGAATCGGCGAGCCGTGCTCTCCAGCGCGCGTCACAGCACAAGGCTGCCGGGGAAGAGGCGGTGCGCGGACGTGTGGAACATCTCGACAGCTTGCGATGCGACATCGAGCGCCTGCTCGCGGTGGACAAGGTGGAGAAAGGGCCGTGAGTCGTGACGACGATGGTCGGGGCACCGACCGTCTGATCGGACGGGCCGCGATCATCGCACGGGTCAGTGACCTCCTCGATGCACGGCGCAACGTGTTGCTGTTTGGACCGCCCGGCATCGGCAAGAGCGCGATTGTGAAATCCGTGGCGCGTCCGGATTTGGTCGTGGTCGACCCGTTCGAGCGCGTATCCAGGCAGTTGGCGGCCAGACTTCGGCGCGTGATGGAGGCGGACCGAATCGTGCTGGCCGTGGGGCGGAGCGCACAAGCGTCTGACCTTGGCGCGGTGAGACGTGTCTTGTGGAGGATGGAGGCCGTGCGCATCGAGCCTCTCAACGCTCGGGACATCCGGACGCTGCTGCGCGTAGAACTGACGCGGGGCGGCGTGGCAGGCACAGCCGTTCTGAATTCGTGGCTGTCCGCCGCGGTAAAGGTCGTGGACGGGGTGCCGGGACGTGCGGTGGCTGTCGCCCACGCCGCGGCGATGCGGTGGCGGGTCGACCGCGCTTTGCTCCCGCCTCGTCTGGCGCTTGTGGTGGCCTGGCAGGACGGCTTGTCAGATGCGGACCACGTACGGTTGCAAGGTCCCTGAGTTCGGGCCAGCTTCGTTTCGGGCGGTAACAAGACATATGCGCGCACTCGTGATTTCGGACATTCACGGCAATATCGACGTCCTCCGGGCGCTCGAACGCCAGTGGGGCTCGGGGCTCGACACGTTCGAGCGCATCGTCTGCCTCGGCGATCTCGTGGACTATGGGCCAGACCCACGCGAGGTAATTGACTGGGTTCGCAGCCGAGCCACTGACGTCATCCGCGGCAATCACGACCACGCGATGGCCACGGGCGAGTCATGCCAGAGCGCGCCTGCCTATCTGGAAGCGTCAGTCACCACGCGAAATCGTCTTCGCGCCACACTGACTCGTGACGATCTCGACTACTTGGGCGCACTCCCTCTCACACGACTCGTGGATGATGGTCAGCGCACCTGGCACCTGGTGCACGCCGCGCCGGTGAATCCTCTCCATGAATACGTCCCGCCCGAGTCGACGGACGTTCGCTGGAAGGCCGCGCTCGATGACCTGATCGAGCAGCGCGTTCTCCTGGGGCACACCCACCTGGCCTTCGCGCGCGCATTCGGGGGAGGTGTCGTGGTCAATCCAGGCAGCATCGGGATGCCGAAGGACGCGAACCCACACGGGAGCTACGCCGTGATCCGCGACAGCGCCGTGCAGTTTTGCCGAATCGTCTACGATCCCGAACCGATGGTCGGGCGACTGCGGCAATTGGATCTTCCGGAACGCGTGTTCGTCCAGCTGGCTCACACGTTCAGAACGGGGTTGTAATGACCTCTGGTACCGCAAGCCGCAGGAGCGTGGCGCTCCGATTCGTCCTCCTGATCCCGCATTCTCGTGCCACTCACGATTGTCTCGGCCTGCTTTGCGCCACTGGTATTTCTGGGCGGCTTCTGGCCGGTCATCATCGGGTCGGCCCTGTGGGGACTGGGGATGGGCGTACACGAGTCCATCGTGCCTGCAGCGGTCGCGACGATGGTTCCGCACCAGCGCCGGCCCTCGGCGTACGGGATCTTTACGGGCGGGTACGGAATCGCCTGGTTTGCGGGCAGCGCGGTGATCGGGTACCTCTACGACGTCTCGATCAGCCTCGTTGTGATCTTCTGCGTGGTTCTGCAGCTCTTGGCGATCCCGATCTTCGTTCGGGTGGCACGTCTGACCGGGAAGGCGGTCAGCGCTTGACGGCTGCCTATCCCCCTGCTGTCGGGTGGCGAATGATCCGCGATGTGGAGGGACGGCCACGCGGCGTCTTCCAGCCCGACTCTGGTGAGCGCAGGCGCTCGGTGAGCTTGGCGCGGACGATGAACTGCCGGGGTATCTCCGCCGGTTCATGGCGTTCCATGCTCCAGTGAGGGCGCTTGCCGAACAGGCTTCGCCGATTGTCGCCGCAATGGCGCGTGCAGACAGCGTTCAGCAAAGCGGCCATGGCCCGAGCATCCGATCGTGGCTCCGCCGTGCCCGACCGGGGTATACTCCGATCGCTCATCGATCGATTAGGTGATGGAGTTCACCTTTTAACTGCCGCGTCTGCGGCTGATGACTCCTGCCCGGAGGCTATGGGTGGGAGACTCATCGATTGACGCCCTCCCATCATCCTCCACAACATCGAGCAGAAGCACGGGCCTTGTGATGTGGCTCTGGCGGGTCTGTTCTCTGGTCTTCCCGATCGTGCCACACGAGCGGGCGTGTCGCGCCAGGTGCGGGCCGGTGGTAATGCGTATGGCGGTGGAGTTCGCCTGAACTGTCCTGGTTCACAGGACCGATGACTCCTACCTCGCGTCGCTCGATTTCGGGCGCAAGGAGGGTCATGTGTTGCCATCTGTCGATGAACGTCGTTTGCGGCGCGGTCGGGCGCGACGCATTGTCTCACCGCCGAAGTGCCGAGACAACGTTCCGCCACGGCGACCGACCACACCGGCCAGGCACCTCGCGCTCCTCGTGATGGCGGGCCTCGTCGCAACGGCCGGTGCACTGATAGCCAATTGGGCCGTCGCCAGGTTCGGTGTTTCATCGAATGTCGCGGGCTCGGTGGCGTTTTGCGCAGCATGGATAGCCTTGTATCCCTGGATGCGCCTGAACCGAACGGCTCCGAGTTGGAGGCACTGGATCCGTGGTGCGTGCATTCTGGTTGTGCTTTGGTTGGTGATTCTACTTTCTCGGTAGCGATCCTGCGTTAGGATTCTTGTCGCGTGAATCACAAAGGCTCGACCCAGCATTTATCTCGAAGGACATCCGCATGAAATTGCCCGCTCGCCTGCTTGTGTTTGTCGCCACCGCCCTGCTCGGCGTGGCCTCGCTGGCCACTGCACAACCCGTCGCGCTGACTATCCTCCACAGCAACGATACGCACGGACACCTGCTGCCCTTCAGCTATCCCGATTCGTCGGCATCAGGAGTAGCGCTGCAGGGATTGCGGAACTACAAGGACATCGGGGGAATTGCCCGCCGGACGACCCTGGCCAAGCGCGTCCGACAGGAACTCGACTCACGACGCACGCCCGTCTGGTTCGTGGATCTCGGCGACTATTCGGACGGGACACCGTTCTCCAGCGAGTATCACGGCGAAGCAGACGTGGCGGCCATGAACGCAGCCGGCTACGACATGGGCACGCTCGGGAACCACGAGTTCAACAACACCGCAGCACAGTTACGGAAACTGGTGGGGGCCACCAAATACCAACTCTTGTGTGCGAACGCGACCGATCGCGCCAGCGGGAGACCACTCGTGCCTCCCTACGTTGTCAAGACGCTGGGGTCGCTCAGGATTGGCGTCTTCGGCCTGCTCACCCACGAATCGGCCACCTACCCGGCCGGCAAGGAAGCCATCGACGTGGCGGACGAGATCGCCAGTGCCCGACAGGCGGTTGCCGCACTCCGCCCGCAGGCGGACATCATCCTTCTCCTCTCCCACGCCGGCGAGCAACTCGACCAGCGGTTGGCCGAGCAGGTCCCAGACATCGACGTCATCGTCGGCAGCCATTCGCACTCGCGGCTGCCGTCGGGGGAACTCGTCTGGCACTCGGAGGATCTCC
>Ga0315278_10001110_pt1 | contig 23303 bp, 10 predicted proteins | sample YL17G06_0_MG_FD_203880 | JGI IMG/M metagenome (GOLD analysis project Ga0315278, IMG submission 203880) | Sediment microbial communities from Yellowstone Lake, YNP, Wyoming, USA - YL17G06_0 | ecosystem: Environmental > Aquatic > Freshwater > Lake > Sediment | place: USA: Wyoming | collected... | reverse complement strand
ACCAGAACCTGTATAACCTGTATAACCTGTAGAACCGGAACCTGTGTATCCTGTATAACCAGTACCACCAGTACCTGTGTAACCTGTGTAACCAGTATAACCTATAGATACAAGTAATTCCCAATAAGAAGCATTCGAAGGATTTTGAGTAGTTGCCGCTTGTATACATACATAACCACTTCCATTATATTCAACGCAATCATTAACTGCATAACTACCAGAAGCCCAAGCTCCTCTCCACGGATATTTTGTACCTGTATAACCTGTATAACCGGTATAACCTGTACTACCAGCACCAGTCGGACCTGTAACGGAAGGACCTGTATAGCCAGTATAACCTGTGGCGCCAGTACCGCCAGAGCCGGTGTAACCTGTGTAACCTGTGTAACCTGTGTAACCTGTAGCACCAGTGCCGCCAGAGCCTGTATAACCCGTGTAACCCGTACTTCCAGAACCTGTGTAACCTGTGTAACCAGTCGGACCTGTAACTGTTGAGCTAGAACCAGTATAACCTGTGTAACCTGTTGGACCAGTAACAGTAGATGACGGACCTGTATAACCTGTGTAACCTGTGTAACCTGTGTAACCGGTATAACCAGTGTAACCAGTCGGACCAGTAACAGAAGGACCAGTGTAACCAGTGTAACCAGTATAACCTGTACTGCCAGCACCAGTCGGACCTGTAACTGTTGATGCGGGTCCAGTATAACCTGTATAACCTGTATAACCTGTCGGACCTGTAACAGTACTTGCTGCACCTGTCGGACCTGTAACTGTAGAGACTGGCCCTGTATAACCTGTATAACCTGTATAACCTGTGTATCCTGTACTACCAGCACCGGTCGGACCTGTAACAGAAGGACCTGTGTAACCTGTGTAACCTGTATAACCAGTAGCACCAGTAGAAGAAGCTGATCCGGCAGGACCTGTATAACCTGTATAGCCTGTAGCACCTGCACCGCCTATATGTGCTATATCTAATAATACATTATCAGCGTCTGTAAATATTGTATTTACTCCCCCTACCCAAGTTACTTCATATCTAAAATAAGTTGTTTGATCAGTTGCTGAAACAACATCATATACATGATATATAGCTGATCCCGCGCTTATTTGTTTTGTAAAACGTAAAGAATCTCCTTTACCTATAGTAGCTAGTAAGGAGGATTGATCAACATTAAATCTATCTTGATAATCAATATATATATAACCTACGTTTAAAGGTGTCGTATTATCGTATTCAAAAGTTTGATCATCTGGTGTAGGAGTATTTACATCACTGTTAAATGTAAGGTATAAATCACCTGAAGTAGTTCCTGCTCCTGTATAACCTGTATAACCCGTTGCACCTGTGGAGGAAGCTGATCCAGCAGGACCGGTATAACCAGTATAACCAGTCGGACCAGTAATAGTTGATGCTGCACCAGTATAACCCGTATAACCAGTTGGACCTGTAACGGTAGATGCTGCACCAGTATAACCCGTATAACCAGTTGGACCTGTAACTGTAGATGACGGACCTGTATAACCTGTGTAACCTGTTCTACCAGTATAACCTGTATAGCCAGTGTAACCAGTCGGACCTGTAACTGTAGACGCTAAACCAGTGTAACCTGTATAACCAGTCGGACCAGTAACTGCAGATGCTGCACCAGTATAACCCGTATAACCAGTGTAACCAGTCGGACCAGTAACAGTAGATGAGGAACCAGTATAACCAGTATAACCAGTATAACCAGTTGGACCAGTAACAATAGATGCTGCACCTGTATAACCTGTGTAACCTGTTGGACCAGTAACAGTAGATGACGGACCTGTATAACCTGTGTAACCTGTTGGACCAGTAACAGTAGATGACGGACCTGTATAACCTGTGTAACCTGTTCTACCAGTATAACCGGTATAACCAGTTGGACCAGTAACTGTAGATGCTGAACCTGTATAACCTGTATAGCCAGTCGGACCAGTAACAGTAGATGCTGAACCTGTATAACCAGTATAACCAGTAGGACCCGTTACTGTAGAAGCTGCCCCAGTATAACCCGTATAGCCAGTGTAACCTGTAGCACCGATAGAGCCTGCACCAGTATAACCTGTATAACCTGTAGGTCCAGTAACAGTAGATGACGGACCTGTATAACCTGTGTAACCTGTGTAACCTGTGTAACCTGTGTAACCAGTCGGACCAGTAATAGTTGATGCCGCACCAGTATAACCCGTATAACCAGTCGGACCAGTAACAGTAGATGCTGCACCTGTATAACCTGTATAGCCAGTGTAACCAGTCGGACCAGTATAACCTGTCGGACCTGTCGGACCTGTCGAACCTGTTACAGTAGATGCTGGACCAGTAGGACCAGTAACTGAAGAACCTGTGTAACCTGTATATCCGGTAGCACCAGTAGAGGAAGCAGATCCAGCAGGACCTGTGTAACCTGTGTAACCAGTACCACCCCCCGAAGCACCAGTATAACCTGTATATCCGGTAGCACCAGTAGAAGAAGCTGATCCGGCAGGACCAGTCGGACCTGTATAGCCGGTATACCCTGTTGGACCTGTAATAGTAGATGACGGACCTGTATAACCTGTGTAACCTGTTCTACCTGTGTAACCAGTATAACCTGTGTAACCAGTCGGACCTGTAACTATAGATGCGGAACCAGTATAACCTGTATAACCAGTCGGACCAGTAACTGTAGATGCGGCACCTGTATAACCTGTGTAACCAGTCGGACCAGTAACAGTAGATGCTGAACCTGTATAACCAGTATAACCAGTAGGACCCGTTACTGTAGAAGCTGCCCCAGTATAACCCGTATAACCAGTCGGACCAGTAACAGTAGATGCTACACCTGTAAAACCTGTATAGCCAGTGTAACCAGTCGGACCAGTATAACCTGTATAGCCAGTGTAACCAGTCGGACCAGTAACTGTAGAAGCTGGTCCAGTATAACCTGTGTAACCTGTTCTACCTGTATAACCTGTATAACCTGTATAACCAGTCGGGCCTGTAACGATAGATGCTGGACCTGTATAGCCCGTGTAACCTGTGTAACCTGTATAACCAGTGTAACCAGTTGAACCCGTAGAAGAAGCAGATCCAGCAGGACCAGTATAACCTGTGTAACCTGTTGCTCCATCTCCCCCTAAATAACCAGCAGCACCTGTATAACCTGTATAACCTGTCGCACCAGTAGAAGAAGCAGATCCAGCAGAACCCGTATAACCAGTATAACCTGTATAACCAGTAGGACCTGTTGAACCTGTAACTGTAGATGCTAGTCCAGTATAACCTGTGTAACCTGTGTAGCCAGTCGGACCTGTAACTGTAGATGCTAAACCAGTGTAACCAGTGTAGCCTGTAAATCCTGTAGAACCAGTAATTGTCGATGCTGCACCTGTATAACCAGTATAACCAGTTGAGCCAGTAACAGTAGATGACGGACCTGTATAACCTGTATAACCTGTACTACCAGCACCAGTCGGACCTGTAATAGTGGATGCTGGGCCAGTATATCCTGTATAACCCGTAGGACCTGTAATTGTCGATGCTGAACCTGTGTAACCAGTATAGCCAGTATAGCCTGTTACTGTAGAAGCAGCACCTGTATAACCTGTATACCCTGTTGAACCTGTAGAACCCGTTGAGGAAGCTGATCCAGCAGGACCAGTATACCCTGTATAACCTGTCGCACCATCAACACCTTGATAACCAGCAGGACCAGTAGGACCAGTAACTGAAGGACCAGTGTAACCAGTGTAACCAGTATAACCTGTTGCACCAGTAGAAGAAGCAGATCCAGCAGGACCAGTATCACCTGTATAGCCAGTATAACCGGTATACCCTGTAATAGTAGATGCCGCACCAGTAGGACCTGTAGGACCTCCTATACTTTTCAATAAATCTAATAAATATGTCATCTTTATATACCAGTTATTATATAATAAGTTATATAATAGATATTATATGTACGTTGCTACCATCGCTATAAAGGACAGCACACCCTTTCGGATTATTTATAGTAAGAGAAGACTGCCCATCTATCGTTTCTGAACCGTTTGGATAAATTATTACGTTTCCTCCAACTAAAGAATCCGCTTTCGCCATATACGATTGCGCGGTCCATGCATTTGCTGCAGCGAGATTAATAATATAATTACCTGTTGCAGTATTTGCTAATGTAAATGTAGTGCCGGCTCCCCCTCCTGCAGGACCTGTGTAACCAGTGTACCCAGTATAACCAGTGTAGCCAGTGGCACCTGTATAACCTGTGCCGCCCCCTGTATAGCCTGTATAGCCTGTATATCCAGTAGGACCAGTAGCAGTAGATGCCGAACCTGTATAACCTGTATAACCTGTATAACCTGTATAACCAGTTCTACCAGTATAACCTGTATAACCAGTCGGACCTGTAACAGTAGATGCTGGTCCTGTATAACCTGTGTAACCAGTTCTACCAGTATAACCAGTATAACCTGTGTAACCAGTCGGACCTGTAACAGTAGATGCGGAACCTGTATAACCCGTGTACCCAGTATAACCTGTGTAACCAGTTGTACCAGTAACAGTAGATGCAGCGCCAGTATAACCTGTATATCCAGTCGGGCCTGTAATAGTAGATGCGGGGCCAGTTGGACCAGTAACCGTAGATGCTAGACCAGTATACCCAGTATACCCAGTATACCCAGTATACCCAGTATACCCAGTCGGACCTGTAACTGTAGATGCCGCGCCAGTATAACCAGTATAACCGGTGTAACCAGTATAACCAGTAGCACCTGTAGAAGAAGCAGATCCGGCAGGACCTGTATAACCTGTATAACCTGTGGCACCGTCAAAACCTATATAACCGGCAGAACCAGTATAACCAGTGTAACCAGTAGCACCTGTTGAAGAAGCTGATCCGGCAGGACCTGTGTAACCAGTGTAACCTGTATAACCAGTCGGACCTGTAATAGTAGATGCTGCACCTGTATAACCTGTATAACCTGTATAACCAGTCGGACCAGTGTAACCTGTAACAGTAGATGCTGCACCTGTATAACCTGTGTAACCTGTATAACCAGTCGGACCAGTAGAACCTGTATCACCAACTGGACCTGTAACAGTAGATGCCGCGCCAGTATAACCAGTATAACCAGTCGGGCCTATAATTGTAGATGCTGCACCAGTATAGCCTGTGTAACCTGTAGCGCCTGTAAAAGAAACAGATCCGGCAGGACCAGTATAGCCTGTATAACCAGTATAACCTGTGTAACCGGTTGCGCCTTCCGGCGCTATTAATACCCAGTTACCGGCTACTGTAAAATCAGTCCAAAAAACATTTGAAATATGTGAAACTACACAAATATAACTGGAATTATTATAAGAAACATAATCATTTATATAATAAGTATTCTCAGTAACCCATACACCCTTCCAAATAAATCCCTTACCTGTATAACCTGTATAACCGGTTCTGCCAGTATAGCCAGTAGGTCCTGTAACAGTAGATGCTGCACCAGTATAACCTGTGTAACCGGTTCTACCAGTATAACCAGTAGGTCCTATAACAGTTGATGCGGAACCTGTATAACCCGTGTACCCTGTTCTACCAGTGTAACCAGTAGGTCCTATTGAAGGGTTTCCTACACCTTGTGCAAGATATGTTTCTATCTTCCACCCTACGGCTGCGCCATTATAAATTAAATTAAATGAGACATCATTTACATTACATATAAGATTTTCCGCAACGCCATGTATCAGACTACCGTTCCTATCTATTGTTAAAGGAAATATTACAAAAGAACCAGTAGAATCTGATATGCCGATTGTATCGCCTACATTAGGAGAAGCAGGCAGAGTCAGTTTCCAAGAACCGTTGGAAGTATCTGCAAGAATTCCCTCGTTAGAAAACGCTTCATACACACTGTTTTTTTCAAGCCATACAAGTCCGCCGCTATCCCCTGTAGTTTCTAGTACCACCCAATTAACACTATTAAAAGAATAATAAGCGTTCGCATCCTCTACCCAGGTAAGCCATCCTTCTGAAGGAGTATCAAAATTCCAAATAGGTCCTGCAACATTACTACAGTATACTATTTTATTCTCTTTCCCCGCCCAAGCACCCGTAGCAGTAGGTATAACAATATATCTATCTCCTCGAGAAGGCGCTATAGGAGGTGAAGCACGCCTACTTTTAACAGAAGGTTGAAAACCAAATGTTTCTAATACGGGTATTCTGTATTTATCAGTCATTTATTTATTTATTTATTACTATAGATTATAATCAGAATGAATATATGTTTTGTAATCAAAGTCATAAACAAGATCACATACAATATTTCTCCAAAGAGTTGCATCTACCTCACTATGTAACTGATCAGCAGAAACTGCTGCAGTATCAAAAGGCACACCATAACGTAAATCTGTATCCTCTAAATATTTTAACTTAAAACGTTGACTTACTAATGTCTTTTGAATAATGCTATCACGTTTATTAACTATCTCAAAGCGCATCTCTTCTCCTGTTGGAGAATCCTCTGCAGTAACTACAAGAATATCAAAATCTCTTATATATGGTATCCATAACGTCCAAGATTCATTTTCTTCTAAAGTAACCTTACCTTCTTCATTTATTACTAAATCGCGTAAGACAAGAGGCATTCTAACTAATAATTGATGCTTCCCTTGGTAAGTATCATAACAGTTGTTTGTATACTGAGACCACCCAAAAAGAGATTGATTTGTAGAATCGCCTCTTTTTAACATTTCACTGGTTACACCATCATTCATAGATGTATATTTCCAAGTAATCTCATGTAAAGTAGGATTAAAACCGTTATTAAAAACAATATCTACGCGATTTTCTTCTAAATCTTGCCTATCTAAAACTACAAACTCATCATCATCTAAAAGATCTTTAGTATCCATTATACGAGTAGCTGGTATACCATCTATATAAATATGAATTGCTCCAGCGCGTGCATTTTCTTCAGGATTAACCGACGGTTTAGGTAAAGATCCTGAAGGCCACGCCTGCGCTCTATATTGAGGAGAAGTTTCTATAAAATTATTTAATGGAAGCAAAGCATCATAACCTAAGGATTGCCCGAAACGTTGATATCGTAACAGATAACAACGTGTTGATGATATCCTACTCTGAACAACATGGCTTTCCTTTATATAATTAATGTGATGCCCCGATATGTCAATGCCAAGTGTGTAATCGTATTTATATTTTTTTGGATCAAACAAAGTCATTTCTGCCACCACCACTTTAGTGTGCGTTTTTGCATAAAAGGAGGACTATAATCTACTTGTAAAACTTTAAAAGATTGCAATACCTTTAATTCCTTATCTACCACTCTCTGGGTAATCATCAATGTAATGTTATCTAAAGCTGTTGCACAGCTAACAGAATAAACTATATCTTTAGTATTAGTAACTGTTTGTAACAACGGTTTAAAACTCTCCTTATAATGGAACCCATTTTCCGAGGAATCTTTTTCTAAGACAGTACATCCCATTGATGAATTTAACCACTTATCAGAATCGTGAATGTTAATACCAAAAAATCCGCTATAGGGTGACGCGTTAATCACAGTACCGTTACTATCTGTGCGTGCTATTATTACGCTATCTTTATCCTGACAAATAGCAATCCTGCCTGGAACCCATCGATGAGGTCTTATAACATAAGAATTACTCACTTGTAGCAGGAGATGCGCTATCTTATCGCTCTGATCTCTAGGATCCATTGTAACTTTATATATGTAGAAATCAAGGTCCTTTTTCCCTGAATCGTTAACAGTATTCTGTGATATTATTAGAATATCATTGTAAAATGCATCCCCTAGATTGAAAGATACTTCTGTATCGCTCTTTACACCTAATACATTTATGGCACCTCCCTCTTCCCTAAAATAAATATTACCTACGGTACGTTTAAATTTCTCACAGTAACTTCCGTATAAATCCCAATAATTTCTAAAAACAAGAGGATCAAAAAGATTTATCGCGTTTTGGAGCTTTAAAAATAAGGGAGAATTTTTCAGATTAGGAGATATGAATTTAATCATAATGATACCTTATCCACCCATTCCGCTTCGCGTACCGCGTAGACCTCTTGTCAAACTACGTGGATAGCTTATCATTCCTGAAAATAGCCCTTGTATATTAACGCTCTTGAAAGCTAAAACTTTTCTAAGCATCCCTAACTGCTGACTTAGATATTGCAAAATACTACCCCCCACAATAGATGCATAATCCGCTTGTTTTTTTCGTGATAGAGATATCCCATTATCATTGTATTCAAAATGTTTTCCAGCTTCAAAAAATTGTAATCTCATGCCAACGAAAAAAAGAGCACACATCAAAACGGGAGTCATTAGAGCAGATTCCATAGTTTCACTCTCAGGAGCAGTAGGATCATCAAAATTTCTGGAGTTTGCATACAAATTTTCAAAAGAATAAGTAGTAAATACTGGGGGGTAGGAATTAAAATAATTAATACCCAAACGAAGATCTTGCCATAACTCTTCATCCCCTAACTTAGCGATGCCATCGTAATCAGAGCCAGCTACGTTTCTAAAATGCATTGTAAGCATACCTCGAAGTTGATTTATAAAAAATTCCTGTGCTTGCGAATACGCCATGTTAAAACCTCCTAACTATATAAAATGTTATTGTAATAATTGATATTAAAACAAATTTGCTATTTTTTTAATATATTATGGCGGCCGTACTATTAACGCCACTCCATTCTTATCATAAAGCTTTCTGCCATCGCTCCCGCATAGCCATCCCCCTGTAATTGTTCCACTACCCCCTCCACCTGGAGGTGCTTTTGTGGTCACATCATAATACCTTGGAAACCCGCTCACAATGACTGTTTTCCTTTCTAAAGTAGAGTATAAACCACTCGCAACACTAGATACAAAAAGTGTATCTCCTGCGAGTGCTGAAACCATTGTTAAATTAAAAGAATTTAAAACACCAACCTTAAAACTATCTGCTGAAGTAGTCCAAATGTGGAAAGTTGTATCAGCACCCGTCAGAACGGACGACCCAATATGGTATGAATTTAATTCAGCACCATTTACAGCAAGAAAACTACAAAAGGCAGTCGTATCTGCAGGTAAAGCTGCAGCCCCTGTACCTAAAATTTGCGCTTCCCAAACATTTGCCCACTCACTTTCGTTATTACTAAGTAATCTCAATAACAAATATCTTCCTTCCACACCAACATTTAAAGAATCTATAGTCCATTCTTGACCGTCAGCGGATGCTTTTTGAGGTATGATATTAATCCAATTTGCATAATCATCGCTCACATAAATAGCATATTGATATATTCTTGGAGGAGCAGTATTCCAGTTATAAAAAGAAAATCTAGTTTTAACTATAGTAACTATTGTCCCTAAATCAAATATTAAATCTTTAGGCTGTGGACGAGCAGCCCATCTGGAATCAAGATCCCCGTCAAGAGCTCCTTTACCATCTACCACTTTATCTGGAGAATGAAGCGCCTCCTGAACTTCTCCTTGAATAGTATCTACAACAAATGAATAAGGTACCTCCCCGTTGCCCTTTGTAGTAATATACCAAGTATCACTAACGCCCCCTGCTATAAATGCAGCGCTGACAGGTTCCTTGTAATTAGAAGCTGAAGTTAGTTGTATTTTAATAGAATCAGGAGCGTAAATTTTCTTTATGGCAGGTGAGAAATTTCCCCAACTACCATTATGGTATACCGCAAAATCTGCGCCGTCGAAATATGCTGAACAGCTATCGTATCCCGTAAGTTTAAAAGAGTAATAATTATAATTAGAATTTAAATCAGCATATCCGTAATTAATAAACGTGAAAATATTAGGAATACTATCCGGAGCGGCGCTTGTAATAATACTCCAATTTGTAGTTCTGCCACCTGCCGTGACCGGAGTACTTACACCTGTAGAAAATTGTCCTGCAGACGTCCTCTTTAAATATATTGTATCATTAACATGTGCAGTATCCCACGCTGTCTGATAAGGAGACAATGCTCCTATGTGAAAGTCATAACCCCCTGCATAAACCCAAAAAGTTGTATCAGCACCGGTAAATACTGTACTTCTTTCATATAAATGATCTAACAAGGCGTTAGTAATATTAGGCATATTTCTTGTTGGAATAGAATCAACAACGCCTGATTGAAACTCAAAAGCTCCTATATCCCTAGCGCCATTTATATCATTGCCGTAAATATCTGTGTAGGGTATTACTATCCCCCAAGTATTGTAAACAAAATCAATCCAAGGCTGTATATCCTCTCCTGCATCTATAGCAGGAGATCCCTCCCCTAAATCTGGTAGTATATCTCTCTGTTGGGTGTGCCCAAAAGGAGTAACAAACAACGGATCTGCATTAACACCTGTTCCGCCCTTACTTACCCAATCGGACCACCCAGAAATTCCACCTGTTCCGCCCGTATGATATATATAGCCCCCTACAAATATATTCTGATTATTATCTTCTCTCCAGAATAAGTTATTTCTTATATTATCCATTGGCATAGTAGTTGACCATCCGCTATTAGCAGCAAAACTAGCTTGCCAGCCATGTGATGGATCTGTTCTCCAATTTTCACCAAGCGTTCCATCAGGTAAACAATAATGAGCATTGATATTATTTACAACCAAACTCATTTCATACTCCTGCCCCATACCAGTTACTCTCGGCCCGTTCGTTACTACTGTGTTATTTACTACATAAGTAAGCGGTTGATGCGCCTCATCCGAATAATATCTTGTCCACATTGTATAACCCATATTTCCACCGGAATACCATACTCCTCCCATGTAACAAAGATTATTATATAAAATAACTGGATTTCTGTTTGAGATAGCTTGGTTATAATGATAATCAACATCTCCAAGTATGAATGGCAAACCACCACCTTCAGGACTGTAAACTGAATCATTAACTATAATATTATTATAAATGACAAAACCATCGGCAACAACACTTTGAATTGCATCATTGTGAGCCAATGGATCTTGATTCCTATTAAGAATAACATTGTTTCTAATTATTGTTTTTCTTGCATGATAGGTATCATCACCATTAAAATGAAAACAGTCAGTCTGGATACCATCATCTAGGAAAGTACTTATATAACAATTTTGTACAATTAAACCATCTGTGTTCCCCAGAACCAGTATCCCAGCTAAGTCATACCAATCGTATATGTATAAAGAATCTATTATAATTCCTACCGCTAAAGGCGGAGTAACATCATCAATGTTAAACTCAATCCCACCTGTGGCTTCACGAAGTTCAAATCCTTTAACTGTAATGTAAGCAGGAGAACCTCCAGCGTAATCATCAAAGAGAATACTATTATCTCTTGTCTGTGCTTGGCCATCTATTATTACTCTGCCTGAATGTCCAGAAGGTGAAGGAGAATATTTACCAGCGATAATAGTAATTCTATTAGCAGCTGTTCCTTGACATTGCGGAGTAAGAGTTTCATAATAAACTGTTGAGTCGTTTTCTCCTCCGGCATCTCTCCCCGAAATGTAAAGAAAATCACCTGGCTGAATAGCCCCCCAATTTATTGCAGAAAAACTCTCCCACGCATTAGTCCAGCTTCCGCCGGTATTATTACCTGGTGCGTTCTTATCTACATACCAATTAGTAGCAAATGCATTATGGCTTAATAAAGCTAGTAAAATAATAGTATATATAAAAATAAATTTTTTCATTGTGGACGCTTTGTTGTTATAGGTTTACCATTTTTATCATAAAGTTTTATACCGATGCTATTATCTATCCATCCTCCATTAATTCCCCCCAAACCCGGCGGTGCTTTAGTGGTGATAGAAAAAATATCAACAAATCCACCTGCTGTTACAGTTACATTCTCAGGAGTTAGATAAAAATTAGATGCTGAATTAGCAACAAAAACAGTATCGCCATTGTTAGCAGGTGTTTGATAACCGTTTTTTCTCCAAATACCTTGTAATCCTACCTTAAAACTATCCGCTGATGAAACATGAAAAGTACTATTTGCGTTTATAAAAATAGCATAGGCAATATAATATGAATTAAGTTCAGCGTTTGTTACATCCGTAAAATGAAAATAAGGAATTGTATCGGGCGCCCCCGGATCACTTTTAGTTGTAACACTATATGTTCTGGATTGGCCTCCCGCTACAATCGTATTTGTATATGCTGTTGAATAAGAACCGCCTGTAATAACAGGAGTGTAAACTGTATTACCATCTACAGCAATTTGCATGGTTAGATTATAAACACCAGCATCAATTTTAAAACTATCTGCTGTAACAGTCCATACATGAAAAGTAGAGTCTGGCTCAGTTGTATTAAATACTGCTGAGCCTATATAACGAGTATTTAATTCGGCACCGGTAACAGGAGCAAAACTAAACGTAGGAATCGTATCTGGCGGCACCCATCCTCCTACTGTATATTCATAAGCTCCTATAGATGGGTTATCTATGTCTCTTGGGTTACCATATATATCCTTTAACATAGCATCAAAATGTTCTACGGGGATTTCAGGATAGGTATCTTTGAAATATTCATATAAATATCTGATACTACTTCCTGCACCAATAGCAGGAGAATTGGATTGTAAATCCGGTCTAAGCTGTGTTTGATCTGGTTCCCTGCCAAAATGATTTACAAACTTAGGGTCAGCATTAATGCCTACACCCCCCTTAGCTATAAACCCACTCCAGCCGCCTACATCACCAGAACCGCCATCCCACGCCCAGCCAGTACCGGCAAGTAAATCTTGGTCATTATCTTCTTTCCAAGCTAAAATATTTCGTATAGAATCAATGTGAGTAGTGTGTCCAAAATTTGAGCTTATACCAATTGCTGATTTCCATTCCGACCTAACAGACGGCTGACACCACATAGCGCTAATATTATTAATCCACAGCCAAGGCTGATACTGATTATCGTAACCTCCTAAGTTTGGACCGTTTGTTACAATGGTATTATTAAATATATAATTAGGGGGCATCCAAGCTTCAATGCCTCCGCTTTCAAACCTTGACCAAAATGTATAGCCCTCATTGGCACCAGGCCACCAAGCACCTCCCATATAGCAAAAGTTGTTAAATAAAATAACTGGATTATCACTTCCATGCGCGTTAAAATCACTAAGTATGTATGGTAATCCTCCACCCTCTGGGCTATAAACCGAATCATTTATTATGATATTATTGTAAGAGATAATACCGTCATTGTAAAAAACTCCCTGAATTGCGTCATTGTGAGCATTCGGATCTTGATTTGTATTATAAATAATATTATCGTGTAAAATTATCCAAAAAGGATATTGGGTTGGAGTTCCAGTAAGTTGTATACCATCTGTCTGATAACCGCAATTCAAACAAGTTCTTATTATACAATTTTTAAGTTCAGGAAATCTTGCGCCTCCATTTACGAAATATCCCGCTAAATCGTAATAGAAAGCTAAATAACAAGAATCAATTACAACGTGCGTACAAAGTCCTGAAGCTGTAGTAGCATCCATATCAAAATGCGCGCCAGCAGTACCCCAGCGTGTCTCGAATCCTTTTATATTAATATATGCCGGTGCTGTTGCAGCGTACTCGTTTATAAAAATACCATCTGATCTTGGGATAATTTCATACGCATCACCAGTATCAAAATCGTTATCTGCGCCATCACTCATTCCTGAAACAGTTATTATAGTAGCAGTATTAGATATAATTGTACCAGTACCATAAGTCCAATATCCAGGTGACGGAAGAGGATGCCATAAAGCATCTGTATAATTAGTAATTGTTAAACCAGTTAAGCGATTGACATCAAAATCCTCTCCATGATTAGCATTAACATCTGTCATAATTGCAGCTTGATTATTAGAACCCGTATGTGTGCCAGTATAACTACCCATATCTGCATTATTTGCCATACTTCCGCCGCCATCAATTATCACCCTGCCGCTATGTCCGGAAGGAGAAGGTGCATACTTACCAGCTATAATATTAATTCTATTAGCAAAAGTCCCTCTGCATTGAGGAGTTAATGTTTCATAGTAAATAGTTGAATCCGTTCCACCTGAAATGTAAAGAGAACTGCCGGGAGTTAGTTGACTCCACACAATATCCCCGAAACTCTCCCACGCATTAGTCCAGCTTCCGCCGGTATTATTGCCTGGTGCGTTCTTATCTACGTATCGATTTACCTGAGCGGTTAAACTATACGATAGTAAAACCGCTAAGATAATTGTGTATATAAATATTAATATAAATTTTTTCATACCTAATAAAACATTTTGCAGAAAACACTGTGAGTATTTTTACATTTAATACTCATAAGCTCCTATTGATGGAGTATTATCTCTTAGCTTTCCGGTTAAATCAGTTTTAGGAAGAACAATCCCCCAAGTATTATAAAAGAAATCCAGATACGGTTGTATATTCTCTCCTTTATCAATAGCAGGAGAGTTTACTTTTATTGTACCATCTAAAAGTGATTGATTGGGCTCATATCCAAACTTCTTAACAAATAACGGATCTGCATTTACTCCTGTTCCACCCTTACTTAACCAATCGGACCAATTAGAAACTCCACCTGTGCCGCCTGTATGATATGTATAGCCTCCTGTGAATAGTGTTTGCACATTATCTTGTTTCCAGAATAGATTATGCCTTATACTGTCCATTGGCATATTAGTTCTCCACCCGCTCCAAGAAGAAAAATTAGTGTGCCAACCATGTGTACCACCAGTTCTCCAACTTTCACCAAGCGTCCCATCAGGTAAACAATACATAGCGTCAATGTTATTGATGAATAAATCTATTTTGTATTCCTGCCCCACTCCGGCTACTCTTGGTCCGTTCGTTACTATTGTATTATTTATTACATAAGTAAGAGGTTGATGTGCTTGATCACTATAATACCTTGTCCACATTGTATAGCCCATATTTCCATTAGGGTACCAAACTCCACCCATATAACAGAAGTTATTATAAAGAATAACTGGATTGCGTTGCTGAATAGGTTTGCTGTAATTGTAATCAATACTTCCTAATATAAATGGTAACCCTCCACCTTCAGTACTATAAACGGAATCATTTATGATTATGTTATTATAAATAATAAATCCATCTGCAATAACACTCTGTATTGCGTCATTGTGAGCTAGCGGATCTTGATTCTTATTCAGAATAACATTGTTTCTAATTACTGTCTTTCTCGCGTGTTGAGTATCATTACCATTAAAATGGAAGCAATCAGTTTGAACACCGTCATTCAAAAAAGTTACAATTCTACAATTCTGAATGATTAAATCGTCTGTATTTCCTAATACAAATATCCCAGCTAAATCATACCAATCATATATGTATAAAGAATCTATTATAACCCCTACGCATAAAGGAGGAGTCGTATCATCTATATTAAATTCAATCCCGCCCGTAGCTCCTCGTAATTCAAGCCCTTTAACGGTAATGTAAGCAGGAGAGCCAGCAGCATAATCATCAAAGAAGATACTATTATCTCTTGCTTGTGCTTGCCCATCTATTATTACTCTACCGCTATGCCCTACATTATCCGGAGCATACTTTCCTGCGATAATAGTAATTCTATTAGCAGCTGTTCCTTGACATTGCGGAGTAAGAGTTTCATAATAAACTGTTGAAGTTGCTCCACCAGATATATATATAACATCTCCAGGCTTTATGGACGTCCAAGGAATATTAAATGATCCCCAGGCGGTATTCCAACTTTTACCATCTCCTGTAGATCCTTTTTTAATATACCACCTATTACCTGTTATTGGAGGGGGCGTAACTACAAAATAAGGAATAACGGTTAGATTAGAATTTACTATCTGAACCATAGGGTTGCTTGTATTAGTAGTTCCGTTTACTGTCCAGTTAGAAAACTGATAACCTGAATTTGGAGTTGCACTAAATGTTACAGAACTACCTGAAATATAAGTGTATGTCCCTGCTGTCGGTGTAGTAGTTCCATTCGGTGAAGATTGCACAACAACCGAATAATTAACCGACGGTATTACTGTAAAAGAAGGAATGATAACCAAATTAGATGTTACCGTAGTAACAAAAGGATTACTTGTATTTACTACACCGTTTACAGTCCATCTATAAAATTGGTAACCTGCATTTGGCATTGCTGTAACAGTAAAAGAAGAACCGGAAGCACGCGTGTAAGTTCCAGTTGAAGGTATTGTATACCCATTAGGACCGGATTGCACTGTTATGGAATAATTAACAGGCGGTACAGTAACAAAATAAGGAATTACAGTCAAATCTGAAGTTATAGTTCTCGTTAAAGGATTACTGGTGTAGTTTACCCCATTAACACTCCAATGATCAAACAAATACCCTGAATTCGCGGTAGCTGTAAATATTACTGAGGAACCTGAATTATATATGTAAGTTCCAGCAGTCGGAACTGTGCTTCCATTTGGAGCAGATTGTACAATAACAGAATAAGTTACTACAGGTGCTGTCATTGTAGTAAATTTCCAGATAGAACTAGGTGTGCTAAACTTACTGTCTTTTGCAACAACCTTCCAATAATAACTTGTATTGTAACTTAAAGAACTTACAGTATAAGATTCATTAGATTGATTCACAGCAATTTGAGGAGGGCTTGGATTTGTTCCAAAGTAAATATCATACTTTAGTACATCACCGTCAGGGTCAGTACCATCCCATCCTAACGTCAAACTTGTAGCTTGATTTATAGCATTATTTACAGGGCTGATTAACGTAGGAATATTCGGAGCATGTTTTGGATTCCTCGTATCCACCTTTAATGTTTTAATAATAACAGTATCTTGCTTAATTACTTGCCCTGGAAAATAAGTAGTACTTTCATTTTCTATTACCGAACTTTGAATTATAACTATTGAATCTCGCATCTGCGCAAAAGATATAATTGTGCAAATTAAAAACATATATAATATTTTCAATTTCATTTTCTCTCTCCTTTATTTATTTGTTTTTTTTGTTAAAAATAATTTTTTCATATTAATCAGGGTTCTCATTATAAAAATTAATATCATCAATATAGAAATAACCGGTTGCTGATGGTTGATATATACCAAGTATAAATCCTTCCACAGGGCTGAAAATACCTCCTGTAGATTTTGTTGCACGATATATCTCATATCCTTCAACCCACACTGCAGAAATAAAAGATGTATCATCTATGTAATCGTAAAATAGTTTAATTTTACGCCAAGCACCTCTGGTAAAATTAGTTAAGTAAGGTGTGCCTATTTCAGCAGCAGTATTCCCAGCTAACCAAGCAACCCATTTATATGTTAAACCACCTACATCGTTCACATCACCCGCAAACATTGTTCTTTCTGTTCCGACAGCGCCATCATAAAACCAGGAATGGTATGAATAGGAAGCCGATATGAAAGTAGTTGCATCCGGTATGTATAGATAATAAGTAACGTAAACAGAATCTTTAGCACCACTAAAAGTATAATAAGACATATCTGAACTTGAACTTGTCACTCTCATACCAAAAGAACCAGAATGAGCGGCACTTCCGTCCACAGTTGTATTAGCCCCGAGATGAGTCCAACCCCACGGCGTAGTACCTTCAAAATCTAAAGTATAGAACGGTGTTATGCCGCCAGCTGTGAATGTTTTAGCTGAATCTTTTAAAGAATAAACTGATAAATTGTTCGCATCATCTTTGGCTTTTAATTTATACCAATAAGCAGTATTAGCGCTTAAACCACTGTTAGTGTAAGTTTGCACTGCTTCATCCCTACTTGCTATCCAAATGAAAGATGAAGAATCTGCATAAGGCGCTCTATAAATTCTGATTGAGTCTAGATCTGAATCACCAGGATCAATCCAAGTCATTGTGATGGAACTCGATGATATACCGCCAGCTAGTAAGTTAGTTGGTGCGGCTGTCGGAGTAATGTCTCCACCGGAAACAGTGGTTACTTGAAATGTATCTAATATACCAGCGAACGATCCTCTTGTATAAGTGATAGTATTACCACTTGCAGAAGATGTATCTCTTACCTGAACTCTTGCTAAATTTTTTACAAAAGATTCAGTAGAAAACAGTAACCAGTTGCTCCAGCTTCCGCTTCCTTCAACGGCGTATCTATATTCACCACTTGTAGTCAATCTTATTCTACCAACGTCACATAAAGAACTATCTATAGGTCTTACAGTAGATGTTATTACGGTAGATGTTGCTACGTTACTCTGAGACACAAACTCAGGATCAACCCCTAGTGTATCAAGTGCATCATTAGCCCAAAGATATGCCAGTTGTAATCTTTGTGCTTCTGTTACAGAACCGCTTATTCCATTAAACTGACTCTGTATATCAGAAGTCACGTTAGCTAAATAACTAAGTTTAGTAGGCGTAAGGGCAAATGTTGGAGTTATATTTTTTAAATTCTTATCATTTAACTCAAGATCACCACCAAGAGTAGGCGATGTATCCGTTCCGACACTATCCAATCCTCCCCCGCCAGTTCCGTTTGATGCATTTGTAATTCTACCATCTGAATCTACCGTTAAACTTGTGTGCGTGTAAGAACCGGGCGTCACTGATGTAGACGCTATTTGAGTAGCTCCTATTGAGCCTGTTGGTATTGTTTGCATAGCAGTCCCCGCCAGTACTAATAAAGCGTTTACTTCTGCGGTTGTGTAGTTAAGACTATCCCCATTAGCCACCTGTGATAATAAAGCATTTATCTCAGCTACACTAAAATTAAGAGAATCCCCATTCACTACCCTTGTTAACAAGGCGTTTATTTCAGCAGCCGTATAGGAAAGAGAATCACCAACAAATTCCATATTAACAGGGCCTCCAGCGGTAAGAAGCCAGCCTCTTAAGGAAATATTTACAGAAAGTGCGCCTACACCAGTAGTGTCAATACCTGGATATGCTATATACACAACTCCGCTATCATTTTGTAAACTATTGATAGCTTGTTGCAACCCTTGAAGAGTCATAGGATATTTTCCTACTTGATAGCCGACCTGCTTTTCGTATACTTCTTTTGTCTGCGCAATACAAAAAGCAGAAATTAAAAATATAAAAAATAAAATTAACTTTTTCACAAATATTATTCCTTTATGGATAAACTCTTACTTCAAATAAGAAGTCATTTAGAAGCCCATCTGTATTTATATTAGAACTCCCTATTGTAAAAACTTTTGTTGTTACTCTCATAAGTTGTGTTGTATCGTTGCTTATTAAAGCGTGATGAATAATAGCGTCTCCTGCTACATCTATAAGAGTAGACCTTTGAAATATAGTTTTACCTCCTGTGAAAACAGGAGTTCCTACACTTCCAGTATAATTTCCTGCATCTGCCCTTGCCCAAGTTACTTCAACACCTAAAGTATTTTCAATAACAGTTGCTATAGGTGCATTACCAGCTGTTTGATTAAGTAAAGCAACATATTTTCTAGGCTCAAATACAGGCCAATATCTATTAAGGTTTGCATCCCATTGATACAAAGTCTCGGGATTTCCTTTAAAAGTCGTTGCAGCAAAATTTGTAGCATCAGAAAACGGTCTATTCATATAAAGGTTTTTTATTGTTACTATTTTTTCTGGAGCGACACCTCCCCAATAAAATATATTATATCCAGATTGATTTCTATTGTCAAATACGGTGTTCTCAAAATAGAGTTTGCCCTTTCCTTTAACAAAATCAGAGCTCATATTTATCAAACCATTTCCATTTGTATTCAGATTTCTTATTGTAGAATTTATAATTGATAAAGTTCCAGTAGTATCGCCAAACCATATAGGAGTAGATCCAGCAGAGCCCCATATCCCTGTAGTATGTGATGTGTTTTTTATATTTATTTTTTTGTTTTTAGAAACGTTATTTATATAAATAGCGTGTTCGTTAGCAACATAAGTAGAATCGCATTCAAAATTTAGAACATAGTTGTTATTACTTGTTGAATGTCCTATAGCTAAAATATCAGCAGTATACACAGCGTCCGGATTATCTTCTATGTATATTAGTTTTCCTTTGATGTTTCCCCACGTGCCCTGTGTAATATCTATTGCAGAACAAGAACTCCCGATTATAGATGCCATAGTGTCAGGTTTTAAAGAATGTATTTCTTTAAATGTTAAATTAAATGTTTGATTTCCAGAGCCTTGTTGAACTACAAACATAGTTATTCCCGTTGCTATATTACTCCTATTATTCGTAGCATACATATAATCAATATTTGCTTCTAAATGCCCTCCTCTATGAGAAAAGCAATGTCCTATATTATTTACTCTAATCTCTTTTATATTAACAAAAGACGTATCAGCACGTGTTATTAACGCAGTAGAGCCTGAAGTATAAATTCCTTGAATTCCTGTTTCAAGCTTTTTAATATTTAATTCCAGTCTGTTAACAGTTCCATTAGAATATATTCCACAATTATATTTTCCTATTACATAATTTGCATTTATTGTTAAATTTCCTGTTGTTTGCGTATATACACAAGCATTAGATACAGTATTTGGGTTAGATACTATTCCAGATGATATTATACTATCTGCTTCAATGTATACGTTTCCGCTATAAACAGCTATTGTATGATGCGATTGTGATGTTGTTTCGAATACGCCATAACCATATATATTAGTATTTGTATTATTTATAGATATACAGTTGCCGGAACTCACTTTCATTTTAGCACCAGGCATAAAATAAAAATCTATGCCAGATCTTCCGCTTAAGAATAATTGTTCAGTATATGTATTAGGATGAAAAACTATTAAACCGCCCCCACTTTCATAGACATGGTTTATTATTTCGTTAAGCGGTATCGAACTATCATAAATGTCATGTGTTTTTTCGTACCCATACTCCCCTCTTAGGTTAACAATCTTAAGATCACTCGAAGAATTACACCTATATAGAGCACCTGTTACTGTTGAAGCGTTTATAACACTATTTAGACTTGTATTTATTACTATTAGATTCTCTTTTATCAATACTGGTGTTGATTTAAGACCATATTCATTAGCCTTGAAATACCAATACATTTGATGCCATCCCGGAACCGATACACTATCTATAATAGAAGTTGATTGTTGTAATGTAAAGCCATTATTAGCATCGTTTAAAAAATATTGATACAAAATATTATATACTTGTGCTATTGTATTTCCTGCTGGTATTGCTAATGTATCATAAACAAATCCTGGAATTTCGTATAAGTATTGTCTAATTATTACAAACCCGCCATTGAAATGCGCTGTACTACTCAATCTCCATCTTATATACCCCTCTGCGTAAGTATTATAATCCATATCATAACATACTTTCAGCCATCCATCCAATTTTACATTTGAAGGAATTATTCCTAACCCTATTGTATCAATTCCGGGGTATGCAATAGTTACCGTACCGCTGTCACTATCCAAACTATTAATTGCTGATTTCAAACCCCCTAACGTTAAAGGATACTTTCCTTTTGAAAAGCCTACAAATTTCTCATAACGCTCACCCGTTTGCGCAAATATAGCAGTAGAGATTAAAAGTATTAAAAATAGAATTAATTTTTTCATATTGTTGCTATCACATAAATGTTTGTACCGTTGCTGTAAAAAGTAGCGCTTCCTTCTGGTGTATCAATTTCAAAGGAAGACTGTCCATCTATTGTCTCTCCGCTATAAGGATATACTATTACACTTCCGCTAGCTAGAGAGTCCGCCTTCACAAAAAATTCTCTTCCTGTCCATGTAGGAGCGGCCGGAAGAGTATATGTAAAATTACCAGAAGAAGTATCTGCCAAAACAAATAGATCATATGTAATAGGTACGACACTACCAGACCCTGTTGAAAATGAAAATAAACTGGGTTGTAAAATTATATCTCCATATGCGGTTGAAGGATATACTATATTATCTTGAGTAGATGTCCCTATTGCAGTAATATCCCAGTAATAAGCACCAGAATACAAGTTGTTTGTATCGTTAGAACCTAAAGTAAGATAAACGATATTATTAACAGCATCTATCTCTACTTGATAAGGATTATCTATATTATTGAGCGCAATAGCTGCATTAGGGCTGGTAAGCGTGCGCCTGCAACTCCAATACATATTAAAATTATCTATAGAACCAGATGGAAAACTCTCAACATCTATCTCTATAGTATGCTTTGTTCGTTGCCCAATCCTGTTAAAAAGTCTAAGATCTTGACAAACACTCATTAAACATTCCTTTTTCTATAGTAATATTATTAGTAGATATAGGAGTCCATACAATCTAATTCCAGATAAAACAAAAAAGGCAACTCCGAAAAGCTGCCTTTTATATAAGAATCACAACAGTGATAGATCAGGACTCCCCATTCATAAAATCTTATTATGAATGAATACCTTTTGCTAGACCATTAGGTACGATTATTGCCATACCTATTTCTTCATATCCAACATAACCAATAGTGGCTTGTTTTGGATCGTCATCCGGCATTAAGATCATTTCTGTTCTTACTGGCATAACTCCGAAGAATCTTGGCTCTGCAAGAGCATAAACTGTCTTATGGGTAACTCTACGAGAAACGATGATGTCGATTCCCCATATGCTTCCGTAAAGACCTGTTTCCATGATCTCTCTCATGGTTACTGGATCTAGGTCGCTGTTATCCCATCCTCTAATATCCTTGAATGAATCAAATCTCATCAAGATACCGTAACATGGTAAATCCTTATCCATGATGGTAGAGGTCAGTCGGTTTAAGAAATCCTTATCCAAACCAACACCTGCAGTACCGTTAACAGTTGGGTTAGCAGTAGTGTTAGCAGCAGCCGCTGTATTCAACGCAGCTAAGAATTGATCGTCTTCCTGGACCTGAGTCTGGATTCTAATCTTCTCCTGAGTTCTGTCGAGAATGTTAAATCTTCTCTGTTGAATTTGGGATAATCTGATCTGAGCTGGTGAGAAAATTTCCCAAGTAGTAGGCTCTACATATTCGCCTTCTACATTCCACTCTTCTACACGTCCTCTTTTTGACACAACGTAAGACGGCACGCTAATATCTTTATCATATCTTGCAATTTGACCTTGAGCAAGTACATCAATCTCAAAGAACTTTCTAGCTGTTCCTACATAGTCAAGTTCTTGACGAATAGGTACTGCCATTTGAGCTCCAAGAGCTTGTCTTCCAGCTTCAGTGGTCAAAGACTGCCAGATAGTGTCATCCGCTACAGACTGTTGATAAGCCTTATAGGGATCATTTACTGGAACATTAGCGGCTTCTTTCCTTTTTGAGAATCCGTCACCGGGTTTG
>Ga0315278_10001107_pt1 | contig 23328 bp, 23 predicted proteins | sample YL17G06_0_MG_FD_203880 | JGI IMG/M metagenome (GOLD analysis project Ga0315278, IMG submission 203880) | Sediment microbial communities from Yellowstone Lake, YNP, Wyoming, USA - YL17G06_0 | ecosystem: Environmental > Aquatic > Freshwater > Lake > Sediment | place: USA: Wyoming | collected... | reverse complement strand
TCCCTAAACAGAGAGCCGCCCCTTATGCCCCTCGTATACCAGAGAAGGTGTTTTCGGAAATTTCTGAGACCTAGGCTTTCCCCCGAGTAATTGATTTCCATTTCCATATGGCGTCTTATAACCTTCTCCCTCTCGGCTCCCGAGGGCGGCAATACGCTTATCCGCTCCTCAAGATGTTTTATGATTTCGCCGAATAACCAGGGATTGCCAAGCGCTGCCCTTCCCACCATGATGCCGTCACAACCGGTAGTTTTTATCATCCGGCAAGCGTCTTCGGGACTTCTTATATCGCCGCTTCCTATTACAGGGATATGTAATTTTCTTTTCACTTCTTCAATAACGCTCCAATCTGCAGCCCCGCTGTATCCCTGATCTGCTGTACGGGGATGGAGTATTACGGCATCCACTCCACAATCTTGGGCTATAATAGCAATCTCAAGGGCCCTCTTATCACCACGATGCCAGCCTGCGCGAAGTTTTATAGTCATTGGTAATGATGTCGCCTTCCGGATCGCTTGCAGGATACGGCGCACTTGATCAGGTTCTTTTAACAAGGCGGCTCCGGCGCCTGTCTTTACGACCTTTCTAACAGGACAGCCCATGTTTATATCTATCAGATCCGCACCGGTATCGGTTGCCATTTGCACCGCTTCGTAAAGGACACCCGGATCGGCTCCGAAGATCTGGACGCCTAAGGGTTTGTCATCAGGCGAGGATAGAAGGTACCGGTAGCTCTTCTTGGTCTTCCTGACAAGGCCATTGGCACTGATCATTTCCGTAAATGCTAAGCCACACCCGAATTCTCTGGCGAGGGTCCGGAAAGGCAGATTCGTAATGCCCGCCATGGGCGCCAGAAAAACATTATTCTTGAGGGTCAGATTTCCTATTTTCATTTGCATATTGTCATGCGTTCGGACGCCTTCTTGAGATCATCAGGGGTGTTTATGCCCATGACTTCGTAGGAATTGGCAGTGACGAACGATCTGGTCTTAAAACCCTTCTTCCAGGCGATGCCAATTATATCCGTGAGATAGTATTCTTTCTGGATATTTTCATTGCTTGAGACTCATAGTAACAAGAAAAATCCCCCTGCCTTCACAGGGAGACTGTGTCATAATTACGCGTGAGGGCGACGTTCTTTGATAAAAAAATATTCGGTTTACGCGAAAGATATGTAACACAGCTCACATTGATATGGTAGAGTTTTTCCGAAAGGAGAAACAGCATGGCATATCGAAGTGGCGACCGTGCAAATGACTTTACTTCCCCAGAGCATTGAAGAATATGTGGCCGACGATGATCCTGTCAGGGCGTATGGCGCCTTTGTCGAAGCTCTTAATTTTCATGAGGTGGAAATCAATATCAACCCATATAAGGCAGGCAATGCCGAAATACGATCCACGGGAGTGCGCTGCTCGCCCCAGTTCTTCGTGGGTGCGCAGTATTGCGGAATCGGAACCGGATGTCAAGGACCCTTCGTCTGACTGTTCGTCTGACTTGACAACCGACCTCAGAAAATGCATTATCACTCTATTCAAGCTATCAAAAGCGTGCTACTTTGGAAGCGCAACTTCTTCATGAATAAATCAGTCCGCCTGCCATGAATTGATGGTGGATCAAGCATCGCTTCAGATTTGGAGAATGCAGTATGGATACTCGCCCCTTTGATATTTTATTTTCAACCCTTGCTCAAATCAGTGGACTCAATTTTGAGATATGGGATGGAAGTCTTCTCGTCTATTCAACCCGACATGATGGATCGCAACCGGATCTGTCCTGTGAAAGCGGAGCGCTTTCTACTCTTATCATTAAGGAAATGTCGTTTCAGACGATCATTTCTAAGAACGGTCATATCATGGCTGGTGTTCCCGTCAGGATCGACGAAAATATTGTCCGCGTTTTAATTGCCCATACTGAAGCTCCCTTTGAAACCTCCTCATCCCGAGGCAAATTTGAATCTGACCCCTCAAGAATGGAGAAATTACTTACCTGTCTCGCCGGTCTCATGGCAGACCGCTGGAACTCGCAAAGGGAATCCGAAGTGATGGTGGAGGAATTGACCCAACAAATGGGCGACCTTTACCTCTATTCCCGAATTTCCACACAGGTCAAGTCCCTGGCGTTTTCCGGTCCTATGCTGAAAAGCCTGATTGAGGAACTCCTCGAGACCATGCGCGTGGATATTGCCTTTTCGCAATTTCCAGACAATCCTGATTTCAGCACCGTGGCCAGTAACGAACTGCCTTCTGTAAGAAAAATCGGCATCCCTTCCTTTGTCAAGGATTTGATCGGACTGATTTCTGTTGATGCCGCTTCCCTGCAGGAGGATTATTTTATAGTCAACGATTCCAGGCAAAACGACTCGTATCGGCAATTCCACCCGGACCCGTTTCGGTTTCTCGTCGTCGCCATCAGAAACGATCAGACGTTTTTCGGGTGGCTGGGATTGGTATCCTTCAATATGAAAGAGATCTTCCGGCAGGGTGAATTAAAACTCTTAAAATCTCTCGCTAAATCGATGGCAGTGGCACTTGAGAATACGCAACTTTATAGAGAGTCGCTTCTCATGGCAGAGAAAGAACGTTCCATCCGCAATATCTTTCAAAAGTATGTCCCGGCTGAGGTCGTCAATGAAATTCTGGAGCGGGGCGAACGGGATTTGACCCAATTGGGGGAGAAGCGCCGGGTGACCCTGTTGAATGTGGATATCCGCGGCTATTCCAGTATGTCCAAGAAGTTCAAGGCCGAGGAAATTGTCACCATCCTCAATTTTTTCTTCATGATTATGGGCGGCGCTATCATCAAACACCGGGGTATTCTCGATAAATATCTGGGAGACGGCATCCTAGCCATTTTCGGCGCTCCGGCAACGACGGATAATCCTGCCCTGGACGCCACGCTGGCCGCCCTCGACATGTTAGATCTCCGTGGGTCAGTGAACGATTTCATCCGGAGCAGATTCGGGATTCCGATCAATATCGGCATCGGCATTCACACGGGAGAGGTGATTATCGGCAATATAGGTTTCGACCAGAAGATGGAATACACCGTCATAGGCGATGTCGTGAACGATACGTTTCGCCTTCAGGAGCTGACAAGGGAAAAACCCAACGTCATTTTGATCAGTAAAAGCACGCAGGCGGATGTGAAGCAATTCATCCGCACATGCAAACTGGGTTTAAAACCTCTGAGGGCGAGCGAAGGCGGGATGGAGGTTTATGAAGTGACGGGAGCATACTGACACTTTCCTCTCAATCCCCATCATGGCATGGTCTCCAGCAGCCGTTTATGCATAGGCAGGGGCTCTTTTTTCAGGGTCTCTTCCATCTTCTTGATTTTTTCCAGCGCCTCTGTTTCGGTGCGCGGATTCTCCAGATCTATGATCTGGGGGGTGATCAGGATGATCAGCTCGGATTTAGATATCTTGTCGCTCATAGAGCCGAAAAGCAATCCCAAACCGGGGATGCTCCCGAGGCAGGGGATCGCGTACTGCTCTGCGCTCTTGGTATCTTCTATGAGACCCCCGATGAACATGGTCTGACCGTTTTTGGCCAGCATCGAGGTTTTGACCGTGGTGGTTTTTTGTACAGGAAGACCCGCCTCGAGTGTGGCGGAATTAATCTGAGGGTTTACCTCAAGTAAAATGTTTCCGCCATCGTCAATATAGGGGGTGATGTCAAGGATGGTGCCAGTATCCAAAAATTGGATGTTTTCGGTGGTACCCGTCGTGGTGAAGGTATTGGTTTTGTATCCGAATTTACCGCCGATCTGGACACGGGCCGTTTTACCGTGGAGTGCCAGAATCTTGGGCGTGGAAAGGAAGTTTACCTTCGTTTTTGACTGGAGGGCATTGATGGCAGCCATGAACTGAGCACGCGATCCCGCAGCAGCGAGGATGTTTGCACCGAAACCCTGCGTCGGCAGAACGGCAATGCCGGCAGTGAAGCCCGCAGTGCCTATGGTCAGATCCCCGAAGACCTTCTGCCAATCCACCCCCAGCGACATGTCGTTCCTCAGCTCGACCTGCATGATCCGGGCCTCGATGAGAACCTGCTTAGGCGCCGCATCCCAGATCCGGAGCACCGTCTCGATCTTGGCAATATTCTCCGGGGTGTCCTCGACCATAATCGTCTTGGAAGGTTCATGCATACGGATGGTGCGCATCCCCGGGATTGCGGTGAGAATCTCCTGCACCTTGTCAATCGCGGCGAACTTCAACCGGAAAACCCGGATCTGAAGCTGCTCCGACTGCGGATCGGAAACCGCTTTTGGTTTATAGACATAATAGAGTTCTTCCTGCTTATTGTAGGTGAAGCCGCCGGCCATGGTGATGGCGCGGAGCGCTTCGTCCAGGGTAAGCTGGTTGAGGTGAACGCTGATCTTGCCTGTTACCTCCGGGGACATGATCAGGTTGATTTTCTGGTCTTGTGCCAGGGCCGACAGGGCCTGACGGATGTCAAGATCCTGAAAACTATAGCTGCGCCGCGTCTGCGCAACCGTTTCCCCGCTCCCCTTGGGTGCAGTGGGAGAGGACACCAATTGATACGGGCCTGCGGCCAGCGCATTTTCTGTCGTCCCGGCAAACCACCACGCCAGGAACCACAGGAAAAAACAAACGGCTAACCATAAGTAAACCGGACAGCGCCTATTTGAAGACCTGATCATATCCCCCCCTACTCTCTATGGTATTACGTTTTTCGGACCTTCCAGAACATTCAGCAGCATCTTCCGCCCCTCTCCCGCCAGCGTTACCTGCTCCCGTGTGATGGAAATGACCTGAAACCCTTCGATCCTGTCCCCAAGCCGCAGGGTCCGGCCATTGATAAACGCCAGAGGCTTTTTGCCGCCGACAATGGTCCCCGTCAATTTCAGAGACGGGACAGCTGCGTGCTGTGCTTCTGCGGCGGTTTGTTTCCCGGGTTCAAAGATGTCGCGGAGTGCGGCCTGCGGAGGCCCGGGAACATCTTTAACAGCCTTTACCTCCGAATGGGGAGCCTTCACATCGACAGCCGTGACCTCGACTGGGGCGCCCGCCCCGCTTGGAGCTCCGACGGGAGAGGACGTCAGGCCGTGGAAAAAACGGAAATACCCCACCACGACAAAGAGTATGGAAAGCCCGATGACAATGTAGAGTTTTACGCGTTTCCCGTCTGCCTTCGGCATAGATGCTTATCCCCCTGCCCCCGCGGCCTTGCGTTCAAACACGAGCACGGTCAGATCAACCTGGCGCATCCGATGAGGATCCGACCCGGTAATGTTAAGTTTTTCCATGACCAGAAGCCTGTCCATCCTTTCCAGGTCATACAAAAAAAGATAAATCTGCATAAAAGTGCCCTGAAACACCAGACGGGTGGGAATCTTCGTGTAGAGCCCCTCCGGCACGGCCGTCTGGGGTTGGATGGCAGCCATCGTGATCCGCCGTTTTTTCATCCGGAGATTGAGCTGTTTCAAAAGGTCGCCCATGTCTGTCTTTTGTGGGACCCGCTTGTTCATATCGGCCAGCTCCGGCTGCAGTTGGCTCAGTGCAGACTGGATCGCTTTCCTGTTCCTGTTGGCCACCTCCAGGTTCCTGATCTCCTGGCTGCTCCGTTCTTTATCCTGCTGCAGCCGGCGTTCCTGGCTCACGAAGACACCCGCATTCCACGCCACTCCACCCAGCGCGGCTGCCACCAGAATAGCCAGGCAAACTCGATCCAGGTTTTTGATGCGTCTGCTCTCGAACATCTATCTTCCTACAATATCGCACTCGATCTGAAATTGCACCAAACTTCCCCCCGATATTCTCGTCTCTGATCCCTGAGCAGATTTCAGGACCACGCCCCGGAACATGGGATCGCTGGAAAGCCGTTGCATAAAGTCCCCAAGAGATTCGTGGGAAACGGACGATCCTGCGAGCTTCAGGCGCGCCAAACGATCACGGCCGGCGTCCAGGGCAAGCTGCTGCAGCCACGTCTGGTCGTTCATGGTCTCTGCCAGCTTCGCCATGACCGAGGAGTAGGACCGCTGCATTGCGGTCATGGCGCCCAACTGAGCCCGTTCCTGGAGGGCGATGTTCAGTTCCTGCTGCCCTTTTTTGATTTCGCCGACCACCCCGGCCAGGACAGCACTTGGGTTTCCCGCGTTCGAGAGATCCCGTTTTGCGGCATCATGGATACGGGTCTGATATGCATAGATGCCAATCATGAGGGCAACCACTGCAATCAGGCATCCGCACCACATGAAAAGGTGGCGGAGCGCGTATCGCCGCTCCAGGATGTCGGCTGCGATTAAATTGACTTCCCTCAGAGCCATGTGACCTCTCGCATCGCCAGGCCCAGGGCCGGCACCGGGGATATCCCGTCGGTTATCCCAGGGGGAGTTTCGCCGTCTGTGTAGCCCAGTCTTTCCAGGGCGTCCACGCCCAGGGTTGGAATTCCCACTTCTTTTTCCAGATAACGATCCAGACAAAAAATCTGATCGGCCAACCCGTACAGATAGACCGTCGTGAAGTCAGCATGACCGGGGAGCGACCTCAAATAACTGATGGTCTTGTGACATTCGTACACAAACTCATCCACGGCGGGCGCAATAATCTGGAAGACGACCCGGTACATGTTCATGTCATTCTGCCCGCCTCCGCCATTTATGGGTTTCTGGATAGTTTCACGGTCCGCGTATCCCAGGCCATGGATCTTCAGAAGATTGATCGCTTCCGTACCCGAATCCGACAGAGCAAAATTTGTCTGTATCTTGTCACAAAGCGGCTCGATACCCCAGGGTATTTCGGAGAAAGAGAGTATGCTCTCACCGTCTACCACGGCCAGCAGGCTGTTCGTGCGGCCGATATGGCAGAGGAGATCGGCCTGGCCTTCATTAGTGATAAAACTGCGGTGTAGTCGGAGCAGTGAGGAGATGCCGAACTCCATGACCTCGGATGTCATCCCCGCGCTCTTCAATATACCCAGCCAGCGGTCCATAACCTGGCGGCGAACCGCAACGACGATCGCATCGCAGTTCCCTGCGCGCCGCACCAGTGACGGATAATCGATAACGGCCTCCTCCAGGGGGTAGGGAAGGAATTTCAAGGCCTCACGCAAGATGGACTCTTCGGGTTCGTCATTTTCGCTAAGCAGGAAATGGACGGGAAAGACCGAAAGGTCACGGGAGGGGATATTGAAGACCACGCGGCGGCCCTTGAAGAAACCGCTGGAGACGACCGACTTCAAAGCGGCGATCACCGTGGCATCGTCCCCGGTGTCCGGTGCGGCAAGCGGCTTGCAGAAGACCCCTCTCAAGCGGATGCCCCGGCTGGTTTTACGAAATTGGGCAGCGGTAAGACACCGGTCATCCATGTCGATGCCGATCGGATATGTCTTTACGATTTCCAACATGGTTGCCCCATATCGCATCCCCGGATGAATGTCAATGGATATCAAGCATATCCGATGCATTTATTCCGGTATGTCGTCGGACAGCGCCCTATTTACCACTTGACCCCTTACCCCTCACTCCTTACCCCTCACTCCTTACCGTACACCTGCGGTACCGTCTTCAGGAATAACACCCTTACCCGGTCGTTCCCGGTATCGCCGATGAAAATGCGGCCGCCTCCCTTTTGAAGTCCCAGGGCAACGCCTGCTGGGGAGTTGAGCGTTGCCGTTACGGCCGGCTGGCTGTCTCCATTGTAGCCACCCGTTCCGGCGATGTTGGCCATGGTGCTGATGAAGCCGGTATAAATATTTACCAGCCGTAAGCGGTCATTGTTCGTGTCGGCGATATAGATGCTTCCCACAGCATCCACGGAAACCCCCTGCGGTTTGTTGATTCTTGCCGAGGTGGCGGCCCCTCCGTCGCCCGTATAACCGGCTGTTCCGGTGCCCGCCACTGTACTGATGTTCCCGCCCACCGTAAATTTTCTGATCCGATTATTGTTCGTGTCGGCAATGTAGATGTTTCCCACCGCATCCACCGAAACCCCATACGGGTTGTTGATTCTTGCCGAGGTGGCGGCCCCTCCGTCGCCAGTATAACCGCCTGTTCCTGTGCCCGCCACTGTACTGATGTTCCCGCCCACCGTAAATTTTCTGATCCGATCATTGTTCGTGTCGGCAATGTAGATGTTTCCCACCGCATCCACCGAAACCCCATACGGGTTGTTGATTCTTGCCGAGGTGGCGGCTCCTCCGTCGCCAGTATAACCGCCTGTTCCTGTGCCCGCCACTGTGCTGATGTTCCCGCCCACCGTAAATTTTCTGATCCGATCATTGTTCGTATCGGCGATATAGATGTTTCCCGCCGCATCCACGGAAACACCCTGCGGGTTGTTGAGCCTTGCCGAGGTGGCGGCCCCCCCGTCGCCAGTCCAACCGGCTGTTCCTGTGCCCGCCACTGTGCTGATGGCGTTCGTCGCCGTATCCAACTGCCGTATGCGATGATTTCCCTGATCGGCGATATAGAGAAACAGCTTCTTCTGGGCGGCATCGTAGTACGTGGCCATCCCTTGGGGAGTGTCCAACCCGGGACCTGCAGTCATGGGCAGGGTGGAAATTATATTCGTGACGCTCACCTGCCTGAGGCAGGAGTTGCTGGTATCGGCAATAATCACCTCGCCCGTGCTTTTCACACAGACGCCGTTTGGCGAATCGATATGCGCAGCCGTTGCTGACCCTCCGTCTCCGGAATAGCCGGCTGTTCCGGTGCCCGCCACTGTACTGATGTTCCCGGTTGCCGCCGTAACTTTTCTGATCCGATTATTATTCCTGTCGGCAATATAGATGTTCAGGGCGCTGTCCACAAAGACCGACCGCGGGCTGTCGAGCCGCGCCGAAGTTGCCAGCCCTCCGTCCCCTGAAAAACCTTGGGATGTTCCCGCGACCGTGCTGATGATCCCTGTGGACGTCGTCACTTTCCTGATCCGGTTGTTCCCCGTGTCGGCAATATAGATATCGCCCGCCGCATCCACAAAGACCGACCGCGGTCCGTTTAGCGTTGCCGCCGTAGCGGCGGCGGCGTCACCCAAGGGATAGGTAAAATCAGGCGGTGTTGACGTTTGATTACCGGACGTGTTGACCACTGTGCTGATGATCCCCGCTGAAACTTTACGGATGCGGTTGTTGCCCGTATCAGCGATATAGATGTTTCCCGCCGCATCCACCGAAACACCCTGCGGGTTGTTGATCCTTGTCAAGGTGGCGGCCCCTCCGTCGCCCAAATAACCGGCTGATCCGTTTCCAGCCACCGTGCTGATGAAGCCCGCCGCTACTTTACGGATGCGGTTGTTATTGGTATCGGCAATATAAATATTCCCCATGCCATCGGCCGAGACACCGCGCGGGTTATTGAGCTGGGCTTCCGTCGCCGGTCCGCCGTCGCCGCTGAAGCCGCTCATTCCCGTTCCCGCTACCCGGAGAATGGCGCCGGTAAAGGCGTCTATCTTCCAGATCGAATGGTTGACCGCATCGGCGAAAAAAATGTTGCCGGCACTGTCAAGAGAGACCTGCCGGGGTGTTCTGATCAAAAAGGGCGTGTCGATATTGTACCGGAACGACTTATTAACAGTGCGTGTGGCATTGGGTGCCCGGACGGAGATGATGATGCTATCTTTATAAGCGTCCAGGTCGGGATAAGTGTCGTGATCGGGACCAAACACCTTCCGAATGTAAGTAATAGTTTTTTGGGGGTCTGCTGGATCAGGATAATCTAAATTTTCTCCCGCCGGGACGCGCCAGGAGGGATCTCCTGCCAATTTCCACAAGGACTGTTCGATGACTGCCAGTTGATCCAGGTAGGTCTGCGCGTCAGCGGACTGGTTGGCCGTCATTTTCACCTGCATGCCGGATTTGACATTCAGGGACATGGCCGTCACGGCTACAAGGAGCAGTAGAAAAAGCATGATGATCAGGATGAATCCGTTTTCTTTCCTCACCTGCGCCACCTAATACACCCATCTGGCTTTGGCGGTCGTCCGCAGGGTGACCGCCTGACTTCCCTGTTGCAGCGTCAGGGTAATCTCCACGATGCCCGCGGACAGGCGCCTGCAGGCAAACGCCTGGACATGTTCGCAGATGACCACCGGTGTTTTGTGATCGCTGGTATCCGCGGTGCTGTAGTCGGGCATTTGCTCCGTCAGCTTCCAGTTGCTCGCATCCGTCTTGTCCAGAGCGAAGGTGATGAACTCCGCAGGATCATCAGGGCCGCCCTCATTAATCAGGCCGTTGTGATTGTTATCAGCATCAAGGAAGCCGTCCCCAGGTGCAACGTAAGCATGGCTCACATTGTTGTACTGATCGCTGACGCGCTCGCTGACGGTCAGAAGCTCAACGGGAGTTATTGTCGAGGGATCGCTGATCTGGTCAGTTTCCTGCACAAACATCACCATCCGCTCCAGGGCGTAACGGGCCTGGGGAACGAGATCCTGACTTGACTGGACAGCATTATAGGGCGATAGGATTTGGCCCAACAGTTGAGAGATGCCCCCCAGGATCACCCCCATGACGACGATGCCGATGAGGAGTTCGACGAGTGTAAAGCCTGATTTCTTCGAATTGATATTCATAAGAGTGTTCAAATCCCCCCTCACCCCCCTTGAGACTGTGTCATAATCCGCTTTTATGTCATTTCGAAGCGAAGCGAGAAATCTTGATTTGAATAAATTTAGCACTTTAAGATTCCTCACATACGTTCGGAATGACATTTTTCCCTATTATGACACAGTCTCCCTTTACTAAGGGGGGGGTAAATCTCCTAACGCGTTGCCTTGAGCGTCTGCAGCTTGACATTTTTAAGGGTTACGGTCAGTTCCAGAAGGCCGCCCGCACCGCCGCTCGCATCGGTGATGGCAAGGGCGGGCACATAGGTCTGGCCTTGATAGTCCAGGTTTTCCTTCGCCGCCTCTGCTTCTGCCACCGCCGTTGCCTCTGCCACCGTCTGTCCCAGCTTCTGATGATAGAAGAGATTGACTAAAGTGGCCCGAGGGCCCTGGTTGTTATCAAGGTCCCGGAAATCAAGTTCCAGCAGCCTGTTCATGGTGCTCCGGACCTTCGCGGTCAGGACCGCCTGCTCCTCCGATTGTCCGGTCGCAAGTAGGGCGGGGGCAAAGGCGTTGACCATGGGGATGATGGTGATGGCAAGAATCAGGAGGGCCAGAAAGATTTCGAAAAGCGTAAAGCCCCACGAATTATGGATGATATGATCTGCGGAAAGACGCTGCCGTTTCACCAGAAATTTCACCTCACCCTCCTTTGCTAAAGGGGGGATACGATTCCCATCTTTGGGAAAAAGGGGTTTGGGGAGATTTTCGGCATACTTTGTGACGGCCGCCGTCATGAGCTTTTCATGATAAGAGAAATTTTACCTCGTTGTTATTCCCCTGTTTACTCCTCACCCATTACCGTCTTTTTCACTGGACACTGATCCGGCCAGTCATGCCGTCGACCGTGATCGTCTTCTGCCTGCTGCCCAGGCCGACCGTCACCGTGGTGTCCGAGGAAGCGGAATGGCCGTCGGGGTAGAAAATGATAAATGGGATCAGTACATCGTTTCTTTTAATGGCAAAGGTGACTTCCCGATAGTTTTCCATCGAGGCGAAGTTTCTGATGTACCAGCTCTTGTCCAGGGGATTCAATACCACGCAATCGGTGTTCATCTGCGGATCATCCTGGACCTGGTCGGTGCAGACCGTTTTATCCGAGCGGTTGTCGAAGATCGAGAACAAGCGACTGGTTCCCGTCGCATCGGCCTGAAAACCAAAAGGCCGCCGGTAACGGACCGCCAGGTTTCCAGCATACTGCATACCTGAAACGATCTCTGCCGCGGCCTCGCTCAATCTGGTTTCCTGTACCATGCCCTGAAACTGGGGGATAATTATCATCCCGATGATTCCAAGGATCACGATTACGATGAGACTGTCCAGGAGGGTAAATCCCGCTTTTTTATTCAAAAGCAGCACAAATCCTACCAGCCGGCCGATTAAGCCTTAATACGTTTTGTGCAATTTGGTGGCTTCGGCAGCTGCAGAGACTTCGTCATTCGCAAAAACGACGCCCAATACCGGCAAGTATTTCCAGCCCGTTGCCCCGGTAGAGGCACGTGCTGCCCCAATTGAATTTGTTATGCTCGCTACAGTTATGTCACACTCTACATCGTTTTTACTGTTGAAGGGGTTCATCGGCAGGACGCCGCCCTTGATATAGGGACCTAAAGTGTAAATACCACCTTTAGTAGCCGCTGTTGCTCCCTTTGCGTCTGAGAATAGCGTTAGCTGTGCAATGAAGGCTGCCGGGGCTGTTGAGTTATCAGTAGCCGTCGTACCATCCGTCTCCTTTACCATACCCGGATAGGTCATATTGTGCTGGGCGTAATATACCTCAATGGTACCCCGTATTCCTGTAAGGTTCGTCTTTAGTGTGCTCACTTTGGCATCTTCCGTGGAGACGGTGATCTGAGGGATAATGACCATAGCCAGGATTCCAAGGATGATAATGACAATGAGCATTTCGATCAGGGTAAACCCGGACCTGTTCCTGCCCTCGCAAACCAGTTTCTGCCATCGTGCTTTCATTGAATACCTCCCCAATCTTTTCATATAAAAAGCCTTGATCTCTTCATAAACCGCAGTCTTGCTGCTTTTTTCATTGGACCGCACCGCCGATCCGGAATATCGGCAGGATGACCGAGGAGACGATCACCCCGACTACCGCCCCGAGTACGACCAGGGCCGCCGGTTCGACCAGCGATCCGATAATCTTTAAATCCTTTTCGATTTCTATATCATAGAATTTCGCCAGACGCAACATGACTTTCGGCAGATTCCCCACCTCTTCTCCGGTCGCAACCATCTGCTTGACCGTCTGCATCACATAGGGGTTGGCGGCAAAGGCCTGGGACAGGCGCCCCCCTCCCTGGACATGCAACCGGATATCGTCCACAAAGGCTGCGAAATGCCTGTTTTTGAAAGTGGTATAAGTCACGTCGAGGGCATCGATCAGCGGGACGTGGCTTTCCAGGAGGTGCCCGAGTGTCCTGAGAAGCTGGCAGGTCATGATCTTGTTGAACAGCGTCGCGATAAGGGGGGCGCGGACGAAAAAGAGGTCAAGCAAGGCCTGGCCGGGCGGGCTCCGCAGGGCGGACGCACTTCCAAAGAGAATCCCACCGGCGCCGATTGCATAGGCCCACCAGTAGCTCCGCAGCGAGGCGCTCATCGCCATCAGTGCCCGTGTGGTCAGGGGCAGAATGCTTTCCTTGCCTGCAAACAGAACCATGAACTTGGGGAGGATGCCGACAAGGACGAAGACCACCACCCCCAAGGCCATGATGCAGAGGATCACGGGGTATGTGAGGGTCGACCGCAGTTGGGTGACCAGTACCTGCCGCCGTTCCTGCATGACGACGATGCTGTCGATGGTGTTTTTCAGGAAACCCCCCGTCTCGCCGGCTTTCACAAGACTGACGTAGATGCGGCTGAATATCTTGGGATGGCGCATCATGGCATCCGAGAGCTGTTTTCCTTCTTCGATGTCCTGAAGCATGGCCTGCAGGACCTCTTTGAAGGCCGGATTGCGATTCTGCTCTGCCAGCGCCCGCAGGCTGCCGGTGAGCGACGTGCCGATCTCGATCATCAGGGAGAGCTGGGTAAAGAAAAATATCTGTTCCCCAGGATTGGTCGAGCGGCGCCGGAGAATCCTGAAAATGGCGGGAACGCCCCGAATGCCGGAAGTCGAAGATGCGGGCGCCACTGCCGCGGCCGCTGTTTTAATATGGCTTGTGCTAATGGCCATGTATCAACTCTCCCCCATCACCTATGTCTCCAGCGTCGTGGCCCTCGTAATCTCTTCGATGGTCGTAATCCCCGCAATAACCTTCGCAAATCCTGCATCCCTCAGTGTCTTGTGCCCCCGCTCCCGCAGATGCCTCTGAATGACGTCGATGGTGGGATTGGTCAGGATCAGCGCCCGGAGGCCGTCGTCCATCGCGATAATTTCGTGGATGCCCGTCCTTCCCTTGAAGCCCGAATCATAGCATTCGGAACAGCCCCTCCCTTTGGCGAGGGGAATCTTCTTTGACTCGTCCAGACCCAGATCCTTTATCACGCTCTGGGTCGCATAATGAGTGGTTTTGCATTTGGGACAAATCGTTCGGACGAGACGCTGTGCCACGGCCGCGAGCAGGGCCGAGGAAATCAAATAAGGTTCAATCCCCATCTCCAGAAGGCGGGTAACGGCACTGGCGCTGTCGTTTGTGTGCAGGGTGGACAGCACAATGTGGCCGGTCAGCGAAGCCTGGATAGCGATCTCCGCTGTTTCCCGATCCCGGATCTCACCGACCATGATGATGTCCGGATCCTGCCGCAAGGCATGCTTCAGAAACTTGGCAAAGTTCAGGCCGATGGCTTCCTTGACCTGGTTCTGATTGATGCCCTTGAGCTGATACTCCACCGGGTCCTCGATCGTGATGATGTTCTTCGCCATCGTGTTGAGCAGGGTGACAGCCGAGTAAAGCGTCGTGGTCTTCCCGCTGCCCGTGGGACCGCAGACGAGGATCAGTCCGTACGGCCGCTTGAGCAGGGTCTTGAATAGGGCAAGCACCGGGGGGTCGAATCCCAGTTGATTGAGATCCAGGATCGCCTGGCGCTGATCCAATATCCTCAGCACCACCTTCTCGCCGTGGATGGTCGGCATGGAGGAAAAGCGGAGATCCACGACGCTCTTATCCACCAGTACCTGGATTCGCCCGTCCTGGGGAATCCGCCGTTCGGAGATGTCCAGACTGGCCATTACCTTCAGCCGCGAAACCACTGCCGGATGCATCTGAATCTTGGGTGCCATGAATGCGTAAAGAAGCCCGTCGATCCTGATCCGCACCTGAAACTTGCCAGGCTGGGGCTCCAGATGGATGTCGCTCGCCCGGTCTCTGATCGCCTTGAGCAGGATCATGTTGGTCAGGCTGATCACAGGGCTGCCTTCGGCCATTTCGGCGATCTCGGTGATGTCGCGCTCCTGAATCGCTTTTACGATCTCGATGCCGGAGACATCCATGCGTGTCATCACATCTTCGATGTTTACCTCTTCCCGGTAGCATTCATTGATAGCATCGAGGATATCGGCGGAACGGCAAAGGACGGGTTGGATCTCCATGTTGGTAATTCTGGAAACCTCCTTGAATATAAAAGGCGAATAGATGTCCGCCGCGGCCAGTGTCAGGAGGCCGTTCACGCAGAACATGGGGATCACCTGATACTGGATTGCCTTCTCTTTGGGAAGCAGGTGCACGATGTGAGGATCCACAAGCCCCTTGCGCAGCCAGAGGTGGGGAATGCCGAGCTGTTCTCCGAGAATCAGGCCCAGTTCTTCCTTGGTCAAAATTTCGTGTTCAACAAGGACCTGCCCGAACGGTTTTGCCCTTCCCTTCTGCAGACGAAGCAGTTCGCCCATCTGTTCCGGGGAAATCCGTCCCTGACTGACCAGTATCTCCCCTATCTTTTTGCGCACCGGAATGCGATATCCTATCATGATGTTTCCCTGATGGCCTCCTTCATATCCGGATAGGTATAAAACTGGTTGATCAGACGGGTGGCGATCAGGATATCCCGGCACACTGCATTCAGACCGACAATCTTCATCTGGCGCCCCCGTCCTTTGATGGCTTCCTGCAACCGCAAAAGCATTTCCAACGCCTTGCTGTCCAAAAAACTGACCCCTTTGCAATCGAAGATAATGGCGCTTTGATTCCCTCCGACAATCTTCTGGATGTGGGCCTCCAGTTCCTCGCAGTTTTGATAGGTTATGCAATCCCCCAAAGCCAGAACCGTATGGAAGCCAACCTTCGTGACGGCGATCTTGGGCTGAGTCATCCTGAGATCCTTTCTTTCTCCGAAATGTTTTCCATCTCCCCGATGACCTCTTCGCGGCTCGTCAGGAATTCCTGAAATCGGCTGATATCCATTACCGTTGCGTCCCGAAATACCGATCAATGCTTTCCAGGAGCCGGCTGGGGCTGAATGGCTTTTCCATAAATATCGTATCCCGCATTTTATCGATCCAGACTCGCTCATCGGGCATGATCCGCGCCGTCATGATGATGGTCAAAAAAGGTCTTTCCTGTTTCAGGGGATCACTCGTCTCGCAAAGTTCCTTTCCGTCCATTTTGGGCATGTTGATATCCGTAATCACTGCATCGGGCTTTTCGTTCTTGATGATCCGCAGGGCCTCTTCGCCGTCGGTGGCCGACAAGACGTCATAGCCGCCGTTTTTTAATTTCAGTTCGATGACCCGGCGTATGGGTGCCTCGTCGTCGACTATCAAAATCACTTTATTCCTTGCCAAGATAATGCTCCTCCTTGGGGATACTTATCGTGATATGGGTGCCCTCGCCAAGCTGGCTTTTTACATCGATTTCCCCCCCGTGGAGACGGACGATCTCGGTGGTGATCGCCAGGCCCAGCCCGCTCCCCGCCTGAGTGGTGATCTGCGGGTTACTCGAGCGGAAAAATTTATCGAAGATGCGGGGCAGTTCCTCCTGGGAAATTCCGTAACCCGTGTCGATGACCTCGAAGGTCACCGCTTCCTTCTGGTCGTCGATTACAAAGGTGATCTTGCCCTGCTCCGGCGTGTACTTCAGGGCGTTGCCGAGGATGTTGATTATGGCGCCCTTGATCAATTCCTTATCCGCCACCAACACCGGGAAGTTTTCCGGCAGACGTTTTTCGATGGAAAGATGCTTTTCCCTCGCGGAGGCCTCGATCGCGGAAAGGCAGCCCTCGACGAACCAGTCGGTCCTGACCATCCCCTTGTTGATGGTCAGGCTTCCCATTTCCATCTTCGAGATGTCCAGGAGATTCTGAACAAGACGGACCATGCGGTCGGTTTCTTCGTTAATGGTGTTGTAGAATTCCCGTTGCGTTTCCCTGTCGGACACTTCGCCGTCCATGAGCATCTCGCTATAGGACTTGATGTTGGTCAGTGGCGTGAGCAGTTCATGGGCCGCATGGGCGATGAACTGATGCTTCGACTCCTCTGCCTTCCTTGTGGCGGTCACATTGCGGACGCTGATCATTTTGCCGATCAGTTCCCGTCCGGTGTCGATCATGTAGGCGATTGCCACCTGAAACCATTCCCCCGGCGCCAGGTCGGCAAGTTCTGTCTCTATGGGGTTCGGATTTATTCCCTTCAGGGTATCATCTTTTCGCGACACATAGGAGAGAATTTCAGGGTATGGGAGCACCGTGGACAGGGGAAGGTCGACCACCTCTTCGGCTTTCTTGCGTAGGAGCTTGAGCATATACTCATTGATGAGCATGACGTTGTCATGGATATCCGTGACGATGATGCCGAAGGAAATGGCATCGAGGATTCTGACGATCTGGTTCTTCTCGAATGTGGTCGCGCCGAGCCGGGAAGCCAGGGAAATGTTGTCTGTCTTGATCTGCTGGAGCTGCTCGCGCCCCTTATGGAGGGATTGTTCCAGGTCTTCGATGATCGGCAGCAACTCGTTGCTCACCGAGCGTTCTCGAAGAGCGCTGAGCTGGCTATACCCCTCGGGCATGCCCCTGCTTATTGTCCGGAGCGGTTTGAGGGCAAGGAGGATGCCGTAATAGCCGAGAATGAGGGCCGCTACAATGAAAAAAGCCATCAGCGCCAGAAGACTGACCCGTTCCTGCGAAAAGATGGACACAACGGGGGGATACATTCCCAATCGGATCGTTCCCGCTTTTCCGCCGCTGTCAAATATGGGCTTGGAGAATTCGTAAACAACATCGCCCGTGCCCGTCATCTTGAACTGTTGCTTCGTCATCGCCGTGTTGTAAAGAGCGGTGTTTTGAACTTCGGGCGGAACCATGGATAATAGATTGCCGGGCGCCAGGGAAAGGATGATTTCTCCCTTCTTGTCGTGAACGAAGAAATAGAGAAACCCCTCATTCGATATATTTTCGCTGATGGTCCGCATCAGGTAGTCGCGCCGCTCCACCTTGTAATCGTTGATTTGATAGAGGGCCATGAAGCTGACCAGGTAGGTCCCCTTGTTCTGGAAGTCCTGGAGCTTGCTCCTTGCCTCCTGCCGAATCAGAAAATGAGCCATGACCAATAGGCTTGCCAGCAGGAGAACGAGCAATCCATAACCAATACGAGGAATTTTCATGACGGTATAGCTAAGTCCCTTTCACGACAAAAGAATATAACCAGCTTTAAAAGAGAGGAATCTGCCGCTACTCAACTGCCATCTGTATAATACATGCCTATTTTGTAATCCAGGCAAGCCGACAAGTTCTCCTAAATCCTATAAATCACTTTTGATTTGCGTTTTTATAACGTTGAAGGAAAGATTTTGTCAAGTAAAAATTGCAACTGTAAGAACTTCCTGTGTTGAACTAAACCGCTCTCGCGGTAGCTATAGAAGCGGTGCCGAGGCACTGCCTTCTTATTCTTGAAATTCAGTACATGCCTCATACTCCTTTCAGCGCCCATTATCTTGAGGCACACAAACCTACCTCGAAAGGAGAATGCAATGTTGCAATCAGAGAGCGAACGATCGAGGACACATGAATATGGCAGTCCCCTCGCTGGCCCTCGAAGAAATTCTGTCGAGCGTGTCCGCCGCCCTATGACCCACTCGCAGGTACCGGTGGAGGTGTCACTGAACTCGTGAATGCCGCCCCCCGATGTCGCGAGTGCAGCAATGATATCACGCTCTGCTGTCACGAGTTTTTCGCAGGTCATCTTGAGTATCCCCCTTTTTATGTGGTTTTAGATAAATGCGATGGGAATATTATCGTCTGCAAGCGAGCCGAAATGCAGTTGATTAGAACTTGCTTTTCGCCGGGTGAAAGGTACGGAGGCGGGCCTTGTATGTCAAAGAGATTTCAGTGCAGTATGCAGACGAGGTTGAGTGACATCCTGCGCGCTCAACACCGAATACGATATTGATTTTTATCTATCTTCAGAGTATACAGAGCCTGGATGCGTTCCCGGAAGGACAAAGGACATGAAGCGGAAAGAATAGTGCTGGAGCCCCCTTTCCCCTTGCCCGGCCTCCGTCCCGAACCACGAGGGGGTAATATCCTGTTGAAAAGTTTTTTCAATGAGATGAAAACCATGTGCCGGATAAAAAAGACCTTGCTGACGACAAGTTTCTTCTCAAGGACGACAGCGCCTATTTTTTTTGAATCGGCTCTTGGAGTGAAATTTGTTCATATCGCCTTCATCCTGATCTTCCTCCTGCTGCAGGGACGGGTGTGCGCCGACGAATTCTCGACGCAGTACTACGACCTTCGGGGAAAGGAGATCCGGCAGTTCTGTGGCGAGCTTTTCATCGCCGGCGAATACTACCGCGCAATTACGGAGGCCAAGCGATACATTTCTATCTTCCCCAGAGGGCCGCGGGCTGAAGAGATGGCCAAACTGATCGGCGATGCCTACCTTATGTCCCATGAGTGGGCCGAGGCGATCAGCGCCTACGACAACTTTCTCATGCAATTTCCCAAATCCCCCCTGGCAAACACGGCAACCTTCCACAAGGCGATTGCGCTGGTCAAACAGGGAAACGCAGCGGAGGCGGAACGCCTCTTCCAGCTCATCCTCAGCGGTTCCGACCGCCTGAAGAAGGGAGAGGCCGCCCGGTGGGAGATCCTCCTGCTCATTCGCCAGAACCGTTTCGATGAAGCGGAGAGGTTGCTCCGGGACCGGATGCTCCGGCCGGAGATCGAAGAAGAGGCGATGCTTATCGAAGGGCTCCTCAGGGATAAGAAAGGCGTCCGTTACAAGTCGCCTGAAACCGCCGGGCTCCTCTCGGCGATCCTCCCAGGGAGCGGTCAGTTCTACAATGAACGGTACCAGGACGGTACTTACTCCTTCATCCTGAACAGCCTGTTCATCTTCGGCGCCTGGAAGGCCTTCGATTCGGACAATTACGGCATAGCCGGCCTCCTGACCCTTTTCGAGCTGGGCTGGTATGCGGGCGGCATCTACGGGGCTGTGGGCGGCGCTCACAAATACAACCGGCAGATCGACGAAGACCACTTCCGGAGCGGCCTCCAGAGGCTGAATCTTCGGGAGAGCGAAATCGGCCGGCCCGCCGGTGTCTCCGTCATGTTCAGCTACCCCTTCTGAGACAGGCCCAGTCATGAAAACGTCCCCTTTCAGCGGCAACGCCTTCCAACCCACTCGGGAGAACCATCCTCCCTGGGAATTCCGGCGCCCCCCCTTCGCCTCACCCCTTTCCCACACACAGAAGGGAGTAAGAGGCAGGACACGAGCTCGCCTGCTTCCTACCGCTGCCGTGATCCTGATCGCCGCGATCCTCCTGACGCAGTATGCCTTCGCGGATGAGGCCCTCCTCCGGGGGCCCCGACAGGCCGTCCGGGTGGTCCCCGAAGCCGTCGAACCTTCCTGCGGCAAACAGGGGATTCTGGAAAGAATCGTTTCGGCGCCCGTTCTCTTCTACCAGCGATTTATGGGTCCCTACTGGGGGCAGCGTTGCGCCTATTACCCGTCCTGCTCCAACTACGCCCTTCTGGCCATCCGGAAGCATGGCGCCGTGGTCGGAACGATTATGAGCTTCGACCGGCTCCAACACGAGGCCAATGAGGCGAAATACTCTCCCCGGATCCTGGTTGGAGAAGAAATAAAGGTTTACGACCCTCTGGAAAATAATGATTATTGGTGGTATAGAATGTAATGCGAAGCGGCAGCGCTGGTGAGCGCCATTTGCGCCAGAAAAACTTCATTCTTTAGGGTCAGATTTCCTATTTTCACTTGCATATTGTCATGCGTTCGGACGCCTTCTTGAGATCATCAGGGGTGTTTATGCCCATGACTTCGTAGGAATTGGCAGTGATGAACGATCTGGTCTTGAAACCTTTCTTCCAGGCGATACCAACTATATCCGTGAGATAGTATTCTTTCTGGATATTTTCATTGCCTATGTCGCCAACGGCCCTAAAGAGGAAATTGCTCTCGACTGCGTATATGCCCGTATTTATCTCTTTTATTTTCTTCTCAGCAAGAGAAGCATCTTTTTCCTCCACAATCCGCAATATCTCACCTTTATCCCCTTCCTTGATTACTCGTCCATAGCCGGAGGGATCATCCAATATCGTTGTCAGAACCGTAACAATCGATTTTTCCATGATATGGACTTCCAGCAGGGCCCTGATTGTTGGAGGCGAAAGCATAGGGACGTCACCGCACAATATCAGTATGGTGCCATCGTAATTATGAAAAACATCTTTTGCCTGAAGAACCGCATGTCCCGTTCCCAGTTGCTCAAGCTGTTCTACGAAGATCAAGCCCTGATTCTTGAATGCCTCCCTGACGAGACCTGCCTGGTGACCTATGATGACCACAATTTTTTCCACGTTCACTGCCCTGGCTGCATCCACTGAATATGTCAGCATAGGCTTGCCGCAGAGTGGATGCAGGACCTTAGCTACATCCGCCTTCATCCTCTTCCCCTTGCCTGCGGCCAATATGACCGCACTCACTTTTTGTTTTTCATTTCCGTTCATTAGCCGACCTTATATAACAGTTCATTGCTTGAGACCCACAGCCGCCCTTCTTAAATTCCGCTCTCATGCGGCCATGACTCCCGCTTATTTATCTTGACTCTTTTTTATAAACAATCAAGGGTTAATCTTATCTCCTCCGCTGACATCTACAGCAACCGGCATCTCAATTAAGACCTCTTTGATGGATCTTGCGTCGGCATCCTCTACGACGAGCAGGGCGTTACCATGTCTTAATGTATCTCGTCTTTTCGGTATCTTCTCCATCTTATAAAGCAAAAATCCTCCGAGGGTTTCATAGTCTCCGTCTGGAATGTCCAGTTGAAGCAACTGATTAATTCTCTCTATACTTATTTTGGCATTGACGAGATATTTCCCCGCCCCGATCTTCTTATACATCTTTTCTCCACTGCCATATTCATCGTCAATCTCACCCACAACCTCCTCGAGAATGTCTTCTATCGTCACAATACCTAAAGCACCACCATATTCATCAACAACGACGGCCATCCTCTCACCTCTGATCAGCAATTCAACGAGGAGTTCTTTGGCAAGTTTTGTCTCCGGAATATAATAGACCACCGGTTTAAGATAGGATTCGATCGTCTCGTTCCGACCAGAAAGAGAAGGATGATTTGAAGCCCGTCCATGCAGGGCCTCTAAGAGGTCAAAGTAGTGAAGTATACCGATGATATTGAATATCTGATCGCGATAGACGGGAATGCGCAGATATTTTTTTTCAGATGCAAGTTGAACTGCCTCTCTGAGAGTGGCCGTTACCGGCAGGGACGTCATTGCCGATAGAGGCACCATTATTTTATCGGCAGTTACCTCGAAAAAATCGATGATATTTCTGATCATTTCCCTTTCCGTGCCCAGGATATCGCTTTCTTCCGATCTGTGCCTCAGGATAAATTTCAAACCGTCTTTTGTAATATAGGAAGCAGAGACAATATCTTTTTCTCCCGTTGAAATACGGATTGCTCCCCGTGATATCGTAGAAATGATAAACACTATGGGAAACAGTAACCACGATGATACCCAAATAAACCATGACAGTCTCATGGCAACGAATTCCGCATGCTGCTGGAAAATACTCTTGGGAATAATCTCCCCCATGATGAGGAGTGTCGGAATCATAACAATGACAGCTAATATTGGGCCTTTGGCCAAACCAAATGCGGATATGAAGAGAGCCGTAGCGATAGAGGTGCTCGTGACCACACATAGCCCCGTCCCGCTTAATGTCGTCGAAAGGAACCAGTCCGGTTTCTCGAGAAGTCTCAGGGCAACCTTGGCAGAACGGGATCCCATGTTCGCCTTCTGCCTCATCTTATTGACGTCCGAGACAACGAAGGCGAGTTCACCTCCGGAGAATAGTCCCTCAAGGCATATACAGGAAAGTATCAGTAGGATGGAAAGGACGTTATCCATCATCGCTTTTCTCCCGCTTTTCAATCCTTATATTCAAAATCCTCGCCTTGCCCATTTTTTCCACCCTAAAAGCGTACTCACCAAAGCGAACCTCTTCCCCTTTTGCAGGCAGTTTCCCGAAAAGATGGAAGACAAAGCCACCGACAGTATCAAAATCTTCCTCCGGGATCGAAATTCCCATCAGATTGTTCAAGTCTTCCGCAGGCATTTTTCCTGATACCAGCAATGTTCTGTCATCGATTCTCTGCCAGAGGTTATCCCTCAGTCCGTAGTCATCATAGATATCCTCAAAGAGGCTCTCGAGGATATCCTCAAGTGTAACCATGCCGGAAACACCACCATACTCATCGACAATTATGGCAATTTGAATCTTTCTCGTCTGAAATTCCCTAAGGAGGCTGGCGGCACTTTTTACCTCAGGG
>Ga0315278_10001106_pt1 | contig 23330 bp, 32 predicted proteins | sample YL17G06_0_MG_FD_203880 | JGI IMG/M metagenome (GOLD analysis project Ga0315278, IMG submission 203880) | Sediment microbial communities from Yellowstone Lake, YNP, Wyoming, USA - YL17G06_0 | ecosystem: Environmental > Aquatic > Freshwater > Lake > Sediment | place: USA: Wyoming | collected... | reverse complement strand
TCGAATCAAACGGAAATGATGTAATAGCCATAGTTTCTCCTGTTCCTACTTACGCCGCTCAAGGGATTGAACGTAACGACGAAATGGTGCACGAGTTAGTATATTCCAACTAGTACCGAACGATCCCACTTCAACACGCTCTTTCTGCTGGTCCTGATTGACTAGAATACCATGCTCCTGTACTTCGGCAATCAACCACATGCCGTCAATCTCAATGGCTACTCTATCGCCCAAGTAAAAGTCGGTACCGAATGCCATGTTGGGTAGTTCGATAACATCTATATGAGCCTGAACCTTCTCAAGAGACGATTCCATCCTACTAATAGCCTCTTGCTGCATAGTAGGTACATCTGTCGTATCCCGTCGGTCAGCGAAATCTTCCCACCGACCACAATTGATGATACTTGCACTATTGCCTATCTCTGTAAACGTACGCGATGTAAGATCGCCTCCACCACCAACAATAAAGTAGTTAGCCACCGCGATGTCGTTAGCATAGTGGAACAATTCGACGTTACCTAGACTCGGCGAAAACCTAACGCCCGCCGACTTGTCAGATGGTACGAATACTTTGAACTGGTCGCCAATCACTTGGAAACTAATCCCGCCCGCAAGAGCCAACTCCTGGCACAGAGCTAATAGATTGTCGAACCTTGCATTACCTTTTACAGACGTACCACGAGCGCCGTCGGTTTCGATTGTAAGCCAGCTGAAACGCCGAGCTGCTGTCGCGCTTGGACCGCAATTGTAATCCACGTATTGCTTGATAATAGTTTCCGCGATACCTGTTCGCGTATCATGTGCTGACGAGGTGTAAGGCGGTCCGCCAGGCACAGGGCTTGCTAACCTTCCTCCGAGGAAGTATACACCGTCTCGCACATTGAGTTCCACTTGATGCATGCGTCCATCAAATGTACGATCTGACGCGATAAGGCGTCCGGTAAATACTTCCACGCCATCTTTCGTAACCGATATCTTAGACTGGTAGTTAGCCAAGAAGTCCGCGGGTAGTTTATCAATATTGGCGGACATATGGATACGACTAGGAGCCATGTGTCTACGGACGAGCTCAAGACGCTCGAATGGAATTACTCCAACGAGTACATTGTCTTGATAACCGTAAGCAGTATAGACAGCTGTCATAGCGCGATATACTTCTTATAATACTGAAGGCTAACTTTCGAGCCACCGGTAGTACCAGCAAAGTCTAACGTGATACTGTTATTGCCGGGTTGAATACTAAACAATTCGGATCCCGCGTTGAGCAAGGAGAACTGATTCGTGCTGCCTTTCTCAATTGTCTTGTAGCCTGGACGAGTGTCAATGACCAGTAACTCGCCTGCCAATAGAGTAGCGCCTGATAATGTGAAGTATTTCCCAGTTGTCGTGTTATGTGCTCCCGGCCCTGTGCCGGGCCCTGTGAAAGTCCAGATTGGCCACGTTTCTGCATCGCCGTCGTTAGTTGCGACAATGTCGCTGAACAAACTACTGCTTGAGAGTACTAGCGGGAAGAATGGAAAGAATAATGTAGGGGTACCTGCTGCGTACTCGAAGAGTGTAACGTTCGTGGCACTCCAGAAAGGATCCGGGAATGTCATTGTAATAACGGCTTTCGCCCAAAGATCTCCAAACTCGCCTGTGCCGGTGTTACCTGATAGTCCTGATTTAACGATACCAAATAACTGTCTTTGAATAGCATCAGTGCGAGTCACTTTGAGTGTGCCAAGTTGACCTGATAATGGATTGAGCGACTGTGCCAACGTGCGAATAGCGGTCATTAAGGCTGCAGGTGTCGACTCTCGAATGAGTATGACTATATCCATCTCTCGAGGGCGTGCAAGCGCCTGTGCTAGGTACCAGTCATAGCCTCCCATCCTTCGCATATCTAAGTCATGCTCGGCTAGTGCCCAACCCTCAAAACCTGTGAGTAAGGTGTAGACGGTATCGTCGAACGTTATTGATGGGCCCGAAGCGGGCGTCCAGACCATAGGCCAGTTAGCCACTTAGCGCCTCCGCTCTGTTGATTGCACGAACAATCTGTTCTTCTGTAATCGCACTAGAACCACTGTTCGTAATGTTGACGTTGTATACTCGTGAGTTATCGGTACCGGAAATTCCTGATAGGGTACGATCCTGAATACTAGTTGATATACGACCGGCATCTATCGTTGCACCTAGACCTTGTGTAAGTCCTAAACCTATGTTCTTGCCGATACCAGTAGCCCATTTAGATGGTGAGTCTATACCGAGTAGTTCTTCGACACTATTTATTATACCTTCGACTACACCAACTACTCCGCTGATAGTAGCCAGAATACCATCGACGATAGACTGTCCAATATTCTTACCGACGTCCAGGAACTTCGATATGATACCGGTTAGCCAGTCAAGAATAGTATTGAACCAGGTGACAAACGTATTGTAGATGTCGGTAAGCATGTCAGTTACAATAGAGTGACCAACAAGCCTATCCCAAAGATTCTGGAAGAATCGTATAACACCTTCGACGAAGCCCGCTATGAACTGTATGATACCTCCAAGAGATACCATAACGATACCAACAATGGCGTTCCATACGCCTGAGAACATATCCTTGACACCTTGCCAGAGAGTCTCGAAGCCAACCCGAATCTTCTCACCATTGCCGGTGAAGATGCCTACGATTACCATCCAAGCGCCGGCTATATATTCTGAGATGCCTAAAACGAACTGCTGAATACCTTCCCAGAAGATAGTAACGCCTTGAATAACTGTTGTAATCATACGTACGATACCGGTAATAATTGAGGTAACGATACCGATGAAGACTACGATCGCGGCAACAACAAAAGCAACTACTGTCAAGATACCAGGTAGCATCAACTGGAAGGTTGATTGTAGTTGTTCAAAGAGCGGGCCAAGAGATGCCCATAAGCTTTCGAGTGCAGGCACAAGGGTGGCTACAATTGCATCCCAAATAGGAATGAGGAACGCACCTACGCCTTTCAGTATCTCGAAGATGCTACCCATATTCCCAAGGAAGCCCACAATCGATACAATAGCTCCTGGTAGAAATGTTATCACTGAGACGAAGAAGCCACCTAATGCTGCGAGAAGTGGTATAGGTATACCTGTTAGTGCTTTGCTTATTGTTGCGAACAGTTCAGCACCGCCACCACCTGTTCCTGTAAGAGCACCGGTGATAGCCAAGACCAACGGAGTAACTGCCCCTAGAAGTCCTGGCAGCCCTGCCAAAAATGCATCACCGCCTTTGGACGCTAGGAATGCAAGTCCGAGACCCGTGATCGCTAGGATGATAGGACCTATGTTGTCACCGATAGACTTACCGAACTCCTCAATCTTAGGAATCCATGTCTCTACTAAGTTATCGAAGAACTCTTTTACCTTCGGTAAGACATCGGTCTTTACAGTATCTGCAAAGGCCCGGAGATTCTCCATTATCGTTGGAGCGTTATCTAGAAGCGTCTGCGACAAGAGGACAATCTTATCACCAAGCCAACCCAGTATCGTTTGACCTTCAGCAGGAGGTCCTCCACCTTCCGCACCCATAGCAGTACCTACGATACTGTTAAACACATCGCCTAGGATCTGCATAATCGCGGGACCGTTCTCTTCGAAGAACGTCTTCACGTTTCCGAACGCCAACTTGAGATCGTCGAAGAAACCCAGGACGCTATCTCGGAAAGTGAGAATCCCTTGAACAACGTAACTTTCAGTAGCGAAGCCGAATATCTCCGCAGGATTGCCTGATATAATCATCGCAATAGTGTTATACAGGCTCGTGAAGAAGCTTATAGCGGTATCAATGATACCCATTACACCAGGACCAAAGGCGACGGTAATAGCTTCTCGTATCGAGCCACCTAAGTCAAGTGTCTTTGTAAAGGTCTCATAGAACACACTGCCGAATGTCTCGAAGGGCTTCTTGATACTCTCGGTTATACCAGAGACAAAATCTCCTATAGGACTTAGATTCTCCCTGAGATTCCACCAGCCCTCAATTACAGGAGTGTATAGTCTATCGACTAAGGCGAACGCATCCATACCGAATGCGACACCAACCGCATTACGAAAAGCAATGAAGATATTATCCGTTACGCCTAATCCCTCACCAAGAGCCTGTGCAAATGTAGCGATTGGACCTAACCACCCTTGTACCTTCTTTCGGATGTTTTCGCCGATGTTGTCGAGTATGGGTGATTGATACAACCACCCAAAAGCGTCTAACATACCGCTAACGGCAGTAGTAATTACTTCTAGTCCAGGACCTAGTATCTTCGGCATCGTCAGCATGAAGATGTCCTTCAGTGTCGATGAGATGCCGTACAACGTCTTTGCCATACGTTCGGAAGCACCTGCAAAATACGTATCGCTATACTCAGCAAAATACTTTACGAAGTCTGTCCACTGAATTTTACCGCTTGCGATAGCGTCATTAAAGTCCAAGTTATCCTTGATGTTGATCTTCATCTGCCGACCGATATAAACCAATACGGCATTCAGGTCAAGACCAGCCAAGGCTAACTGGCGTATGTCAAGTTTCGTTACTTTGCCCTGCAAACGTACCTGCGCAAGGTTATAAGCCATACGGTCTAACTGTTCGTTGTTAGCACCTAAACCTGCACCCATATTTAGCAGGCCTGTAGTCATCTCCATAGCCTGTGCTGTAGTAAAGCCAAAGGCCACATTCATTCGGTAAGTATTCTGAACTGTTGCTAATAGGTAAGGTGAAAATACAGCCAGCAGACCCAGTTTCTCCATTAGTTTGCCGGCAACAGGAATAGCCGCACCTATATACTGTGCAGCTGTATCCCCCGCTTTGCCCATGAGAGCCATCTCACGAGCAACTAAGGACTCCATATTAACGGTCATCATCTCGACCTGGGCGGCCGCGCTTATCGCCTTCTCAGCGAAGTTAAGAGCGGCCATACCCAAGGCTTCGAAGATACGAGCCGTAAGCATACCGAGAGCGGTTTCACCGATACGTCGTAGAGCACCTTCAACCTGATTGAAGATGCCACCAGTCTTATCGCGTCCTGTAATTGAGATTAAAAGGTCATATTCAGGCATGTTTGGCCTTCGATTTTAACTCGTGTACCTTTGACTCTGCGGTTAGACACGTAAGGTGTCGTTGAATTTGAGCTGCACTTTCTTCTCGTAACTGTGACGGACGACAGTGATAAACGTCTCTACATAATATCAATGTCACGAACTCTTGCGGCGGCTTCACCCCTTTCGTCCACAGATGACCTGTAACAGCCTGTGATAACGTAAGGGGTGTGCCGTCATCCGCCACAGCTACGTAGGGTTTGCGTCTTCGTTCAGAGCAGCCGAGATCGCTTCCGCAAACTTCGGGAGGTCTTTCAGTCTCACCGCACGAATATCACCTTTGGTGATTCCCTTCGTCAATGCGCCGATGCGATCACGAAGAGGCATCTTGTCGTCAGTTAGATCGAGAATGTCGCCGAGTGTATATAATGATACATCGACTTCAAACCCCATCTGCATGAGCGCGTTGGTGTCCTTCACTTTCTCTGCCATTTGAAACTCCTTATGACTTAGGCCAGCTAGGTCTAGGTCTTGGTGACAGTGGCGACCTTGATAGTTACTTCGACCGGGAGTGCATCGGAACTATCAGCCGCACCACTTGGATAAAGAGGCTTCGTGCAGTAGCCACCGCCGGATGTGAAAGTGAAACCACCAACTTTCGGCACCCATTTGATGTAGAGCAATGAGCCACCTTCGTAAGCCGTTATGGCCATAGCGTACGGATCTGTTCCTAACTCGGTGTAAACGGCTGCCAACGTGATTTCCAACGCTGACCGTTTACCTCTGGTAAGGATAGGCGTATCGCCGTCCACTGTGAAGAACTCAGATACCGCGCGTTCGCCGCCGCTTACCTTTACTGAGTTCGTGAATCCTGAGACATCTGTCCAGGCTGAGCCGTTTGCGCTGAGCGAGACTACACAGTTGGCCCAGCTAAAACCACCAGTTGTTTGTGCCATATACTACTCCTTTACTAGGCCAAGACTGACTTGGTAATCTTCGGGCACTTGAGAACGAGCTCGAAGGATAACGCGTCGGCACTATCTGCGGCGCCCTGCGGATAAGGCGGCTTCGTAAGATAACCACCGCCAGTAGTTAGGTACGAGAAGTTGGTTGGCGATCCACCTTTCGGTGACCACTTCAAGTAGATCTTCGTGGCCGCTTCGTAAGCCGCGCGGCAAACTTCGAAGGCTTCCGTCGCACCTTCGGTATAAACGATCTGCACCGTAATTTCAAGTGCTGAACGCTTACCATAGGTAACAATTGGAGTATCACCATCCGACGTAAAGAATTCCGAGACGGCTCTTTCACCGCTGGATACCTTCACGCTGTTGGACCATCCATCGATGTCCACATCATTAGCTGAGAAGTTATCGTTACTCAACTGGATATGGACATCCGACCAACTAAGTGCTCCCGTCGTCTGAGCCATAGATCACCTCCGCAATGACTCCGCCCATGTCAAGCAGCGGTTGTGCCTCTTCAGGCGTCAGCTGGAATATCCCACCAGGCTCGATAAGACCACACCGTCTGGAGTCAATATTGACCAGCGCACGATAGTCTTTCAGACCTTCGTCTTTCTTTTTGTTACTCACGGGTTACCTCCACTCTCAAAAAGATCGCCTCCATGATATAGGGGATACCTTGCTCCAAAAAGTGGTCGACTTGTGAGGGCTTATCGTATTCAACAGTGTTCCATACGCCGGCGAGACTCTTATTGGCAGAAAGAGTAGCACAAATTACAGCCTCGATGTCGTCTAACAAGTCGTCTGCTTTGGCCTCTGTCCATGCAGGCGTAGCAGTCGTATCAGACTGCCGTACAATAATAAGGACAGCCACGATGAATTTCGTGAACTTTCCTACAACGGTTAGAGGAGGACGATCGGCACTAATACTACGGATGTATACTCCTGGTGTTGCATTCAGGACACTAGGACGGTATGGTACTACTTCACCAACCATACTAGAGAGTGCCGTAGTTAGAATGCCTGTCGGTCCAGCTAAACCATCGCGAATAGTTTTACGTGAAACGGTCATTGTGGCAACCTTTTTATCATCTTTCTCATACCGTCTAGAAGTATAATATCAGCGTTCTCGTTGACGGTCCTTTGGAAGAACGCGTGTTCGCCACCACGCGCGTGCTCGTATACACCATATATATGTGCCCAATTATATGGTGAGTAGTTCCTCTGGTATTTAGGACGATTCGGTTTGATAAAGATTCTACCTCTAGTTCTATATGAATCGTATTCCCAACCGAATGAGTCTGCTAGGTTACCAGTTTCTTCGTGGGTAATGTCTGCCGCGTACTCGGCTAACGCTTCAAGCATATCGGGCATTGTATCACGAAACATACCACGATACTTCTCGCCGTCGATCAGAAAAGCCATAGCCTTACTAGCCTTAGCCCACTCAGCAACGTTCAGTTCGATTATGATTGCGTCAGGCATTTACAGGCATCTCCAGTATGACCTCATAGAACATCTCGCCGTGATCATACCACTCGCCAAGGCCTTTTACTACGTAATCACGACCACCATAAGTAATGATGTCACCCATAGCAATATCTTGGTCGGTAGTTGTATAGCAAACACGATGCTTTATCGGCACTTCGATCCCGAGTCGCAGAGCAAGCTCCTCGGTTACCGGATCGATCGGTGTAGTTTTCAAAGTAGCCAAGTACAGCACAGGGGCTGATTGAATCCCCGTGATTCCGACGGCAGGTCTTCGCTTGGTGCTAACAGTACAGCTCATCATCAAGCGCATCGCGGTACTAGGCATTGCTCGCCTCCGAGTAACCGTCTGTACGTTTGAGGTCTATCGCAAACGCCTTGGAGTCAATACCTAAGGTCGATCCAAGTGTCTCACCTTGCTTACGGAAGTTCTCGGCGATCTTGCTGAACGATTCTTTCCGAGGACCGACGGTGATATCAGTAACGCGCGACCAGGTGTTCGCCAAGGCCGTTAGGAAGTAATACGCTGTCAAATCGACGCTATCGTCTTTGAGCGTGAGGATCGCGTTGATTTCTTCGTCAGAGTAGTTCGCGCCGCCTGGGAGTACGCCTTCGCCCTGAACCTGATCGCCAATGGCTAATCGTACTCGAGAGATACTAGGCTGCGTGGAGTGGTCGTATGTGTAAGTCATTATCTCACTCCTTCATAAACGTTGAACGCACCGAATGTTGCTGCCTGTCCTGTACCGGTCGCGTAAATATGATATTGATAAAGGCCTACCACGCTTGCATTGACGTTGATGTGATAAATCCCTGTGCTATCCCTTATCACCGGATCGACACCGTAATGCATGATGATCACCGTATCTGCGGGATCGGTAAGTTCAAAGTAGACGTTTGCAGGATCTGCTAACGCTCCGATATTATTTCGGAAGGTACCATAAACAGATACTAACGAACCTACAGGATATATTTCAGTTGTCATAGGATGTTACCTCACTTGCTGCTTCGGATGGCTCGACTGTACTCTCAGATTCGTCAGAACCTTCTGCTAACGCTGCACGTACAGTAAGCGATGATATACTAGCAACCTGTTCACTTGCCATCAACGTATTCACCAAGTTAGTTGAAGTCGTTACGGACTTTAGGAATATCAAGATAAGAGTCGATATTCCAATTGCTTCAGCGCTCGGTATCCCTACGGCAACTAAACGTTTAGCGAGTAACGGTATGCCAATTGCTTCCGCACTAACAATACCGCCAGCACCTGTAATCCTTGGTGTTAGAGTAACCGTGCCAAGAGCTTCACTACTAGGAATACTACTTACAGAGACGTTAGGCTTTGTAGTGGGTACTCCATAAGCAGATACACTTGCTATACCTACAGGACGTAATATAGTAGTGGTATTAATGACAGGTACGCCGAACGCTTCAGCACTGCTTATTGAAACAGACGCTACACGTGCCTTCGTAGCAGGCGTTCCAATCGCTTCCGAACTTGTTATTGAAGTCGGTGCTACACGAACCTTCGCGGAAGGCGTACCGTAGGCAGCGGCACTAGCAAGGCCACCAGCATTAGTAAGAAGTGTTGTAGGTGTAACGGTAGGTACACCATATGCACTTGCAGATACGATACCCGCGGTAATAGTAAGCCCGGCTTTAGTAGACGGCGTACCGTAGGCTGCAGCACTTGTGATGCCTGTAGTGGATACGGTTACACGTAATGCAGGTGAGCCGTATGCTGCTACACTGGCCAATCCTGTAGCTGCGACTCGAGCACTCGTAGCGGGTGTACCGTACGCTGCCGCACTCACAATACCGCCTGCATTTGTAAGGTTTACCGGCGGAGTTACTACTGAGACTGTCGGTACGCCGAACGCTTCAGCACCTGCAATACCACCAGCATTGGTAAGGTTCTTTACGGCTGCATAGGTTAGAATTGCACCAGTACTGGCAAGGGAGAAACTACCAGTTGTAGTCTTTGTTAAGAGACGTCGTAGTAAGAGGGCATTATTGCCTGTCTCATTAAAGACGCCTGTAGCACTAAATAGTTTCTTACCGACACGTAGTATCGCGTTATTACCGGTCTCATTGAAGGTTCCGGTAGCGGTCTTGAGTAACCGCTTTATAAGTAGAAGAGCGTTATTACCTGTCTCACTAAATGTACCAGTGGCAGCACGTATCTGGTGCGTCCACTTCATAATCGCGTTATTACCAGTCTCTGCAAATGTTCCGGTAGCCGCTTTGAGTGGGTAGCTCTTGATTAGTTTAGCACCAGCGCCGGCTAGAGCGAACGAACCGGCTGCCGCAAATAACTTGCGCGCCAAGAGCATGAACGCGTTGGAACCTGACTCCGCAAACGTTCCCGTGGCGCACAGTAACGAATATCCCGAAGTCGGGACATACGCCACCTCTATCATCAGGTCAAGCCAGTATGGGTTCGGGTTTATGTCGCTTGAGTTACCGCAGCGAATCTTGCCTGCGATTATTGCTGCAGCGTCCCACCCGCCAGCGGTAACGGGTAGCACTACGCTCTTGTAAAACGCAGACGTTTCCGAATAGTCCGCTCGAGTGGTTGGATTGCCCCAGATCGTTGTAGTAACTGCATCTTCGTCTATCCAGTAACATGCGCCATTATCGGACGTAGTCGAAGATGATCTATACGAGAGTAATGCTATCGCGCCTTTGATATTGGTTTTGGCGGTGGTGAATTTCAGTTCGGCATAGTACGCCCCCGTTGCGACCTGCCTGATATACGTTGTGTTGTCGCCTATGGGAACGGAGTTTACCGCCGTGTATGCCGTAGTAGTAGCGGCAACAATATCCGTGCCATCTTGAAACTCTACAGTATTGGCGGTGTTCGTATGGGTGCCGTCTGAGGTAGGGGATAGCCCTACAATTGCAATTGCTCCGATTGGATAATCACCAGAAGTAGAAGACATCATCCAATCATCGAAGTAAAAATCTGCCGTGGTCGCTGAGCAAATGCCCAAGGCGTCCACTTGGAAAGTACTGGCTGTTTGAACGCAGGTCTTTTGGGCTATTGCCGTTCCATCTAATTGAATGTCTAACTTGCTCGTCCCCGTGGTCATGTCGCACTTGTAATCTATCCGGTACCACGTATCAACGGTCAAAGCAGTGGCGGACTTGGTTCCTGCGCCATTGCAATACGGGTAAATTTTACTATCTGCCGGGTCAAACCAGATCTCAAAATCGCTCCCCGCCACGATAAAGGCTATAAATATTGGACATGCGGCGGCGGGAGCGGTGTGCCATCTGAAATAAAATACCCCCACGTGCATAGTGCCCGTGGACGCTTTTTCGATCATGGTCTGAGCGGATGAAGCAGCATAGGCTCTAAGCGAATAACTACCCGTCCGTTTAGTGGTAGAGTCAATGGTAGGGCTGCCTGTTATCATATCAAACAGCCCAAGTCCATTGGCAGACATTCTGCCATGCTCAAAACCCGTCAAGAAAGTGGGTGTGGTCATCTACCTACTTAGGTAATGCTTAGAATAGGATATGTCGAAGTCCACGCTGTACCATCGTTCGAGTTACCAACGGTGAACGTCTCACCTATACCTAGAGAGACCGCACCGCCGTAGTCAAACCAACAGATTGGAGGACGAGTTGCCGTTGTGCCTCTCGAATCGTTAAATATAACCGCGTACCGAAAAGGTCCGATTGCGGCACCAGCAGTCCACGAGGCTACTGCAGCGGTCAACTTAGCAACTCCAGTTGTCTGCGACCACGCTACACTTGTCATCAGGAACCCTTTCTTGGTGTAACCTGATGCTGCAGCGATTTCGGCTGCACCCGATCCAACCATCTGACATGTACCAGTGGTTGTATCTACCGCAGTATCCGTATTCACCGGTACGGTATTTAGTAACATACAATAGATACTGTCTACACCGTTCAAGCTATGCAGTATGTTACCGACGTCTTGCACGAACCTGTAGAACTTATAAAACGCTGAGCTAGCCATAGATCCTCCTACACCTTACAGTTTGAAGATCTTGTTCGCGCCGGTATCCCAAGCAATATTGACAGTCTGACTTACTGCTGGGGTAAACGGCAAACCGGTAGCATTATCAATATATGCGATCAACCGAGCAGTCGCATCTGAACCGGTATGTTGAAAGATAATCAACGCGTTACAAGCGACAGCTGCAGTAGCTACTAATGTAGTATCTGCAGCACCGGCTACACCAGCGACAACGGTCTTCGTTCCTAATGCAGCCGAGCGACCGTTATCATTCGCACCGAGATCAGCAAGATCTTCATCTGTGTCATCGAAGGTGTACGCCGACTTAACAAGCATAACACGTATATCGTTGGTATCCCAGTCAATACTTCCGTCAAGGAAACCTTCACGACCCTTACTAAACAATGCTGATGTCATACCTATCTCCTTCGGCGTTTAGGGCGCCAGCCAGTCTTTCTAAGAGTCCCGTAGACGTATCGGTTGCGGGCCTTACCTTTTAGACCCTTCTTTCTAGCAGTGCGACGTAACTTACGTTCTAGTTTCTTAGGCATAGAATAATTGCGTCCTGCGGTTTGCACCGCAGGTTATAACTTATTCTTTCTTGAGGACGCGCTTCTTCGGTGCAGCAGGCACAGGGGCTTCTGGAACTACGACCGATTCAGCAACCACTGATGCGACTTCAACCGGAGCAGGTTCGACGGCGGCGACAACAGTAGGTCTGCCGAGAACCTCATCGACGATCTCTTGGGGGATCGGTTTACCGTTGGCGTCGTGATACTTGCCGTTTACGCCTTTATAGAAACCGCCCGGATATTTAGCTTTTCCCATAGTAACCTTCTTTCTTTATGAGGGCAGTGGACTTTGGAGGTCGTCCACTGCCCAGTCGTCATAACCAGTCACCCTCTGGTTACGTGATAGTAGGATCAGCCCAGGTAACATTGGCGAAGTACAGGATCGCACCGTTGGTACGAGTCCAAACGCCAAGGCCCAATTCGGCTTCCATATCCTTTGCGTACAGTGGGTAATCTTCGTTCAGAGCTGCAACTCGCAACCCCTGAAGACCTGTAGCTGCGCGCTGACGGAAGGCCAGCGGCTTCGACGGGGACGCATTGTCCCATGCGAAGAAGTAATTCGCGATCATCCACGGCTTCACCCAGATCTCGGCGCCTTCGAAAATGCCGATGGCGCGATTATCCAGGCGTGAGATATCCAAGCGTTGACCAGCCTGTGCTGTGGAAGCCACTGGTAGAATCAAGCGAGGATCCTGATATGCCGTAAAGCCCGAGAGCGCCCGGAAGGCTGTCTCGTCGGTTTTCGAGATCGCTCCGCGAACAGCTGCACCGAAACCGTGCTCGATGACATCGTCGATATTGGCCTTTGCAGCTGCAGCGGTCAGCGTTGCACTCGTGTTGTAGTGCGTGTGGGTCGTTCCGTCGAATGTCTCACCGTTCGGACCTTCGGCGATATCCACACTATCCGCATTGATGAAGCGCTTGATGGCCAGGTCGACGTTATCAACCAGGTGATCACGGAAGGTGAAGTTAGCACTACCAAAGATCGAGCGCTTGATCTCATACTGAATCTTGCGCAGGTGTGCCTTCTCAGCAGCCAGGACCGCGATGGCCATGTCCGCTGGGGTTTTGGTCTGCATCCACTTAGCAGTCCAACCGATGTTGAATTGGAACAGGCGAAGTGGGAAGCCCACTGTCGCTCCGGGAATGGCCCTCTGAGTCGGAGCAAGACCAAACTCGTCCACTTCGACCATCTCACCACCAATGGACGTGCCATAGATGCATTGACGGTCGGTAGTCATTTCACAGAAGCTTCCAACCATATCCGCCACGATGGCGTTATGTGCTTCCAGATCTGCGCGTAAGACGCGCTCTATCGTATCCATCCCATACTCAGCAACCGATTGGAATTTAACGGCAAGCAGAGATGAGATGTCGAGGGTACCTGTCACAGTAGCCATGTCATCATCTCCTTATGCAACTCGGAAGCCGAGAACATAGATGTCGCAGTCAGGCTGCGTCGCGCCACCAGCAAAGGTTGCGCGGAGGACGGTGCCGGCTGCGATCGTGTCGTACGCGATGGCCAGTGAAGCAGCCTGCGTAACCGCACCAGCAACAGCACCAACGATCGCATCGGACAAAGTGTTCGCAACGTTCTTCAACGTTACGGCTGCGGATGTCACGCTCGTGCGTGGATGCACCCAGGCAGCGACGATGCGAGTCTTGTGGGTCAGAGTGATATCGGTGTTACCGTTCGCACCAGCAACCACAAGGATGTGATGCAGAACAGGGATACCACCAATGACGTTACCCGAAGCAATGAACTTAGCCACAAGGCCCGTAAGACCGGCACCTGCGGCGCCGACTTCGATTTTGGCCTGGGTTACGTTCACGTCTGCGATCTTTGCAGTCTCAACTGCGTTCGCGGCGAGCTCTGTCGGGCCGATGGTGCCTGCACCAACGGTCGCGCTGGTTAGAACCGGGCGAGTGCGAACGATCAAGATGTCGGTGGCGCTGATAACAATGGCGTACCCGAAGGCATCACCAGTTGTTGCAGCGGTGTCCAACCGACCAGCGGTGGCACCCAAGTACATCATGTCACCGGGAGTAAGGCCGCTTCCATAGCGGAAGCGCGAGCCAGGGCCGTACAACGTTACAGGTTCACCTGCGTGAACATGTCGCGGTGTAAAGCCAACGACCTCAGCCGCTTCGTTGGCTGACGTGCCGTTGCTCATATAAACGAGGCCGTCGGAGCTCTTGATATAGCACGGAGCGCAGACGTCGAGAACCTCTCCAGCAAGTAGACCAGCCACGACTTGGTGCGCCTGGTTGGTATCTAAGCTGGCAAGGTCGGAACGAGTAAAGAGTGACATTATTCCTCTCTTCGGTTAAATGCCGCCGTAATCGGAAGTACGCTTCTGATTGATCAGGTCGGCTTTGAGTGCAGCAGGAGTCTGTTTACCACGCTTTTCGGCGTTGGTATCTATAGTCTCCGCTACTTTGAGCAGGTATGGTCGTGCGGCAATTTCGTCATTGATGATGTCCGTAATATCCTGAGCAGGCACATCATCCGGAAGTTCGGCAAGCTGCGACTTCACGAAGTCAAAGGCATCATTACGCGCCTTATCCGTCGCAAAAACTTTCTTGCCCTTCGCGATAGCGGCATCGAAACGCGAGCGTTGAGCTGCTTCACGTAGCTGTGCTTGCGCGGCCGCTAAATCGGTCTTTGCCTTCGCCAGATCCTTAGCAGCGTCGCCTCCGCCCGCTTTCAGCGCGATAAGTTCCTCACCTTGAGCCTTGAGTAACTTACGTCGCCCGGCAGATTCGCGATTCGCCTTTCGGAGTTCACGTTGGACCACCTGTAGTTGTGCCAACGCGGTAGGCAGATCCTTTGGAAGAGCGTCGTCGCCTTCTTTAGGTTCGGCATCATCGCCTTCGCCCTCGCCTTCACCTTCGCCTTCGTTGGTACCTTCGGTACCAGCGGCGGTGGTTTTCTTGGGCGTACCGTCAGCATTGAGTTCGCCTTCGGCTTCGTTCTCGTCGTCACTCTCGTGACCAGCATCTTTCTTAGGCATTGGAAGTCTCCTTCTTAGAATTTGCGTCAGCACCGGCTGCCGCTGTCTTAGCGGCAGTCTCACTGGCGGACTTTCCTGGTTTTAGATTGGGGTTCACATTCTTGTTCTTGAGCGGAGTCAAATTCATATCAGCGGCTAATTTCGCCTCCTTTGCCTCTTGTTCGGCTTTCCACGCGGTAACCTTATCGGTGCTGTAGCCGAGTTCCGACCACAATTGGCTATCAGGGATGCGGAGCTTCTGCTTCTGAAGTAGTTCGCTAAGTCTCTCTGCCATACCCCGAACGTCTTTCCAGAATATCGTGTACGCAGGTTTCTCGTCGGGTACGGTTACTTCAGCCGGTTGATACTTCTTCGCGAGCTTCCAGGACATCTGTAAACACTCGATCCAAGCGCGTCCTGCGATTTGCTGACGATTCTCCACCTTAGCATTCAGTGGCATCTCCTGTTCCTTCAGAGTCTCATCGCTCGCTACAAGCTTGGTAGTGATGAAGCGGGAGACAGGAGTATCGGTTACTAACGCTAGCCACATAATGGATTGCTGTACCAGATTCATTAATGGCGTCAGGTCCCCAGGATCGATTGCCTTGAAGTCTGCATCGGTCTTGGACTTGGTTGATCCTACAACAATACCAGGCGCGATTTCGAGCTTGTTACTCTCGTCTGCCTTTAGGTCTTGCCCATCAGTAGTAGGAATGAAACCTAACGCTACATAGATACGGTATGCTGTCTGGTCTGCAGTCGTGAGAAGATCGAGACATGACTTGTTGATGGCATCTTGTAGCGGTATGCCATCGGATGCTTCCAAACGTAGTCCCTTGTTCTTGAAGTGGATAAGGGGTATACCGAGAGGCAAACCTTCTAGATCTACCCAAGGGAGCGGCCACTCCGCGTCACCTTCGTCAGTAAAGTGTTCCCAACTAGCACCAGTACCTGAGCGTGCAAACTTCTCGATACGGTCGTCGTAGTAGATCGTACGTCGTTGTCTACTAGTGGTAGTATCAACCCACTCAGTCCATTGTTTTACACCGTATTTAGGCTTCTGATTTACATCGTTATTAGGATATGCGATCCAACAACCTTCGTTATCTGCATCTTCGTGTGCCGCTAAATCGGTGTATCTCTGCTGTGGTAACCAACGGGCACATTCTGCTGCTTCTTCGCCTTCTTCTTCTGGTGGCCAATCAACTAGTACAAAGTGTTCGCTATCCCGTAGCATCGCTTCGTATACATCCGACTGTAACGCGTCCATTCGATTTTCCGCCCACACCTTATTGGCGAACTCTATCGCCTTCATATCCTTAGAGTCGAATGCAATAACGGATAGTTTCTCAACTACCGCAGTAACAATAACTCTAGCGACGTTTAGACGGAAAGCAAAACTTCCGAAGGTCGGCCCAAGGAATTGGGCTAAACGCTCTGTCAGTTGGACATTCTGATCGCCCTCGTGATACTTACGAGCGATAACGATTTCCTTCTGAAGTAGGAGCTCTGCCTCGCTCAAAGCGTCTAAGTAGGACATTGTCACGGCGTTTACGGTCATTTAGTGTCGCCTTTTCTATATAGCTGTATGTAAAATTGACAACAGGCTTGGCTAGTGCTGCTGCCACTGCCAAAGCGAACGATATTGAGTAGTCATCGTGCTCACCCTCAGGAGCCTTGAGAGTCGTACCTTCTACACTTGCCAACTGACCCAAGGTAACGGCCGAGTGAATAATGGGTTTACCATCACGTATTGCATCCACAAGTGCATCGTACATTACTGCTTTACTACGCGCACTTGTCATCCAACCGATTTCGTCATCCCATCCGTGAAGAAGTCTACTCTCCATTCCTTCGACTTCGCGTAGCGCCAAGAGAACCGCATGTCCATGATTGTTGCGTTCTACCATAATGCCGGCTTTGTTGTAATGATTACTCAGCTTTGCCACGTACGCGGCTGCAACCGCCGGCTCAATATTATTTGCTAGTGTCGCAACCTCTTCACACGAATGCGCGTCCAGCACATGAATCGCAGAATCGTCGGATGTCGGATTACCTTCTGCAGGATCGACTGATATGATATATGACCGTAGTTTGTCTATTGGTACATATATCTTCAGGAATGGCAGTGAAAGTTCATTTGGTCGCGCACCGATTTCTTCAGTAGTTAGAGCGGGTAGCGGCTGATAGCATTTCAAAAGCCACTGGTAGGGAATACGTCTATCTAACTCCGGCGGTCGTAATGCTTCTTCTGCTGTTGCCGGATATTGCTGTAAGAGATCATCCGTACCACCTGTACGAGAGACAATATCTAACCGCTGTGCCTCGTACCAATTCGAGTCGCGACCTGGACGTGCTGTCCAAGATAGGAATATAGGTGTCCAACCATTAGCAGGTGCCCCACGAAATGTCTGCTTGAATGCACTATTCGGATTCGTCTTATCTGATCGTGATAGCAGAACCATTCTGCCACCACCATCGATTGTCGGTTTCACTGCATTCAGCAAGCGGTCAAGATCTGGTACTAAGTCTGCCTCATCGACGAAGGCGACACTTGCTGTGTACGAATCGCCTGCGGTGGTGGGGAACCCATACGTAACGGAGCCGTTACTTAATGCCCACTCATGAGACGCGTTTGCGATAACAGTTCGCACGCGCATCCAACCGGGCAATCGTTTATAGACCCCACGTAAGCGCTCGCTACTCAGCAAGTATATCGCCTCCGTCTCACGACGAGAGAAGATGAGGGCTGTGGTAATCGGCTTGAATATCTCTAACCACAGGATAAAACATAGTACCAGCCACGTTAGCCCTAACTGACGCGCTTTTAGGATGACAAGTAATCGATTGTTAACGATCAGGTTTAACGCTCGGAGTTGCTCCGGCCATAACTTAAAAGGAATCCACGCACCTAAGGTCGCTTCGTAGATGTGACAGTAGTTGTGAATGAAGTACGCGCATGAATTGGTACATCTCAACCACTCTCTTCGGATGGTTTGTTCATCAAATTCTCCCATCGCTTGACATCCTCTTCTGCTTCGTGGAGTTCATCGGCCGTAAACTTCTCGATGGGTCCGAGACCGATGTTAGTTGTACCAGGTAGTCCTGCGCGATCAAGAATCTCCTTAGCAGCGGCAACCTTTAGTCGATCGTTCTTCAACGCCTCTACTAGCGCTATTGCCGCATTGTTTGAGTTCTCCAGTAGAGTCACTCGAGCTAACTCGACGACAGCCGTCGCTCTTGAATAAGAGAACTTATCGAACGCACGTGCTCGGGCTATCCAGTTCCACTCTCGCGCCTTCTGATGCCACGAGTATACCGACGTATGTGCCTTCTTCTCGGACAGCTTGCGCGCTTCAGCCACTTCTGGGTGCTCGGCAATTACCATTCGTGTGGACGCTTCTAAGAGCGATCGTCCCGGCCCTTGAGGCAGGAAATAGTTCCGGAATCTGTTATACCAAAAATCCGGCTCGCCCTCCATAGGTAGCCAAGGATAATTCTCCTGTTCCGGGCTTATAATATCGGCATCGGGAACTTGGATCGCGGTGCTTGGTTCGTTTGGCGGTGCAGAATCAGTTGTCATCAACCCAATTATAATTTGAAATTATCTAAAAAAACACCTATTCAGATATCCTTCCAACATCGCCTGTAGATTCTTCATTCACTCTCTTTCAAGTATCTAAAAGCGCCCTTGTTGGAAACAAAAAAGTCTATTATAATTTCATTATCATAATCTATGCCTTACTCACCATGTTACGAAAGGAGACAGCAATGGATACAAAAGCACTTGACGAGATTTTGAAAGTAGCTAAATGCACACAATTTCCGTTTGAGATGATTGACCAAGCCGCCGCCGAACTCGCGGAACTAAAAGATTTGGCTATATCATGGCAAGCGCGATGGGATACTTGCGACAAAGAGCGCATGAAACTCCGCGCCGAACTGGATGGGGCGAGGAAGGTGATTGACGCGGCGGCGCATGAACTTGGAATACCCATTCCAGGATATATACAGCCGGTCGCCAATGCCGCTTATATGTTGTGGGCGTGGCTGAAAGCACACCCCGAAAGGAGACAATAATGGAAGAAGGAGTCAAGCACGAAATAGCAGCAATGTGGGATGCGGGTATGACCATACCTGCAATAGCCAACGAACTTGGTACTAGCGCGCAGACTATCCGCAACCTACTCAAGTCGTTAGGCAAAGATACCTCCAGGGCCGCAAAAAAGCCCGCCGTGGACGAGGTTGCCGTTTGCGAAGAGTACACCGCATGGCGACCTATACCTGAGATCCTCAAGAAGCATGACATCTCCTATACCATTTTGTATCGGATCCTGAGAGAAGGTAAAGTCACGCTCCGTAAAGTATCCGAGACCGAGATCACTAATGTTCGTCTTGATCGTGCCGTAGACCTGTATATCGCAGGAAGTCCGTTGTGGGCAATCAAACAGGAGACAGGAGTCGCTCAGCCAACTCTCCATGCCGAATTACATAAACGTGGTGTTACCTTACGGAGGCCACGAATGCTATGAAATGTCCTACGCAACCCATGTTTCGGTATACGTGGCCAGGTAAAAACGAAGCCCATGCATGCTTCTTTCACGCTGCGGGACTTAAGCGTATGGCAGCCATGTTAGGCTTCCATCTACAATTCATTCCTTTGTCGCTCGAAGAGCGCGTACTCAATAAATGTTCATCGGAGGTACCATATGAAAATGACGCTCGTTAAGCTCCTCATAATCACCCAAACACTGGACGCTATTACGACTATGATCGGTCTGAATCTTGGCGCGGAAGAAATGAATCCACTTCCGGCTACTATCGGTTGGCCTACTATGCTAACAATCAAAGTGATCGTCGTCGCAGCCCTGTGCTACCTAATCCATAAGGGCTGGGTAGAAAAGCTCTGTGGCGAAGCCGCCGGATTTACACGTAAGACTTTAGCCGTTCTAACGTGCATGCCGGTAGTAGTCAACGGCTCGCAACTGGTAGCCCACGCTGTGCTGCTTGCATTGCACAGGGGCTGATGAACGACCTCCAGTTGATTCCGGCTTCGATGACCTGCGGCCGATGACACGGCGGCAAATTTTAGGTCGCACATAAAATTCGTTTCGGATTGGATTGAAAGGAGACTCAAATGGTTTTGCCATTGCCTAAGTTTATGGATGCTGGTCGAGTTGATGAACCGAGACCGACGGACGTGCTTTACGAGTTGTCTTGGCTCGCAGTTGTGATCTGTATCAGGGCGGCGCGGAAAGCACGTCGGGAGACGATGTCCAATATGTCGCCACTGACACTACCGATAGCGAGAGTGTTATATCTGATTGAGGACATTAAGGTACTACGCAAGCTGGTCACTGGCACTGGTGGCTGCAGGCCGCGATGGATCGCCCGAATAGTCGATCGCGAGTTGGAATGGAAGGAAAGCGAGTTGCTCTGGGCAGCGCAGGTAGGTAACTACTATACAATCTCCTTCCTGACTGACTGACTGACTGACTGACACGAGGGCCTCTACCTAGAACTTAGGTGGGGGCTTTCTTTTTGCTTGGTGGATGACATGGTAGATTTGCGAGACTTGATGGACAGGGATTGAAAATGCGTTCGTGCATAAGTTTGTGCGAGCATATAATTAGTACAAAAAAGCAACGTTTGATGACAAAAGACATTTGAATTGCTAGTGAGTAAAATGCTAAAATCTCATTGTAAGATTGTACCTTGACAATCGAATACTTGACAAACTCAAGACAAAAGAGGTCTTGAGACAAACTGCACTAATGTGCAAAAAACAGAGGAAACTGCAATGAAACTCTCAATAGAACAAATAGTCAAGAAGTACAATAGCACGGCTAATCAAATTAGCCACTGCTGGCTACACAGAGCAATCAAGCAAAACAAACTGCCAGCAACGCTTGAACAAATTGAGGGACAAGACAATCATCATTGGATGATAGACGAAGCAACGTTCTTACAGTGGCGCAAAACTGCTATCGCAAGAAAAGCAAACTCTCAATTTGTGATAATTTGTGAGGACGAGCAAGAAATGAACCAATTTGCAGAATTCAAGAAACTCCACAAGTTGCCAGTAAAATTAGCCGGCACAAAGGTCGGCTAGTCTACAAGATTGCTAGCCGGGATGATAATCCCGGCTAGCAAAAAGAGGAAAACATGGAAAATAAAATTGCTAAAATGCTATGGGCTTGCTTTTTTGTGATAGTCTTGCTTACGATAGCACTAGAATTCAAAATGTTTGTACAATAGCAAAAAGCAAAATCCTGCGAAAGCAGGATTTTTGCTTTGCTAGTGCTAGCACAAAAATGTTGCCCTCTCCTCTCTCCTCTCCTCTCCCTTTTCCTATACCTATATACGCACGCCCGCGCGCCGCGCGCCCCGCCTACACATCCACGCGCGCCCTGCTACGCACCCTTCCAGCGCGCGCCGCGCGTCCATATAGGCACGCCCATAAGCGCGCGCGCTATGCTTGTGCCTGGACGCGCACCCTGCATACGCATACCGCGTGTCCTTACCCTGGCACCCTGCTACGTGCAGTCCACGCACCCGGTGCGTCCACCCTCGCGCGCCTCGCGCACGCACTCTACGCGTGGAAGAGGCACGCACCCGATGCTACCTTAAAGGCACGCTCCTGGTGCACGCCACAAAATTGATCCCGGTCCGTGACCCTTGTTAATCTCCGTGGAGATGGGTTATAATTATTATATAACAAGGATCTGAGTTCACAGATCTTAGGAGAGTGTCATGAGCAACCTAACTAAGAAGGATCTTATCGCCAAGGGCTGGTCACCGGCCTACATCGAGAAGTCTCTCAAGAGCGGCGATCTCAAAGGCACCCTGGTACCAGTGCCCGGTCGCGAAGCGACCAACCGCTGGGAAGTCACCCCAGAAGCCTACGACGCCTGGCGTGCAGGCAAGAGTGCCCGCGGAGTCTTCTCCGCCAGCCCTCGTGAGATGGAGCAGGTGCAGGCGTACCTAAAGGATCAGAAGCCTGCAGCGATCGCAGCCTTCAAAAAGAGCCTGGGCCTGGACAAGTAGCCAGTAGGCCACGGAGCCTGGGAAGGGGGACCAGGCTCTTCTCTTACCTCTCGTCCGCACCGTGCCTTTAATGGCCTCGGCTACCTGTGCCAGTGAATGGATACGCACCGTGATTCGACCCTTGTAAGATCCTAGGAGATATGTTATAATTATTATATAACGAGGATCCGTCGTACGCGGATCAAAGGAGAGGATCAAATGAGTAGGATCTATAGTAGAGTGCGAAGAGTACTTCATCGAGAACGGATTGCGGAGCCGATGATCGAGGAGTATATCGAAGGTATCCTCGATAGCAATACGGAGAGCGAGACGTCTCGGATGAAGGATCAAGAGATCGTAGCCGACTATCGACTCGCGGAACCGTTCCTCGAGGAGACTATCCTCGAGAGAAAGGATCCTTCATACGTCGCGAGACTGCGAGGGATGCCGGCTCCGGTAGTCGAGACGAGTATCTCATGAACCTGAATCCGATGCTCAGGATCGATCGTAAGATACGGAGGATCATGAGAGTGCTCCGAGGAAACGGGATCGACGAAGGGATCCTAGAGGAGTTCCTGAACTCCCTTCTCGACGCCGAGGATCGAGATTGGAATCTCGTAACGGATCTCGAGATCATCAAGATCGCGGCGGAGTGGTATGAGAACGTCTCCGACGCGGCGATCCTAAAGAAGATCCAAGGATAACCTCCAACGACCCCAGGTCTTAGGATCTGGGGTCTTATATACGTACGCCTCGCACCGTGCCTTCCACTTGTCAGCACCCAGCGAAAGCTCATCGCGCACGGTTCTCACGCCCGAGGGTAAAAGCACCCAGCAGACAATTTTTGAGTCCCCATCCGCCTACGCACGTAGCCAATCCACAAACGCGCGCCGTGCGTAGCCCCTTGTCAAGCGCGCGCACCCCGCATAGGTGTAGCACCAGGTGCCGACGCGCGCACGGAGCACAGGGCTTCGATACTCGCCCGAGTCGACCTATATACGCGCGCGCAGGCTACGCGCAGGCGCGGTGCCACGCTGTTGGCTACCGCCTATACGCACGTTCGGGCGACCAGGCGTCAAAAAGGCATTGCTTGGCTACCCGCCGCTAAAGCATACCTCAAACCTGCAACCCGTGGGCATCCGCATAGATACAGTCTGTGAAGTCCCTAAACTATCGATGTCGACGAAGCCTCGAAAGAATAATGATAATGATAATAATAATAAATCATCATTCTAACAACATAGTTCAAATG
>Ga0315278_10001105_pt1 | contig 23370 bp, 18 predicted proteins | sample YL17G06_0_MG_FD_203880 | JGI IMG/M metagenome (GOLD analysis project Ga0315278, IMG submission 203880) | Sediment microbial communities from Yellowstone Lake, YNP, Wyoming, USA - YL17G06_0 | ecosystem: Environmental > Aquatic > Freshwater > Lake > Sediment | place: USA: Wyoming | collected... | reverse complement strand
TCGCGCCGACCCGGGAGCTGGCGGTGCAGGTCCAGCGCGAGCTCGCCTGGCTCCTCGGCGAGGCGGGCGGGCGCGTCACCTCCACGGTGGGGGGCATGGACGCGCGGCGCGAGGCCCGGGCGCTCGCGGCCGGCGTTCACGTGGTGGTGGGCACGCCGGGGCGCATCCGGGACCACATCGACCGCAAGAACCTCGACCTCTCCCGGGTACGGATGCTGGTCCTCGACGAGGGGGACGAGATGCTCGACATGGGGTTCCGGGAGGAGCTGGAGGCCATCCTCGGAGCCGCCCCCACCGACCGGCGCACGGTGCTCTTCTCGGCCACCCTGCCCCGCCCGATTCTCGAGCTCGCGAAGCGCTACACCCGCGACGCCGCGCGCGTGGCGGCCACACCTCCGGGTGAGGCCCACGCCGACATCGCCCTGCAGGCGCACGTGGTCTCGCCCCGGGAGCGGGAGCACGCGCTCGTGAACGTGCTCCGCGCCCAGGACCCGCGACGGGCTCTCGTCTTCTGCGCCACCCGCGAAGGGGCCCACCACATGGCCTCCAGCCTCGCCGAGCGCGGCTTCGAGGCGGTGGGCATCTCCGGCGAGCTGACCCAGGCCGAACGGACCCGCGCCCTGAAGCTGCTGCGCGACGGGCGGGCCCGCGTCCTCGTGGCCACCGACGTGGCCGCTCGCGGCCTCGACCTTCCCGGCATCGAGCTGGTGGTGCATGCCGACCTGCCCCGCGACGCCCAGGCCCTGCAGCACCGCAGCGGCCGCACCGGGCGCGCCGGCAAGAAGGGGCGGGCCGTCTTCCTGGCCGCACCGCAGGAGCGCTTCCGCCTCCAGGGCATGCTGAAGGCCGCCGGGGCGAAGGCCGACTGGCTCCCGGTGCCCTCGGCCGAGGAGATCCGGGCCCGCGACGAGGAGCGGATCGCCGCCGACGTGGCCTCCCTGGCCGGCGAGGCCTCGGAGGAGGAGCTCGTGGCCGCCCGCCGATTGCTCGAGTCGCGCGCGCCGCTGATGGTGGCCGCCGCCCTGGTGCGGCGGGAGCGTTCGCGGCTGCCCTCGGCCGAGGAGCTGCCCGAGACCCTCCGCGTCGCCCGCGAGGCGCCCCGTCCCGCCGGGCCGGCGCGCCCGAGGAGCTCGGCGCCGGACGACGTGGTCTGGTTCCGCATCGGCATCGGCCGGGAGCGGAACGCGGACCCGAAGTGGCTGCTTCCGCTCCTCTGCCGGCGCGGCGGCGTGACCCGGAAGGAGATCGGCAAGATCCTGATCTCTCCCCGCGAGACCCGCTTCCAGGTGGCGGCCAGCGCCGCGGCGGAGTTCGAGGCCCAGGCCCGCCGCCCCGATCCCAAGATGCCGGGCGTGCACATCGCCCTCTTCCGCGGTGAGGGGACCCCCGCCGACGTCGCCGAGTCCCCGCGGAAGCGCCCGTCGCCCGCGGACGGGAAGCCGAAGCCGGTTCGCCGCAAGGGGCCATGAACCGCTGGCTCGTCGCGCTGGGCGGGGTCGTGCTCATGGCCTGCCTGGGCACGGTCTACGCCTGGAGCGTCTACACGCAGCCCCTCCAGGCGGCCTTCGGCTGGACGAGCACCCAGGCCACCGCGCCGTTCTCGATTGCCATCTTCTTCCTGGGCGTGGGAGCGGTCCTCGGCGGCAGGTGGCAGGACCGGGCGGGACCGCGCCGGGTGGCGCTGACCGGCGCGCTTCTCTGGGGCGCGGGGAACCTGCTCGCCGGCCTGGGGACGGCAAGGTTGGGAGCGGCGTGGCTCTATTTCACCTACGGTGTCATGGGCGGCCTGGGGCTAGGGCTTGGCTACGTCACGCCGGTGGCCGCGGTGACGAAGTGGTTCCCCGACCGGCGCGGACTGGGGAGCGGGCTCGTGGTGGGAGGCTTCGGGTTGGGCGCCTTCCTGTACGCCCACCTCCTCCGTTCGCTCCCGGCCTTTTCCGCCACCCCGTCTCCGGCGTCGGCCGGCGCGGTGCTCGACGCCTTCAGCGCGTCGGGCCTGGCCTTCGCGATCCTGGGCGGAGCCGGCGCGCTGCTCCTGCGCAACCCGCCGGCGCCCTCCCCTTCCGCCGCGGCGGCGCCGGCCGGGCCCGATTTCACGCCGGGTCGAATGGTCCGGACGCCCCAGTTCTGGGCGGCCTACGCGATGCTCTTCCTGAACGTGGCCGCGGGGATCCTCTTCATCTCCAACGCGGTCCCCATCATGCGCGAGCTCACCGGGGCGACGCTCACCGTCGCGGCGGCCGTCTACGGGACCATCGCGCTCGCGAACGCACTCGGGCGCTTCCTCTGGGGAGCGTTCTCCGACCGGGTGGGGCGCCGTGCGGCCTTCGCCGCCATCTACCTGCTCCAGATCGCGGTCTTCCTGGTGGTGGGGCGATTTCACTCCCTGTGGATGGTGGCCCCGCTCTTCGCACTGGTGCTGCTCTGCTACGGCGGCGGCTTCGGGGTCATGCCCTCCCTCGTCGCCGACTGGTTCGGGACGCGCCACCTGGGCGTGAACTACGGCTGGGTGCTCTTGGCCTGGAGCGCGGCGGGCGTGGTCGGGCCCGGCTTCGTCGCCGCAGTGAAGGACCGGACGGGGTCTTACGCGGGGGCGTTGCCGGCCACCGCGGCGTTGCTCGTCCTGGCCACGCTGCTGCCGATCCTCGTCAGGCCGCCCGTCGCCGCGCGATCGTGATCAGGCCCGCCCGCCGCCCAGGATCCGGGCCGGCAGTGTGATCACGGCGCGCAGGAGGGAGAAGACGCCGTCCACCGCGATGCCCAGCAGACGGAAGGGGATCGAGAGCAGCCATACGATCGGCCAGAGGACGAGCGCGAGGAGCGCGAGCGGCCAGCAGAGGGCGAGAAGAAGGAGGAACAGGAGGAAGCGGACCATGGTTTCCTTCCTACGCCAGGCGGCCAGGCGTATTTCGCCGTCGTTCCTGGAGCCTACCCCGGCAGGTAGCTCTCGCCCTGCATGAGGAAGCGGTCGACACCTCGCGCCGCCCGCCTTCCCTCGTGGATGGCCCACACCACCAGCGACTGCCCGCGCGCCGCGTCCCCTGCCGCGAAGACGCCCGGGACGCTCGTCATCTTCTCGTCGTCGACCCAGACGTTGCCGCGGTCGTCGAGCCGAACGCCCAGTTCGGCCACCGCGCCGGTGCGCTCGGGACCGGTGAAGCCCATCGCCAGCAGCACCAGGTCGGCCTTCACCACCCGCTCGGAGCCGGGAATCTCGCGCGGCCCGAAGCGGCCGTTGGCGTCTCGCACCCACTCGACCTGGACGGTGTGCAACTCCTTCACGCGCCCCTGGGCGTCGCCGACGAGCTTCTTGGTGGAGATCCCGAAGATGCGGGGGTCGTGGCCGAAGAGCTCGGCCGCCTCCTCCTGGCCGTAGTCGGTGCGGTGGACCTTCGGCCACTGCGGCCACGGGTTGTCGGCTGCGCGACGGTCGGGCGAGCGGGGCAGGATCTCGAGCTGGGTGATGCTCTTCGCCCCGTGCCGGATGGCGGTCCCGACGCAGTCGGTCCCGGTGTCGCCGCCGCCGATGACCACCACGTCGCGGCCTGCGGCGCTGATGTAGCGCCCGTCGGAAAGGCCGGAGTCGAGCAGGCTCCTTGTGTTCTTCGTGAGGAAGTCCATGGCCATGTGGATGCCGTGGAGGCTCCGCCCGTCGATCGATAGATCTCGCGCCTTGGTGGCGCCGATGCAGAGGACCGCCGCGTCGTAGTCGTTCTGGATGCGCCGCACCGGGATGTGCTTGCCCACCTCGGTCCCGGTGATGAAGCGGATGCCCGAGTCGGCCATGAGGTTCACGCGCCGCTGCACGATCCCCTTGTCGAGCTTCATGTTGGGGATGCCGTACATGAGCAGCCCGCCGATCCGGTCGGCGCGCTCGAAGACCGTCACCGAGTGGCCGGCGCGGTTGAGCTGCGCGGCGCAGGCCAGGCCGGCCGGACCGCTGCCGACCACCGCCACCTTGTAGCCGGTCCGGGTCTGCGGCCGGTCGGGGAGCACCCAGCCCTCCTCGAAGGCCCGATCGATGATCGAGACCTCGATGGACTTGATGGTGACCGGGTCGCCGGAGATGCCCACCGTGCAGGAGCCCTCGCACGGGGCCGGGCAGACCCGCCCGGTGAACTCGGCGAAGTTGTTGGTCTTCTGCAGGCGGATGAGCGCCTCCTGCCATTGTCCCTTGTAGACCAGGTCGTTCCACTCGGGGATGAGGTTGTTGAGCGGACACCCGGAGGCCATGCCGGCGATGAGCGTGCCGGTGTGGCAGAAGGGAAGTCCGCAGTCCATGCAGCGGGCCCCCTGGACCTGGAGCGTCTCGTCCGGCACGCGCGGGTGGAACTCGTTCCAGTCCTTGGCGCGCTCCCGCGGCGCCCGGTCGTGGGGCGGCTCGCGCTGGTACTCCATGAACCCCGTCGGCTTGCCCATTTCTAGTTGCCCCCGACCCGCGCCTCGTCCCGGGCGTTCTCCTCGAAGGCCGCCATCTCCGCCTCGTCGGGCGAGAGCCCCTTGGCCCGCATGCGGGCCTGCGCCTCCAGGACGCGCCGGTAGTCGTTCGGCACCACCCGCACGAAGCGCGGCACGAAGTCCTGCCAGGCGTCGAGGATGAGCTGGCCGCGCGCCGACCCGGTGAACTCGACGTGCCGCTCCACCATCTCCCGGAGCTCGGCGATCTCGACCGGGTCGGAGAGCCGCTCGGAGGAAACCATCTCCCGGTTCAGCACCTTCTCGAACCCGCCCCCCTCGTCGAGCACCCAGGCGATGCCGCCCGACATGCCCGCCGCGAAGTTGCGCCCGGTCTTCCCGAGCACCACCACCCGCCCCCCGGTCATGTACTCGCAGCCGTGGTCGCCGACCCCCTCGACCACCGCCGTGGCGCCCGAGTTGCGCACGCAGAATCGCTCGCCAGCCACGCCGCGGATGAAGGCCTCGCCGCCGGTGGCGCCGTAGAAGGCCACGTTGCCGATGATGACGTTCTCCTCCGGCACGAAGGTGGATCCCCTGGGTGGGCAGACGACGATGCGCCCGCCGGAGAGCCCCTTGCCGATGTAGTCGTTCGCGTCCCCCTCCAGGATGAGGGTCATCCCGGGAGGAACGAAGGCGCCGAAGCTCTGGCCGGCCGATCCTCGGAAGGTGAGGCGGATGGTGTCGTCGGGCAGGCCGTCCGGGCCCCAGCGCTTCGTCACTTCACTACCAGTGATCGTCCCGACCACCCGGTTCACGTTGCGGATGGGGATCACCGCCTCGACCTTCTTCCGCTCCTCGATGGCCGGCCGGCAGATGTCGAGCAGCGTCGTCACGTCGAGCGACTGATCGATGCCGTGGTCCTGCGCGATCTGGCAGGTTCGCCCCCACTCCTTCGGGACCTTGGGCTGGAAGAGGATGCGAGTGAAGTCGAGGTTCCGGGCCTTCCAGTGGTCCACCGCGCGGCGCATCTCCAGCCGCTCGGAGTGGCCCACCATCTCGTCGAGGGTGCGGAAGCCCAGCTCGGCCATGTACTCCCGCAGCTCGGTGGCCACGAAGCGCATGAAGTGAACCACGTGGGCCGGGTCGCCGGTGAAGAACTTTCGCAGCGCCGGGTCCTGGGTGGCCACGCCGACCGGGCAGGTGTTCAGGTGGCAGACCCGCATCATGATGCAGCCCAGCACCACCAGCGGCGCGGTGGCGAAGCCGAACTCCTCGGCCCCGAGCAGCGCGGCCACGGCCACGTCCCGGCCGGTCTTCAGCTGCCCGTCCGCCTCCAGAGTGACCCGGGAGCGGAGGTTGTTGAGCAGCAGGACTTGATGCGCCTCGGCGAGCCCGAGCTCCCAGGGAATGCCGGCGTGCTTGATGGAGGTGAGCGGGGAGGCGCCCGTGCCGCCGTCGTAGCCGGAGATGAGGATGACGTCGGCGTGGGCCTTGGCGACGCCGGCGGCGATGGTTCCGACTCCGACCTCGGCCACCAGCTTCACCGAGATCCGCGCGCGCCGGTTGGCGTTCTTGAGGTCGTGGATGAGCTGGGCGAGATCCTCGATGGAGTAGATGTCGTGGTGCGGCGGCGGCGAGATGAGCCCGACGCCGGGCGTGGAGTGGCGCACCTTGGCGATCCACGGGTAGACCTTGGAGCCAGGCAGCTGCCCGCCCTCGCCGGGCTTGGCGCCCTGGGCGATCTTGATCTGCAACTCCTTGGCGTTCACCAGATACTCGCTGGTGACGCCGAAGCGGGCCGAGGCCACCTGCTTGATGGCGCTGTTCTTCGAATCGCCGTTTGGGAGCCGCTTGAAGCGGGCCGGATCCTCCCCGCCCTCGCCGGTGTTGGACTTGCCCCCGATGCGGTTCATGGCAACGGCCAGCGCCTCGTGCGCCTCCTGCGAGATGGACCCGTAGCTCATGGCGCCGGTCTTGAACCGGTGCAGGATCGACTCCACCGACTCGACCTCGGCGATCGGCACGGGCTTCCCGGCCGGCTTGAAGTCCATGAGCCCGCGCAGCGTGCACAGGGTGCGCGACTGGTTGTTCACGAGCGCCGCGTACTCCTTGTAGGCCTCGTAGCTCCCGGTCCGGCAGGCGTACTGGAGCCGGTGGACGGTCTCCGGGTTGAAGAGGTGGTACTCGCCGTCGGCCCGGTACTGGTACTGGCCGCCGGTGCCGAGCGTGGTGTGGCGGATGGCGCGAGGCGGGTAGGCCCGGTAGTGCCGGTCCTTGACCTCCTTCGCCACCACGTCGATGCCCACGCCGCCGATGCGGCTGGAGGTCCAGGTGAAGTACTCGTCGATGAAGTCCTGGTTCAGCCCCACCGCCTCGAAGACCTGGGCGCCGTGGTAGCTCTGGATGGTCGAGATCCCCATCTTGGAGATCACCTTCACGATCCCCTTGTTGATGGCCTTGATGTACCTCTGCTCGGCCTTCCCGGCCGGGCCGGGGATGAGCCCCTGGCGAACCTGATCGTGGATGGTCTCGAAGGCCAGATAGGGGTTCACCGCGCTGGCGCCGTAGCCGATGAGGAGCGCGAAGTGGTGCACCTCGCGCGGCTCGCCCGACTCGACCGCGATGCCGACGCGGGTCCGGGTGCCCTCGCGAAGCAGGTGGTGGTGCACGGCCGAGACGGCGAGCACCGCCGGGATGGGCGCGTCCTCCTCGTCGTGGCCGCGGTCGGAGACGATGAGCAGGTTGTGCCCCTCGGCGATGGCCTCCGAGGCCTGCACCTGCATGTTCTCGATGGCCCTGCGGAGCCCCGCGCCCCCCTCGTTCACCGGGAAAAGGGCCGGAAGCGTGATGGACCGGAACCCTCGGCTCTCCGGGCCGCCGTCGAGCGCGCGAAGCCGCTCCAGATCCTCGTTGGTGAGCACCGGCGTGGGCACGTCGAGCTGGCGGCAGGACTCCGGCGTGGGCTCGAGGAGGTTTCCCTCCGGCCCGACCGCCGTCTCGATCCCCATGATGATCTCCTCGCGGATGGCGTCCACGGGGGGATTGGTGACCTGGGCGAAGAGCTGCTTGAAGTAGCCGTTGAGGAGCTGGGGCTTCTCGGAGAGGACCGCCAGCGGGGTGTCGGTGCCCATGGACCCGAGCGGTTCACCGCCGGTCGTGGCCATGGGGTTGATGAGGATCTTGAGATCCTCGGCGGTGTAGCCAAAAGTCTCCTGCCGGCGCAGCACGGTCTCGTGGTCGGGCTCGTGGACCACCGGTGGCCTGGGCAGGTCCTCGAGCTTGACGAGATATTGCTTCAGCCAGGCGGCGTAGGGCTCGGCCGAGGCGATGCGCTGCTTCAGCTCGTCGTCGGAGACGATGCGCTTTTCCTTGGTGTCGACGAGGAACATGCGCCCGGGCTGCAGGCGCCCCTTCTGCTTCACCTTCTCCGGCGGGATGTCGAGGACGCCCACCTCGGACGCCATCACCACCAGGCCGTCGTGGGTGACGTAGTAACGGGCCGGGCGCAGGCCGTTGCGGTCCAGCGTGGCGCCGACGATCTCGCCGTCGGTGAAGGCGATGGAGGCCGGGCCGTCCCACGGCTCCATGAGGCAGGAGTGGTACTCGTAGAAGGCCTTCTTCTCCGGGCTCATCGACTCGTGCTTGGCCCACGGCTCCGGGACCATCATCATCATGGCGTGGGGCAGCGAGCGGCCCGAGAGGTGCAGGAGCTCGAGCACGTTGTCGAACATGGCCGAGTCGGAGCCGTCGGTGTCGATGACGGTGAGGATCTTCTTCAAGTCGTCGCCGAAGAGCTTCGACGCCATCTGGCTCTGTCGTGCGTGCATCCAGTTGATGTTGCCCCGCAGCGTGTTGATCTCGCCGTTGTGCGAGATGAAGCGGTACGGGTGGGCGCGCGACCAGGACGGGAAGGTGTTGGTGGAGAAGCGGGAGTGGACCATGGCGATGGCGCTCGCCATCTCGGGATCCGAAAGGTCCGGGTAGAACTCGCGGAGCTGGCCGGCGTTCAGCATGCCCTTGTAGACGATGGTGCGGGCCGAGAGGCTGGCCACGTAGAACTCGCGCCGTCCCGGGTTGTTGGAGCGCAGGATCGACTTCCGGGACAGCCGGCGAATCACGTAGAGCTTGCGCTCGAACGCCGTCAGATCTCCGGCGCCCTCGCCGGCTCCGATCCAGATCTGACGGATCACCGGCTGGCTGGCCCTGGCCATGTCACCCAGGGTGGAGAGGTCGTACGGCACGTCGCGCCAGCCCATTAGAACTTGCCCCTCGGAGCGCACGACCTCCTCGAGCTTCTTCTGGCAGGCGGCGAGGCTCTGTGGATCCGAGGGCAGGAAGACCATGCCGGCGGCGTAGCGCCCGGTCGGGGGCAACTCGATGCCGAGCTTCCTCGCCTCCTTGCGCAGGAAGGCGTCGGGGGTCTGGAGCAAGATGCCGGCCCCGTCGCCGGTGTTCTTCTCGGCTCCGGCGGCCCCGCGGTGCTCCAGGTTGAGTAGGACTTGCAGCGCCTGCTGGACGATGGAGTGGGACTTCCGCCCCTCGATGTCCACAACGAACCCGAAGCCGCAGCTGTCGTGCTCGTTGGCCGGCTCGTAAAGGCCCTGCTTCTCCGGGTAGCCCTTCGTCATCGTCGCCGTCGTCCTTCCGCCGCGGGGAACCGCGAAGTTTCTCAAGACGCGACGCAGTGGGTCAAGGGCGATCAGGCCCGGAATGGGTCGTCCGTTCGGGGGGCTGGATGGAAGGAAGGCCGCCCGCCGGGCTCCGCCTCCCCCTCGCTCACGCGCACACACCTGGGGTGAATGTGGACGTGGCCTAGAGGTGTAGCGTCCTGTGCGAGCATGAAGGTAAAAAACCCTGCCTCTTCAGTGGGTTACGCGATCATTGGAGAGGATGTATCTAGGTCGTGGGAGTTCGTCATTCGGGAGGGGCCCGGTCGGCGAATTCACGATCAGTCTACTGGAGGTCTCCCGACCATGACGCGCCGCCCGGTTCTCGTCTCGCTCCTTGCCGCGCTATTCGCCAGCGCCTGCGGGGCTTCCTCCTCCGAAAGTGGCATCACCAACCCGCCGGCCGGACAGACCGTCATCGTCACGACCGCACCGGCGGATGCGGATGTCGGGCCCGGTGACACCCTCAAGTTCAGCGCCCTGGTCACCGGCACGGCCGCGACCTCGGTCAACTGGACCGTCGAGGAGGCCGACGGCGGCACCGTCGATGCAGCCGGTCTCTACACGGCCCCTGGGATCGAGGGCACCTTCCACGTTCGCGCGGACAGCGCCATCGCGTCGGTGAAGAGCCACGGCGCGAGCGTGGTGCGCGTGAAGAAGAGCGCGCCCGCGCAGCAGGTGGCGGTGGCGGTGAACCCAGGCGCGGTCAACGTACTCCTCGGTGGATCGGCCGCCTTCGCCGCCGCGGTCACGGGCACCGCCAACCAGTCGGTCACCTGGTCGGTCCAGGAAGGCTCGAGTTGTGGGTCGGTTTCGTCGACAGGCACGTACACCGCGCCGAACGCGGCGAAGACCTGCCACGTGGTGGCCAACAGCCAGGCCGACCCCACCAGGAGCGGCTCGGCGACGGTGACGGTCGCGGCCAACCCGGCGCCTGCGGTGGCCCTCTCGCTCAACCCGACGACGGCGACGCTCGATGCCTGCAAGGCGGCGGTCTTCACCGCCACCGTGAGCAACAGCACCAACACCGCGGTGACCTGGTCGGTGACCGAGGCCGGCGGTGGAACCGTGGTGAACGGCATCTACACGGCGCCACAGACGGCCGGCACCTACCATGTGGTGGCAAGGAGCGTGGCTGACACGACGAAGACGGTCCAGGGGACCATCACCGTCGGGCCGGAGAAGGTGGTGTCGGTCGCGGTGGCGCCGGGAAGCGGCACGGTGCAGGCGAGCGGAACGCTGGCGTTCTCGGCCACGGTGACGACGAGTTGCGGGACGGCCGCGGCGCAGTAGGCCCGCTCAGCCGAGCACGCAGCCCACGATCCGGTCGCGCCCCACCAGCTCGATGGTGCGAGCCGCCGCCTTGAGGCGTGTGCTCCCCTTCCGGACGTAGAGCGCGATCGCGTCGGCGGCGTCGGTGACGGCGAGAGCGAGCGGTTCCACGATGACCGAGGGCACGGCGACGATGACTCGCGAGGACGGTGGGTCGCCGGCGGCCTGACCGCCCTTCCCGGCCACGGCCGACACGAACCTCCCCGCCGATGCGTAGTCGATGGACCCCGCCATCACGAGAAAGGTCACCGGCGTGTTCCGGAGCCTCCGCCCGACGTCGGCGAGTGCGGTGGCGATCCCGGCCGCGGAATCTCCCTCGTCGGCGGGCACCAGAACGAGCGAGTTCCAGTTCGACCGGGCCAGCGTGAACCAGAGACCCTGGAAGTGGATTTGCTGGGCGCGGTCGCGTCGGTACCGGGCAAAGTCCGCCCGGACCACCAGCTCGTTCCCCTTCATTCGACCTTCGTCGGCCACGCGCGCGCCTCCCTCGGTGAGGATGGCCATTCTAGCTTCGAATCGGACCGGGAGTCTGGCTATACTGCGCCCTTCCCGGAGAAGGGACCCCAGAGACCGATGCCCGATGATTCCGGCGGACCCGCCCCCAAGCCGGGCGCTCACGACCTCGAGGAGATGTGGACGGCCCTGCTCTCCTGTGACTGGAATTCACTTGCCGTCATCCCAACGGACGATCAGGTGTCGGTCCAGGAGGTGGTCGACGCCCTCCAGGCGACGAGCGGCGCATCGGATCCTCCGGTGCGCTGCATCGATGCCCGAGGCGTGGACATCGCCAACGGGAAGCGCCTCGTCCGGGATCTGGAAGCCGCCGTCTCCGGGAGGTCTCGAGCCGTGGTGGTCGTGGATTCCCTCATCCGCAGCCTTTCCGGCGTGCACCTGGTCCAGGAAGTGGACGCCGTCCTCCTCGTGGTGAGGGTCGGCGCGATGGACCTCGACTCCCTGACGAACACGGTGGCCATCGTGGGAGCCGAGCGGATCATGGGCTCGGTGACGGCCCCCATGGCGGGCTGGCGGGAAGGCCCCCCGCGGGCGAGAACGCCGGGTTGAATCCGGATCATGCTATGGAACCGGAGACGGGCGCCGTGTTGCGGTTGCCACGGTGGGTCCTTCCGGGGACCCGGGGGAGGTTCAGGTGAAGGTCCAGAGTGCAATGCTTCGGCTCGCCGGCTGCATGGTGGTCCTGTTCGGGTCGGCCGGTTGCAAGACCACGGGGGAGTACGTCTCCGTCGACTCCATTGCCCCGTCGGTGCCTCCGGCCAGCCGCGAGGACGTCCTCCAGGCGGGCGACATGATCAGTATCCGGGTCTGGAACCAGGACTCCATCACCACCAGGGCGCGGATCCGGCCGGACGGGAAGATCTCCCTCCCCTTCCTCGACGACGTCGAGGCGAGTGGATCGACGCCGGCCGCGCTGGCAAGGCGCATCCAGGCGCGCCTCAAGGAATTCATCGTCAATCCCGTCGTGACCGTCTCCCTGGATGAGGCGCGCCCGATGCTGGTGGCGGTCCTTGGGGAGGTCGTCAGGCCGGGGAACTTCCCGCTGGAACCCGGCTCGGGCGTGCTCCAGGCGCTGGCCATCGCCGGCGGCATGACCCCGTTCGCCGACCGGGACGGGATCATCGTCATCCGACAGAAGGCCGATGGAGGCGGCGCCCAGCGCATTCGCTTCACCTACTCCGGGCTCACCCAGCTCCAGGGGCGCGCCGCCACCTTCCGCCTGCAGGGCGGTGACGTGGTCGTCGTCGAGTAGCCTTGGTCCTGCCCGTCGCCGCCGTGCTTCTGGCACTTGCCGTCGGTCAGTCCGACGGCTCGCGCGATCGCCGCGCCGGCGACGGCGTCGCAGCACCGGCCGGGCAGGCCCCCGCGGCCGTACCCCCACCCCAGGAGGACCGGCAGTCCACGGCGTCCACGGACATCACCGGCCCTCCAGGCATCCCGTACATGCCGACGGTCGGTCCTCCGGGCGGCATCGCCCCCGGGGTCTTCCTGGACGTGGCCCTCCTGTCCGAGGTGAGAGCCCGGACCCTCGCCGTCACCGACACCGCGACGACCTGGGGCACGGATCTCGAGGTGACCCCTGGCATCGCCCTCCAGGTCGGGAGCCCCCGGTTCTCCCTCTCGCTCGGCTACGCGCCGCGCCTGACCGTGCCCTTCGACGTGGGAGCCCTGGAGCTGGCGGTACTGAACCGGGCCACGCTCCGCGCGGCGTGGCGGCCCGATGCTCTCTGGACGGTGACGGCCATCGGCCTCTTCGTCGTGGGCGATTACTCCCAGCTCGTTCCAGCCTACACGCCTGGCGGCGCCGGACCGCCACCGCCGGTCCTGAGCCCGGTGCGCTCCTTCCAGACCTACCCGTACGTCGGCATCGACACCCTCCTCCGCGTGGAGCGGCAGCTCTCCCCCCGGAGTCGCCTGCTGATCGCCGGTGGCTATTTCGACGTCGGCGGCACGGGAGCCGTGGGGCAGTCGAACCAGCCCCGCACCTGGGGCCCGCAGGCCGAGGGATCCTTCGCCTGGGATGCCTCCCGAAGGGCCACGCTCACCACCACCCTCGCGGGCCAGGACTGGATGATGGTGGGCGACTATTCGATCCTCCTCGGCACGATCACCGAGAGCTGGAGGCAGTCCTGGACGGCCCACTTCGATACCACGGTGTCGGTGGGGGCCGGGCTCTCGAACCGCGACGTCGAGAGCCGGACCGCGGCGAACCACCTCGTGCCCGTCGCTGGCCTGCAACTCGCCTACCGCCCGGATTCCCCGCAGGCGCTGCGCTTCACCCTGGACGCTGCGCTCACGCCCTACGCCGACACCTATCTTCGCATCCCCTACCAGCGATTCACTATGAGTGCACGACTCGATTGGCGCCCTTCCGACGCCTGGCAGCTCGGCGCTTCGCTCGCCGGCGTCCTGGCTCCGTATACGGTGCGTGCTCCCGAGTCGTACGGCACCGCGGGACTGTCGGCGAGCTTCGCCCCCGTCCAGTTCCTGGTCCTCTCCGCTGGCGGGTTCAGCCTGGCCCAGTTCCAGGGCGCGACCGTCGGAGGGGGTGCCTTCCGCCAGTGGACGATGTACATCTCGCTCGCTCTCCACGACCGCTTCTCGCTCTGATCAACACCCCGAAAGGGGTGTTAAGAATCGAGCGCGCCGGATGTTTCCTGCATCCCTCTTGGGGGGTGAACCGACGCTGCCGAGCCAAAAAATGTCCTCTGATTGTGGACATTTAAGTTTTACTTTGCCCAATAACCATGCGTTTCCATCCACTTATGCGAGCTCACCCCCCTTGTACCTACCGCCGCGTACATCCGTCACGGGACATTCTTTGCCCGTCCGATCGCGTTACCTAGCCTTGTCAAGAGAGGCAGGGGGGCTGAACCGATCATGAAAAATCGAGTCGTCGACGGGACCGTCCGTCTGCTGGACATCCTGTGCATCATCGCCGCGGTGCCAGCGGCGTACTGGGCGCGCGATCTGCTACCAGTGAACACCCGGGGGGCGCTGGTTCCGCTCCCGGAGTACTGGCCGTTCCTGGTCTTCTCGCTGCTCCTGTGGATCGCGGCGTCCTGGCTCTTCCAGGTCTACGAGAGCTTCCGGACGCGCTCGGTCTGGCCGGAGCTCGGGCGCATTGCCAAGGCACTCATCGCCGTGGCACTCGTCCAGGTGGCCGCCATCTTCTTCCTGCGTCTGCAGGAGGATGTCTCCCGCCTCTTCTTCGGAAACTACTTCACGCTCGCCTTCGCTCTGCTCGCCGGGAACCGCGCCATCCTGCGTCGAATCGCCCACTCGGCGCGGCGCGACGGCAGGAACGCCCGCGTCTTCGCCGTCGTCGGGGCGGGAGAACTGGCGAACGACGTGGTGACCACGGTCGCCGATCATCCGGAGTGGGGCCTGCAATTCGCCGGGCACGTCCTCCTCGACGAGGGAAGCCGCGCCAGCGCGCCGGCCGAGCTGGTGCTGGGCACGGTCTCCCAGCTCGGCCAGATCCTCGACGACAACGTGATCGACGAGGTGATCTTCGCGGTGCCGCGCGAACGGCTTGGCTCGGTGGAGGGCGCGTTCCGCCTCTGCCAGGAGCAGGGGGCCGGCGCCCGCGTCTGCCTCGACCTCTTCGAGGTGGGCGGTGCCCACGTTGCGCTCGGGGACCTCGACGGCCTCCCCATGCTCTCCTTCTCCCGCGCACCGACCGACGAGGTCGCGCTGCTCCTCAAGCGGGCCTTCGACGTGGCATCGAGCGCCGTGGCCATTCTCGCCTTCTCGCCGTTGCTCCTGGCCACCGCGGCCGCCATCAGGCTGGAATCGCCTGGGCCGGTCTTCTTCCGCCAGGTCCGGGTCGGCAAGAACGGGCGCCCGTTCAAGATGTACAAGTTCCGGAGCATGCGGGTGGACGCCGAGGCTGGCCTGGAGTCGCTGCGGGCGCAGAACGAGGCCTCGGGCCCGGTCTTCAAGATGAGAAACGACCCGCGCGTCACCCGGGTCGGCCGATTCATCCGCCGCACCTCCATCGACGAGCTGCCCCAGTTCCTGAACGTCCTCAGCGGAGAGATGAGCGTGGTCGGTCCACGGCCGCCGGTTCCGGCCGAGGTTCGCCAGTACCAGCGCTGGCAGCGGCGTCGCCTGAGCGTGAAGCCCGGCATCACCTGCACCTGGCAGGTGAGCGGCCGCTCCAACATCAGCTTCGACGAGTGGATGGCGCTCGACCTCGAGTACATCGACACCTGGTCGCTGTGGCACGACGTGCAGATCTGCTTCCAGACCATCCCGGCGGTGCTCACCTCTCGCGGCGCGCACTGAGGGTCTGACCGTCACCCCCGCCGGACCGGTGTCCGACCTGGGTGGTACGAGAAAGGCCTCCCCTGCCAATGCGGGTGGAGGCCTTTTCCTTTGAGCTTCGACCTCGCCACCTTCGTCCTGGCAGTCGCCATCGGCCTCGTCGTCGGGTCCGCGGTCGCGTGGGCGATCACGGGGCAGCGCGCTCGCGCGGAGGCCGACGTCGCGTCGGAGCGGCTGCGCGTCGAGAGCTCCGCCCGGGCCGCGCTGGCCGCCCGCCTCGAGGAGCAGCAGAAGGCGCTCGAGGCCGAGCGGGCGCTCCTCCGGGAGGCCGAGCGGCGCCTCGGGGACACCTTCAAGGCCCTCTCCGCCGACGCGCTCCAGGCTTCGAGCGCCTCGTTCCTCCAACTCGCCGGGCAGGCCCTCGAGAAGTACCAGGAGGGCGCGCGGGGAGATCTGGAGAAGCGCCAGCAGGCCATCGGCGAGCTCGTCACCCCCGTTCGCGAGGCCCTCGGGCGCTTCGAGACCCAGGTGGGTGCGATGGAACTGACGCGAGCCGGCGCCTATTCCGAGCTCCGTGAGCAGGTTCGATCGCTCGGGGAAGCCCAATCCCTGCTGCGCGTCGAGGCCTCGAACCTGGTTCGCGCGCTTCGGGCGCCCCAGGTTCGGGGGCGCTGGGGCGAGGTGCAGTTGAAGCGGGTCGTCGAGCTCGCCGGCATGGCCGAGCACTGCGACTTCACCGAGCAGCACAGCGTCGACACGGCCGACGGGCGATTCCGCCCGGACCTCGTGGTGCGGCTGCCGGGCGGGCGCACCGTGGTGGTGGACGCGAAGGCGCCCCTGTCCGCCTACCTCGAGGCCGTCGAGGCCACCGACGAACCGCGACGAACCGCGCTCCTCGTCGACCACGCCCGCCAGGTCCGCGAGCACGTGCTCGCGCTCTCCCGGAAGAGCTACTGGGAACCGCTGCGCCCCACGCCCGAGTTCGTGGTGCTCTTCCTGCCCGGAGAGTCCTTCTTCTCGGCTGCCCTCGAGCAGGACCGTGATCTCATCGAGGCCGGGGCCGAGCGGCGGGTCATCCTCGCCACGCCCACCACGCTCATCTCGCTGCTCAAGGCGGTCTCCTACGGCTGGAAGCAGGAGACGGTCGCGGCAAATGCCGAACGCATCGCCGAGATGGGGCGCGAGCTGCACAAGCGGGTCTCCGACCTGGCCGCCCATGTCGTCAAGCTGGGCAGGCACCTGGCCGGGTCGGTGGAGTCGTACAACGCCTTCGTCGGCTCGCTCGAGTCGCGGGTGCTCCCCACGGCGCGTCGCTTCCGCGAGCTCGAGGCGGCCGGCGCGGAGGTCGTCCCGGAGGTCTCGCCGGTCGACTCGATGACCCGGGTCGCGCAGGCGCCCGAACTGGTCGGGGTCACCCCCGAGCAGTGACTACTTCAGTCCACCGGCAACGTACTTCGAGAGTCCGCCGATCTCCGCGTCGGAGAGCTTGCCCTTGAAGGGCGTCATCTTGCCCTTGCCGTTCGTGACGACCTTCTCGATGTCTGCGACGGAGAGCTTGGTGACCGTCAGGTCCTTCACGCCCAGCTTCTGCGCCATGGCGGTCTGTCCCTTGCCGTCCTTGCCGTGACAGGCAGCGCACTTGGCCTGGAAGGCGTCGGCGGGCCCGGCGGCCTGGACGGCGGGGGCACCGAGCAGGACGAGTACGGCGGCGGCGAGCATCTTCTTCATGGTGGAATTCTCCGGTTCTCAGGTTTCGGCGCCTTCCTGGCAGGGGAAGAGCGCCTCCGTCCACAGCCTAGTGCCCCGCCTCCGCCCCCTGGATCACCACCGGCGCGCCCTTCGCCCGCAACGTCCCCATCATGATGGGCACCGCCACATTCACGAGCGTCGTGAACACCAGGGCCCCCAGGCCGAACACGCCGACGGCCACCATCCACTCGGTCGCCGACGGCCGGTACTCGTAGATCTCGCCCAGCGTGTCGGGCGTCATGCCGGGGATGACGAGCCCCATGCCCTTCTCGATGTAGACGCCGACGAAGATCAGCACCGCGCCGATGTTGAGCGTCACCCAGTTCGTCCGGGTCTTCGGCACCAGGAAGATGAGGAAGGCGGTCACGGACGCGGTCAGCGACAGCCAGGCGTACGGCACGAGCGCCCGGTACTCCCCGATGCCCTCCCAGAGGTACTGCGTGAAGACCAGGTGCTCGGTGCGGGAGTAGTACTCCTTGAAGATCTCGGCGCCGAGCAGGAAGAGGTTGAAGAACATGGCGTAGGCCATGAGCTCGGCCACCTTCCAGATGGCCTCGTCCTTGATCTCGATGGCGGTGGTCTTTCGCAAGATCTGGAAGAGGATGATCATCACCGCCGGGCCCGACGAGAAGGCGGACGCGATGAACTTGGGCGCCAGGATGCCTGCGTTCCAGAAGGGGCGCGCCGCCATGCCCGTGTAGAGAAAGGCGGTGACGGTGTGGATCCCCACCGCTGCGGGGATGCTGAAGAGGACGAGCGGCACCACGAACCACTTGACGTAATCCTTGCCGCGATAGGCGCGATACAGGATGTGGCTCACCACCGTCAGGTTCAAGATCAGATACAGGTTCAGGACCAGCGCGTCCCAGGAGAGCATCGAGCTCGGCCAGTTCGGGCTTCCGGGGCCGGGCATGATGTGGGTGAGCCGGTCGGGGCGCCCCATGTCCACCAGGATGAACATCATGCACATGATGAGGGCGCTGATGGCGAGCAGCTCGCCCAGCACCACCACCTCCTTGATGGGCTTCCAGTGGTAGACGTAGGCCGGCACGACGAGCAGCACGGCCGCCGCGGCCACGCCCACCAGGAAGGTGAAGTTGCCGATGTAGAAGGCCCAGGTCACCTGGTCGCGCATGCTGGTGGCGATGAGCCCCTCCTGCCACTGCCGGGAATAGCCGAACAGGCCGATCCCGATCATCGCCAGCAGCACGGCCACCCAGGCCTTGTAGCCCTTGCCGCCGGTGAAGACCTGCCGCACCGCGCCCCTGAGGAACTCGAGAATCGCCATGGTCCGTTCCTCCGACCGCTACGTCCCGAAGAAGTAGTAGAACTGCGGCTCGGTCGCGAGCTCCTCCTTGAAGATGAACACGCGCTTGCGGTCCATCACCTGGCGGATCTCCGACTCCGGATCGAGCAGGTTGCCGAACTTCCTCGCACCCACCGGGCAGATCTCCACGCATGCCGGGTAGCGCCCGTTGCGGGTGCGCTGGATGCAGAAGGTGCACTTCTCGACCACGCCCATGGGGCGCGGCCGGTTGCCCAGGTAGTGGGTGACCGGGTTCATCTCGGCCGAGGGTAGATTGGGCTCTGCCCAGTTGAACTTGCGGGCGCCGTACGGGCAGGCGGCCGTGCAGCAGCGGCAGCCGATGCACCAGTCGTAGTCGATGACCACGATGCCGTCCGGGTCCTTCCAGGTGGCCTTGACCGGGCAGACCTTGGTGCAGGGCGGGTGACGGCACTGCTGGCACTGCACCGGCATGTAGAAATGGCCGGGCTCCGGCACCTTCTCCGGGTCGTAGTAGGGGTTGGCGTGAGCGAGCGCGACGCCGTGCTCCTTCGCCATTTGAAGAACTCGAATCCACTGGATCTGCGGATTCCTGCGCGACTGGTTGTTCTCCTTCACGCAGGCGTGGACACAGCGGCGGCAGCCCACGCAGCGGGAGAGGTCCAGGCCGTATCCGAAGTTCACTCCGGGCATGGGTCCCGTGGCGGAGACGGTGACGTTCTTCCCGAACTGGGCCGACCACTTCTTCTCGAGCTTGCCGAGCATGGCCTGCAGCTTCTCCTTCGAGAGCTCGGTGAGGTGGCGGCGCTCTAGCTCCTCGACGACCGCGTCGGGGTTGCAGGCCGACACGGCGGCGATGACGGCGCCGGCCGCGGCGGTGCGGAGGAAGTCCCGGCGCGAGGGGGATGCCCCCGCGTCGCCGGTTGCGGACTCGTCCTGCAGGACGGGGAGGCGGTTCGGTTGGCTCATCGGCCCTGCTCCTGCGGCCGGATCGGCGGCGGCTCGGGCTTGAGCGCCTTGAACCGGGGATTGTGGGGGTTGTGGCAGTTCACGCAGAGATAATAGGTCTTCTGCCCGTTCCACATCCCGGTCCGCTTGCCGTGCACGCCGACCCGCCAGTCGCGGAGCTTGTCGCCGTGGCACTGGCCGCAGAGCTTGTAGGACTCGGTGAAGGGGATCAGGGCTCCGCCGATGAGGTGCACGAAGTCGCGCTTCCCGTTGTCGTGGCAGTCGAGGCAGAAGCGGGTGGGCGGCCCGTGGTGGAACTCGGCCTGGATCTCGTCGTGAAAGGCCAGCTGGCGGGGCGTGGCGTCGCCCGCCTTGTCGTGGCACTGCGAGCAGGGAAAGATGCCCTCGGTGAAGGGAGGCGGCTCGGCCCGGATGAGGTTGGGCGAGGGGGGGGAATCGACGGCCGCTGCGGGCGCCGCAACGGGCGCCGGGGGCGGAGGCGGAGGGCTCTTCGCCGTGGCCGCGAGCGGCGCCGCGAGAAGGGCGGCCAGGGCGAGGGGCAGAAGCGCTCGCCAGCGTGGGCAAGTCATCGATGTCCTCCTTCGCCGCCAGCCTTCGCGGCGCACCGGCAGCCTATGGGTCGGATGCCGGCAGCGGGTTGATCCGGATCAGAGCTGACTCGTCGTTCCATCTATGCCTCGCCTGCGCGGACCCTGGCGACGGGCTGGCCGGTCCGGTACTCCTTCAGCCGGTACTGGACCTTTCGCACCGAGACGCCGAGGACCTCGGCGGCCCGCGCCGTGGAGCCGCCCACCGCGTCGAGCGTTCGCAGGATGGCCTCCCGCTCGATCTCGAAGAGGCTCGCCCCGGGGATGAGGGCGCTGCCGGTCCCCTCGTCGGGCCGGGCGCCGCGGAGCACCGTGGGCAGGTCGTCGATGCCCACCAGGTCGCCGGTGCAGGCCCGGGCGGCCCAGGCCATGGCGTTCTCGAGTTCCCGGACGTTGCCCGGCCACTCGTAGGCGAAGAGCGCCGAGAGGGTGCCGGGGGTGAGTCCCCGGAGGTTCCTTCCGAGCGCGCGGCCGTGGACGGCCAGGAAGTGGGCGGCCAGCGCCGGCAGGTCGCCCTTGCGAGCCCGAAGCGGGGGCAGCGCCAGGGCCACCACGTTGAGCCGGTAGTAGAGGTCGTCGCGGAAGCGGCCTGCGCGAACCTCCTCGGCCAGGTCGAGCCGGGTGCTGGCCACCACGCGCACGTCCGCCCGCAAGGTCCGGCTCTCTCCCACCCGCTCGTACTCTCCCTGCTTCAACACTCGAAGCAGCTTCACTTGAAGTGAATGGCCGAGGCTGGCGACCTCGTGGAGGTAGAGCGTGCCCCCGTCGGCGCGCTCGAGCAGCCCCTCCCGCCGGCGCGGGGCCTCGCCCGTCCCGGTTCCGTCGCTCCCGAAGAGCCGCACGTCGAGCAGCGTCTCGGAGAGCCCGGCGCAACCTGCCCGCACGAAGGGGCGGTCCCGGCGAGGCGAGGCCTCGTGGATCATCTCGGCCACGAAGGATCGGCCGGTGCCGGACTCTCCCTGGAGGAGCACGGTGGCCTTGGTGGGCGCGGCCCGGCGGATCACCTCGTCGATGACCGAGGCCTCCGGCGCGTTCCCTACGAAGCGAAGCCGGGCGCGGGCCTGGTCGCGAAGGTCGCGGGCCTCCCGGCGAAGGCGCCGCTTCTCGAGCGCCCGCTCCACCACGACCCCGGTCCGCACCGGGTCGTCGGGCAGCACCACGTAGGCCTCCGCGCCGCTGCGCAGCGCCTCGATGGCCACCCCGACGTGCTCCCGCAGGCAGGTCGCGATGAAGGCCGCGTCGGACCCTCCGGCGCGGGCGAGCGACACCACGGCGGAGCAACTCCAGCCGCTGGCCCGCGCGGCGCACAGCACGCCATCGATGGGCGCCCCCCGCAGGATCTCGAGACCGGCCTCGGCCGTGGCGGCCTCCACGACCTCGAAGCCGTCGGCGCGCAGCGATGCGGCCAGCGTCGCCCGCTGGGCCGTGTCGGCGTCTAGAATGAGAACCCGTTCGGCTGGCACCGGGTGGCGCTGCTGCAAGCGGCGCACCGGGCGATTTAGAAGGCAGAGGCGGGGTCGGGGCGCAACGGTTGCGACCTTGCTTGATATGGGTCAATTCAGACGCACCGCCTGGGGGCGAAGTCGAGGCGGACCCGGAGGTTCCACCGGCCTGACCGAGGCAGCTCCTCACAAATTTGCCAGGCCAGGCACACCGTCTCGCGCACGATCTGCGCTGTTCGGTCCGTGCGCCAGACTCTAGTGCCCGCCAGGGTGCTCCGACTTCGTCGCCGGCGAGGTCCTCACCGGCCCCGGCTCTGTCTGCATGGGCGGTGCGTCCTTCCGGTGCGGGGCGTCCATCCAGGACTCGGAGTACGGGGGATTGGCGAAGGGGTAGCGGGTGGCGTTGTCGGCGAGCGTGAGTCCGATGAGGAGCGTCACCATGACCGCCGAGACCACCAGCACCAGCCGCGCCACGCCCTTCTCCTCCCAGAGGTGCATGAAGAAGATGGCCACCAGCGCGGCCTTGACGGTGGCGATGGAGAGCGCCAGCACCACGCGCGCCGAGTAGGAGAGGTGGGTCTTCCAGACCGCGAGGGTCACCCCGGTCAGGACCATGAGGGCCACCCAGACGAGCACGTACTGCGTCGGACCGAGGTGCTTGCCTTCACTGTGGGTCGTGGCGGTCATGGGCGCCTCCTCAGACCAGGTAGAGCAGCGGGAAGAGGAAGATCCAGATCAGGTCGATGAGGTGCCAGTAGAGCCCGGAGAGCTCCACCGGGGTGGAGTAGCCGGGGCCGAAGTGCCCGCGCGCGGCTCGAACCGCCACCCAGGTGAGCAGCCCCATGCCGATGAGCACGTGCAGGCCGTGCAGGCCGGTCATGAGGAAGTAGACCGTGAAGTACATGCTCACGCCGGGGCCCGTCACGCCGGCGTAGTGGAAGAAGCGCCCGGGAAGCTGGCCGTCCTGCCAGTGGTGGTAGTACTCGAAGCCCTTCAGCACCATGAAGAGCGCGCCGAAGCCGATGGTGATGGCGAGCAGCCCCACCACCTTCCGGTTCTCGCCCTTGCGCGCGTGGTGGATGGCGAGCGCCACCGTGAGCGACGAGGTGATGAGGACCACCGTGTTGGTGGCGCCCATCGCCACGTGGGCGAGCTTGCTCGCCTCCTCGAAGCCCAGCGGGAAGAGGAAGCGGTAGAGCGCGTAGGCGGTGAAGAGCACCGCGAAGAGCAGGATCTCGGTGGACAGGAAGAGCCACATGCCCATGCGGGCCGCGTGCTCCTGCGTCTTCATGTCCGGGAAGTGATGTGCGAGGCGGCCCTGGGCCGCGGCTTCAGTGTGCACGCTTCACCTCGCCCGCCACCGGCTCGTGGTACTCGTGCGGCCCGTGGTCGTAGACCGGGGTCCCGCGGAAGTTCTCGACGCTGGGCGGCGACGGGGTGTTCCACTCGTAGCCGCGCGACTTCCAGGGGTCGGGGCCGGCCACCCGCCCCTTCACGAGCGACGCGATCAGGTAGGTGAGGATGATGCCGAACCCGAAGGCGAGCAGCGTCGCGCCGGCGGTCGAGGCCACGTTGAGCGACTGGAACTGCTGCGGGTAGGAGTAGTAGCGCCGCGGCATGCCCATGTTCCCGAGCAGGAACTGCGGGATGAAGGTGGCGTTGAAGCCGAGGATCACCAGCACCGACGCCGCCAGCGCCCAGCGCTCGGAGTACATGCGCCCGAACATCTTCGGCCACCAGTAGTGAAGACCGGCCAGGAAGGACATGATCGTGCCGCCCACCATGATGAAGTGGAAGTGGGCCACGACGAAGTAGGTGTCCTGCCAGTGAACGTCGAGGGAGACCGTGGAGAGCGCGATGCCGGTCAGGCCGCCGAAGACCAGGAAGTAGAGGAACCCCAGGAAGTAGACGAAGGGCGCCGAGACCTGGATGGCCCCCTGGTACATCGTGGCGGTCCAGTTGAAGACCTTGATGGCGGTGAAGAGCCCCACGAACATGGAGAGCACGCCGAACACGCCCGAGGCGAAGGTGGACTGCCCGGAGGTGAAGAGGTGGTGCCCCCAGACGAAGAAGCCCACGAAGGCGATGCCCAGCGAGGAGAAGGCCACCGCCTTGTAGCCGAACATGTTCTTGCGGGCGAAGGTCTGGACCACCTCGCT
>Ga0315278_10001103_pt1 | contig 23386 bp, 18 predicted proteins | sample YL17G06_0_MG_FD_203880 | JGI IMG/M metagenome (GOLD analysis project Ga0315278, IMG submission 203880) | Sediment microbial communities from Yellowstone Lake, YNP, Wyoming, USA - YL17G06_0 | ecosystem: Environmental > Aquatic > Freshwater > Lake > Sediment | place: USA: Wyoming | collected... | reverse complement strand
AGACCCCTGGGCAAGCGGAATGGTTCCTGTTCAGGCACTATCCACTCAGTCAGGTGATCCCTCATGTACTCATTTGAGCCAAAAAGTAGGCAGTTGGTCGCCATGTCCTCAGCCCAGTGAGTAACCCGTCGAAAACTCTCCTTGTCCTGGGGCGTCTGGAACGTTGCTGCCAGGGTCAGCTTGCGGGGTACGTGCTCCAGAATCACATGGAGACCCTCGTGTTCGATGGTAGCGACCACATCCTGGAACTCTGCCTTGAGCATCCAGGCGACGTTGTAGAGCAAAACCAGCAGTCGCTCTACCAGCATGACCCCCATCATGGGGATCCCGTCCCGGTCTCGGGCCTCCCGAGTCTGAAGAGCGTACAGCGTACGTGCGTAGAAATTGTTGCCTTTACCAGAGATCAAGTAGCAAAGTGCCTCTGAGAAGTCTATGTCCATGGAATCCTCCTCTACTGCTTAGTTCTTGTTTTGCAACGTATTTTATCCTACTATTACCGCGTAATGTTCCAATCCACGGAGGGCCTGTGCATGCCTATCGATCAGTTCAACGACCAATCCTTCAAGCGGTTGTACCGTTTGTTCCAAGACCATCCTGAGACGGAAGACTACATCAAGACCGCGCAAATCGACCATGACGAGAATGAGAAGCGCGCCGAGGCAGCGTTCGCCTGGCCCGAGCAGCGGATGTTCCCTATCGATACCCCCGAGCAGGCGGCTCTGAGCCGGCTGTACATGGAGAAGCAGGCCGGGATTCCGGACTATGCTCGAGCTCGTTGCGACAAAGCGCTCGAGCTCTACGGGGTCGAGATGCCACTCCAGGAAAAGACCGCCGCGGCCCCCGACCCGGACGAGTACCTGCTTCCGGAAAAGAAGAGGTTCCGGGTGGTGGATCAAGAGACTGTGAAGTTGGCCTCCGAGGCCATCGTACGAAACCAGCGGAAGATGAGCGCTGTGACCCGCGCCGAGGCTTGTGTGAACCTGGTGAAGAAGTCGATGCAGCATGACACAGTGCTCCCCGACGGCATCTACAAGATGGCTGGAGTGACCATGTCGTACATGCCCCAGCTGCGTACCTGGCTCGAAGCTCGCGCAGCGGCCGTGACAGACCCGATGATCAAGGTGGCGTACGAGAAGCTGGCGGAGATCACCCGGACGAAGGAGCAGTACTTCTCGAACCGAGACGAGCTGGTGAAGATGGCCAGCGTCATCGACGAGCTTGACCAGGCTGCTGGCCTGACCAAGTGGTACGACCGCCGCCTGCCGGATCCGATGCAGACGGTGTTCAACACGAACAAGATTGCGGAAGAGACCTTCGACGTGGCCACGAAGCAGATTCCGGCGTCGGTTCTGGCCACGGTCCCGCCGGAGGCGTTCATCGACGCCTTCGGGGAGGACATCGCCTCGGACTTCATCGAAGATGGTGTGGTCGACACGGAGAAGCTCAAGCTCGTGTGGGATTCTGTCCCACTAGACCTCAAACAGGCTCTGATTGCCCAACTGGGGGTCTGATGGACCTCATCAAGCTCGCGGAAGACTCCATTCCGATCGTCCGCAGCACGCCAGCCTTCATCCCCATCAAGATGAATGCCGAGCGCAAGACTGCGGCGGCCGAGCTGATCCAGGATCCAGAGGCCGCAGCCACAGCCGTCCACAGGGCCGTAGAGCTACTTCTGGGGAACCAGGTGCGGAACTGGGAGCCGGAGTCCATCTGGCTCGGTCTAGGCGACCACGGCATCTCTGTGCCGTCTACGAACCAGGACAAGATCTCTGCCATCAATACCCTCCTGGTCTACCCAGCCTTCTACTGGGAGGTGAACGCGTTCGAGGACACCGCGCTGGCGTTCAACAACGAGGTGGTGATCCCGGACGCTCTCCAGGAGGCCTCCCCTGCCCAGCTGTCCTGGGCGGTGTACGAGGCTGAGATTCTGATGCAAGGAACGGGCCAGGATCCAGAATTCGACTACGAACCCGCCAAGTACACCGCGGTCAGCCTGCACCGCGAGGGGTTCCTGCTGGCGCCAGAGCTGCTGGTGTTTTCACAGAGGGAGCTTGACCGGCTGACCCGGGGGCATCAGGACCTGATTCCAGAGCTCAAAAAACGGTGGGAAGGTTTGGACAAAGACAAGCTGGACACCGTGGAATTTCTGGAGAACCCCATCGATGTCCAGCTCGCCCAACTATCTGCTGTGCAGCTCTACGTTCGAGAACGAGCAGAACGCTATCGCGCTGATTTAGCGAGACTTTACGCGTGACCCGCCCGGACTGTACTTGTCATTCTCTGCCTCAGCCTTTTCCTGCGCGACAACCACCGTGTTGATGGCTCGGTTGTAGGCCTCTTGCTGGCTCAGTTCGTCGGAGAACTCCAGGTGGAACTCCTCTGCTTGAGAACCGGCGGCCGTGGCGTGCTTGCCCAGCTTGGTCAGGAAGGCGATGACGCCCTCCCGGGGGAGGTCGACCAGGTACTCGCTGACGTTGCGGGCAATATTGGATAGGTCACCCTTGACCTTCTCATCTTCCCGCGAGCTGATGATGGCAACTGCCAGACTGTCGCTGATTTCTCCGTAGGCGTCGTTCCGGTTGATCTGAACCAGGTGGTGTACCCGCTGACGTGCCAGCCGATTGTAGTCTTCCATGATGTCAAACGGGTTGATGACACTCGCGTTCTCCCTCACGTAGGACATAAACTGGCTCATCATGCCCATCCCGATGATGCCGGATCCCCAGATGTGCAGCAACCGCTCATCGTAGGTCAGGTCCACCCCCTGGGACTCCAGCTTCTTCAGCCCGTCAGAAATCTTTTCCCAAGCAGCTGGGTTGGCGTAGACCTTCCCAGCTTCTCGCGACGCAACATCTGTGAGACTTTGCGGTTGAGCGGTCAGGTATCCAACAACCAGTGGGTGAAAGTTCCCCAGACCCCGGGCGTGCTCCAGGAACGAGGTGATGTTGGCCTGCATGGCAACCATCACCAGCCGGCGGCGGAACGCAGGGTCCCGCTCTACCTCGTTGACCAAGTAATTGGCCTCGGAGGGGTTCATCGCCGAGGCGATGTAAACGTGGTCAGGTAGTGTCTCGCTGCCCCAGCGTCGCGCTTCCATGACAGTGAAGGCGGCATTCATGACACTCTTCTCACCACGGTTCCACTCATCGAAAACAAGCAGCGTGGGTTTGGTACTGGCCATCACCTTCTTCATGGACTTTTCGCAAAAGAACTCGTAGTGCTTGTCCACGGATGACGGGTAGGCGTAGCCTCCGATGTCCTCGCGTTCCAGGTGAGCCAGGTACATGAACACGGCGTTCCAATCGCGAATGGGCGCAGCGGCGAATTGCTTCAGCATCTGCGTTTTACCCGTTCCAGCCTCGGCGATGAGGTTAACTGATTGGCGAGCCGAGACACAGAGCTCTAAAACTTTCCACGCTTCAGAGGGGGAGCAGACCGGAATTCCCAGTCTTTCCCAGAATTTATTGATGTCCTGTTTGTTCTCTTTCATTGACACCTTTCTCTCCTTTCAATTACGATAGAATCAGAATGACAACCACTTGCATAGGAAAATACTCACGGTCGCACTTGGCAGAGAGGTTGCTACACCTCGACGGGGCCCCTTTCTCGCTAAAAGACTATCCATTTTTTTATACCATTTACAACACAGATGCCCAGGAAACATTGCTGAAAACCGCGAGGCAAGTTTCGAAGACTTGCGTAGAGACTACAGCCTGCTTGCTGGAGTCTGGAGATACCAAAGAAATATCCAAAATCCAGGTAGGGGAACGCATCGTCTCCTTGGGTGTGGACGGTGCTACGTTGCTCAGCGCACCCGTTACTTGGAAATCTCCACGTTACCAGAAGCCGTGTGTGCGAATCACGACACGGCTTGGGCTGGTTCTGGAGGCTGGGTTAGAGCACCCCATTCGCTGCTGGGATCGGTGGGTTCCTGCAGGAAAGCTGACAATCGGAACGCGTATAGCCTCTGTGCGCCAGGGGGGACGGTTCACTGGTACGTCTCGAGTACTTACACAGCGATCCAATGATGATTGTGATACACTGCCTTCTGAGTGCCATAGCTCCATTCACCAAATCCATGAACGACATAGTCCTGAGTACCCACTGACTTATACCAAACTGGCCAAATATGTTGAGCACTTCCGTGGGAATGAAGAGTATAACCAAAGCTTGGTCGAGGAGCTGGCTCTTCACCTAGAACGACGCGATATCTATTGGGACCGCGTCGTATCCATCGAAAAAATTGGAAAGCAGTGGTGCTATGACATCTCTGTAAAAGATACCGAGAGTTTTGTGGCTGAGGGGATTGTTACCCACAACAGTACCTACTGCGCCAACCTAATGATCATCGACTCTATTCGTATACCACATTTCAAAACGCTTTATCTGACGCCCACCAAGGAACAGACGAGCAAGTTCTCCAACACCCGGCTGACCAAGACGATCCACTACTCGCCGCACATTCGGAAGAACTACATCGATACGACGCTGCCCAACAACGTACTCCTGCAGGTGCTCAAGAACGGGTCCCTGATGGTTCTGTCCTACGCCATGGACGATCCCGATCGCGTCCGCGGAAATACTTCGGACCGGAACCTGGTCGATGAGGTCCAGGATATTCACTACGAGGCCGTAATCCCCGTCGTAAAAGAGTGCGCAGCTGTCTCCAAGTACGCCTACATGGACTACTGCGGAACCCCCAAGTCCATGGAGAACACCATCGAGTACCTCTGGGGGCGCAGCAGTAGAAGTGAATGGGTGATGAAGTGTGAAGGCTGCAGCAGCCACCAATTCATCGACAGCGCACGGTCTATCGGCAAGCACGGGGTTATCTGCATCAAGTGTGGCAAGCGGCTCAATGTCCGCGAGGGGTTTTGGTACGACTTCGCCAAGGACACTCGCATCAAGGGCTTCCACGTTTCCCAGCCCATGCTCCCGGTCAACAACGAATACCAGGAGCGCTGGGATCGCATTCTGGACAAGCTCGAGACGTACTCCGAGAGCAAGTTCAAGAATGAGGTCTTGGGCGTTAGTGATGCAATCGGCACGCGCTTCATCTCGCAAGATGAGCTGCTGGCCATGTGCCATGACTACTGTATTCCTGAGTCCCCACCCCTGGACCCGGAACAGGTTGAGGAGTGCCGGTTCGTTACCGGCGGCGTTGACTGGTCCGGAGGGGGCTCGGAATATGTTTCGCGTACAGTTGCCTGGGTGTTCGGGTATACGGGGGATGGGCGGTATCGAACATTGTACTACAAGATATTCCCCAGCGACAACCCCATTGCCAACGTTGAGGAGGTTGCCAAGATTTTCAACGCCTGCCGCTGTGATATCGTAGTTGGCGACGCTGGCGAAGGGGCGGTTGCCAACTCGCACTTGATGCGCGCCCTGGGGGCGCACCGGATGTTCCAAGTTCAGTATGGGTCTTTCTTGAAGCTGCTCAAGTGGAACAAAAAGGATCGCTACCTGGTCGATCGCACAGCCGCCATTGACAGTTTCATGCTGGTACTAAAGCATCAGGGGTGCATCTACCCGAATGAAGCACAGATGAGATTACCCTTCCTGGACATGCTGGCTGAGTACGAGGAGTCCACCATGACAGGGCAGGGAGGTGTGTCCCGAAAGGTCTGGCGTCATGCACCATCGACGCCTGATGACTGCCTACATGCCCAGGTTTTTGCGTGGCTGGCTATGAAGATTGCACGCCAGGACCTCGAGCTGTACGACGCGAACTAGGCTCCCTTGTGGTGTCGTTGTTTTGCTCTTAGGGGGTATGGCCTGAATCCACTTCGAAAACGGTCGATGTGCTTTTGATAATAGCTAGTCCGCCGCAGTAGTCGATTGGCTTCATCCAGGAGGGTAGACGGATCTGCGCAAAAGTGGTGGTAGAGTTGGTCTAGCAGTTGAAGGGCTGCTCGATGCTCGAATAGCAAAGTACCAAATGGGCAGGTGTTGGTAGGAGAAACCGGTCGGTCACGTAGGGCACATAACAGTGTCTCTCCGAACATCGGGCAGGAACGACACTCCAATTTGACCGGGGCCTTGTCAAACTCACTCATCTCTTAATTCTCCGCGGGCTTGCGTATTTATGAGACCTCGTCGTCAGTTTCGTCGTCAGTTCGTCGTCAGTTCGTCGTCAGCCAGTCGTTGGACCAGCTCGTGACGACGCGGTGGTGAGCGCCTTTTGCTCACCACCCCACTCTCAGTGGGCTGTGTTACACAGCCATAGAGTTTATAGCACAACTCAAAACCAAGCCCAACTAAAGATGTACCCTGCGAATTTCAAGTCCTGCAGATCTCGTTACTTATGTGGGGATCCGCTATACGGCGGCGCGCCTTTTGCGCCGGGCAGAAGCTGGCGATGTTGCATCGCCTGTGTTTGCCAAAACACTGCACCAGGGTACCACACTACGCGTTATACGCTATACTGGAATTATCTCAGCGGGCACGTCATCAGCGCCGGCAACCGGTACTGCTACCACTCCCTCGGGGGCAGACGATAACGGGCAGCTTTCCGGAATTGTGTAGGTCGCTTCTTCCGCGACCGGGACTGTCCAGATCAGCGAGCTCTCCACCCCCGTATTGCGGTACCGGCACGCATACAACTTCTTATCCGGCTCCTGAGCTGATCGTCCGATAAAGGCAAAATAGGGACACATGCCACAGTGTGCAACGCCAGCGGGAAGCATTTTGATAGCCATACTCAATCTCCTTTGTCTAGTTGGCGCTTACGCGCTTCCAGGTCTAACTGCTCCAAGTACAGACGAAACCTCTCCTCAATCATGGGGGCCATGGGTATATCTGTTAGCAGAGCTTGCACCCTGATGGGAAGAGGTTTTTCTGGTTCAACCATGGGAATGGCGTGAAAATTTACTCTGGTCTGCGAGGGATCCATCTCCATGTAGGCCGCCCCACGAATGGTAATAAACTGATCGTCTCGATGATTTTCCGCTCCTGCAATCCGACTACCAGCAATCGTGATGTATACGCGGTAATTGTTGTCATCCACGATGCACCTCCTTGAGCTCTCCGTACGAAGGCCCTATCTCGATGTCATAGAGAAATGGTACTGGCAACCAACTGTATTTCTGCGCCACACGTTCTACAATCCAGTGGTCGAAAAACTTGTGCAGGTCACCCTTGGTATCAACCAGCCTCTTCTTACCTTTGTCATCAGTCCGCGTTTCCAGGTTGACCCGCGACTTGGGCACTTCAAGGGTCATGGAATCGTGAACGGTTATCAGGAGTTTACCATCAATGTCCTGTTGATGTGCAGCGATTTCACACAGCTGATTCAGGACAAGGTCTGATGCTGTACTCTGGATGAGAAAGTTCACTGCCTCACGTGTGGCATCAGCCATGTGCTCCTTGGAAGCGTGAGCTAGCCGAAAGCGGCGGAAGCGACCGAAGTGGGTTTTGACCATCTGCTTGGCGTGCACTTCTGCCTTGGTGTGCTCGATGTAATGCAAGAGGTCTGGGAATTCGGTAAAAAGCAGATCCATGATGCGCTGGGCTTCAGCCTTGGTGTCGTTGATCTGCTCTGCGATCTTGGATGCTCCAGCACCATAAAACGTCCCGAACACCACTCGTTTGGCCCGGTCACGCATCTCTGCAATACGCTTAGAGATATAGCGCTCTGCCATTATTTGGTCATATGGTATCCCATAAATTTTTGATGCGGTGAAGCTGTGAACATCCAAACCATCCAGCAAGGCTTTGATCATCTTTGCGTCGTGACTATACGCCGTATAGACCCGCAGTTCTGCACCTTTGATGTCAACATTCACGATGAGGCTGTCGGGAGCGTAGGGAATGAACAGCTTCTTGGTGTTGAATCCGGGGTGAAGTTCTTCGCTGGTGCCGTCGGGATTCTTGCGAACAGAGCGGCACATGACTTTACTCACATTTTGCATGTTGGGGTCGGAACTGGAAAGTCTGCCGGTGGCTGTGCCAGTTAAGTGGAAATTGCAGTGTACCCGCCCATCGGCTGCTGACATCTTACGAATGCCCTTCAGGAAACTTCCTGCGGCCTTATCAGCTGCGCGAAAAACCAACAGACTCTCGGCAAATAATCTCCGCGGGTCTCCGACTGGGTAGTACGAAACGTAGCGTTCCAGAACCTCTTTATCAGTCGAGGTCCCGTCCGCACCCGGGATGCGCTCAAAAGACAACTTAGCCAACATGGCCATTACTTGGGGTATCGAACGGTAGTTGATAGCACCAAAATTCTGCTTCAGGTCGGTCTCCGCCTTCCACAAAAGAGCTCCCACGTCTTGCTCGAGCTGGGTGAGGTATCGCAGATCAACATTGAACCCCCGGAACTCCATGTCTCCGAGGGCACAACTGGCAGGGAGGTAGGTGTACCGCATTACGTAAGTAGCTTCGTTGCGGGTGTTGGTTGCTACAAGACGGTGGGTCTGTACCTTAGCGATCATTCGCGTTACGTCTGCGTCGATGGCTGCGTAGCGTAGGATTACCTCCAGGGGGATCTCCTCATACCCGACGTCTTTCACAGCCAGCTTGACTCTTTTTATTTTTCGCAGATCGAGACGCTTGTAGAGTTGAACGATCTCCTTGGCACAGTCCCCAATGATCTTCTGGTCCTGCCAGCCCTTGGCCTTAGCCTTTTCTGCGACTCTGGTCTTGATGACTTCTCGCAGGTGGTCCCAGATGTTTTGGTCGCGACCCTCTGGAGCAACTGTGTAGCTGAGCAAGATGTCACTCTCGGTAACGGGCAGAATGTTCCCGCTAGCTGTGTCATCAGAAGCACGCAGTATGTCTTGGAGCTCATCATCATAGCCTGTATAGTTTGGCGTGTAGATAGCTGCGAGCTTCTTCAAGCCGTAAAGACCCTTCTTGTCCTCATCAATAAAATGTTCTCCGCAAAGCGTGCACCACACCACATTATTAACCGGAATCCCTCGTACCTCCTCCAAAAACTTTCGGTCGAATTTCCAATTGTGAAAGGTCTTGGGCTTGGGGCAGCGGAGCAGCCGCGCAACCTCCTGCCAAGCATCCGCGCTACTGTATGGGGTCAACTTGTGATCCAGCAGAATAGCTGCAGCCTTCCCATCATCCCACGCTACTGAAACCATCAGAACCTGAGGATCTGGGTGCCTGTCCGGGTACAACGTATTGGTCTCGGTGTCGAGCGCGATGAGCCAATTTTCTGGCCCCAGCTGGCTGTTGGCGTTGCTATAGTTAATGATGTCCGTAACCAGCTTCTTTACCTCGTCAATTGTCTGTGGAAAAACGTAGTCTTTGGTGAGTACGTCCATGGGGATTCGATCGGTATCAACCTCCCCATAGGACATTCGGGCAGCGTGCGCCAATGCAGCAACCACTACGTTAGTTAATCCAGGTTTGCTACTGACAGACTTCATATCGAATATTGGGATGACTTTGAGTGTCCGAGGGCCAGAGGCAGAAGGGATGGTTGCAGACAGTTCGCGCCCTACCACACTCGTAATCTTTGTTGCACGTATGCCTAGCGCTTTGAGGGCGGTCATCCCGATGGCAACAATAACTGGTTCCCGTGTGGGGTTTACTCCACGAACTTTTGCCAACTCACGGAACAGGTTGTGCTGACAGTGGTGAATGTGTTCTGCATTGGGGTCTACTGCCCCTACCAATACGGCGTAAGTGGTGTAAATTTGGATGTCTGCATACTTCCCCTGTTGGTACTGCTTGACGCGGTCCATCAAGCGGCGGAAGAGCCGGCCGCTGGAGCCGAAGAAGGCTTTATCCCGTCCAATAGAGAACCCAGACGGGTTGCTGCTGACTACAATCAAGTGTGCTGGGTTGTTTCCGCTCCCACTCCACAGGCAGGGGTCGAATTCCGCGGGACAGCCCAGGCACCCCTTGCTTACAGGTGCACCTGGTCGTTGACGCATATCACACCTCGAAGTTTCCGCGTTGTTTTACGATGGGGTTCATCAGAGTGGCAGATTCAGGGCCTGGGATGTCAGACAGCATCTGCTCGCGTACGCGAGCATCCACCACCTCATCTTCCTCACCTTCACTGCAATCCTGATTGGATAGGGTTGACGTCAGGTCTACCACAGACAGCTGGTCCAACCGCACGTTGGTTCCAACACGTTGTCGGATGTCTCGGAGAAAAGCAACATCATGCTTGAGGTTCTCTTTGGAGATGGAGCGGGTATCCGCGTCAGCCATGATCTTCAATCGCCCGGGACTGAGCACATTTCGGTACTTGGGCGAGTGCCGCAAAATGCCGGTCATAGCCTTTTGCCAGAAAACAACCATCCACTTCTTTCGTTCAATGTAGTAGACACCTGCGTCAGAAGCGTTCAATTGGAGGCGGGTAGTATGATTGGTAAGAATTTTGGAAATGGATGTGTACCCTGCGAGATCACTGTCTGGAGCAAACCGAGACAGGTCAAATTGGGTGTACAGCAGATGGTCCCAGATGCTCGCGGACTCCTGCACCATGCCTCCCTGCTCTTCCATCTCTTCCATCTTAATCTTACTGAACTCAGCCAGGAAGGTGGTGTAGTCGGCCCCGACCAGCTTCAAGATAGCTACGATAGGTAGGAAGTGGTCTTTCATGCGGGTCATAATGTTAGATGGGAGGGAAGCATTGTCCGCGAACTCGTGCTTGGCGTCTTCGTAAGCCTTCAACAACGTAGGTATGCGCGGGAGCAGGCAGAGCGTTATTCCCCGCCTAAGATCCATGAGCTCCTCGCTGGTGAAGTTCTCTCGTATGGGAGTAACAGGGTCGCGGCACCCTTCCATTCGCTGGGTACGAATGTGGACAAACCGATTGATGTCGCGGGGCTCTTGCATGGTGAAAATACCACCAACGGTAGCAGGAAAGTGTAGATTGTACTCCAGGTGATCCCCTGAAGCTGTACCGCGGAGTATCTTCGAGCTACCTGAAGTCATGCTGCGTATCAGCTCCAGCACATCACGGACGGCTAGCGAGCGGCGATTCGGCCGGTTACCGATGTCGTCATCCTCAAACTCGTCCAGGAACATTCGCAGGCGGACACCGTTCATTGCTTGGCGGATACCTGCTGCAGAGAAGTCGTCGATGACCAGGACTGCTTCACAGAGTCGGATGTCCGAGAACTCATTGCCACCGATGACCTGCATCAAAGTTGTTTTCCCCGAATGCGTCTCTCCTGCAATATCGACCATACTCAAATGGTGAAACGCAGAAAAGATGGAGGAGTACATCGAGTCTGCGGCCAGGAACATGGATTCCAAGTCATGATTGCGGAACTTCCAACCGACCCGAAACAGTTTCAGTAGACTCTCGAATATGAGTCGGGGATTGTAGTCGATCCCGCTCTCGAGATCCTTTACGGAGTTAATCATGCGAGACCAAGGTTTGCTTTGCAGGCGGAAAAAGTAGTGCCCGATAACAGGATTGTCTACCTCCTCGAACTTCATCTGCATATCACCGTACACAGTCCCGCGGAATAGCTTGGGCCCATTAGCAATCATCAGAGTTGGTGTGCCATTGTCGTCAACCAGGTCATGGAGCCAGTGGACTCCCTGTCCCAACTCGGTAAGCCAATCTTTGTGGGTAGTATTGGCAACGATAGCGTGCAGAGCATCTTGGAAGCATTGTTGCAGCATTGATTCCTGCTGCCCCATAGGGACAGGTAGTTCCAAACCGCGCGAATTCATTCGGTACTGCATGAAGTGCGGCATGCCCAACTCGTGCCGAATGTACTCGTTCAGTGCCCCAAGATCTGATGCTAACGCAGCATGTGTAAGGGACTTGGAGTGGATGGGGATGGTGCGAACAACGCGCTTGCGACGGCTCCAGACGTTGACCAATGAAACGCCCATTCCTTGCTGGCGTTGTGACAGAAAATAGTACTCCTCCTTCAGTTTGGCAGCCAGGCGCGGGATGAACGCTTCTGGCGAGTCGTCGTCTGGCGCCATATTTTGTACGAGTGATGCGCGGTCGATGTTGAACGCACTGCCCGCCAGCTCCAGAAAGTAGTTTCGTTCCGAGTCGTCACACAATATGGACCCGAGCTCTGCGGCCACGCGGCAGCGCTCCCGAACGTCAGTTGGGTCCACGTTGGCCATCTCTTTTTCCAGCTGCTCACCGACCCACTCGTGTCCATGCGGGAGGTTGTCTACCAAGGCGAGGCGCTCTATTACGGGCAGGAACCCCTGAGCGCGGATGGCCTCGTCGATGTCCTTTATCTTCAGCGTTGTGTCGTTGCTGTCCCAGCGGAAGATCCGCCGGGCGCTCTTGTTCTTGGACAAAAGGTTCTTGGCCCAACCCGCCCCTTCGGGGTCGTTGTCCGGGATGATGTGCGCGGTATGGAACCCGTACTCCATGAGGGAGTCCAGGTCATTCTCCATACTGCCCCCGGTGGCCACAACACACACATCCTCGGTGCCGAGAGACGTCTGGTGGCTGATGATGGCCAAAGCGTCCATCTCCCCCTCGACCACATGCAGAGGGTAGTTTTCCAGCTCGCCCAGGAGGTGGTTGAACATGTTCAACCCGAAGAACCCCACGTCCGAGCAGTAGGGATCCTCTACGGCGTAAAAGTCCTTCGTTCCGGGATGACGGAGACGAAGGCGGCCGATTGTGGTGGGGGAGGTAAAGAAGAAGTAGACCAGAGAGCCGTCGTGGGCTGTTGGAGCCCCTGGGACGGACATATACTTCGATAGGTATGCTGTGGCGGGCTCGATATAGCGGTCCCCGCCGGACTCTTTCAGCCGAGCGACCAGTCGGTCACGCGGAGGAAGTATGCCCACCGGCCAGGTGTGAACCGTGTCCTCTGGGAATTGCCGCGTGCGAAACCAGGTCGCGAATCCCACGCGAGCGGCGTAATCGTACTCTGGCTCCTGTGCTTGGCCCTGCTCCAGTAAACCCATCAGTTCCAGGTTCAACGCGCGCATGAGCGCATGCTTCATCTGGTCATTGTCCTCGATCTGCTGGATGCCCTGGACAAAGGAGTTCGGAACGCGAATGTTGAAACGCGATTTGAGTTTTCGTACTGCGGTTGCGTACCCGACACCCGTCACATCTGCAATGAAGCGGATAGGGTTCCACTGGGAGTAGTTACAACTGGCACCGAAGCAATGAGCACTGCCGCGATCCAAGTTGATGACGAAGGAGGGAGTTGTGTCCTGGTGTCCAGGGGATACACACAAGCCTTTGATGGTATTTCCCGTGAGTGCCCACTTGTTGTCGGGCTTACATTCTTGCAGGAGAACCAGCCAATCGGCTGGTGTAATCTGACGCCAGATGGCTTTCAGTTTTGCTGCCGATAGGTTTTCAGTCGGTTTGTTGGTCGCCACATTTCCCTCTTATCTCAAGGGGCACACCTCGGTATACTCACAGAATTTACACCACCAACCTTTCTTGGCCACCGAGGTTTCTGCCGCTTGGGTCGCGTCGTGGATCATCCCAGAGAACCAGGGCACTAACTTCGCCGTGATCACGTCCGCTGGGTAGGGTTTGTCCCAAGTTACACCCTCTTCAGTTTCAATATAGTTGAGCGCCGCTTGCACGCGAGAGATGCCAGGAAAAACATGGAGCCCTGCGATGGCGTACATTTTAAGTTGATCTTCGTAAGCATCGAGTCCCTTGTCCTCGCCGGTCTTGTGGTCAATAATGACCAAATACTTGTCCTGCACTCGCAAGCAAAGGTCCCACACTCCGCGAAAGAATACAGTCTTGGTATCCCAAAAGTCGCAGGGTTGCAACTCACAGGTCAAACCAAATTTCTTTTCTACCGCCTGCTCAGTGACGCCTTGTTCTTGCTTGAATTTTCCAATCCTTTGCAGAAATCCACTGATGTTGTGCGCGAGGGCGTACAGCTCATCCATCTCGATGGAAGTCAATCTCTCCTTGATAGCCGCACGGCGCATCGCTTCCCGCAAGTCATGCTTCTCCTGCAGCAACCACTCAAGTGCCACGTGTGCTGCCTTCCCGATGCGGTTAGCTGCTTGCCCCGCTGACGGTTTGCCCTTCACCTTGTCTACATACTTGCGGCGGAAACTGAATGGGCAGCGAATGGCGGATTGTGCTTTGGATAGTGACCACGGTACATGGGAGAGAGATTCCTTGCAAAATAGAGACATCTTGTGGGCACCTCACGCATTAAGGCAACAAGAGCGCCCGGTAACCCCGAGCGCTCTTGTTGTCGCTGGTTTGCTACAGAGTCTTATTCTCGCTGAAATCGGGCTCAGCTGCTGCCTGCGGTACCACAAAGTCGGATTCGGATTTCTCGATCAACTGCGCTGCTTTCTCCCCAGCCATTTGCTGCACTTGGCTGACAGCGGCGAGCACATTCTTGCGCATGAGGGAGATCTTCTCATGCAACGTATACCCGGTCTTGATGAGCCAGGGATCCGTCACCATCTCGGGTGTCATCTCCACGTCGAACACGTAGTAGACTCCGCCACCCTTGCGCTCAACCTCCTTCGAGGTCAGATTGTAGATCTTGGTCCACGGGCACTTGGGGGTACCACGCATCCACTTTTCCAGCTTGCCGCCGGCCTTGTAGGAAGTCTTCCCGAACTGCAGCCTATAGATCTGCCACGTTTCCGGGCTCACGGCGTACAGGAAGCGGAACTTGTTGCAGTCGGTTGCAACCCCACCCTTCCAGGGCTCTTCAGGGCAGTCTTTGCACTTTACGCCGTACTGCCCCATGACCGTGTCCTCCGAGCGGCACGACGGTGCCACGTCGCCCTCGGAGAACTTCAAGTGCCCCGGCCACATGTACAGTGGGACAAACTTGAAGGGTTTCGGGAGAACCTCTCCCAGGTCCGTGTAGAACCCGCCCATCTCCAGCGTCTTGGGTGCATCTGTTGAAACAGGCTGCCGCACCTTGACCAACGGTGGCGCCCAGTCTCGAGCCATCTCTTCGAGGCCTGGCTTGCTACTGCTCATGCTGGTGATCAGTTCTACCAGCCGCACCGCGACCTCAGCGGGAACGTTCTGCAGCACTGGCACCAGTGCAAGAGAATCACTCTCATCCAAGTCGGCAGCGACCTCGGCAATCTGCTCTGCATCCAGGGTTTTGACTTTGGTTTCCGTTTCCATTTCGTTTTCCTTTTCTGTGTTTTGTGCCTTCTGTTTGGCCATCTAGACACTCTCCTTGATTAGAGGTGAGGAGAATCGTACGTGCATTGCACGGTCCCCGTCAAGTTCTTTAATTCAGTTTGCTGCTGTTTTTTGGTGGTAAATCAAGTACTTCGTTGCACCCCCCTTGTAACCCTTGAATTTTTCGTTGCGTCATACCACAGGTTGTGTAAGACTACTGAGTCTGATACAAGCGAATGGGTCGTTCAACCTGAACGCAGTTTACGGGTTACTTCGCAAATGTGGGGAAACCAAACTGAAGACCCCAACGTCGCACGCTATTACCACGACGTGGGGAAAACAGAGATATTGAGTGCTCGTGATGAGCGGGCACTTTTTCACAATTTCTCCAAGACACGCGACCCACAAGTGCGAGAACGTATTCTAGGCTCTGCATTGCGATTTGTTATCAAGCTTGCCAAGAATTACTCTCGGGACGTGGACACTACCAAGGATTTAATCTCTGCTGGAAATGTGGGCCTCTTAAAAGCCTTCGATAGATACGATCTATCTTATGGAACTCGCTTTCTATCCTATGCTACTAGCTGGGTACTGCTGGAAATGCGGAACGAATTGTACAGTGTTGGAACGGTCTCGATGCCATTGTGGCGCCAGAAAGTCATCAACAAAATTTCTCAGGCACACACACGCGCCATGTCCCAACAAGGGCGCAAGGCTTCCGTTCAGGAACTGCAGAAATGCGTTGACTTGAATCCAACACAGATACAGAGACTTCTGAATTGCGAGGCATTGTGCATTACCTGTTTGGACGAGAATGATCTGACCGACCGACCAGGTAGTGGTAGGAAAACGATCGACAGCCGACTGATGGACAAAGAGAGTCGAGCGTTAGTAGGGCAGCTTATCAAGATGCTGCCCACCGTGAAGGAGCAGTTCGTCATAAAAGCCTACTTCGGTTGGGTTAGCGACCCACTGAGCTTGCGTCAAATTGCAGGTGTGTTGGGAGTGAGCTCGGAGCGCGTCCGCCAGGTTAAGGTGGACGCGCTCCGACGCATCAGGAAACAACTACGCTATCAGCTCTCTATAGAGCGCTCGTCAGACCTCTCCCCGGGCTTCCAGTAGGCTTATGCACCTCTCAACCGTTTCCGGTTTTGGTGGATTGGCACCCGCGAGACGGTAAGTCCAGGATACTCCCTTGATGAACCAAACCAGTTGGGCCTTCTTCTCAGCGTGCGTAACGTCTGACAGCGCTTTATCCAACTTCGCAAGCGTTGCCAGAACCTCACGACGAGGCCGAGGCTTGCGGTCCAGATCCGGTTCCTTCGACTTGTTCCCAGCATTCGCGCTACCTCCTTCTGGTTTGGTACCACTCAATGCTGTCTCGACTCGCGCTTTGAAGTCCTGTGCGTTTTCCTTGACAGCGTGTTTGAGCAGTTTCTGCTTCTCTTTGTCATCCTTGACACGTGCCAACTCGCGCACGTGCGTGAAGGTTATGTCTCCCTTCTCCAGAGCATCCTGAACATCCTCTGGTTGCTTGGTAGCAGTCAAGCGTTGGGAAACCCAGCCGGCAGTCATGCCCACCATCTCGGCAAATTCCTGCTGGGTCACGTGAAGCTGGTTTACTGCGTAATCGATCAGTGCTGCCTCTTCCAGCGGAGTATAGTTTTTCCGGACGAAGTTCTCAGCTACCCGCGCTCCGTAGGCATCTTTCTTGCTGGTCTTCGCGGGTAACGCAACGGCTTTGATAGACGTTTGCTTGAGACGCCGGATACACTCCAGTCTTCGCCGCCCGGCTACCAGGCGGTATGCTTCTCCTTTCGGTCCTTCCTTGTCGAGTTGCATGACAACGATCGGTTGAATCAAACCCAGCGTGTTAATTGACTCCGTCAGGTCCTTCAACTCCGAGTCCCAGCCCTTCATCCGGTTGGGTACATCCTCCGGAATCAGGATACTGCTCACTGGTATCATCGTTGTTTGTGGGATTGCTGCAGCTGCTTTCTTCGGCTGTACCATTCTGACCCTCCTGTAGTAGTTGGAAGATTCCTCCATTGCCATCTAGTCCCGTACTCTGCAGCCACCTTCTAGTAACCAACGCCCGAGTAAGAGCTACGTCATCGATCGTATACAAACCCAATGCCATCTGTTCTTGTTCTTGCACCACGAGTGTTTCCTTTCTAGATGTTAGCTGCAAAAAGCTCGCTAAGCACGAGTCCCATAGCAGCTGCTGCCGTTCTGGTTGCTGTGTACATGCGTTCACAATTGCTCTCGTAATGGGGTAAATTCTGCTTAGAAGTTTCCCTAGTTCGAGTGGTATAGCACACCTCCTTGTTTGGGGTTAGGGTACAGCATGCAGCTCTCTCGCCCCAGGCCGGGGAAAGGAATCCCAGCCCAGTATTGTACTGCCCATGGTGCTCTCGCTTTGTACTACGACTACAGACTTTCCCGAACTCCGGGAAAGACTACCGACTCCACGTCGGTAACATCGATATGGTACAACTCTAACTTCTTGGTGGGTAAGCCTTGCAGCAACTCACCTACGGCTTGGTAAAACTCACGTCCGTATACCGCAGGACCATCTTCATTTTTTACCTGATAAGCAATCCATAAATCAGCAATGCGACGGTAACGGGTCAGCAAATCCGTATGCGCCTTCTGAATCTGTTTGCTCATGTAGGCCTCACATATTCAATTCTAACGTGTTTGGCGCGATCGCTCGTTTGGATAGCTCGAACTACGATGCCGCTAGCCTGAAACTCCCTGGGGAGCAATGGTTGGTACAAATAGCGAGGCTCGCCCAGATCGATGGTCAAGTGCGGGTGTGCATCCCCAACACAGAACGTATTGAGCGCAACGTCATACGAGGGTATGATGCCATCAAGAGCAGCAGCTACAGGGACACGGCCCGTCAGGCATACGGCTGACAGGCGACATAGGGCGCAGTCTGGGTAGATACAGCGATCCAACAAGCCAAATAGTGCGGCCTCCGTGTTCTGTCTATATACCAATTTGCGGATAAAAGTGTGGCGGTGGGAATTCGGGACTACGACTGTGAATACCCGAGACGGTGGGCAGGGCTTGCCAACAATCACGAGATTGTGGATTGTATAAATGTTGGTCATACCCACGTGTTCTACGCCACGCTCCGCTATTGCAATGAGAAGCATCGCCCTTCCTATTGGGGCTCTTTCACACAATAGGATGCTATTCCTGTGGATCTCCGCTATCCGTGCTGTTTCCTGGGATCGCAACTCGTCCCGCACTGGGAGGCTCAAACGGCTCCGAGCCACAGAGTGGACATAGAAGGACGGCGCCATGATGACTAACGGCGCCTCCGCATCTGGGGCAAGTCTGTCCATCTGATGCGAGTTTACTCGACTCACCTGTGTCAACTCCATATTTTTCCATCACCCGTCTCCAACTTTTCCTGCGGGCAGTATTTCCTTTCGCACCTCACGACACAGTTTGGCAATCTCGCTCATCTTGTTGCGGAGTCTGGTGCGTGCTACCTTCTTTCCGTTAGCTGTAGCGACAGCATCCCCCTTGGCCTCCTCTACCAGCGTTAGCAGTTTGTAGAACGAATCACTTGAGATTCTTGGAATTTGTTGTACTTCGTCCACAGGTCTCTCCTTTGAATGGCAGCTATTTGCCGCGGCAGCGTTTCCAGTACCCACACCACTTTTCCGTACACATCCAGTGGCCTGGGTCGCAGGGTGGGAAGATGCCTGTTCCGATGGACTCTGCTATCATCTGGAACATGCCCTGTACCCACAGGTAACTTTTCACATTACGGACGGACTGCAGAATTTTGACAGCAGGAGCGGTGGTCTTTACGAATTGGTCGAAGCGTACTCGCGGTACCCCTGCAGCATGGGAGTAGACTGTCAGCTGGATGTCTGTGTCAATGGCTGCTTGGGACTTGGCCTTTGACACCACTTTGTAATCGACAACCGTGCTCACAGTGAAGGCTGGGTCCGTCAGGTCATCCGCGACCAAATCTATATACCCAGTCAGGGGTACATTCTTGGAACCCATCGAGATCCAAAAACGCTTCTCGATGAGAACCGGCTTCAACTTGGGTAGGTACTTGGCGTGGTACTGCGTCAGGAAAGACCGCCCACGTTTCAGTATGCGCTCCTCATCTTCATCCTCGTCCCACACCTCAATCTCAGGCTTCAGCGTTTTCCAGGCGTCATTATGTGCGTCCAACATAATGTCCAGCGAGGTTACTTGACCGGACTTCAGACAGTCTCGATGCGCCCGCTCGAGCGACTTGTGGACAGCCGACCCTTCGGCTTGTCGCGCCTGTGGGGGGACAACAACATCCTGAATGTAGCGCCAGTAGTAGGCGCGCGAACAGTTCTGGAAAAGGTGCACCTGGCTCACGCTCAGGTACGACTTCGGCAGAACCACGTTCGTCTCCGGCAGTTTGCCGGCTTCGACCAACAGGTCGTATTCCTCTTCCGGCGGCATCTTGCTGTCGGAAAAGACAACTGGGTCACTCATCGGCCAAATCCTCTCCGGAACCCAGAAGTTGGCCGAAAGTCATCCGGTCCCTGTACCTCCTGTGTCCTCTGCGCGGTTTCGCCTGGATAAATAGTTCCGTCTCGTTCACCTACCTCTCGTTGGACTGCAGCCATGAGCCCCTCGACGGCACCGGGGTCAGGGAAAAGGGCGCGCTCTTGGCTTGACAATCCAACTGGTGCCCGTGCCGTTATTGCTGGAGCCCCGCCGCTGGTAAAAGTTGGGGCCGCATACATGTATGGTTCGGGAGGTTTCACCGGCTCGGGAATTGGTGCGTCAGATACTGACGCCCGCGCAGTTGCCATCAGGCCGTCCGGGGGGCCGGCATTCGTTGTCCACTGGACTTTCTCCCCGTCTGGTAATATAATCCCGCGCTGCTTCATCGCTTCGAGGATCAGCTCCTCGATGTCCGTCTGGCTGAATTCGATCGTGATTCTCATTGAGAACCTCCTTGTAACGGTAAGAGGCCATGTGATCGGCGAGGGGGCCATCCCCACTTTGACGGCCGTGCCACCTGACTGTAGCCTTCAGCAGGCGAAGTTTCGTCCGAACTTGGGAGTGTAATTCTTTGAGTCGCTTATCTTTCACTGCGTAGTCGCCTTTTAATTGACGAAGTACAAGCTGGGAATCGGTAAAGAAAAGCGTTTGCCCCGGTTTGTATTGCTCAGCAAGCTGACACCCTAAAATCAATGAAGCATACTCTCCAGAATTAGCTGTTCCGTACCCCGCAATGTCGCGATGCACCATCTCAAGAATTTCTCCAGTCTCGGTGTTCCGAACAATACAACCCACGGATACGCGCTTCCACCAGGAACAACTGGCATCGACGGTAATCGTCACGTCCATATGGTCTCTCCTATTGGTTAGACTCTAGATTGGATTCATTTTCTTTTACCACAGAACCGCTTACTTTCTGTGCCTCACGTTAGCACCATTGGCCGCGTCACCAACCGCTTGACCCGGCTCTGGTGAATGCAATTTCCCTCAAACGGCTTGGTATCGTTCTCCACGCAGCCGCGTTCTCTGGAATGCGCACACAGAAGACAATCTATCCTGTCTACCAGAGAGCTGGCAATGTTCCTCTTTTGGTCCAAGGCACGAACCATGTAGTCCAGTACGCTGTTCTGGCAGAGCAGGCGATAGACGAAGACCTTATTGGTTTGCCCGATGCGGTAATTTCGATCAAGTGCCTGTAGGTAGTCTCCAAGTTGCCAGGTGAGTCCGAAGTAGACCATATACGAAGCACCAACCAAAGTCAGGGCTACGCCTGTAGATATCTGGGCAAGCCAGACGCGTTTGGTGGGATCCTGGTTGAACTGGGTAGACAGGTCCTGTGCCTTGCTGCTGTTCGAGCCGTCTACTCGGAAGTAGCCCCAACCTTTTTGCTGCAACAACTCTTCGACGAGATTCAGCTCTTCACGAAATAGGCCCCAGATAATGACGCAGTTGCGCTCTTCAGCCAGGATGCTATCCAGAAGTTCCTTCAAGGCATCCAACTTGGCGTTGGCCGTCAGCCGGTGGATCTCTTGCGGATTTGGATTGGGATACTTGGAACAGACCGGGGTGAACGGCTTGATCTTGGCTGGGGCGCAGGTGAGCAGTTTCTCACACCCATCACAGACCGGAGGAGGCGGCTTGATCATGAACCCGCTTGTAATTTGTAGAAGCTTAATCAGTGAAGTGGTAGCTTGTCCAGGTTCATAAAGTTCGCCCTTATCTAGCTCCACCACGATGCCTTCGACGATGTCATTGTACATCTCCTTCTGTTCAGCAGACAGGATGAAGGGGACGTCGATGACTGTTCGTTCAGGAAGATCCAGGCACTCTTCTTTCTTCTTGCGCGTGCAGATGCGTGCAACCTTGTCGTGGAGAACATCCAAGTTCTTGAAACCCAACAGTATTTTTCTCTCACCCTTTGCGTGTATTGTGTAGTGGCGGCGAAATACCCACGAGTCGTGGGCTGGAATGTACTTCCCTAAAAATGCCAACTGCCCGTATAGATGCAAGGGATTCCCCAGCGATGGCGTCCCGCTCAGAATAACCCGCCGTCCGGCTTTCGATGCCAGCGCTGTGGCTGCTTTAGTTCGATCCGTTGTGGGTCCTCGCATGTTGTGGCTCTCATCCGCCACAATCATCTCGTAGGGCAGCGTGGCTAGAATAAATTCCTGGTACAGCTTGGCAGTGTCGTAAGAGACCACAATAACGTCCGCCTGGGCAGCCGCTTGGATATCCGCTTGTTTGGCCGCTTTGGCTGGACCCAACAGGCCAGCAATCTGGGCTGTCAGAAGCTTCTGCTCGGTCTCGGTTGCGGCAACTTTGAGTGCTGCTTTCAACTTCTTCTTCTGTTCAGTAGCCAACTTAGCCGCCTGTTTGCCTGCTTCCCCGCCACCGGTCAGCGCAACTGCCGTCAAATCGCGGGCGTGGCGCTTGATCTCTGCCAACCAGGTCCCAATACCCACTGTTGGCGCCAGTACCAGCGTTTTAAGTTTCAATATGCGGATTGTGTCGGCGATAATTTTGGTCTTCCCCAGCCCCATATCATAGAAGAGCCCGCAGCGGAGATGCCGCAGCACCCACTCCAGACCCTCGCGCTGGTGTGCATAGGGTTCAGTCAGAAACTGGTAGCTGGACAGATCAACGTCCTGCACACCACCCACTTGAATGTGCTTCTGTGCTAGCTCAGTAAACTTGATTTCAGGGATTACGATCTCCAGGTCTCGAACTACGTCTTCGCAGTAGGGATAGAAAGCCGGAAACCGCCACACTCCCTCCTTGTTGAAAAAGGTAGCACCGAAGACGCGCTTGAGCTCTGGGTTGTTCCCGGGTAAGATAAAGACCGGGGTGCCATATAAGCGCCCCAATCCACAAAGAACTTCTGTTTCCACGTTTGCCTCCAACATTGCCGACAATTTATATTGATTCTGCGCAACAGCCAACCTATTATTCCAGCAAGAAATTCCCGAACTTAGAGAGGATACCTATGCCATTCCAGTTCGAAGAGATAACTGACATCGCCACCCGCGGCCTGCAGCACCCTAACCCACTGTTCGACTTCCTGACAACGTTCGTACCACGCAAGCTCAAGACCCTCTTCCAGTATTGTGAATACCTTTACTACAACTCGCCCCAGATTTTTGCGGCCCTGAACAAGTTTGCAATTTACCCCGTAACGAACTTCACCTATGAGACCGACAACGAGGGATTACGGAAAAACTATACAAAACTGGTCGAGGACATCCTGAAGCTGAAGAACACCTTGATTCGAACGGGTATCGACCGCCACGTCTACGGAAACAGTTTCACCAGTATCTACTTCCCATTCCACCGCTTTTTACAATGTCCCTTATGCCATAAGAAACGGAACATCGAGTACGTCGACTACAAGTTCAAACTGAAAGAGCTGAAGTTCCAGTATCAATGCCCCGACTGCAGTGCGTACGTTGATGGCGACGTGGTCGACGAAAAGATTCAGCGTGCTGCTGACATCCACATTATTCGCTGGGACCCCAAGCAGATTGACATAGCGTACAACCCCATAACAGGGGACTCGGAGTATTTCTACGAGATTCCGGCACAGCTCTACGAAAACGTGCGCCGAGGGGATACCAACCTAATCAACACGATGCCGATGTCGTTCCTGGAGACCATTGCTCAGAAGAAGATATTCAAGTTCGCACGTGACTCCATCTACCATATGAAGGTAGACGCTCCTGCAGGCATTGACAATAGCTGGGGCTTTCCCCCACTCACCAGCACCATCAAGCAATTCTTTTACGTAGCTGTGCTCCGCAAAGCCAATGAAGCCATCAGCATGGAGCA
>Ga0315278_10001102_pt1 | contig 23389 bp, 15 predicted proteins | sample YL17G06_0_MG_FD_203880 | JGI IMG/M metagenome (GOLD analysis project Ga0315278, IMG submission 203880) | Sediment microbial communities from Yellowstone Lake, YNP, Wyoming, USA - YL17G06_0 | ecosystem: Environmental > Aquatic > Freshwater > Lake > Sediment | place: USA: Wyoming | collected... | reverse complement strand
TATCGCGGGCTCTTCTCATAGAAGATAAACCCCAGTGCATCAGCACCGTATGCGAAGGCCATAACGGCGTCTTCCATGTTGGTAATTCCGCAGATCTTTATTTCCATTTCTTACGTTCTCGCTTGAATCCTTGACCCCTTGAATCCCTCTTTTATTCTTTACCCAGAAGCTCTCGCAACGTCCGCCCCATATTATCAGAGGTCATCAGGGTCTCGCCTATCAGAAATGCATGAATTCCTGCCTTAGTTAAAGTATCAATGTCGCGTCTGGACCGGATGCCGCTTTCACTTACTATAATCCTGTCCGCGGGAATAGAGGCCGCGAGACTTATGCTGGTCTTCAAATCTACCGAAAAAGTCATGAGGTTCCTGTTATTAATCCCGATAAACTTGGCGTCTGAAGCGAGTGCCTTGTCCAACTCTCCGTGGGAATGAATCTCGCAGAGTACGGAAAGACCCAGAGATTGTGCAAGACCGGAGTATTCTCTCAACTGCTCCTTTTCCAGAATTCCTGCAATGAGAAGGATGGCATCTGCCTGAACATAACGAGTCTCATATATCTGATAGAGGTCGATGATGAAATCCTTTCTCAGGAGAGGAAGACGCACGCATTCTTTTATAGCGGCGAGATGAGCCACATCTCCGCCGAAAAATGCCCTGTCGGTCAGGACGGAGACTGCCGCAGCGCCGCTCTCTTCGTAGATAAAGGCAATTCGGGCAGGATAAAAATCTTCTCTGAGGATTCCCTTTGAGGGCGAACGCCTTTTGAGTTCCGCAATAATGGCACATTCCCGGCCGCTTACGGCTTCATGGAAATTGCGGGGGGAGGGGAGGTCCGCAATAGCATGTTTCAATTCCTGAAGCGGCCTGATCCTTTTCAGATGGGCGACTTCTTCTTTTTTTACTTCGATAATCTTGTCTAAAATCATGTTGAATATCCGTTCAACTGTTACTCAGCTCAATCAAGGCCTGGAGTTTTTTGATGGCGGCGCCGCTGTCAATGCATTCCTTGGCTATCTCAATTCCCTCCTTGATGGTTTTGGCCATTTCACCCGTGATAATTGCCAAAGCCGCGTTAAGAAGAACAATGTTTCTGCAGGCCCCGCTGCTGCCTGTCAAAACACTCTTTGTAATCTCAGCATTAACCGATGCGTCACCGCCAAGAAGGGCGTCACCCGGAAAGATGTCGCCGAAGAAAAAAACAGGATCGATATCATATGTATTGATAAGACCGTTCGTGAGTTCCGTTACGCGAGTCTTACCGGTTACGGTTGCCTCATCCAGGCCGTCAGAGCCATGAACGACAACGGCCGTCTTTGTACCGAGGTTCTTAAGGACGCCGGCGAACATCTCCGTAAGCCTTGGATCATAGACACCGATGAGCTGAGATGTCGCCCCGGCGGGATTTGTTAACGGTCCGAGCATGTTGAATATCGTCCGTATGCCTATCTCCCTCCGTGGACCGATGGCATATTTCATGGCACCGTGAAGTTTAGGGGCGAAGAGAAAACCGATGCCGATCTGATGAATGCACTCTTCGACAATCTCCGGTTGGGCGTCGATCTTGACGCCTAATGCTTCCAGGACATCGGCGCTCCCGCAGCTGCTGGAGACAGCGCGATTCCCGTGTTTGGCCACTGTCAGGCCCGCCGCTGCCACGACGAAGGCGGCAGTAGTGGAAATATTGAAAGTCTTCATCCCATCACCACCGGTCCCGCAGGTATCCACAATAATCGGCGACCGGGCGTCTATCCTTGTGGCTTTTCTACGCATGATCCGGGCTGCGCCTGTGACCTCGTCAACGGTTTCACCCTTGATCCTGAGGCCCGTTATAAAGGCGGCGATTTGCGCGGGCGTCGCCTTGCCCTCCATGACTTCATCCATGACCTCCATCATTTGAGGCTCGTTCAGGTCTTCACGATTTACTACCTTGGCAATTGCTTCCTTAATCATTGCAGTCTCTCCTTTTCTGTAATTAATTCCAAGAAATTTCTCAAAATTCGTTTTCCCTGCGGTGTCAGGATAGATTCCGGGTGGAACTGTATCCCCTCCACAGCATACTCCTGATGCCTTACGCCCATTATTTCTCCTTCCTCTGTCCTGGCGCTGATCATGAGACATGATGGCAGCGAAGCTTCCTCAATCAGCAGGGAGTGATAGCGCCCGGCGATGAAGGGATTGGGGAGGCCTTTGAAGATCGTTTTCCCGTCGTTGATGATGGGGGAGGTCTTTCCGTGCATGAGCCTGCCTGCCCTGACCACATTGCCTCCGAAGGCATAGCCGATGGCCTGGTGGCCGAGACATACCCCCATGATGGGTGTTGATTTGTGAAATTCCCTGATGACATCAACAGTGATCCCTGCCTCCTTCGGCGTACATGGGCCGGGGGAAAGAAAAATGGCATCGGGCGCGATGTTCCTTATGTCCTCCAGGGTTATCTCGTCATTCCGATAAACCGCGACCGTCTGGTCTAACTGACCTAAATACTGAACGAGGTTGTAAGTAAAGGAATCATAATTGTCGATCATTAGAATCATGCGTTGCTCCCTCAGATATTCTTTTTTAGTTCGAAGCCGGAGGCGGCAAGGCATATGGCTTGCATCATTCCTTCGCCCTTACTCACTGTTTCCTGATATTCCTTTTCCGGGTCAGAATCGGCCACAATGCCGGCGCCTACCTGTATAAAAATCTTTCCGTCTTTCAGCAACATGGTTCTGATGGTTATGCAGAGATCCATATTGCCTGTATAACTGAAGTAACCGACAGCTCCTCCGTAAGTGCCTCGTCTGGTTGGCTCAAGCTCATCGATGATCTCCATGGCCCTGACCTTCGGCGCACCGGATAGTGTGCCGGCGGGAAACGATGCCGCGAGGACATCAAAGCAATCTTTTCCGGGGGCCAGTTGTGCCTGGATATTTGTGACAAGATGCATGACGTGGGAATATCGCTCCACAACCATAAGCTGATTGACCTGTACACTGCCGATTCGCGCTATTCTTCCCAGGTCATTTCTCCCCAGGTCAACGAGCATGACGTGTTCGGCCCTTTCCTTCGGATCCTCCAGGAGCTCATGGGCAAGTTGCCTGTCTTCCTGCTCGTTCCTTCCTCTTCTCCTCGTTCCTGCGATGGGCCGGAGTTCCGCGACTCCTTCTTCAAGCCTGACCATAACCTCAGGGGACGAGCCTATGAGAAACATATCCTCAAGCTTGAGAAAGAAGAGGTAAGGGGAGGGGTTTACATAACGGAGCGCCCTGTAGAGATCGAGCGGGTCTATCCCGTTTTCCGTATGAAAGCGCTGTGACAGAACGACCTGTATGACGTCACCGGCGACGATGTATTCCTTGGCCTTCTGGACTATTGCCTTAAAATCTTCCGCTGACATATTAGATCCGAGGGGCGCGTCGCTATCCACCTTTCTGTATCGCTCCTTTGTTTCAACAGGCGTTCTCAGGATTGCAATCAGCCTGTCTATCTTATCGATGGTTTCGTCGTAAACGTCCTTGAGGTCTTGAGCGCCCTCGGTTGCGGCGCATGACACCACTTTTATCGTGTGCCTGATATTGTCGAAAACAATCAGCGTATCGGTGATGAGAAAAACTGAATCGTCCGTCTTCAGGTCATCCGAGGCCCGTGCAGAGAGTTTCTCAAAATAACGAACCATATCGTAGCCCAGGAATCCAACGGCTCCCCCGTAAAACCGGGGCAGCCCGTCCACGGGAACAGGGCGATAAGTATTCAATAAGTCCTTGAGATATCTTAGCGGATTGCCCTCGTGTCGATGGCTTCTGCTTTTGCCATTTTCGGAGATCAGGACATGGTCACCCTTGACCTTGAAGATAACGCGGGGGTCTGAACCCAGAAATGTATAGCGCCCCCATTTTTCGCCGCCCTCGACGCTCTCAAGAAGAAAGACATGGGATTTTTGCCTGAGTTTCATGAGGGCCGATACAGGCGTATCTATGTCGGCAAGTATTTCCCTGTATACTGGGATGAGGTTGCCCTCTTCGGCAAATTTCTTAAACTGGTCAAAGCCCGGGTAATACATGCTTCAAAGTCCCTTTCCTTTGTACTTTAGCCAAAATAAAAAAGGCCGCTCATGATGGCGGCCTTCTTGTATGTTGCATAAACAAAAAAGCCGCGGAGTCCAAAGAGGTCTCCACGGCTATGCTTTAGTTAGCGAGATGAATCAGCGGTGGACAAACCCCTGCATTGGATTCTGCCACCACCAGTTGATGATTATCGAAACTATGTATTTCAATTAAAAAGTGTCCTTTTGATATTTTGATGGCTCTTATACCAGTGCATAGGGATATTGTCAATACTATTTTTCAGTACCATGAACAAGGGCTCAAATCATATATTTTCTTTAGTAAATACCCTCCTTACTTTTCGCCCCCTTTGGCAAAGGGAGCTACAGGGGATTCTGGCTAACGTAGTGCAGGACTTTAGTCCTGCTATTTAGCGCACCTAAAGGTACGCACTACATTTGATGGTAGTCATCACCCTTCCATAAAGGGGGTGAGAAGGACAAAAGCATCTTGCATGATAAACGCCCTGTAGCTGCATCTCACTTGACACAGGTTGTTAAGTCCATTAGAGTCCATCTGTCTTCAATAGATATGAGGAGAACCGTCATGACTGACATCTTATTTCGTAAAGTTAAAGGCTCGGCTGATCTCTATGCAAAGGAGCTCTCTTCCTTGCTTGGGGATTTAAAAAGTCCGTTCAAGAAAGGGGATACGGTGGGGATTAAACTTCACTGGGGAGAGAAAGGGAATCACAGCTACTTGCCGCCCGATTATGCGAGGGAAATTGCCGAATGGCTCCGCAAACAGGGTACGAAGCCCTTTGTCTTCGATACGACGGCGCTTTACTCGGGAGGCCGCCGCATTGCGAGCGATTCCTTAAAGACAGCCCAGGAACATGGTTACACGGAAAAGTTTCTCGGCTGCCCGGTCATAATAGCGGATGGTCCCGAAGGCAGAGACGTTGTAGATATACCTGCCGGTTTCAAGCATTTCAAAACAGTTCAAGTCGCTTCCGTCGTGGAGAAAACAGACGGTTTCGTAATCTTTTCTCATTTTAAGGGGCATATGGCCGCAGTTTTCGGCGGAGCCATCAAGAACATATCCATGGGTTTCGCCTCCCGTGCGCAGAAGCAGCGCATGCACTCGGATGCGCGCCCATACATGAAAAAGGAAAAATGCACACGCTGCGGCATATGCGTCGAAGTCTGCCCATCGGGAGCGGCTCGGCCTGACGACGAGGGGTATCCCATCTACGATCACGACACTTGTATCGGTTGCGCGCAATGTATTGCGCTCTGCCCGGAAATGGCGCTAAAAATATTGTGGAATACAGAAGATAAGATTTTCCAGGAGAAATTGATAGAAACGGCGGCAGCCGTCTGGAAGCGTATTGCCGGCAGGGCAGTAATGATAAACGCCCTGATTAACATAGCCACAGAGTGTGATTGTCTGCCCGGAAAACATCCCATGATGTCCCCTGATCTGGGTTTCATGGGCGGATACCATCCCGTAGAGATCGATGCTGAATCTCTGAATCTTATCGGCGCGGAACTCTTCGAAAGGGCTCATCCGAATATGTCATGGCAGAGACAATTCGAATACGCCAGGGAAACGGGATTTTATCCCCATGATCCATTACGAAAGAGAACTTAATCCCGAACAACTGCGTGTCGTAATGGAGGGAGATGGCCCGGTTCTTGTCATTGCCGGCGCCGGCAGCGGCAAGACACGTACACTGACATACCGTGTCGCTCGCTTAATAGAATCCGGCGTCAGTCCTGACAGGATTCTGCTGGCAACCTTCACCAACAAGGCCGCTCGCACCATGCTTTCCCGGGTGAAGTCTCTCACCGAATTCGATATAAGCGGCATGTGGGGTGGTACGTTCCATCATATTGCCCATCGCATTCTCCGCGCAGATTCCCTTCTCATAGGTTACGAACGGAACTTTTCCATTCTCGACAGCGAAGATTCAACGCAGCTCATCAATACATGCATCTCCGAGATAGGCGTCAATACTAAAAGCGTGAAATTTCCCAAAGGGGATGTTCTCCGCGATGTCATCAGTTTTTCTTTTAACACGGAAACAGCAATTGAAGATGTCGTTAGAATAAGGTACCCGTATTTCTGCACCTGCCTTGACGATATAAGGTCGGTGGCGGCGCGGTATGAACTGCGCAAGAAAACATTGAACGTCATGGACTTCGACGATCTTCTCATCAACTGCCGAAAGCTTCTTATGGATCATCCCCAGGTATTGGAGAGATATGCCGGGAAGTTTTCTCATGTCCTTGTCGATGAATATCAGGATACGAATGTAATACAGGCTCAAATTGTGGATCTCTTAGCCTCGACCCATATGAACATTCTCGCCGTCGGAGATGATTCTCAGAGCATTTACGCTTTCCGAGGCGCTAATTTCGCCAATATCATTATGTTTCCCGAAAGGTATCGGGACTGCAAGGTTTTCAAGCTTGAGACAAACTACCGCAGCACACCGGAGATCCTGCATCTTGCGAATATGAGTATAGAAAATAATTACAGACAGTATCAGAAGAATCTCCGGTCTGTGCGAAAGACAGGCACAAGACCGATTCTCATACCGCTCCGGGACGTCATTCAACAGGCCAATTTTGTGGCCCAGAGAGTACTTGAACTTATCCATGAAGGTGTGCCTATCAATGAAATAGCAGTCCTTTACCGGGCGCACTATCACTCTATGGAGCTGCAAATGGAGATGGTACGCAGGGGAATACCTTTTGAAATCCGTTCCGGTATTCGCTTCTTCGAACAGGCCCACATCAAAGATGTAACGGCCTATATGAGGATCATCGCGAATCCTTTCGACGAACTCGCCTGGAAAAGGGTGCTCGGACTTTACAGCAAGATAGGAAAAGCAACGTCAGATAAATTGTGGAAGTTTCTGTCGGCAAGGAAAAGTCCTCTGGAAGAGGCTCTCGGCGATGATTTTGCCAATTTGGTCACAAAAACGCAAAAGCAGTCGCTTGCAGCATGCCGGCATACGCTTTCGAGAATCATTGACTCCCTTCCCGGTGCGACTCCGGCTATGATCATCGAGATTCTGCTGGAGAGCGGTTACCAGGATTATTTACAGGAGAAATATACTGACGCTGCTTTACGGGTAGATGACCTCGAGCAATTATCGAATTTCTCTGCTAGGTATCATGCTTTGGAAGATTTTCTAAGTGAACTCTCTCTAATGACAAACATGACGGAGGCGAATGAAACCAAACCCAATGATACGAATGGAGACAAGGTCATCCTAAGCTCGATTCATCAGGCCAAGGGACTTGAATGGTCAGTGGTCTTGATGATCTGGTGTTCAGACGGGATGTTGCCTTTGGCCCGCAGCCTGAAAGACCAGGAGGGCGAGGAAGAGGAAAGAAGACTCTTTTACGTAGCGACAACCCGGGCAAAAGATCAGCTTTATCTTTGCTACCCGCAAGTGAGCTATACGAGGGGGATCGGCAGCGTAAACCATATCCCCTCCAGATTTATCAGGGAGGTGTCTCCCTCTTCGAGGCAGAGGGAGGCATGTCCCTACGATCAGTGGATGGTAGACGAAGACAGCGGTTGCTAAACCCAGCGATCCAGCTTGGATTTCGCATCATACTCTTCCCTGAGGGCGATTTGCGTTGCTTCCGCCATTTGCTCAACGCTTTTTACCCAGTCTTCAAACTTTATGTCCACACCGAAGATGCCTACCATCTCATCATTATCATCGACGATAGGAGCCGAAACAGTTATGCAGAGAGCCCCCGTCATTTTTGATATGTAGAAATTGGTAACATACATCTTGCCGCTCTGCAGGGGCTTGATGAACCACTCGCGGTCTGACTGATCAGTACCGACTCCGTAGTTTTCATATTTTGCCCTGTCCGCTATATTGGTGATGTTTTTCGTCATCTTCTTCCCGTTCGTATCCACAACGTAGGCAAACTGTATGGACGGGTTTTCTTCGATCGTCCGCTGCATGATGGGTTCTTGGAGCTCCGGTTTCATCGACTTCATAACAGGGTGCTCGATTACCTGCTTCACAACGTCCATTGCCGCCTGAGTCGCCATGTACTTGATCTTCTCCAGATCGGACATGAACATTTCAGGAAGATATTTCCGCACCAGTCTCTCAAGCTCTTCATGGGATATCCCGGTTGCCCTTCCTGCATCGTACTGTTCCGTGACCCATTTATGAATCCTGGAAACGCCGGGATGCTTCTTATCGATTACAGCATCACCTTTCGCGCTGAGGCGCGTGTTAACCCAGTGAGCTATTCCGGCTTTCCCGGACTTATCGGTAATCATGGTTACAATAGGCCTCTTCAATATCTTCGTCGTGTCGAAAATATTATAGATCTCTTCGTTTTTGATCAGCCCGTCGGCGTGTATACCGGCCTTAGTTATGTTGAATTCCGCACCCACCAGCGGGTAATTGGTAGGAATTTTCACCCCTATTTCACGTTCAAAATATTCGGCTATATCGGTAATAACGGTAGTGTCGACGCCATTGTTTGTTCCACGGAGGCCTATATACTCAATAATAAGACCCTCTACGGGGGCATTGCCCGTCCTTTCTCCCAGCCCCAGCATTGTCCCATTTGCACCGCCACAGCCGTAAAGCCAGGCCGTCGTCGCATTAATCAGTGCCTTATGGAAATCGTTATGTCCATGCCATTCCAGCAAATGGCCGGGCACACCGGCATCCTCGATAAAGGCTCTGATCAATTTATCAACGCTGCGGGGCAGCGAGGCGCCCGGATAAGTCACGCCGTAGCCCATGGTGTCACAAAGCCTGATCTTGATGTCGATGCCGCTTTCTTCGCGCAGCCTCATAAGCTCAACGGCAAAGGGAATGCAAAATCCATATATTTCCCCCCGTGTAAGATCTTCAAAGTGAACTCTTGGCACGATGCCATAAGCGAGAATGTCCTTAACGATTCCAAGGTAGGAATCAAGCGCCTTTTTCCTGGTAGTGTTAAGTTTTAGAAAGATGTGGTAGTCAGAAACGGATGCGAGTATGCCCGTTTCCTTCAGCCCCGCTTCCTTTACCAGCTTGATATCGTCCTTCTCCGCCCTTATCCAGCCGGTGATCTCCGGGTACCTGAGTCCCAATTCGAGACATTTCTCCACGGCGTCCCGGTCTTTCTTGCTGTAGAGAAAGAACTCGGCCTGTCTGATGACGCCGTTCGGGCCCCCCAGCCTGCTCATCAATGCGTATAAGTCAACAATCTGCTTTACCGTGTATGGCGGTCTTGCCTGCTGTCCGTCCCGGAATGTTGTGTCCGTAATAAAAATGTCTTCTGCCGGGGTTATGGGGATAATCTTATGATCGAAGTCAATCCTGCTTACCTCGTCATAGGGGAAAACACCCTTCTGTAAATTTGGCTCCTCGACTTCCCTCAACTCATGTCTCCAAAAGCTTGTATGTTCGTGGTCGAGGACTCTCTTTTCTTTGTTCCATTTTGCCATAGCGTATGCTCCGATTTTCTCCTAAAAAAAGAGGGCACCCTGAAACCAGTCGTGCCCTCGTTGGGAATATGTCACGGGTTTCAGTCTACCGGTAAATTTGCCTGCCGGGAAGGCAAATAGGGCTTAGCTGCACCGGCCTTCTTTCTTATACTCTTGATCTCCTTCAGTACGTATCCTTCTCTCGGTATCCCCAGCTCCTGCCCCGGATAGAGCAGTTTGGGATTCTTGATAATATCCTTATTAGCCTCATAAATGATAGGCCAGAGGAAAGGATCATTGTATACGTCTTTATATTTCGCTATCCACCAGAGAGTATCGCCTTTTTTCACAGTGTATTGTTCGCAAAGACAGACGACTGTCCCACTTTCCTTTGCTGCTGCCTTCTCTCCGACCGCCTGTCTTTCCGTTAGCGCAGAAGGCTTAACTTCCTGGGCTGGCTCGCCAGCTCTCTGCTCGGCGGCAACCCTTTGTTTGAGGTCGGCCGTTTTCGCAGGCGATGTCGCGCACGCCGAGAAAACAAAAATAAGAGCAATAATAAGGGACGCATTTATGACGGCACCAATCCATCGACAGTTTATCATCTTCTTTTCCTCAATCCTCCATTATTACATTGACGAGTCAGGGGAAGCCCGCAAAAATGGTATCTTCTGACATTTAGATTAATAAAAAACTGATTGCCTTGTCAATAGAAATTATATGAGAAGCTCAGACAATTTTCAGGGAAAGTTCCATAAGTTGCTCGATACTTACTTCTGATGGCGCATCCGTAAGAAGACATGTCGCTCTCTGCGTCTTTGGAAATGCGATAACATCTCTGATGCTCTCGACGCCCGACATTATCATGACGAGCCTGTCAAAACCTAAAGCGATGCCTCCATGGGGCGGGGTGCCGTACTCCAGCGCATCGAGGAGAAAGCCAAACTTCTTCCTGGCCTCCTCATCTCCCATGCCCAGAGTCGTGAAAATCAGGGACTGGATATCCTGCCTGTGTATACGGATGCTCCCACCGCCTATCTCCGTCCCATTGAGAACAAGGTCATAGGCCCTGGCTCTGACCCTGCCTGGGTCTGCGGAGAGCAGGGGAATATCTTCCGTGACAGGAGAGGTGAAGGGATGGTGCTTGGAAACGTATCGCTTTACCGTATCACTATATTCAAAGAGGGGAAATTCATTTACCCATGTGAATGAGTATTGCTTGGGATGAACGAGATTCAATTTTTTCGCCAGGTGGTTCCGGAGATTTCCCAGGGCGTCATTGACAATAGAGGGAGTGTCGGCGAGAAAAACAATTACATTTCCCTCTATGGCTTCCATTCTATCATTGATGTTCTTGACTTCAGAGGGTGTGAGAAACTTAAAGATAGGTGATGTCCATCCGTCAGGATTCACTCTCGCCCAGGCAAGACCTTTTGCTCCGTAGGCGCTCACATAATCAGTCAGGCCATCGAGGTCTTTCCGGGTGAGACTCTTTCCGTCTTCTATCTTCATAGCCTTGACCACACCGCCCGTATTTGCAACTTCCTGAAACACCTTTAACGCCGAGTTCCTTACGATGTTTGTGATATCCTTTATTTCGAGAGCAAAACGGATATCGGGGTTGTCCCGTCCGTATCTCTTCATGGCATCCGCGTATGATAGCTTGGGAAACGGGGTTTGCAATTCCGTATTGAGGCAAGTCCTGAACAGATGAACCACCAGCCCTTCCGTAATGGCATAGATGTCATCCTCTGCTATAAATGACATTTCAACATCAATCTGTGTAAATTCAGGCTGCCTGTCGGCCCGCAGGTCTTCGTCCCGGAAACACTTGACGATCTGGTAATATCTGTCGAACCCCGAAATCATCAGAAGCTGTTTAAAGAGCTGGGGCGACTGGGGCAGGGCGTAGAACATGCCCGGATTAATACGGCTCGGAACGAGATAATCACGGGCGCCTTCGGGTGTGCTTTTTGTAAGAACCGGTGTTTCCACTTCAATAAATCCGTTCTCTTGATAATAGCGGCGCGTCTCTGCTGCAATGTTATTCCTGAGAATAATATTCTTCTGCATCTCGGGACGTCGCAGATCCAGGTAGCGGTACTTCAAGCGGACAACTTCAGAGACCTCCGCATCCTCGTTGAGGACAAAGGGCGGCGTCTTGGCTTCACTCAGAATTTCCAGCTCCGTAACCATAACTTCAATAGCGCCGGTTTTCAAATCGGGATTTTCCATGCCCGCCGGTCTTCCTTGCACACGGCCGCGCACAGCCAGGACAAATTCGCTTCTGATGGTGTGTGCGTCCCTGTGGGTATCAGGACTGATATCAGGGTTGAAGACTATCTGGGCAAGACCCTCGCGATCACGAAGGTCAATAAATATGACGCCTCCATGATCTCTTCGTCTATTTACCCAGCCCATGAGTATTACTTCCTCGCCGACATTGGAAATAGTCAGATTTCCGCAATAGTGGGTTCTTTTCTTAACTGTCAAAAAATCAGACACAGAGCTCAACTCCCTTTAACGATTTTTATTATGGTTTTTTCCAGATCAGCAAGGCCTATAGTTTCCTGCGTTCCTTTTTGCATATCCCTGAACTCGGCCTTGTTTTCCAATATCTCTCTGTCACCCAGGATAAGGGCATAATGAGAAGAAAGTTTGTCCGCCCTCTTCATCTGGCTCTTAAGGCTTTTTCCTCCATAATCCATCTCTGTCTTAATTCCCATTGTGCGCAAGCGATTGCAAACAGTAAATGCCAGCTTCTGCGCCTTATCTCCTAAGGCTGCAATAAACAATTGCGGTGCTATCAAGAAGGTCTCGTCCTTAAAAGATGAAAGTGATATCAGCCTTTCCATTCCAATCGCGAATCCGATCCCTGGGATATCCGGTCCGCCCAGGTCCTTAACGAGGCCATCGTAGCGACCTCCGCCGGCGACGGCATTCTGGGCGCCGAGATGCTCTGTCACAACTTCAAAGGTCGTCTTTGCGTAGTAGTCGAGACCGCGAACCATCTTTGGGTTTACTTCAAAGGCTATCGCAAACATGCCCAGCGCCTCTTTTACCTTTGTGAAATGATCCATGCAGCCCGGACACAAAAAGTTGAGGATTTGTGGGGCATGATCCATCACCTCGATGCAGTTTGTCATTTTGCAATCGAAAACCCTCAAGGGATTCGTGGCAAGACGCCTCTGGCAATCTTTGCAGAGATGATCTTCTTTTCCAGCCAGGAAATCACTTAATGCCTTCCTAAATGAAGGACGGCATTTCGTGCATCCGAGGGAATTAATCTGCAAGCGTAAATCCGAAATCTCTGCGCGCGTGAGAAATTCCATGAGCATGAGAATCACTTCAGCGTCTGTACGGGGATCATCGATGCCGAGAAGTTCCGCATTGATCTGATGAAACTGCCTGAATCTCCCTCTCTGAGGCCTTTCACGTCTGAACATCGGGCCGATGGTAAAGAGTCTTGCCACCGGATCATGCGCATACATGGCATGTTCAAGGTATGCGCGCACAATTGAAGCCGTTGCCTCAGGACGCAGGGTCAGATATTCATCCCCCCGATCGAGAAATGTGTACATCTCCTTCTCGACTATATCCGTGGATTCACCAATGCTTCTTTTGAAAAGTTCAGTTTTTTCGAGGATGGGAACCCTTATTTCCCGGAAACCGAAATTAGCAAGTATTTCTCGCGCTATTTTCTCGATGTATTGCCATTTTCCCGTCTCCGCGGGAAGGATATCCTTAAATCCTCTTACGGCGGTTATAATTTCCATAATGCTTGGCCATTAACTCCGACTACTGATGATAACCATTCTTGCCTCTATTACTCCGGCAAATAATTATATCATTCCTGTCATTCCCGCTTCCCCCACTTGTCATTCCCGCTTCCCCCACTTGTCATTCCCGCGCAGGCGGGAATCCAGAATTTTGTCTGATTCTTAAGAGCTGGATACCCGATAAATAAATTCGGGTATGACAAAAGCATCTTGCATGATACGCGTCTGTTAGCTCCATACTCCCTGAATTGTCAAACTCCGGGAGTCCCCCGGCAGAGCCGAGCGTTTACCTTGGGGCAATTATCTTAAAAGGAGTTGTTCGATAACACATAAAGCCTTGAAGTGCAATAATTAAGGTTCATCCGGGTCATGCACTACTTTTTCCCCTTCAAAAAATCCTGATATATTAAAAAGGTTTCATCAGGTTTTTCCATCATGGGAAGATGACCGCATTCCTTTATTATTGCTGATTTAGAATTTTTTATATTTTTTCCAAAAATCCCAAGAGAGGAAATATGAATAACTTTGTCTGAATCTCCCCACACTATTAATGTGGGAGCCGTAATTTTGTTTAATTTGCTTTCCAGAATAGAAATGTCGGAATCCGTAAGATCTTTGTATATTTTTTCGTTAAAAGGCGCGGCTTTCATTGCTTGCTCAGTTAAATATTTTTTTATGAAGGAAGGTAATTGAGGGGGTTTCACGAAATTGATTTGCAGTAATTTATCATAGTCATTTACATCTTTAACAATAAGAATATTTATGCCTTTCTCGAAAAGCAGATCGCGTTCACTTTTTATTGGTGAAACTACTCCGGCGGAATCGAATAAGGCGAGGGTTTTAACCATTTTCGGGTAAGTCGCTGCGTAATTGCCGGCAATACTGCCACCCATTGAATTTCCTGCTAAATGAAATTTTGCGAGTTTCAATTCTTTCACTAATAAATTTAATCTTTCCACCTGTGACATGATGTTATATTTCTTGTCCTGGGGTTTGGAGCTGTCACCGAAACCGGGGAGGTCGGGAATAAATACCCGATAGTTGGGCGTGAAGTATTTCGCGAACCTCAACCAGCTATCTTTATTTGCACCAAAGCCGTGAAGCATGATAATTGTGTCACCGGTTCCACCCTCTGCGTAGACAATTCTAAAATCAGGGATGTCAACCGATTTAATCGTTAGCTTGGCTGCATTGCGCATGCCGTCGATTGTTTTATTGTATAAGTAAGATGGAGCTGTAAAATAGAGAACTGCGCCGAGAACAATTACAATCACTGCAATTATCAATAAAATTGTTTTCTTCGAAATCTTTCTCATTTTTAGATCTCCAGCGACGGAATAGCTGACTCTATTTGCTTATCGTCAAGGTTCTTGTAACACCTTCAATTCGCGCCCCCGATAAGGACATTCGAGGGCAGGCTCCAGCGGGAATCCATCCCACTGCCGTCATTCCCGCCCCCGATAAGGACATTCGAGGGCAGGCTCCAGCGGGAATCTAGTGTTGATTTCATCGTTCCCCGCTTGCGCCAGAACAGAGCCTAGATTCCCCCGTATCAAGTACGGGGCAGGCTTATCAAGCCCGGAATGACAAGTAAAGAAATTATGCAAAGGTTTTAATCTATTTAATGATGTCCTGCGACTACATGTTCCAGTTGCTCCAGATCCCACTGGAGGTCCATTTCCTCAAACATTGTTCTGGCCTTATTGAGATATTCCGCTGCACTGATGCCGTTGAGTTCTTGATAGGGGCTGTTGGGCTCTGACAGGCGCTTGCCGATCTCAAAGTAGGTGCGGGAAAGCTCCGGTTTCATGTTGAACGCCTCTCCCGTCTCTATTGACGAACGCCACCACTTTAAGGCGTCACGTGTCTTACCCGTTAGCCAGTGGAAGGTGCCCATGTGTCTCATGACCTCCACACAGTCACGATTGAGCTTCTTGCATACCTTCAACGATTCCTTTCCCCACAAGCGGGCTTCCCGAGCGCATTGGTCGTAAGAGGCATCTCCTGTCTTCACGGCGTTTTCTAATCTATGCAATGTGAATATGAATCTTCCGGTCAGATAATTACTCAGATAATAGGGAACAAGAGGTGTCTCACCACGGATTTTCTCAAGATATTCAAAGCAGTCTCTGGCCTGATCCATCTCCCCGGACAAAAGAAGGGCACGGGCCTTGTATGCATGCATCGCAAAGTGCAAATTTTTTGCGGCCTTCTTATCAACAAACTCAATCCCTTCATGAAAAGTCCGCAAGGCCTCTTCTAAACGTCTTTGCTTGAGGAACATTCTTGTTTTGATTGTTATTTCCAAAACCCCCGCCATATCCTGATTATATTCTCTGTGAATAGCATTCAACCTTTCTGCTATTTCGACTGTTCTTGCGAATTGACCGGTCTCCAGAAAGTAAACCCCTCGGAATATAGTCATCATCACACCTAAAGCCAATTCACCGCCCTTAATCATTCGGTCCGTCAGTAAATCGACATTGGGATCAGGAGGAACGAAGTCCCCCATGCAGTAGTCGTGAAGAAATTGTGAAAAAAGATAATCGGCGTATGCCCTCTCATCATGTTGATCAATTTTGTCGTTCGTAAAATCCAGTATTTTTTTGCTGATCCTCTTCGAGATCCCCGTATATGAAAAGAGACGGGAAAAACCTGCAAGCATACCATATCCGTTTTGAACTTCGGATACGTCCACATCTGTCATTCGTTTCGCCAGGAAGATTGTTTCGATAAACATTCTGCGGGAATCCGGCTGTGCAAGGGCCGTTCCCTTATAATAATAGAGATGGATGATCTCCTTGTCCCTCTCCGTGGGAATCCGTCTCCATTTGAGCGCAGGCAGGTAAAGACCAAGCAGTAGGTGAAACAGACCATGCGTCAGTTTCATAGCCACACCCAACCGGGTCTCGGGGAATGTCTCGCCGCAATACTCAAGAACCCTGGTAAAATAATCAACGGACTCGAGTAACCTTCCTCTGTTGAGGAGCGCATGGGCGATGTTTTTCTCCAGCATGGCGATCTTTTCCGGGGAGGCCTTTGCCCCGAATTTGCTCCGGTAGATGGACAGGGCCTCCTGGAAGTAGCCGAGGGCCTCGCTGGAGGCCGCCGACTTCATGGCCTCCTCACCGGCCTTGATCATATACTCTTCGGCCTTGTCCAGATCCTCCCCCATGCTGTAATGGTAGGCCAGCATGCCGTAGAACTCATTCAGTCGCTCGTTAAAGACTTTTTCTATGGACAGGGCCACCTTGTTATGGAGTTCTTTTCTCCTCTGGATCAGGATGGACTCATAGGCCGCCTCCTGGGCCAGGGCGTGTTTGAAGAGATACTCCAGCTCCTCCATTCGTTTCCTCTCCCGGATGAGTTGGATCTCCTTGAGGTAGTCGAGCCGCCTGTCGATGTCTTCGATATTCGATGCCACCTCGGCGAGGACCCTGTAGAAGAAGTTCCTGCCGATGACGGAGGCCATTCGGACAAGGTTCCTCGTTGCTTCATCCAGTCGGTCGATGCGGCTCATGATCAGGGCGTGGATGGTCTGGGGGATGACGACCTGCTTGACCTTCTCCGTAACTTCATAATCACCGTTTTTGAGGACTACGGCCCCTTCGTCGATGAGGCTGCGAACCACCTCTTCGATGAAGAAGGGGTTCCCTCCCGCCCTCTGGAGGATCTGATCCCTTATGTTTAGGGGCAGGCCTTTGATCCGGAGGAGATTAGATAGGAGCGTTTCGCTTTCCGCTTCGTTCAGCGGATCCAGTTCTATTTTTGTCCAGTGTGATGGGTAGTTCTCCTCGATGGATTTGATGATCCGCTCACCTGTGTCGGCATAGCCTGGACGGAAGACAAGTATGAAGAGTATCCTGTATTCTTCCACCAAACGGAAGAGGGCTTCAATAAGTTCCAGGGAACTCGTGTCCACCCAGTGCAAGTCTTCGATATAGATAACCGTGGGACGAAGCTCCGAGCCCTTGATAATAATCTCCCTCATGTTCTTGAAGATGAGCTTCTCCAGGGCCTCCCCCTCGATGCCCTTCATCCGTTGGGCATGCTTGCCTGCGAGCTTCATTCCCATGAGGGTGGCTATGAATGGGAACGCCTCGTTTACTTCCTCGGGATGGATGGCCCGGATGGCCTTTTCAAGCTTCCGTTGGGCCTCGGTGTCCGTGTCTTCTTCCCTGATCCTTGACCAGTGCTTCAGGGCGTCGATTATGGGATAAAAGCTGAGAGACCGGCCTATGGAAAGGGCACGGCCTTCAAGAATCATGGTTTTCTTGACGGCTTCTGTTCTGCGAAGCTCTGCCATGAGACGGGACTTTCCGATTCCGGCCTCGCCGGTAATCGTAACAATCCCTCCCGTGCCATTGATGAGGCGGTGAATCTGGAGTTCCAGTTGGCTTAGATCTTTCTCTCTTCCAACGAGAGATGAACCGATCCCTACAGATCTTTCCGGAGTCTCCTTCGTCCCTGTAACACGGTAAACCTGGACGGGTTCAATCTTGCCCTTTACCTGAGTTGGTTCTAATGTCTCAAAATGGAAATATCCTTCCGTGACCCTGAAAACGTCCCGGGAGACATAGGTCTCTCCTGGTTTGGCGATCTGCTCCAATCTTGCAGCCAAGACCACCGTGTCCCCCACGGCCTTGAACTCCACCCTGAGGTCATCTCCCAAACTGCCAACGACTACGGGGCCCGTATGGATGCCGACCCTCATACGGATGGGAGGTAAATCAGATTTTCCTTTACGGAGTCTGTCGCTGAGGCTCGCCATCTCCCTGTGTATGGAGAGACTCGCCCGAATCGCCCGCTGAGGGGCTTCCTCCAGGGCAACAGGCGCTCCAAACAAAGCCATGATCCCATCACCCGTCATCTCGTTTACCGTCCCCCCAAAATCATGAACCTGCCTCATCAGTATCTCATAGACCTGATCCATGATGCCGTAGACTTCTTCCGGAGGGAGCTTCTCAGAGAAGCGGGTGAAGCCCTCCATATCACAGAAGAGGACCGTGACCTGCTTGCGTTCCCCTTCGATCTTGTCCCGCTGCGCTAAAACCTTCTCGGCAAGGCCTCGGGGGAGGTACTTTCGGATTCGGGAAAGCTGATCTTCGTGGGAAAGGGCTGAAGAGGCTTTTTCGGAGGGCGTTGTTGAGATCTTGTGACCACAGCTATCGCAGAATCTGGCTTCTTCTCTGTTTTCAAGCTGGCATCTCGGGCATTTCATATTGATCCTCCATCAAGAGGTCTGTCCCGTTACACGTCTGAAGGAATGCCTATCTATATGTGAAGCAATAAAGAAACGAATCTGCGAGATAGTTAGAAACTAATATCGTTTGAGGATTATAGGTGCCCCGAGGGATTTTAAGAATACTTTTTTGTTAACAGGAAGGAGCATACTATCGAAGGCAAGATAGAGGACAATTTAATGAAAATCAAGGAGAAAATGATGGAAATTTAGCATATTTCACACAGTCGAAGATTATCGGAAGAGAGGGTGAATCTTCGTCAGAACTGCCGTATGCTTTGTTTCAGGAAGTATGCATCAACCGGATGAAGCATAGTTTATTGGCTGGTTTTCGAAACAATGGCAGATATTTTCTGCTTTAATTCAGGGACGTCTTTTGCAGCAGTTGTCCATACGATGGACCAGTCGATAGAAAAGTACGCGTGTACTCGGAAGTCGCGCAGTTGCTTCACCGATAATTGTCAGCTTTTGCAGGACAGCGCTCCTGATTAGGTCGCTATTTATAAAAGCATCCTTATCAATATCCGCCAAGAATTTTTCAATTGCATCTGCTGCCTCCAGGATATCGGAAAGATACAATTCCTCACGCCGCATAAAGCACCTTTGCGGCGGAGAGAATTTCCTGCCTCAGTCTTGGTTTCAAACCGCCTTTAGGGACCAAGTCAACTTTACGATGCATAAGGCCCGAAAGCTCCCGCTGCATGCGGGAAAGAGTTATGAAGCCAACCTGCGCATCAGGCTCAAATTCTACCAGTAAATCTATATCGCTGCCTGATCGTAGTTTGTTTTTGACGGCCGATCCAAAAAGTGCAAGTTCACGTACATTATACCGCTTGCAAAGGGCTGTGATTTCTTTTGTTGGCAAATCAATCTTTTGTGCACACATAATTTTTAGTTGCTAGATCGGTTTCTCCCAATATGCAGCTTTCAGTTCCTTGACAACCTATATATCATATCATGGAAAAAATATGCTTTAATTATTAACACATGAAATCCTGCTTATCAACGAATATTGATGTCTTGTGGAGGGAGCGCTGAGTGGATCTATAAGCTATCCGTAAAGACATTGTATGCCACATTAGTGCCGTCTGTCGTTATATTGATGGCGCCGTTTATATCAGTTCTAAATACTTTCGTTCCCCGCCGGAAGTATCTCGTAAGAACGTCCGGGTGCGGGTCGTTATATACGTTGTCTCTGCCGCAGCTTATCACCGCAATTTCGGGTTGTACTCTGTTTAGAAATGGTACTGTACTGGAGGTGAATCCCCCGTGATGAGGGGCAAAGAGAATTTGGCTCCTGATATCCTTATGCGTATCCATGATGCGCAGCTCCGACGGCTCAGAGATATCGGCAGGCAGAAGAACGCTCACATTTCCCATTGCTATCTTCATGACAATGGCATCGTTATTTGTCTTGTCGAACCGCCGGGGAAGGTCGTCCTTCAAGGCAATCGTGCCTCTCGGATTCAATATGCTGATCGTAATATTATTGATTCTGATATCGCCGACCCTTTCAGACATGGGCCTGTGGGTTATGTTCTTCTCAGTTACGATCTTCATGAAGTCTTTATATGTATCGCTTTCTGCCGTCTCGCCGTTCGTCCAAACCTCATTGACATTAAAATTTGAAAGTATATAGATGAGCCCGTTGAGATGATCAGGATGGGGATGGGTTAGAACGACAATATCAATATGTCTTATCCTTTCATGCCATAGAAAGGGGGCAAGAACATATTTCCCGATATCGAAAGTGTTGTCATACATTCCCCCACCGTCGACGAGTAGCTTCTTGCCTCCCGGCAATCTGAGAAGAGCGGAACTCCCCTGGCCAACGTCAATCGCTGTAACTACCAGATTTTCATTACCCCTATCCTTCACATATAAATACAATGCATCAATCATAAAGAAAAATGCCAGAGCCGCCGCTGCAACTCGCAACCTGTAAGGACTCAGGAAGCTCCTGCTTTCAGCAGTATCACTTTCTTTCTTTTTCCATGTATCGATAAGCTTCACGGCGACTATAAGAAAAAGATAGTATGCCGAAATCTCAATAAACGTCGGTGTACCCAGAAAAAAAGACGAGCCGGGAAAAGAGGCAAAGAAGTCGACCATGGAGATGGAGACCTTAACGATAAAGGAGGAAATGTGGAGAAAGAACAAGGCGAGCCCCTGCGACAGCGGAGCAGCGATGATGATGGCCGTACAAACAGGAATTGCAATAATGCCCAATACGGGAACGATGAACAGGTTTGAAAGAAGGACCACAGTCGACATTCTATTAAAGTAAAAAACAATCAACGGCAAAGTTCCGAGAGTGGCACTGAGGGACACAATAATAAACATGACGATATTCTTGTAAATCTTCCTCGCCCATACTCTGTATCGGGACATTTCTTCATGGTTGCCGTCCGGGATCATCATGGCAAGTCTCGGTGTGATGAAAAGAATTGCCCACACGGCCATGAATGAAAGCTGAAACGAAACGTCAAAGAGGGAAGGGGGAGAAACTACAAGTATTATCAAGGCTGCCAGTACCAAGCTGTTATACAGGTCTCTATCCTTACCGAAGACAATGGCTATCATGAAGGTTACAGCCATGATAGCTGCACGAACCACGGAGATACCCATACCGGCTATGAACGTGTAAATGATTACCGGCACAATCGCGAAAACGGTTGAAACCTTGACGATATTGAATCTCAAGAGAAGATATGTGGATGATTTCATGATGAGTCTTATGACAATGAACGATAAGAAAGCAATGATGCCTATGTTAAATCCTGAAATCGCGATAATATGAGTCGTCCCGGTCTTGTTGAAGTTCTCCATTACATCCTTTGGGATCTCCTTCTGATCCCCCAGGATCATGGCCTGAATGATTTCTCCTTCCGGCGATGAAGAGTTTTCCATTATGAACTTTTTTAAGTATGTCCGGAATCGTTCAAGATGCAGTTTGAAAATATTGCCCTGATTTTCTCTCAAGATGACGATGCCCGCCGAATCCTTGATAAACCCGCGCACCATGACCCCTTTGTATCTGAGATATTTTACATAATCAAAACCGCCGGGGTTTTGAAAATTGTGTGGGACTTTAAGCCTGGTTGCGAATCGTATCGAATCTCCGTACTTAAATTCCTGGCGGCCTTCGATATTGAGGAGAATGAGTCCTTCAACCCGTGTATCAGCATCTTCGCCAATCAGCCGGCTCGCTGAAACGGTGAGCGCTGTCCTGTCAGGCGATGACTCGGGGTTTTCACAGATGATCCCTTCAAGAATCAGCTTCTCTCTGCCGACATAATTGATGATATGCTTCGCGCCGGGGTCCTGATAAAGATACAGATTGACGTTGAGAATGCCAAGCAGTAGTGATGAAAGGATGACGAGGATGGCAATCAGTATTGCTGATTTCTTTATTGATGCCACAAGGAGAAGTATCAAGATGAGAAGGAGGGCTATGATTAATGGATGGTCGGCGACGCGACAAAGATGACCAACCGTAATCCCGGCGATAAGTGCACAGAGAAGAGGAATTAATGGCCGCTCCATGGTATAGACCAAATCAACTCAGTGAGAGATTTATTTTTTAGTTCAAAATGTCTGAATATTTGCTAAACTGTTACTGACCAATGGGTCTGGTGATGGAGAGATTAGTTAATGAACATGGTAATTTCGTTAGATTAAAGTTTTAAAATATTATAGCATACCGCCAGCGGCAGATACAGCAAACTTTGCGTGTATGCCACATTTCTTGTTGGGAAAAAAGTCCGCAGGATGAATCAGCGGCAGGCGTTGGCACAATATGAGTGAACAATTATTACAGGAAGAAGGTATAGACACGAGACTTCGATGGTTGATGCTGTCGAGGGTGGCAATCGTTACCTTTCTGTTAATGGTAACAACATTCATCAAGTTTCAAAAAACAGAAATATTCCCCGAGAAAGCGCTAACATCGCTCTACGCACTTTGCGCGATTACCTATTTCCTTTCGTTAGCGTATCTGCTCCTTCTGAAGTTCGTCAAGAAGAATAGATTGAACATATATATCCAGGCCCTCACAGATGTGGCCTTAATAACTTTCCTTGTGTACATAACCGGTGGAATTAGCAGTATATATTCAGTTTTCTATCCTTTAGTCATCATATACTCGGTCTTGTTTTTAGAAAAACGGGGCGGACTCATAATCGCCTCTGCCTCAGGCATTCTATATGGTTTATTGCTCGATCTCGAATATTACGGCATTGTCCATCCCATAAACGCCATAGCTGTTCATGAGTATGCTCTGGGTGCGGGATATGTCTTTTCGAGAATATTCATCCACCTGCTGTCTTTCTATATAATTGGGCTCCTTGCCAGCTTTGTAGTTGAGCAGGAAAGAAAGGTGAGGACGCTTCTAACCGAAAAAGAAACTGCTTTCGATCAACTTGATTTATTGCACAGGAGTATAATCGAATCAGTTGAAACCGGTATTATGACAATCAACCTCCAGGGCAGGATAAAATCCTTTAACAGAGCCGCGGAGCAGATTTCCGGATTTACCTTTGCCGAAGTGGAAAATAGAAATATCGTGAGTGTATTTTCAGGATTCGCCGAGGTACAGGAGAAGATTAAAGAAGATGATGACAAAAGATCATCGATAAACAGATATAATATAGAATTTGTCCGTGACAAGAACAATAAGCTTATATTGAGTTGCCTGGTATCAACTCTCAAGGACAGTACGGGAAAAAGGATAGGTGACATTGTAATCTTCCAGGACATCACCTCTCTGATAGAAATGGAAGAGGCCTTGGAAAAAAGTAAAAGACTGGCCATTATCGGTGAAATGGCGGCTGGTCTTGCCCATGAGATGAGAAATCCTCTTGCCTCTTTGAGCGGATC
>Ga0315278_10001101_pt1 | contig 23403 bp, 20 predicted proteins | sample YL17G06_0_MG_FD_203880 | JGI IMG/M metagenome (GOLD analysis project Ga0315278, IMG submission 203880) | Sediment microbial communities from Yellowstone Lake, YNP, Wyoming, USA - YL17G06_0 | ecosystem: Environmental > Aquatic > Freshwater > Lake > Sediment | place: USA: Wyoming | collected... | reverse complement strand
TTGTTATATGAAGCAGGGAACACTCTTTCCCCTTTGCCATCTTCCTGGCCTCCTCTGTGTTCATTACGTCATATGGCAGACAAGCCAGATCTTTGGCTATAGCACTGGGAGGTCTTAACCCCCTAAAAGGTTTAACAACTGCCATCTATCTGTATTATATTAATTACTACTTGTTTAGTTTAAATTTTTCATTACCGTTCTTGAAATAATCGACTATCTGCCGAGCAGCAGCAACCCCTGCATTTATATTGGCTTCCTCAGTCTGTGCTCCCATTTTTTTAGCTGTAAATACAAATCTGCCTTTGTATTTTTCCTCAAACAGGGCTTTGCAGTCAGGATCAACATCGGACAAGTATCTGAAGTCGGCACGCTCCTCAAAAATCTTAAGAAGGCCCTCCTCATCAATTACCTCTTTTCTTGCTGTGTTGACAAGCACTGCATCTTTAGGCATTTTCTTCAAAAGATCATAACCGATTGATTTTTTGGTTTTATCGTTTGCTGGGATGTGCAAAGAGACATACTGGCATTTTGAATATAACTCTTCAGTGTCTTTGCAAACCTTTACACCACTTTTTAAAATATCAGCCTCATTCACAAAAGGATCGAAGGCATAAATATCCATTCCGAATCCTTTTGCTATTTCAGCAACATATTTCCCGACATTTCCAAATGCATGTATCCCTATCATTTTACCCCTGAGCTCACTTCCCGATTTGCCGCTGAACCCTCCGCGAGCCTGGTAAAGCATCATTTCGAATGCCAGCTCAGCAACTGCATTTGAGTTTTGTCCGGGTGTATTCATTGCAACCACTTTGTGAGCGGTACATGCAGGCAGATCGAGATTATCATAACCGGCCCCGGCCCGGACAACGAGCTTTAAATTCTTTGCTGCATCAAGAACCTCTGAGGTTACCATATCACTTCGAACGATAATGGCATCGACATCCGATACGGCAGTAAGTAATTCGGAGATATTCTTATAGTTCTCCAGTAACACAAGTTTATAACCTGCAGCCTCTGTTACTTCGCGAATCAGCGAAATAGCAACCGGGGCAAAAGCTTTTTCTGTAGCAACAAGGATTTTCATACTCATGATTTTAGTAAATATAAAGACTACAGGTACTCCTTCAGTCTTATAATTATGATTATTAACTTTTCGATTCAAACTCTTTCATTGCACTTACCAGCACTTCAACACTTTCTTTCGGAAGAGCGTTATAAGTAGAAGCACGGAAACCGCCAACTGAACGGTGCCCTTCAATACCAAGCATTCCTTTTGATTTGGCAAAATCAGCAAATGGTTTCTCAAGTTCTTTGTACTGTTCGGCCATTACAAAGCAGATATTCATAAGAGACCTGTCTTCAGGGTCAGCTATCGTAGGAATAAATAATTTGTTCCTGTCAATCTCGTCATATAGAATATTTGCCTTTTCAATATTCTTCTTCTGTATAGCTTTAACACCACCAAGTTGTTTCAACCATAACAGCGTCTGCTGTGCTGCAAAAACAGCAAATACAGGAGGAGTGTTGAACATCGACTCTCCTTTTATATGTACTCTGTAGTCGAGCATAGACGGAATCGGACGGGTTACTTTACCAAGCACATCTTCCTTTACGATGACGAAAGCGACACCTGCTGGTCCAAGGTTTTTCTGGGCGCCGCCATAAATAATTGAATATTTTGAAACATCAACCGGACGGCTGAAGATATCGGATGACATATCTGCAACAAGTGGTATTCTTACATCCATATCTTTCCTAATCTCCGTTCCATAAATAGTATTGTTAGTAGTAATATGGAAATACTCGGCATCGGGGGGAATTGAATAATTCTTTGGAATATAATTAAATAATTTTTCTTTTGAGGATGCAACCTCTACCACCTCTCCAAAGAATTTTGCTTCTTTCAGAGCTTTACTTGCCCATTCACCTGTATTAAGATAAGCTGATTTTTTGTTCATCATGTTCATCGGGACCATTGCGAACTGTAAACTGGCACCACCGCCAAGAAACAGAACATGATAACCGGCAGGTATTTCGAGCAATTCCTTAAAAAGTGCAATTGTGTCGTTCATGCAAGCAATAAATTCCTTGCTGCGGTGAGAGATCTCAAGAACAGATAATCCGGAACCTGCAAAATCTTTTATCCCTTCAATAGTCTTATCAATAGTGTACTGTGGGAGAATTGAAGGACCTGCATAAAAGTTGTGTTTTTTCATGATTAAAATATTATAATTAATAATAAGTAAATCTTACCGCTACTTCTACAAAAATATACAAATAATAGTCTCTACTGTTAAATAATTAACACCAAATTAATGAAATTATAAAATATTATCAACAAGAACCCCATTTTTCATTACAGGAATTTTATCGGTATAATCAGATGTTAGACAGAATTCAATACAATCATCCAGCTTTTTATCTCTCAAACGGGTTCTTTGTGCTGCCTTTTCAATATAGCCGGAAAGATCGTTAAGGGCTAAAGACCATAGGTCCATTGAAGCAAGAGTTGAATCACAAATAGTTGAGTATAAATCACTCACCATAAGCTTTTCTGCTATTGCTCCTGCACAAACCGTATCTTCAATATTAAACCTGTTTTTCCATCCTGCACATAATAACAAAACATTCCTCTCCTGCTTAATAAGCCATTGGGTAAGTGCCCCGATATTCAGGAAAGATCCAACTACTGTGATATAGGCTGATGAAGCAAGATTGATTATACCTGTACCATTTGTTGTACTGTAAACTATTGTTTTGCCTTCAACTTTTTCTTTAGTGAAATTAAACGGAGAATTTCCAAAATCAGCAAAATCCAGAACATACCCGTCACGTTCGGCTGCAACAAGGTAACCCCGGGCCTTGTAATCTTTTGCTTCGGATATATCCGCAACAGGAATGATTGCTGCAGCTCCATTGGCAAAAGCTGTACATATGGCCGATGATGCACGCAATATATCTATAATAACCACTATCGAATCATGGTTTTCACCAGTTTCGAATAAAGCAGGTGAAAAGCAGGTTTCTAATTTCCTTTTTACCATGGTAATATGTCGGTCATCCTTTTATATAGATAGGCAGATTCACAATTTTTGCCTTAAGATCTTTATTCCTTATGCGAATAAATATTTCTGTGTCAGGTTTCCAGTAACCTTTACGGAGATATGCCATCCCTATCCCCTGTTTCATCATAGGCGACATCGTACCTGAAGTAACTTCGCCAATCACTTCACCGCTGGCATTAACAACTTCATAATGCTGCCTGGGTATTCCCCGGTCGATCATCACAAAACCTTTCAGCCTTTTTTCAACTCCTTCGTCCTTTTGTTTAATTAAAAGAGCTTTATCAATAAACTCCTTTCCACTGGTAAACTTGGTAATCCATCCTAGTCCCGCTTCGATTGGTGATGTTTGATCATTAATATCATTCCCATAAAGGCAAAAGCCCATTTCAAGACGCAAGGTATCCCTGGCACCCAGTCCAATAGGCCTGATATCAAACTCCTTACCTGCTTCAAAAACAGCTTTCCAGAGCTTTGGTCCGTCTTCATTTTTAACATAGATTTCGCACCCACCTGCCCCTGTATAACCTGTTGTTGAGAATATTACATTGTTTATTCCTGCAAATTTCAGAACTTTAAATGTATAATATTCCATAGCTTCTACAGGAGTTTTAGTGAGCTTTTGCATGGCTTTCAGAGCAAACGGTCCCTGAACAGCAAGCTGTGCAATATCGTTCGAAGCATTGATCAGGTCCTTCCCGACTGTCAGACCGAACTGCTCTGCATTCTTTACGCACCAGTTCCAGTCTTTTTCAATATTTGCCGCATTTACAACCAGCAGATATTTTTCCGCATTGTACTTGTAAACAAGCAGGTCGTCAACAATACCCCCTTTGCCATTTGGAAAGCATGAATATTGAACCTTTCCGTCAAAAAGAGTTGATACATCATTTGATGTTATATATTGAAGAAATTTCAGAGAGGCAGGACCTGTAATCCAGAACTCACCCATGTGTGAAACATCGAAAACGCCGACTCTTTCCCTTACTATAATGTGTTCTTCGGTAATCCCGAAATACTCAACAGGCATGTTATATCCGGCAAAAGGAACCATCTTGGCTCCTGCCTCCTGGTGAAATTTTGTAAAAGCAGTGTTCTTCATTAATATCTTATCTTAAATAGTATAACCAATAACTACAATCAGCTTAAGGTTTTTCGTAAAACAAGCAAATGTTTTCCTTAAGAATCTGACGATCATCAGAATTCAAGGAATTTAAACCCGACTCTTCTGTTCTTTGCGCGTCCCTGCGGATGGAAACATTTGTCTGTGCTTCTAAAACTGAAGAATACAACAGGAAAAAAATAACTAATGAATGAAGGTAATACCTCATAACATCTGGTTTTTCTCTCAATAAAAGTAGTACATATTTCCTTTATTAAAAAAACCTTCTTTAATATTACAAGGAAAAACCCAATTCCAGTAAGAATATAATATTGCTATATTTGTTTATAATTCTTTGCATCCTGGTTTAAAATTATATCAACGAGTAAATTATGGATTACAAATTCATTAACACAGAATATCTTGATTCTGTATCAGGAGGAGATCCTGAAATTATCCGTGAAATCGTAATTATATTTAAGGACCAGGTTATTGAAATATATAATGAGATGAAATCCCATTTTTCGGCAAAGAATTATAACTCGCTGGGATTACTCGCTCACAAAGCTAAATCATCTGCCTCAATTATGGGAATGAATGATCTGGCCTTAATGCTTAAGACATTTGAGCTTCAGGCCAGGGAGGGGAAAGAATCTGAATTGTATGAATCCTATATAACAAGGTATAAAACGGAGACTGAAGCAGCAGTTAAAGAGCTTGAGGATTTAATCAATACCGGTTAAACAGAAATTGAATGATCAATATTGAAAAAAAGGATAAAATAGACATTATATCCTTCTCTGTCTACAAGATCAATGCCCTGATCACTGATGAAATCAGAGACAGGATCAATAATGTATTTGATAATTCAAATTCAAAAGTGATTATTGATCTCAAAGGTGTAGAATATATTGATAGTTCAGGATTTGGCTGTTTCCTTTCAGTAATGAAAGCAGCCAGGAGCAACTATGGCGTTCTGAAGTTTGCAAATCCGGAACCAAGGGTTATGGAGCTGTTCCAGACTCTTCACCTTCATACAGTCTTTCAGATATACGATGATATTGAGACTTGCATAAGGTCGTTCAGATAAACCACTGTTGATTTTTTCCAAACAATTTTTCTCACCTCCTCCCCGATTTTTACTCTCAAACCCCCTGATGGGGGCTTTTAATATTTGCCTCTCCCCCAAGTGTGAGGGACTTTAAAACAGAGAATCATTTATTTATAATATTAACGAATTGTTAAGAAATGAATAAGAAGTACATTTTAAGAATTAGCATCCCCCGCTCACGGGAGCCGGGAACGGGAAGGGTGAGGAAAAATGATTGGAGTGTGAAGGATTAAGAAGTATCTTTGGACCAAATTTCAATAAACATGAGCAAACTTATATGGAAACCAGGCACGATGATATATCCGTTACCCGCAGTTATGGTCAGTTGCGGATCTGTACCTGAAGAGTATAATATCATAACAATATCATGGACAGGCACAATTTGCACAGAGCCGGCGATGTGCTATATTTCGGTCAGACCCGGACGCTATTCCTACAATATCATAAAGAATAATGGAGAGTTTGTGATTAACCTGACTACAAAATCCCTCGCTTTTGCCACCGACTGGTGCGGCGTAAAATCGGGAAATGAACATAATAAGTTTACTGAAATGGGTCTTACGCCTGTCCCTGCCTCAAAAGTAAAAGCGCCTCTTATTAAAGAATCACCGGTAAATATTGAATGTATTGTTAAGGAGATAAAGAAACTGGGATCACATCACATGTTTATTTCAGAAGTTGTTGCCGTTAATGCTGATGAAACATATTTTGATAAGAAGTCGGGTCTCTTCAGTCTGAATGATGCTGTTCCGCTATGCTATTCGCATGGAAAGTATTACGAAACAGGTCAATTAATAGGTAAATTTGGCTTTTCGGTGGAGAAGAATAGAAAGAAGGGGGATAAAAAATAGTTAAGCAAAAGTCACGGCTTATAAACTCGTTTCAGCTTGAATTTAAGTTGAAAACAATTATTAGGAAAGTTTCTGCCAAATAACTAATTTCATATCTTCAATGCCCGACTTTAAAAGTGGTTAAAAATGAGTGAGAAGATCTTAGAAACCCTGATGCAGTTGTTTGCGATAATTGCCAAACCTCAGAGCAACGACAGTGAAAGAAGAGGTGTTGTTGAGGTTTTTCTTAAACGAATGCTCAACCAGGAACTGGTTAAGGAATATCTCTCTACCTATGATAAGGAGTTTGATGAAGCCAGAAAAAGGCTGGAAAAGAGCAGTGCTGCAAGGCGTGAAGGAGCTATCGCAATAAGGATAAGAAAGCTCTGCCAAGAGATAAATGAACAGGGTCAGCTCGACCAGGAACAGAGAATTGTTGTAGTTATCCAGGTACTTGAATTCTGCAAATCAGGCGGTCAGGAAGTTAGTCAACTTGAATTAGGTTTTATCAGTACTCTGGCTGAAGGCTTAAATATTACTTCTGAAGAATATGAATTCATTGAAAAATTCGTTCTGAATACATTCACAAACATTCCAGTCACTTCTAACCTTCTGATAATAAATGGCATTAGAAATTTTGATCCGAATCAGGCAAAGCATGTTGTCAAGAAATTACTAAAGGGGCACCTCTGGATACTTTTTGTGCAATCTGTCAAAATGTATTTTGTAAGGTTTACAGGGGCCGGTGAACTTTCAATGAATGGTCAGCTACTGCAGGAAGATAAAGTTTATCCTTTCAGTCAGGGCTCAGCTATCAAGGGATATAAAATAACGCCTATATATTACTGGGATGTTACAATGCAATTCCTTAAAGAGGAGTTTAAGGCATCGAGAGTAGTTTATGAGGTCAATAACCTTGAATACAGATTCAAAAGCGGGAAAGTCGGAATTCATCATATGAGTTTCAAGGAAGAGTCTGGCAGGATGGTTGGTATTATGGGCGCCAGCGGAGCAGGAAAATCAACTCTTCTCAGTGTTCTAAATGGAATCAACGCTCCATATGATGGTGAAGTGCTGATTAATGGCGCCAGTATACATAAAGATAAAGAGAAAATTAAGGGACTTATCGGATATGTTTCTCAGGATGATCTGCTTATAGAAGAGCTTACTGTTTTTGAAAACCTTTATTACAATGCTGAACTTTGCTTTGATAATTTTAATGAAGAAGAGATCATAAACAGGGTTGATAGTGTTCTGAAAAATCTCGGGCTTTACGAAATAAGGGATATGAAAGTAGGCAATCCACTCAATAAGAAGATCAGTGGTGGACAAAGAAAGAGGCTCAATATCTCTCTTGAACTGATCCGCGAACCAGCCATACTGTTTCTCGACGAACCCACATCAGGCCTGTCATCTCGTGACTCTGAAAATATTCTCGACCTTTTAAAGGAACTTGCCCGAAAGGGCAAATTACTATTCATTGTAATCCATCAGCCTTCTTCTGAGATCTTTAAGATGTTTGATAAGCTTATTATCCTCGATACCGGAGGATACCTTATATATAATGGCAACCCGGTTGACTCAATTGAGTATTTCAAAAGGAAAATTGAGCAGGCAAATTACAATGAAAGCGAATGCTATGTTTGCGGTAATGTGAATCCTGAACAGATATTCAATATTGTAGAGACCAAAGTATTTACGGAGAGTGGCAAATCTACCGATACACGAAGGATTTCTCCTGCCGACTGGAGTACCCATTACAAAGCTGAAAAGAAGGAGGAAAAACTGGAACGCGGAAGCACAATTCCCGAGATCAATTTCAAAACTCCAGGTAAGATTAAACAGTTTATTGTTTTTACAAAACGTGATATACTCTCAAAGGTTGCTGACATTCAATATCTTATCATTACCCTGCTCGAGGCACCTTTACTTGCATTTTTTCTTGCCTTCCTGATCAGGTATTTTGATGAAAGTGGCAAGAATTCACATTATACCCTTTATGAAAACAGCAACCTCCCGATTTATATTTTCATGTCGGTAATCATTGGCATCTTCATGGGGCTTACGGTTAGTGCAGAAGAGATAATAAAAGACAGAAAAATACTTAAAAGAGAGGCATTCCTCAACCTGAGCTGGAACAGTTATCTGATGTCAAAAGTGTTCGTCCAGTTTGCAATATCTGCAATTCAGGCATATACATTTGTGCTTGTTGGTAACAGCATTACCGGAATCAGAGGAATGATGTTTGAATACTGGCTCGTACTCTTTTCCTGCTGGGCCGGTGCAAATATGTTCGGGCTTATAATTTCAGACAGTTTTAAAGCTGTAGTGACTATTTATATTCTAATCCCTATCCTAGTAATACCGCAGATCATTTTAAGTGGTGTCATAGTCAAGTTCGAAAAACTAAACCCTAATATCTCCTCTCCGGTTGCAATTCCCATTTATGGAGAGTTTATCGCTGCCAGGTGGGGCTACGAGGCTTTAGCTGTAAAACAGTTTATGAATAATAAGTTTGAGCGTCAGTTTTACGAATTGGAAAAGATGAAGAGTAAGGGTAATTATAAAAGGAATTTCTGGTGCTCCGACCTAAAATTAAAACTGGATGCCATTTCAAATGATCTTAATAAAGGTCAAAGAGGGAATGACTTTAACAATAATCTCTTATTGGTCTCAAATGAAATTAAAAAAGAGCTGATTTCATTGCCCAAACTTAAATTTGATTATGGCAACGATCTCACCCCAGAAAAGATAACTCCTGAAATTACCACTGCAGCTCTTAATTATCTTGAATCGTTAAGAAGGTATTATATTGACTATTACAATTTTGCCGATGCTAAAAAAAATGCCCTGATTGAGAAACTCCAGAATGAAAATGCAGAAAGTTTTTATGCACTAAGAGACAATTATCATAATTTAAAACTCGAGGAGTTTGTTGTGAATAAGAATGAAACAATCACAAAGGTTGAGTTCAAAGGTGAGCTCATTCAAAAGATGGATCCCATATTCATGGATCCAAAATTTAAACTCATCAAAGCGCATTTTTACTCTCCGTCAAAGCAGATATTCGGAATGCGTGTCGACACCTATGTAGTCAACGTTATCGTTCTTTGGGTAATGACCTTCGTCCTTTACCTTGCTCTCTATTTCAGGCTTCTTAAGAAACTTCTCGATTCAGGTGAGGCTGTAATAGGGAAAAAGATGAAAGATTCAGATTAGTTATTCTACTATCTCAATCATTTTAAACGGGACTCTGATTATTGATTCATAATCTTCACCTGCTTCCAGCATATCCTCATCGTCTTCCTCATAGTACCAGTTTACTTCAACTTCATTTTTGGCTTTATGTATAGCCTCAAGTTTCTTGAATACGTCAAGTATACACTTTGATGAGCTTGTGTTGAAATACTCGAGACGGATATTTACAACTGTTTTTGTAAGAGGAGATTCCTTATAACTGTCCAGCCAGTCAACTAATGGTTTGTAGAATTCGACTGAGTTTTCTGGAATTGAACGTCCTTTTATTTCAAATACACCTTCTGTTGAGTCAAAATTAACTGAAGGAGTTTTGGGGGTTCCTTCGATGATGATCGGTTCCATATTTGTCAGATTTAAAAGTTGTTTTAATTTTCTTCGTTTACTAAAATATCAAGATAGAAAAAGGAGTACTTATTACTATATTCCTTAAATATGTATTCAAACTTATTACCCGTCTTCCTGGCTATATCAACAAGGCCAAGACCCCCTCCTCCTTTTGCAGATATCCGCTGGTGGTTCAGAATGAACTTATACAACTCCTTAATCTCCTTATGAGTCGACCGGTTAATTCGCTTTATCTTTTCTTCGAGCTTTTCAATGTTTTCAGCATTCACAAAGTTCCCTGTAATTATTTTATACCCGCCTTCAACCTTTTTCACCACAAGTAAACCAAACTTTTCAGAAGTCTGATCTTCAAAGTCATCGGGGACTCTGTCAACATGATGGTAAAGATTCTGAAGGCTTTCAACGAGAACATTATAGACCTTTTTCCTCAGCCTGGATTGTTCATTCACCTCAATCATCTTATCCTCAACCGTGTCAAGAACATGATTGATGACATCCGAATCAAAATTGCCCTTATAAAAAAGGATAATGTTTCCGTTCGACTGATCTGAAAAATAATTCTCTATATTAAAGCTCATTTAAGCTTCATTTTAGATATGGTAACGTTTTTCCGATAACAAATATAATAAAAATATGAAGTTACCAAAATATAACTTGTCCGCTTCCCAGATTTTAAAATATTACTTCACTTTTTGATGAAAGTAACAAATTGTGGTGATAAACGTCATATTTACATAGATATCAGGGCTTCTCCAATTTCTTTGTTCCCTGATACATCTCATATTTTAAGAGAATACATTCCAGTGCGCCATTGAAAAGAGTGTGCTTTTCCTTAGGCTTTAATCCAACCTTCTTAAGGGATTCTTTGTTGGAAGTTATTAACCATGCAGTGGTTCCAGGGAAATTATGCTTCAGGGTTGTTCCTATCATACTATAAAGACCGTCAAGTTCCTCAGGCTGAAGTCTTTGCCCGTAGGGTGGATTTAGAAACACATAACCCTGATTATCAACGACTTTAAGATTCCTAAAATCAGATACTTCAAGTGACACAATATCACTTAATCCGGTTCTTGAAACATTTGCTTTTGCCTGTAGTATTGCCTGTTCCGAGATATCACTACCAAATATTTTGACAGGAGAAGGTACAATCTGGCTGTCAGATTCGCGTTTGATCTTTTCAAATAACTCCTCATCGAAATCTCTCCATCGCTGAAATCCAAAAAATTGGCGGAATTTCCCGGGAGGAATTTTACAGGCTATCAATCCTGCTTCTATAGGTATTGTTCCGGATCCACACATCGGATCAGTAATTGCTCCTGATGCCTTCCATCCCGACAGCAGAAGTATCCCGGCAGCAAGTACCTCATTTAGAGGGGCTACTGCCTGCTCCTGCCTGTAACCGCGTTTGAACAATGGGACTACCGATGAGTCAATTGATATTGTTACAATATCATTACTAATATGAAGATTGATAAGTATCCTGGGATCACTGGCATCAACTGAAGGTCGTCTTCCTGTTTTGTTCCTGAAACTATCGGCAATAGCATCCTTAAGAATTAGCCCGGCATAGCCTGTATGAACAAAAAGCGGTGAATTGATAACCGGAACAATTGAAAATGTATCATCAGCATCCATGAATCGATCCCATTCAACATTCGATCCCCCATTATAAAGATCATCTTTTGACCTGATCCTGAAATCAGCTACGGGCATCAGTACCGATAAGGCTGTTCTCGCACAGTAATTTACCCTGTATAACAAATTTTTATCACCTTTAAACAGTACTGCACGGTTTGCTGCCTGTACATCAGCAGCACCAAGACAAATAAGCTCTTCTGCAAGAACTTTCTCAAGTCCGTAAAGAGTTTTCGCAACAAATTTCATGCTGATATTTTTGGCCCGGGATTACTGGTATCCCAGTATTGTATTATAGCTTTTTTTATCCGATATAACTTTCAGTGCTTTTTCAATAACTTTATCATGTTCATTTACAATCTGAAAATATTCGCTTGTTTGCCACATATTAGATGCTACAAGCCCATTTAATACTAACAAAATTTCCTCCTTCGATATATTGAACTGAGCTTCATTATATTTAACTCCATCAGCTTCTCCTTTCGCAATGAAGGTCTTAATATCATCAGGACTAAACTGGAACTTGTTCTTAAAGTCTTCAAAATATTTATACTGGGAAGTGAGCTTCACCCTGTTTTTATCATAGTATTCGAGAGTAAAGGAATTAAGAACATTCTTCGCTACAAGTCTTCTGAAATATCCCGAGTTAAAGGAAGTATCTACGGGCATGAAAACATCAGGCATTATTCCCCCGCCCCCATAAACTATCCGTTTGTTAACCAATGTTTCATACTTCAGAGAATCCGGAAAATGAGTGCTGTCCACTGTCATCAATTCGCCATCAGTGTATCTTTTAAGAAAATTCGCCATATATTTGTCATAGCCTTCGTTGTAAGAACTCTGTATAGACCTGCCTGATGGGGTGTAGTACCTTGCTATTGTCAGTCTTATCATTGAACCATCGGTAAGGTAAAATCCGTTCTGAACCAGTCCTTTGCCAAAAGTCCGTCTGCCCATTATAACTCCACGGTCCCAATCCTGGAGAGCTCCGGCAAAAATCTCGCTGGCAGATGCTGAACTCTCATCTGTAAGAACCACAACTCTAGCTGATGATAAGCTCCCGGCACCAGAAGATTTATAGTCCTGACGCGGGGTTTTTCTCCCTGAGAGATAAACTAGCAGCTTCTGATCAGAAAAAAATTTATCGGCTAAAGCACTTGCAGCCAGCATATAACCTCCGCCATTCCCCCTTAAATCAAGAACCAGATTTTTCATCTTGCTCTTTGTAAGAACAGCAACGGCATCTGAAAATTCTTTTTCGGTTGTTGCGGCAAATTTATTCAGTTTGATATAGCCGGTTTCTTCATCAAGCATGTATGAAGCATCAAGACTGTATATGGGTATCTTATCTCGTACGATGGTAAAATCAAGTATATCCGTTTCTCCTTTTCTGAATACAGTGATATTTACCTTAGTGCCTTTCGCTCCCATCAACCTGCTTCGAACTCCGGTTGTAGAAATACCAATCCCGAAAACTTTCTCCTGGTTGATAGTTAAGATCCTGTCCCCTGCTCTTAGGCCGACTTTCTCTGATGGACCTCCTATAATAGGTTCAATTATTATTATAGAATCTCGCAACAGATTAAATTGAATACCTATTCCTTCAAAATTGCCATTAAGAGGCTCATTCATCTCTTTAACGTCTTTTGCAGAAATGTATGTCGAATGCGGATCAAGGTTTTTTAGTATCTCAATTATAGCTTTTTCAGTAACCTTGTCGTAATCCGCTGAATCAACATAAAATGCATCAATCAGGCTAAAGGTTCTACCGATCTTAAAAGTCCCTTCATTCAAAGTCTGCGATGAGGCTGATAATGCAACAAGGAATAATACTATAATCAGGATTGCCTTGCTCAATATATTTCTTTTCATCATATGATTTTTAATACTATATTACTATCTCAACAACTAAAATCCCTGAAAGTTCTTTATTATATTTTAGGATCCACCTCACCCTAAATCCCTCTCCCAGGGGAGAGGAACTTAAAAACTCATTAATCCTTACTTTTGTGATTTATCTTTTGTCTTCAACTATTCCCATTCAATAGTGGAGGGTGGTTTTGAGCTTATATCATAAACAACCCTGTTAATTCCTTTTACCCTGTTTATTATTTCATTAGATATTGAACCAAGGAATTCGTATGGAAGATGCGACCAGTCGGCTGTCATTCCGTCAGTTGAAGCTACAGCTCTTAGTACCACAGCATTTTCATAAGTTCTTTCATCGCCCATTACACCTACCGATTGAACAGGCAGAAGTATCACACCAGCCTGCCAGACAGAATCATATAATCCATGCCTTTTCAGTCCTTCAATGAAAATATCATCCGCCTCCTTAAGTATTTCAAGTTTTTCTCTTGTCATTTTCCCGAGTATTCGTATCGCTAATCCCGGACCAGGAAAAGGGTGCCTTTTAAGTATAAAATCAGGAAGCCCGATAGCCTCTCCTACTTTCCGCACCTCATCTTTAAAAAGAAGACGAAGAGGTTCAACAACTTTCAGGTGCATTTTTTTGGGAAGTCCTCCTACATTATGATGTGATTTAATTGTTGCTGAAGGGCCGTTAACTGAAACAGATTCAATAACATCGGGGTATATCGTTCCCTGTGCCAGCCATTTAACATCTTTAACTTTTCTTGCTTCCTCATCAAAAACCTCAATAAAAACATGGCCGATTATCTTTCGCTTCGTCTCCGGATCACTCACTCCTTCAAGCTGATCCAGGAACCTGTTGCTGGCATCAACACCCACAACATTGAGCCCCAGGCCGAGATACGATTCCAGAACCTTATTATATTCATTCTTCCGGAGTAATCCGTTATCGACAAAAATGCAAGTAAGATTTTTACCGATTGCTTTGTTAAGCAGAGAAGCTGCCACCGACGAATCAACACCACCGGAGAGACCCAGAATCACTTTATCATCACCTAACTGCTTTTTCAGGTTAATAACAGTTGAACCTGCAAAAGAATCGGGAGTCCATTTCTGTGAACAGGCGCAAATGCCAACTACAAAATTCTTAAGTATCTGAGTTCCATCTGTAGTATGATATACCTCCGGATGGAACTGAATTCCCCAGGTACTTTCCCCTTTTATATGATATGCCCCTGCTTTGACGTCTGCTGTTGATCCTGTAATTTCATAACCTTCCGGTATTCCGTCAATAGTATCTGCATGCGACATCCAGACCTGGGTGCCTGATTTTATATTTGTAAAGAGCGGATCGTCGTTATTAACAGAAACAAGGTTGGCCCTTCCATACTCACGAATATTTGAAGGCAAGACCTCTCCTCCATAGTTATGCACTAGATACTGTGCTCCGTAACATACACCAAGCAAAGGGATAATTCCCTTGACCTTCGAAAGATCAGTAGATGGAGCGTTTTTGTCCCGCACGGAAGCAGGACTTCCAGATAATATTACACCTTTAACACTTTCATCGGGAACAGGAAAATGGTTGAATGGATGAATTTCGCAATATACATTTATTTCTCTTATTCTTCTGGCTATCAGCTGAGTATATTGAGATCCGAAATCAAGTATTAAGATTTTTTCCTGCAAGCGTCAATAGTTTTTATTTAAAATGAATTCAAAGATAGATATCTTTTCTTAAAGATCATTAATATGCCCGACCTCAAAACTCTTTCCATCGATAGCAGAATAAGTCTGAGGGAATACTGTTCTTGCCTCTTCGACAAGGAACGAGATATCCCTATACCGGCCTGAGAAATGGCCGATTAGGAGAGTTCCGACATTAGCATCTAATGCAGTTCTTGCGGCATCAACAGTTGTTGAATGGCCCGTAACTGCAGCCAGATCTTCTTTGCTTTTATCGAATGTAGCTTCGTGGTATAAAAGGCTCACTCCCTTTACAAACGAGGCCAGTCGTTTGAAGTATTTCGTATCGCTGCAGTAGGCATAAGACAAAGGTTCTGATGGGGGAAGTGTAATATCCTCATTTTTTATAATAACTCCTTCCGCAGTCAAAAAGTCTTCCCCTTTTTTGATAGAGGGAATTCTCACCGGAGGAATCTGATATTTTGCAATACATTCTTTGATAATATTCCGCTCAGATTTTTTTTCTCTGAACAGGAATCCAAAAGCGGGGACACGATGTTGCAGGGGGAATGATGTAACTGTGAGATATTTATCATCGAGTATCTGAACAGGATCTTTCCCTGAAAGAGGTATAAAATCAATTTCAAAACCGAGATGAATATCAAAATCGTTAAGATGCGAAATAAGAATTTGCTGATAGTTTTCAGGAGCGTAAAGATGAACAGGATTTTTCCTTCCCATCAGGCTGTAGGTTGATAACAATCCATATAGTCCAAAAACATGGTCGCCATGAAGATGGCTGATGAAGATATGGTTTATCTTTCCGAATCTGATCTTATTTTTTCTGAGTTGCATCTGTGTGCCTTCCCCACAGTCTATCAAAAATAAACGCTCATGTGCATTGAGCACATGAGCGGATGGAAATCTTCCTGATGTCGGCAATGCAGAACTACTACCAAGTACAGTTAGTTTCATCGCATTCTGCAAAGCGATCTGTTTTAAAATATCATTTTTTCAGCATCATCAACCGATCCTGTTATTGTAAGGACGGTATCGAGCTGAGAAATGGTGATAAGTCGTTCAACGGCTTCATTAAGTCCGCAAAGAACAAATGTACCACCAGCATTTTTACATAATCTGTTGGCTACCAGTATAGCACTCAGACCAGAAGAGTCGCAGTACTGACATTTTTCTAGATCAAGGATGATATTTTTTTCACCCTTGCCTGAAACAAGCACAAGTTCCGACTTAAGTGCCGGAGCAATGTGCGTATCAAGCTTTTCTGACTGTATCTGTATAACAGTACTGTTATTCCGGCTTTCAATATTGAAATCCATAATGATAAATTTTGATAGCCTAAATTTAACTAATTTTTCGATTTCTTGGAAGCTTTATTCTCTTTTTCTTCCATTTCTTCTTTCAAAGCTGCTAGCTGAGAGATATCACCAAGGGTTGTTTTTTCAGAATTTGACTTCGGTTTACGAGTTGTTTTTTTGGTTGTTGAAGGTTCTGATTTCAACATTGGAGTCTCTGCAGCTTTCTTTTCATCTTCAAATACTCTGCTATGTGAAACAATGATTTTTTTAGCTGATTTATTAAATTCAATAACCTTGAACATCAATTTTTCATCAACTTTAGCGATCATTCCATCCTCTTTAATGAGATGTTTCGGAGTAACAAATCCTTCAACACCATAAGGAAGTGCTATTACAGCACCTTTGTCGAACACTTCCACAACTGTACCTTCATGAACAGAGTCAAGGGCAAAGAGATTCTCGAAGACATCCCATGGATTCTCTTCAAGCTGTTTATGACCAAGACTGAGTCGTCTGTTATCTTTATCAATTTCAAGAACAGCAACTTCAATTTCTGCATCAATAGCTGTGAATTCAGCAGGATGCTTGATTTTTTTTGTCCATGATAAATCAGAAATATGTATAAGCCCGTCAACGCCCTCTTCGATCTCAACGAAAACTCCGAAGTTGGTAAAGTTTCTGACTTTGGCAGTATGTTTTGCACCAACTGAATATTTCTCATCAATATTCTGCCATGGGTCAGATTTGAGCTGTTTGATACCAAGTGACATCTTTCTTTCATTCCTGTCGAGTGTCAGAATTACGGCTTCAATTTCGTCACCAACTTTCAAAAACTCCTGTGCGCTGCGCAGATGCTGAGACCATGACATTTCCGACACGTGTATCAATCCTTCAACACCTTGTGCAATTTCAACAAATGCACCATAGTCCGCCATAACCACTACTTTTCCATTTACCTTATCACCAATATTCATATTTGGATCAACAGAATCCCATGGATGAGAAGTGAGTTGCTTCAGACCAAGAGCAATTCTCTTCTTGTCGTCATCAAAATCGAGAATAACCACATTGAGTTTCTGATCAAGCTGAACAATCTCCTCCGGATGATTTACTCTTCCCCATGAGAGGTCTGTAATATGAATCAGACCATCAACACCACCAAGGTCGATGAACACACCGTACGATGTAATATTCTTAACGGTTCCTTCAAGAACCTGTCCTTTTTCCAGTTTAGCAATGATCTCTTTTTTCTGAAGTTCAAGTTCAGCTTCAATAAGAGCTTTGTGAGAAACAACGACGTTCTTGAATTCCTGGTTGATCTTTACAACCTTGAATTCCATTGTTTTCCCAACAAAGACATCATAATCGCGAATAGGTTTGACATCGATCTGCGATCCGGGAAGGAATGCTTCGATACCAAAAACATCCACAATCATACCGCCTTTTGTACGGCACTTGATGTAACCGGTAATGATCTCGTCTTTTTCAAGTGAGGCATTAACTCTGTCCCATGAATTAATTGCACGGGCTTTTTTATGAGAAAGAAGGAGCTGTCCTTTTTTATCTTCCTGACTTTCAACATAAACCTCAACCTTATCTCCAACTTTAAGATTAGGATTATATCGGAACTCATTTAAACTGACAACGCCTTCCGATTTGTAGCCGATGTTGATGACAACCTCACGTGATGTCATCTGAATTACTGCACCAATTACCACTTCGTCAACTGCTACAGTTGAAAGCGTCTCATCATAGAGGGATTCATACTCCTTATACTTTGGTGAATTACGCAGTTCTTCACTTTCAAAGCTATCCCAGTCGAAATCTTCGGGTGAAGCAACGTTTCTGATTTCAGCTCTAACTTTAATCTCTTTTCCCGGTTCTGTTTCCGGCTGTGTTTCAGGTTCTGTTTCAGGTTCTGTTTCAGGTTCTGTTTTAGGTTCTGTTTTGGTTTTCTTAGCCCTTTTTTCTTTTTTTACATCTGATTCTTCTTCAATAACTTCAGTCGTTATGGATTCAACAACTTGTTCTACTTGTTCTACTTTTTCTGTCTCTTCTGCTACAACAGCAGCAACCACTTCTGAAGCCAGGCTTTCAGTCTCAACTTCCTGTATTTCTTTGATCTCTTTAGCCTTAGCTTTTTTTGCCGGTTTTACCCGGGCTTTAATGTTTTCAACAACCTCTTTTTCGGTTGTTTTCTTTTTGCTTTCAGTCATAATTTTAATTTAAAAGAACTAATAATTAATAAGTTAGACATTATATTGTTTGAAAAATTGGTTGCAAAGATATGACTTTTTTTAAAACTGCCATAATATATCGTAGATTTTCATGGGATTAACAAGACGGCGGGCGGCAAGCGGCAGGCGGCAGGAAACTTAATTGACTAAAATGAATTGCCGGGAAGCCGAAAGCCGGAAGCCGGTAGCCTTTGTAAAAATTTCTCTATTTCGCATGTTATATTATCTTTGCATAATCTATGAAGTTTTAATCTAAAATATCAAAAGATTTATGCGAATTGTTGTAGTAGGATCTGGTTATGTTGGCTTGGTTACGGGAGCCTGTTTTGCTGAGAGCGGTGTTAATGTTACCTGTGTGGATGTTGATCTTGATAAAATACGACAACTTAAGGATGGGACTGTTCCAATTTATGAACCCGGACTCGAAGGCATGATCAGAAGGAATGTTGAAAAAAAGAGACTTTCCTTTACAAAAGATATAAAAGATGGAATTGATGGATCGGAGGTAATTTTTATAGCGGTTGGAACTCCTCCCGGAGAAGATGGATCTGCTGATCTGAAACACGTTTTGGAGGTCGCAAAAGAGATAGGATGTGTTATAAAAGATCATATCGTTGTAGTGACAAAAAGTACTGTGCCGGTGGGCACATCTGAAAAGATACGTAAAACCATTCAGAATGAGCTTGATAAACGAAAAGTCTCTGTTGCATTCGATATGGCTTCCAATCCCGAATTTCTGAAAGAGGGGGCTGCAGTTGAAGACTTTCTGAAACCTGAAAGAATAGTTATAGGGATTGATAATGATAAAACCGGGGAGATTATGAAGCGGCTGTATATGCCATTCGTCCTTAATAATCATCCTATTCTATTTATGGATGTTGCTTCTGCAGAGATCACCAAATATGCAGCTAATGCAATGCTTGCAACACGTATCAGTTTCATTAATGAAATAGCAAACCTTTGCGATATTCTTGGAGCCGATATTAACCAGGTGCGCAAAGGTATAGGAAGCGATTCCAGGATAGGAAGTAAGTTTATTTATCCCGGTACAGGATATGGAGGATCATGTTTTCCCAAAGATGTTAAAGCTATAATAAAGACAGCTCATGACAATGGTTACGAACTCAATGTAATTAAGGCTGTCGAAAAAGCTAATGAATACCAGAAAAGTGTCATATTCAGCAAGATGACAAAGTTTTTTGACAATAATCTGAAAAACAAGGTAATCGGAATATGGGGATTATCATTCAAACCTAAAACGGATGATATCAGAGAAGCTTCATCACTTATCCTGATTGAGAAACTTCTGCAGGCTGGCGCAAAAATTAAAGCCTACGACCCTGCTGCAATGAAAGAGGCAAAAAATCAACTTGGAGATATAATTGGATATTCCTCCGATCCATATGAAGCACTGATTGATGTTGATGCTCTGGCTTTGATGACGGAATGGGCCGAGTTCCACCTCCCTGATTTTAACAGGATGGCAGATTTGATGAAAGATAAGGTTATTTTCGATGGCAGGAATATCTATGACCCCACTGAACTTAAGAGGCTGGGATTTAAATATTTCGGGATAGGCAGAAGATGATGGGGAGAAAGGGAGAAAGGGAGAAAGGGAGATTGAGAGACTTTACTTTGAACTTTGAACTTTAAACGTGAAACGTGAAACGCTAAACGAAAAAACATGAAAGGAATAATTCTCGCGGGAGGTTCAGGGACAAGGCTTTATCCTATTACCAGTGCAATCTCGAAACAAATGCTGCCGGTTTATGATAAGCCGATGATCTATTACCCATTATCAGTTTTAATGCTGGCAGGCATCAGGGAAATATTAATAATCTCAACTCCGCGTGACCTACCAGGATTCGCAAAGCTCCTCGGTGACGGGAAATCTCTTGGAATGAATTTCAGTTACATAGAACAGCCATCTCCTGATGGTCTCGCTCAGGCATTCATCCTTGGTGAAGAATTTATTGGAACAGATCCAGTCTGCATGATTCTTGGAGATAATATTTTTTATGGACACGGCTTTGGAGATGCTCTTCTTAAAACTGCAGAACTAAAGAATGGGGCATGTATCTTTGGGTATTATGTCACCGATCCGGATCGTTACGGTGTTGTTGAATTTGATATAAATAAAAAGGTTATAAGTATCGAAGAGAAACCTGCAGATCCAAAATCAAACTATGCTGTAACAGGTCTCTATTTTTATGATAATTCAGTTGTTAAAAAAGCAAAATCGCTTAAACCATCTCCCCGGGGTGAACTTGAAATAACTGATCTTAACAGGGTTTACCTCGAAGAAGGCACCCTTGAAATAAAACTTATGGGGAGAGGTATGGCCTGGCTCGATACAGGCACATATGAAAGTCTGCTGCAGGCGGCTAACTTCATCGCCACGATTGAACAGAGACAGGGATTAAAAGCTTCCTGTATTGAGGAGATTGCTTTTAAAAGGGGCTTTATTAATAAAAATCAACTTTTAGCATTAGCGGAGCCATTAAAGAATTGTCAGTACGGCAAATACCTGTTACGAATAGCTTCTGATGAGATTAATGTGTTCGAAGGATTAAAATAAGTATGTGTTAAAAATGAAAATTATTGAAACAGGATTTAAAGGACTTTTAGTAATTAAACCCACCATTCATTTAGATAGCAGGGGCTACTTTTTCGAAAGCTTTAATCTGGTTGACTTTCAGAATGCCAGTATCTCATTTTCTCCCGTACAGGATAATGAATCAAAATCATCCAAAGGTGTAATAAGAGGGTTGCATTACCAGTTGAAGCCATTCGATCAGGCAAAACTTATCAGAGTTATTGAAGGAAAAATATTTGATGTGGCTCTCGATATCCGCAGGGACTCTCTGACATTTGGAAAATGGTATGGTATTGAAATTGACTCTGAAACAAAAGACCAGGTCTTAATACCAAAGGGGTTCGCTCATGGATTTTCAGTTCTCAGCGATATTGCCATTATTCAGTACAAGTGCGATAATGTATATAACCATCAGTATGAAAGAGGAATAGCCTTAAATGATCCTGCTCTCGATATTAACTGGAAAACAGGCTCAATAGTTCCGGTAATCAGTGAAAAAGATTTAAAACATCCTCTTTTTAAGGATGCCGACACCAACTTCTAAAAAAAAAAATCAATTATGGCTATAATTTTAATCACCGGAGCTAACGGGCAACTTGGGAACGAGTTGAAAATTGTTTCAAAAAACTTTTACGGTTACGATTTTATCTTTACCGACATCGATTCACTTAATATTACCAGTGCAGAACAAACTGCAGATTTCATTCAAAAATCGAAACCTGACTGGATAATAAACTGTGCAGCTTATAATCTGGTGGACAAAGCGGAAAGTGAGCCCGAAATGGCTATGCTCATAAACGGGACTGCTGTTAAAAATATAACAGAGGTAATTAAGGGATCTGAATGTAGGTTTATTCATGTCTCATCTGACTATATTTATGATGGTAAATCAAATGTCCCTTACAATGAGTATTCACAGTCAAATCCATTATCAGCTTATGGCAGATCAAAAATGGCTGGTGAAAAATATGCTTTGGTTCACCAGGGATCAATGATCATAAGAACATCGTGGCTCTATTCATCGTTTGGTAATAATTTTGTCAAAACTATTCTCCGACATGCTAAGGAGAAGGAGTCATTAAGAGTTGTGTTTGATCAGACAGGTTCGCCAACATATGCAGCCGACCTTGCTGGAGCAATCATGAGCATTATATCCGGAGTAATCAGAAATCAGATTGCCCTTAATGCAGGTATTTATAATTATTCGAATGAAGGTGTCTGTACCTGGTATGATTTTGCAATAGAAATTATCCGGGAAGCTGGTCTGTCCTGCCATGTAAATCCGGTTCTTACAAAGGATTATCAGTTAGCCGCACAAAGACCCGCTTATTCAGTTATGGATAAAAGCAAAATAAAAGATAATTACGGTCTTTCAATTCCGCATTGGAGGACAAGCCTGGAAAAATGTATGAAACTGTTGAAATAATACAATGAATATGTTATCTATTGAAGAGATCAGAAACAAGGCCGGAAGATGGCTGGACGAAGAGTTTAATGATGAGACTCGCAGAGAGGTTCGTGAAATGCTTGATAATGACGAAAAAAAACTTATTGATGCTTTTTACCAGGATCTTGAATTTGGCACAGGTGGTTTGAGAGGTATCATGGGTGCCGGTACCAACAGGATGAATATCTACACTCTGGGAATGGCAACACAGGGTTTGTCGAATTATATAATTAAACAGTTTGGAAATTCAGGAATCAGAGTTGCCATAGCTTATGATTGTCGTAATAACAGCCGCTACTTTGCCGAGACATCGGCAAATATCTTTTCTGCCAATGGATTTGATGTCTATCTCTTTGAATCTTTGAGGCCTACGCCAGAACTCTCCTTTGCAATCCGCAATTATAAATGTCAAAGTGGTGTTGTCATTACTGCTTCGCATAACCCTCCGGAATATAACGGATACAAAGCTTACTGGAATGACGGAGGACAGGTTGTGGCCCCCCATGATGATGGAATCATCGATGAAGTGCGGAAGATTAAATCAGTTCGTGAGATCAGGTTCAAAGGTAAAAAAAAGAAAATAAAAATCCTGGGAAAGGAGACAGATGATATGTTCCTCAAAGAGGTACATAAAATGAGCCTTAATCCGAAGGTAATTAAAAAGTTCAGTGATATCGGGATTGTCTATACCCCTATTCATGGAACCGGGATAAAAATGGTCCCCCCTGCTTTGAAAATATATGGATTTAAAAATATCATCAGTGTACCTGAACAAGATATTATAGATGGTAACTTTCCTACAGTCAAATCTCCCAATCCTGAAGAACCTGATGCACTTAAAATGGCTATTAAGAAAGCCGTTGAGACAGGTGCTGAGCTGGTAATAGCTACCGATCCCGATGC
>Ga0315278_10001100_pt1 | contig 23411 bp, 25 predicted proteins | sample YL17G06_0_MG_FD_203880 | JGI IMG/M metagenome (GOLD analysis project Ga0315278, IMG submission 203880) | Sediment microbial communities from Yellowstone Lake, YNP, Wyoming, USA - YL17G06_0 | ecosystem: Environmental > Aquatic > Freshwater > Lake > Sediment | place: USA: Wyoming | collected... | reverse complement strand
ACTCCTCACTCCTCACTCCTCACTCCTCACTCCTCACTCCTCACCCCTCACCCCTCACCGCTCACCCCTGCCACCTCGCACCTCGCACCTCACACCTCGCACCTCAAACCTCACACCTCGCACCTCACACCTCGAACCTCGCACCTCACACCTCGAACCTCGCACCTCACACCTCGCACCTCGAACCTCGCACCTCGCACCTCAAACCTTTCTTTGCTTCCGCCACTCCCCGAGCAAACTAAATACGACGGCGCCAATGACGGTGAGTCCCGTGAAGATCTCGACGAAGAGCGAGTAATTGAGCCGGTAGCGTCCGCTGGAACGGTCGTAGACCGTGCAGAACAGGCGCACTTTCTCCGCCAGCGCGCGCCAGTCGCCCGCGGGCGCAGGCGCGCCGGTGATGAGTTGCTTCAGCGGCTCGATCAGCATCGGAACGTCGAAACTGTCGCCGTAGATCTGGCGATAGATGCGTCCCTGCGCATCCAGCACCGTGACCTGGGTGACGTGGTCAAAGCCCTTGGGGGTGGCATACCAGGTGAAGCCAAACTCGCGCGTGAGCGCATCGATCGTGCCGGGAGCCGGGCTGAGGAAATCCCATTTCGGATCGGCAATGCCGTGCTGCGCAGCAAACGCGTGCATGGCCTGCGGCGTGTCGAACGGCTGGTTGAAGCCGATGGTGGCGACCGCAAAGCTGTCCCGCCCCAGTGCGCGACGCGCATCCCCGATCGCCTTGTCGAGAAAGCGCACCGTGATCGGGCAAACCTGACTGCAGCCGGTGTAGATGAAATTGACCAGCAACGGCTTGCCGCGATAGTCGGCAAGCCGGCGCGCCTGGCCACGGCTGTCGGTGAACGCATAGTCAGCCACCCGGTTGCCGATCACGCTCTGGCTCAATTCGATCGCCTTCGCAGTGTCGGGCGCCTCGGCTTCGGCTTGAGCAGGGATTGACGCCGTCACCAGCCATGCCACTGCGATCAAGCTGGACTGTCGTTGATTCATTGCACGAGTTTCAAAAAAAGCTTTCACCGCAAAGGACGCAATGGACGCAAAGGAAGGGCAATAAGCAAAGAAGCATTCGACAGTAATAACCTGGTATCGGTGGCCACGTCCGCAGCCGGCCTCCTTTTAACTCTCATATGCTTTTCACATTTCTGGTTTCCCTAAAAGGGTACTCCACGCTATCGCGAGGGTATTCGCGTCCTTAAGGCGCAGCACTTACGGCCGAAGCTGTTGCGTCCTTTGCGGTGAGTGCTCTGGGGTGAGTTCTTATCGAACCTCAGTGGTGAGCGCTTATCGCGAACAAAATGCGTTAGCGCAGCGCGGCTTCGATCATCGCCGCGCCGAGCACCAGGGAGAGCTGCGCAAGCGAGGCGAAGAAGCTGGCCATCGCATTCCTGCGGCTGGGTTCGCGCACCAGCTTCCAGGCCCGGAAGATGAACAAGGCGCCGCCGATTGCCGCGCCCGCGAAGTAGATCCAGCCGCTGCCATAGAACACCGGCGCGAGCGACACGGCGACCAGCACCACGGTGTTGGCCAGGATCACGCGCGCGCTGCGCGCGGCGCCGATCACCGCGGGCAGCATCGGCACCTGTGCGGCCACGTAGTCGTCGCGATAGGCGATGGCCAGGCTCCAGAAGTGCGGCGGGGTCCACAGGAACAGCACGAGGGCGAGAATCAAAGGCTGCGCCGGCAGGCCCGGCGCGACGGCGGCGGCGCCGGCCAGCACCGCGAAGCTGCCGGACAGGCCCCCGATCACGATATTCATCCAGGTGCGGCGCTTGAGCCAGACGGTGTACACGATCGCGTAGAAAAATGCGCCGAGAAAAACGTAGAGCGCGGTCAGTGGATTCAGCGCCCAGCCGGCGGCGAGCACCGCCCCGGCGGTGAGCGCCATGATCAGCCGCATCCAGCGCGCATCATGGACAGCCGCGCCGGTGACGAAAGGGCGCTTGCGCGTGCGCGCCATGCGCGCGTCGAGGTCGCGCTCGACGTACTGGTTGAACGCGCCGGCAGACGCCGACGCCACCATCACCGACAGCGCCAGCACCACCATTTTCCATCCGGACAACGGCGTTCCGGGCGTGATCGCCGCGGCGGCGAGCGCGGTCCAGGTGATGACGACACCGATCCTCAGTTTGAACACATTGAGTATGGTCTTCACGGCTCCCTCCTTCCCTGCGCTCCGCACACGCCGCGCTTCATTTCTCCTGCGTGGCTCAGCTCAGCAGCCAGAGCTGCGACAGGTACTTCCAGTTCACAAAGTAGTACAGGACGAAGGACACCAGAAACACCATCGCGAATACGAACGTGCCCGGGGCGGCAAATCCGCCCAGACCGATGCTGCCGTGGCCCTGGATCGCGGCGGCCACCATCGGCAGCCGGTGCGGCGCGACCTTGCTGCCATAGCTGTCCTTGGCGTCAAGCTTCCTGCCCCACAACAGCGAGCCCACGGTGATCAACAGGTAGATTCCCCCGCCGACGATCGCCGCCAGGCCGGCGAGCGCCATCAGCCCCATCATCAGGTAAGCGGTGCCGGGATACTCGTAGGGCATGGCCGCGCCGGTGAACGCCATGTCCCAGTGGCGGCGCGCGACCCCGAGGGTCCCCGCGCCCATCATGAACACCGCGAACAGCGACATGCCGATGCCGAACAGGTAAGGCTGCCACTTCGCCAATCCCGGCAGGATCATCTCGCGCCGGAACAGCGTCGGAATCAGGAAGTAGGTCAGTGCCATGAAGGCCAGCGTGGTGCCCACCACCACGGTGGCATGGAAATGGCCGGGAACATAAACGGTGTTATGGATGATCAGGTTCAATTGCTCGGTGCCCATCATCACGCCGGAAATGCCGCCCAGGAAACCGAACCCGATCAGCGAAATGAACATGCCCGAGAACACCGGGTTGCCCCACGGCGCCTTGCGAATCCATTCGAACAGGCCGCGGTTGAGGCCTTTTTCACGCTGGGCGATTTCGATCGAGCCGGGCACGGTCAGGCCGTGCACCATGCTCGCCAGCACGGCCAGGTACATCGCGTAGCTGGTATTGAAGATTTTCCATTCCGAGCTGATGCCCGGATCGGTCAGCACGTGGTGCGCGCTCGCCAGTTGCAGAAACAGGATGTAGAGCAGGAAGGCGCCGCGGCTCACCTTCTCCGACATCGGCTTGGCGCCGAACACGATGGCGGCGATCGCATACCACACGGCGACGTGGGCGGCGACATTGATCTGCTGCGACGAATGCCCGAATGCCCACCAGATGGTCTTGTACATCAGCGCGTCGATCTGGTGGATATAGCCGACCGACCACAGGAAGGTCGGGATCAGGATGATCGCGCCCGAGGCAATGGTGAAGATGGCGATAATGCAGGCAGTGAGCGCGCCGAAGGTCACCAGCGGGATCGAGCCCTCATAGGTTTTCTCGGCGCGGGCCACCACCAGCGTGCCGAGAAAAATAAAGCAACCGATGAGGGCGCCCACCGCGAACAGGATCAGGCCCAGGTAAAAGTGCGGCGCCGCCGGCATCGGCGCGTAGGAAGTCATCATCACGCTCGAGCCGCCCTGGAACACGGCGACGTTGGTGGTGATCGCGCCGATCACCATCAGCGCGAAGGCCAGCCACGCCATGCGCGGTGTGGCGAGCCGGCATCGGAGCAACGTCGAGGAACAGAAGTACAGGATCGCCATCTCGAAGAAGATGATCCAGAAAATCAGCATATCGATGCCGTGCGCCGTGAGCGCCAGGTAGAACATGTCGGCCGGCAGCAGGTGCACGGCCGGCCAGCGCGTGAGCGTCACCAGCAGGGCGAGAATGCCCCCGGCGAGAAGACACAGCACGCCGGCCACCGCGTTCACCTTCATCAGCGTTTCCGCCGACTTGTGGAACTGCAATCCGGTGTCCGGGCAAACTCGATATGTCGCGGCATTGGCCATGTTATTTCTCCCCTCGCTCGTTCTTGTGCTCGCTGTTGCCGTTGTCCTTGGCGCTATCGTCGTTGGTAGAGCCTTGGCCCTTCTCGACGACGTACAGGTTCGACACCATGGTGTGGTGTCCGATGCCGCAGAATTCATTGCATACCACCGAGTACTTTCCCGCGCGCGTGGGGGTAACGGTGTAGACACCCTCGTAGCCGGGCACGACCTGGATGTTGAGGTTTTCCGGCTGCAGCGAGAACGAGTGCATGTAGTCCATGGACGACAAATGCAGACGATAGGCCTGGCCCTTCTCCAGCTCGAGGATCGGCCACCATTGCCACAGGCGCGCGATCATGTAAACGTCGCTGCCCGCCGGCGGATGCACCACCGGCACCTTCAGCTCGGTCTCGGTGCGCACCGTGAACTTGTCCACCATCTCCTGGGTCTTCTTGCTGTAGGCTTCGGCCGTGATGCGATAGGCCTCGTTGGACAGATTCTGCTTTCCGAAAATGTGCCAGTACGGCATCATGAAAAACATGGCCAGACACCAGATCAGCGCGATCGCGATCCAGGTGCCCTCGACGCGATCCAGTGGCTGATTCCACCAGACCCGGGTGCTCGGCGGCAGTATTGAACTCATGGCGGCTTCTTCCCTTGGTGATTGCGTCTTGTAATTGCGTCGTCCGGACTATTTGGCGATCGGGATGGTGACGATTTCCATCACGCCCCACAGGATGTAAAAGACCGTCGGTACGGTGACGCCGATGAAAAGCAGCAAGAACGGATTGTCCAGAATCTGCTGCATGATCGGCATTTTGCCGCCGTCCGCTTCGGCCCCGGGGTTGAGGGAATCAGTGATATTCGTCATGCTTGTCCTCCTCTGCAATCGCCCGCCGCGCGAGCACGCTTGACGCCATGACGCGAAGCTACGCGCCTGGCGCGCAAAAAAAATTGATTCGCATCAAGAAAAAAGTGGCCGGTTCCGGATCGCATGGCCGCAAACTTCTACAATGTGGTGCATGCGCGGAGCTCCCGCGGCTATGAATCCGGACTGATTCCAATGGATCGATCGAACGGCAGGCAGATCGCGGGCTGGCTGGGCACTTGTTGCGTGCTGGTATTTCTGATGGTGGTGGTAGGGGGCGTCACCCGGCTCACCCACTCCGGCCTGTCCATGGTCGAATGGAAACCCCTGGTCGGAACGATTCCCCCCCTTTCGCAAGCGGACTGGGAAGAGGTTTTTCTGAAGTACCAAGCCACTCCCGAGTACGTGCGCGTGAACAAGGGCATGGCGCTCGACGAGTTCAAGGCCATCTTCTGGTGGGAATACTTCCACCGGTTGCTGGGGCGCGCAATCGGCCTGGTGTTCTTCCTGCCTTTGCTTTTCTTCCTCGTTCGCAGAAAGATCGACAGTCCGCTGGCGCTGAAGCTGGCCGGAATTTTCATACTTGGCGGGCTGCAAGGCGCCATGGGTTGGTACATGGTGAAGAGCGGCCTGGTGGACGACCCGCGAGTAAGCCAGTACCGGCTTACCGCGCACCTTGGCCTCGCGCTGGCTATCCATGCCGCAATGCTGTGGACAGCGCTGAATCTGCTCAGGCCGGCTCGCGCTGCCGTCCATGAATCGCGGCGGCGGCTTGGCCGCTACGCGCTGGGGCTCGCGGCGCTGATATTCCTGATGGCGCTCAGCGGCGGATTCGTCGCCGGCATCCGCGCCGGCCTGGCCTACAACACTTTTCCGCTGATGAACGGGCACTTCGTGCCGCCGGAAATCCTCATGCTCGAACCGTGGTGGCTGAACCTGTTCAATAATATGGCGACCGTGCAGTTCAACCATCGGATGATTGCGTGGCTGCTGATGCTGCTGGTGCCGGCATTCTGGCTGAAGGTGCGAAGCGTTCCGCTGCCGCCGGGTCCGCGCCTTGCCACTGACCTTTTTCTCGGCATGTTGGCCATCCAGATCATGCTCGGGATTTCGACGCTGCTGCTGGCGGTGCCGGTCGCGCTCGCGGCCGCCCATCAGGGCGGCGCGGTGCTGTTGCTGAGTGCGGCGCTATGGGCCGGCCACGAACTGCTGCGTCCCGCCTGAGCGACGAATGTCGCTAATTGCAGAAACTGGCGAACGCTGCGAGAGGACGCACCGCCGACTGCAGCCAGTTCACTTGTGCGTAATGTTTGGCGTTGCCGGCGCAGACGCCGGCGAACTCGCCGGCCGTCCCGGCTTCCATCAAAGCCAGCACCAGCACCGTGCTGGCCGCGACAATTACCGCGCACCGAACCAGAAACCCGACCAGGGAAGCGCTCATCGCCTTGTCTCCTTTGTCCGAACACGGCTTCAATATAGTGATGTCTGCCTCGAAGCAGCCTTGATGTCCATCAAGAAATCCTTGTCTGCGATTGAACCGGTCCGCAGGTTTCGCCTATAAAAGATATTCAGGGGATTTCGTTTGTCATTGCGCATGCACAGTCCAACCGCCATCAGCGACACCGAAGCGCCGGACACGCCGCGTCACTGGCTGCACCGCGTCACGACCACAGCGGTGGTTGTGGTGCTGATGATCGTGGCCAGTAGCGCTTATCTGCGGCAGGCCTCGGTCCGCCTCAATTGTCCCGACTGGCCGGCATGTACGCAGCGGGTTACCGGTGAAGATCCGGCGCGCGTTCAGCCGGCCGCCGAAAGGGCTGCGCGCCTTGTGCATCGGCTGAGCGCCGCCATTGCCGGGGCGCTGGTACTGCTGATTGCCTATCTGTCCGCGGCGCAGCAGCCGCGGGTGCGCGCGGATATCGTCCTGTCTGCCGCATTGGTGGTGCTCACCCTATTGCTGGCGGTGCTCGGCCGTTGGTCGAGAGGCTCGCAGACTCCCCTGGTTACGCTCGGCAACCTGCTCGGTGGCATGACCCTGCTGACGTTGCTGTATTGGCTTCGGCTGCGCACCGCGCGGGCGCATGGCGCGGCGGTGGCCGATGCCGGGCGCCTCGCCCCCGTGGCAGGCGCGGCGCTCGCCCTGGCACTTGCGGGTGTGGCTTTGGGCGCGCTGGTCAGCGGCGCTCACGCGGTGTCCGCGGTTCGCGCCGCAAGCGGCGAGTTGCTCGCGTCCGCGCATTGGCTCGCGGGCATGATCGTGCTGTTGCTGACGGCGACGCTGGCGCTGCACCCTGCCGCTCGGAAAAGCGGCCATAGCGCCGGCGTCGCGGCCTTCGTGCTCGCCCTCGCGCAGGCAACGACGGGGTGGATTTCGACCCGCTTCGATTACCCCCTCGCTGCCGCCCTGGCCCACAACCTGCTCGCCGCATTGCTGCTGATTGCGCTGGTGACGGCGGCATATCGTCACGGCGGGTCCGCTCTCGCGCATCCTTGACGCGTATCAAGGACGCCGGGTCCAGGGGTTACGAAAATCCGGTTGCAAGCCTACGAGAACCGCCAAGACTGAAGAGAATCGCCAAGACTGAAGAGAATCGCCAAGACTGAAGAGAATCGCAATGGGCACCCCGATCATGCTCGATGTGCGCGGCCTGGAGCCGCCCGAACCGATGGAGCGCGTGCTCGGCGCGTTGAGCGCGCTGGAGCCCGACGAGCAGTTGTTGATGATGATAGACCGCCAGCCGCGGCCGCTCTATCGCATCCTGCACAATAACGGTTACGCCTTCCGGGAAACACTCAAGCCCGAAGGCATTTTCGAGATTCTGATCTGGCAGGCTCTCTGACTACACAGGGATTGTCATTCGAGCAGTCCCCGCCGCGCTGTATTCCTTCTCAGAACAATAAAAGGAAGTTCAAGAGCGTTGACGCAGCAGCTTCAACTCCAAGTGTTCCCTTGAGTGTTTCACCTTAAGGGCGCGGAGAAAGAGCAAGAAAGGATTCACTTCAGGACATTCCGATAGGGCCTCAGTACATTTACCGGGACAAAGGATGGAAGGGGTGGAACGACTGGCTCGGCAGCGGATGGTACGCTTCAGATTCCTTGCCGGAAAACGCGATGCTCGCGGAGGAAGTAACAAAGGACCCTTCCCGGAACTACGGACGGCAATTCCGTCCGTTCGAGAAAGCGCGGCAATTCGCGCGCGGTCTTGGACTGAAAAATAAAACCGAATGGGGGCAATATTGCTACGGAGAATTGCACGAAAAGACGGCACTCCCGGAAGACATACCAAAGTACCCATCCGAGTCTTACAGGGATAGTGGATGGGTAAGCTGGGACAATTGGCTCGGACGGGTCGGTTCACTCGACCCGCCGGCGTCGCAATAGCTCGTAGCACCATGACCAGAGAGAGAAAACAGGCACGAATAGAGCGGACAGATTTATTTTCCACGAGGCTAGGTGTAGTCTGTCTTCCGAGATCGTTCAGTTGCCGGGAGGGTCACCATGCCACGGATGGGCAGAACCGTCCTGCCGCACTACCCGCACCTCATCATCCAGCGGGGACATAATCAGCAAGTGATTTGCGCCGAGCCACGCGACTTCGAGCGCTACCTCGAGACCCTGGCTGAGTTCAAGGCAGACCGCCGAAAGCCATACAGGATCCAAATGAGCTGCGAGTTGAATAAATCTGGCCCCTGAATCTTAGCCTATAGGATTCGACCATGCCTGAAATCTCCCGCTTCCTCGGTATCGTGATCACGATGTACTTCAACGATCACAATCCGCCGCATTTCCACGTACGCTATGAGGCGTATCGCGCACTCATCGGAATCGAGCCGCTTGAGCTTCGGGAAGGGCAGCTTCCCCCGCGCGTTCTCGGTCTGGTCATGGAGTGGGGGGAGATGCACCAGGCCGAGCTGATGGACAACTGGACGACCTTGGCCAAAGAGGGTATTTTCAGGCGGATCGCTCCGCTAGTTTGAGGAGGTTGAAAATGATCTGGGTGACTGATGCGAGGACGCTTCCGGACTACCGGCTGTGGGTGCGCTTTTCGGACGCCACAGAAGGCGAAATCGCCCTGAAGGACTTCATCGCGTCCGATGCGCGCCCGATCGTGGTGGCGCTTCGCGACCAAGCGGCGTTCTCGGCAATCCGCGTAGAAATGGATACGGTGGTTTGGTCGAATGGTTTCGATCTTGCGCCGGAGTTCCTGTACGCGCGAGCGAAGGCCCACGCATCCGCCTAGGAGCCTGTCGGACTTCAATTCCCCCTTGAGGGGTACGCAAAGGAAACCTGAAAGCAGGCGTGATCGGAAAAGGGAACAGCCCGCGTTTACTGCTTTTTCTTTAGGTCCGCAGGCGGCGGCGTATCCTTTTTGTAGTCGCCGATGATCCCCTTGGCGGGGCAGAAGTTGACTGCGGGGCACTTGATGCAGCCCACTGCCAACGCAACCGGACAAAGCGTCATGATCAGTCTCCCAAACAAATCTGCCGCCCGCTTCCACGCCGCCGACAGACGCATCGTTCTCTCGCGCCCCTGACGGGGCCGCATTTCACGCCACCAGTCAGGCCTCTCGCCAAATACAAAGGGCGCGACTCGCGTCACGCCCCTTGCTTTGCTTCTGCCCGCCAGCCAAGATAACCCTCAAACATCGGGTTTAAAGGTGGTCGCCGCCCGTTCGCATCAGGCACACCCGAACACACAAGCGCGCACAACAACGAATGTCTTGGGCAACAGCCGGATCGTCATACTTTGAGCTTGGGAATCTACCCCGGGCCGACGCGCGAAACAAATCCAGTAAGCGCCGTTCGTCGGTCACAGTCAAGCGATTTTTTTTCTTTTCCCGGGATGGTGATCGCCCGCATCTCACCGCTACTTGAATTCATGCAACGCGATGCGGTTTTTCGCGATGAAATCCCAATCGTATTGAACGCCGAGACCCGGCCCCGCCGGCACCGGCACGCAACCATCCTTGCCGATTGCCTCCAACTGGTCCGCGTAATCGCACTGGTATACCGGCGGCACCGCGTTCGGCGTGCCGGGCCCGACCAGCGCCATCTCGTAGTAGTTGCTGTTGCGTATCGCCGACATGCAATGGCGGTGTGCCGGACCGCAGGCGTGGATCTCGGCGTCGATGCCGAAGGCTTCGGCCAGATGCGCGATTTTCATGCAGCCGGTGATCCCCAGGTCGTACTCGGGATCGACGCGCAGGTAGTCGGTGCCGCCGGCCACCAGGAAATCCGCCTTCGGCTCCACGCCGCGGACATGCTCGGTCTGCAGCAGCGGCGTCTTTATCATCTCGCGCAGCTTCTTGTGCGCAAAGGCCGAGGTACCGCTGTCGCGGAACGGATCCTCGTACCAGAAGTAATCCGCTTCGTCGCAGGCCCGGCCGACGTAGAGCGCATCGGCGAACGTGCGCAACTGGCAGGCCGGGTCGATCATCAGCTCCATTTTGTCGCCGACACGGCTGCGCACATGGAGCAGGTTGTCCGCCTCCTCGCGCTTGTTGCCTTCGTTCCAGCCGTGGATCTTGAACGCGCGGTATCCCATCTCGTAGCATTGCACGGCGAAATCGCCGTAGGCCTCCTTGGACGAAAGCACGCCGTTGCGGTCGCCCATGTAGGTGCTGGCATAGGCCGGCAGGCGTTTGCGGTAACCGCCCAGCAGCTCGCTCACGGATGCGCCGAGCTTCTTGCCCGCGAGGTCCCAGAGCGCGATATCGATCGGCCCGTGGCCCATGTGGTCGAACTGGCGCGCCTCGCGCTTGAGATCGTCGTAGAGGCCCTCGCGCTCCTCGGCTTCGCGGCCGATAAGACAGGGCGCCAGCATGATCGTCTGCCCGAGCGCCGAAGGCGATCCAACCCAGTGGGTGACGTATTCCCCGCGCAGGCCGTTGTCGGTCATGATCGCCACCGCGTATTTGGTCAGTCGCGTCGTCGCGCCTTTCTTGCAGCCCAGCGCGCCGATTCCGCCACCGCCCGCCGCGCCGAGATTGCGTGCGTCGAACTGGAAAACGTGGAGTTCCACTTTGGTTATCCGGCTCATATTCTCTCCTCTTGTTTACGGATCACTTTCAACTGCGCGCGGTATCCTGTCAACGCCGCGCTTGCGGCGCCATCTGCGAGAAAGGCGTCAGGACCGACCCACACCTGTCGCCAACAATCAAACCTGACCGATCGTAAATCAGGCGGCTGATGCTCACGAGATCCATTGCCCTCGTGCGGTCCGCATCATTGCTGATTTCAGAGTTTCAGCCGGGCAGGTAGTTGGCGAATTCCTTTTCCACTTTTTTCGGGTCGGCGAGCAGGCCGGCGGCGACACCCTGCGCCATGTCGCCGACGTTGACGTCCTCGGTGCCCGATTCAACGGCTTTCAAGGCGATCGAGGCGACGTTGCCGGGATCGAGCTTGGGCATGTCGATTCCCTTGGCCATGTCGGTATCGACCGCGCCCGGGAAAATGCCGACGACCAGCGTGCCCTGTTTGGCGAGCTCGGCGCGCGCCGCCTGCGTCAGACTCCAGGCCGCCGCCTTCGACGCGCAGTAGGTGCCCAGCGCCGGAATATTGACGCGTGAAACCAGCGAGAGCATGTTGACGATCGCACCGCCGCCGTTGGTCTTGAGCACCGGCCCGAAGGCGCGCGTCAGGTAGAGCACGCCGAAGTAATTCACGCTCATCTCGCGATGCGCCGCATCGAGCGAACTTGCCGCAAGCGCGCCGCTGTTGCCGTTGGCGCCGGCGTTGTTGACCAGCAGCGAGACGTCCCTGCATTTCGCCGCCGCGGCCTTCACCTCGGCTTCATTGGTGACATCGAGCCTGAGCGCTTCGACCCTGCCGGGATGGGCTTTCACCAGATCTTCGACGCCGCTGATGTCGCGCGCCGCCGCATAGACCTTTTTTGCACCCATCGCGAGAAGGGTCTTGACATAAGCTCGTCCGATTCCACGATTCGCGCCGGTCACCAGCGCCACCGATCCTGCAATCTTCATCTTTGCTGCCTCCTGTTGTTGACTTTCCCGCAACTCTTCATCGCGATCGGCGCGCATGGCCCAGCCGGGATCGAAATCCGGCAGCGGGATGGCGTCGAGCAAAGCGCGAGTGTAGACGTGCTTGGGGTTGGCGAACAGCGCCGCGCAGCGGCCCGACTCAATGACTTCGCCCTCGCGCATCACCAGCACCCGGTCGCACAACACCCGCACCACGGACAGATCGTGACTGATGAAGATCAGCGAGCCGTCGGTCTTCAGTTCCCTGAGCAGCGTCAGAATTTGCGCCTGTGTGGACACGTCGAGACCCGAAACGATTTCGTCGGCCACGATCAGATCGGGCTTGAGCGCAATCGCCCTGGCGATGCCGACGCGCTGGCGCTGGCCGCCGGAGAGTTCGTGCGGGAAACGATCGGCGAAGGCGCTCGGCAGCCCGACCCGTTCCAGCAAAGCGCCGGCTTCGCGCCAGCCTGCCCGGCTATCCGGCACGCGGCCGTACGCCAGCAAGGGTTGCACCAGGATGGTGCCGATGCGGTGACGCGGGTTGAGCGATGACAGCGAATCCTGGAAGATGGCCTGAATTTTCGCGCGCAGCGGACGCAGTTCCGGTTCCGCAAGATGCGAAATGTCGCGGCCTTTGAAGTGCAGGCTGCCCGCCGTCGGTTCGTACAGCCGCAGCAACGTGCGCGCGAACGACGTCTTGCCCGAACCGGATTCTCCGACGATGCCAACCGACTCGCCGGCGTCCAGCGCGAGATTCATATCGCGAAAGATCGTAATCGGCGGCGCGGCGCCGAACAGCGAGGCGGCGGAACGATCGGGCAGTTGCAGCGTAAGTCCGCGCGCTTCGAGCAGCGCCATCATGCATCGCGCGCGTCGAGCGCGCGCGCCTCCTCGAAAAGTTGCTGCGTGAGCGCGGCAGGAATCGGTTTCAGCGCATCGCCCGGCCGGTCGAAGCGCGGCGTCGCCGCGAACAGCGCGCGGGTATAGGCGTGAGCGGGACTCGCAAATAGCCGGGAGGCCGGCGCCGATTCGAGCACGCGACCGCCGTGCATGACCACCACGTGCCCGCACAACTTTGCCACCACCCCGAGATCGTGCGTGATGAACAGGATCGCCGTTCCCGAATTGCGCTGCAGTTCCCGGATCAACTGCAAGATCTGCTTCTGCACCGTGACATCGAGCGCCGTGGTCGGCTCGTCCGCGATGACCAGTTTCGGCTTGCAGGCAAATGCGATCGCGATCAGCACGCGTTGGCGCATGCCGCCGGAGAGTTCATGCGGATACTGGCGCAGGATCTTTTCCGGCTCACGCAGATGCACTTCGCGCAGCAGCGCCAGCGCACGCGCGCTCGCGGCTGATCGATCGAGATTCAGGTGCATGCGCAGCACGTCGGTGATCTGCGGTTCGATGCGTTCCACGGGATTCAGCGCGGTCATCGGATTCTGCGGGATGAACGCGATTTCGCGGCCGAGCAGATGGCGGCGCTGGGCGTGCGCAAGGTGCGTGATCTCGCGCCCGTCGAACACGACGCTGCCGTGCGTCACGCGGGCGTTTGCCGGCGCGATGCCGAGCACGACGCGGCTGACCATGGTTTTTCCGGCCCCCGATTCGCCGACCAACCCGACAATTTGTCCGGGCGCGACCTGCAACGACACCCGCCTGAGCAGCCGCCGAGGGGGCCGCGCTTCGAGCCACAGGTCGAGATCGCGGATGTCGAGCAGCGCGCTCACCTGGATTGCACCGGATCGATCGCATCGCGCAATCCGTCGCCGAGTGCGTTGAGCCCGAGTACGGCGACGATGATGCAGGCCATCGGCGCCGCCATCAGCCACCAGGCCTGGTTCACATACAGCCGGCCCTCCTGGATGAGGCCGCCCCAGGTCGGCACCCCGGATGAGACCGACAGTCCCACGAAAGACAGAATCGCCTCGACCACGATGGCGATACCCATTTCCAGCGTGAACAGCGTCAGCAGCAAAGGCGCGACATTGGGCAGGATCTCGCTTACCAGGATGCGCCCGGGAGCGAGCCCGATGGTCACCGCCGAAGCAACGTAGTCGTGGCTTTTCTGCACCATCGTTTCCGCGCGCACCACACGGCAGAAGCGCGTCCAGTCGATGACGATGATAGCGATCACAACGGTATGCAGGCCGGCACCGAGCACCGCGGCGAGCACGATGCACAGCAGCACCGACGGAAAACTCATCCAGATATCCACCAGGCGAGAGATCGCCGCATCGAGCCTGCCGCCGAAATAGCCGGCGACCAGTCCGAGTGCCGTGCCGAGCAGGCCGGCAAAGAGAGCTGCGACGAAGGCGACAATCAGCGCGGGACGCGCGCCGTAGATCAGCCGCGCCAGAATGTCGCGGCCGAGGCTGTCGGTGCCGAGCGGATGCACATGGTCGCCGCCTGCGACACCGGGGCTCTGAAAGGAATTGAGCAAGTCCTGCTCGAGCGGATCATGCGCGGACAACCACGGCGCACCGGCGGCCGCGACGACCAACGCCAGCAGGACCAGCGCGCCAAACGCGACCCGCGGATGGCGCAGCGACGACACGACTGCGTTCATGCCTGCCGCACCTTTGGATCGAGGATCGAATAAGCCATGTCCACGACCAGGTTGGTCAGAATGAACAGCACGGCAAAGGTCAGCACCAGCCCCTGGATCAGCGGCAGATCGCGCTGGTTGACGGCGGCAATCGCGAGATTGCCGATGCCGGGATAGGAAAAGAGGTACTCGATCAGCACCGTGCCGCCGATCAGGAAGGAGAACTGCACCCCGGTGAGCGTCACCGTCGGGATCAGCGCATTGCGCAAGGCCACCCGCCATAAGATGCGCGCTTTCGAATAGCCCTTCACGCGCACCAGTGTCACGTAGTCCTGGTTCATCGCATCGATAAGCGACCCTTTGAGCACACGCGTCAGCGCGGCGGCGAGCGGCAACGCCAGCGCCAGCGCCGGCAATAGCATGTGCCGCAGCAGATCGATGAACGTCGTCCATTGCAGGCGCACCAGCGTTTCGGCAAGATAGAACCCGGTCGCCGGATCAAAATCCAGCGTCGGGTCGATGCGTCCCGAAATCGGCAACCACGGCAGCAGTACGCCGAGGACCAGAATGAACAGCAACCCCCACAGAAAATCCGGAATGGCGAGCACCAGGCCGGTGACGCCATCCACTACCAGTTCCGGCCAGCGCCCGCGAAAAAAAACGGCACCCACTGCGGCAACTGCGGCGAGTGCGCATGCCGCCGCAACCGCGACGAGCACCAGTTCGAGCGTTGCGGGAAGCCGGCTCAGGACCAGCGATCCCACGCCGTCGCGCAGACTGATGGATGTACCGAAGTTGCCGCGCAACACGTCGCCCATCCAGACTACGAACTGCTTAGCGATCGGGGCGTCGAGTCCGTACAGCGCCCGCAAACGACCGACATCGTCCGCGGTTGCCCCTGGCGGCAACATCATGGCGATCGGATCGCCCGGCACCACGCGCACCAGCACGAACACCACCACCGCCACGCCAACCAGCGTCGGCAGAGCCCACAACAAGCGTTTCAGGAGGTAATTAATCGACACTCAACTTCTCGACGCCAAGGCGCAAATACCCAACGTGCTACGCACGTCGGGTATTTGCGCCTTGGCGTTGGGTGTAGACCTTAGGCAGGCTTGATGGCCTGAGGCAGGATGAAACCGGCGACGTGGGGCGTGAATTTGATGCTGCTCTTGTGCACCACCGGCTGCGAATACTGCAGCAGCGGGATGACGTAGCCGTTCTCGGCGATGTAGCGGTCGGCGGCCTTGTAGCCTTCGATGCGCTTCTTCTCGTCCTTCTCGCCCCACAGCGGGCCGATCATCTTGTCCACGTCTTCGGTCTTCCATGCGGAATGCGGCGAATGGCTGAACATCGCGAAGCCGGTGGAGGTCGACGGATCGCCGATCGAGTTGCCCCAGTTGTAGAACGCCGCCGGTGCAAGACCGTGGCGCATGCGCAACTCGAAATGCTTGGCGATTTCGTAAGTCTCGATGTTCGCTTCGATGCCGACCTTGCGCCACATGCCGACCACCGCCTGGATCATCTCGTAATCCTTCGGCTTGAAGCCGCGGGTGGTCTGGATCGTGAACTTCACCGGATTCGCGCTTGAAAATCCGGATTTGGCCAGCAACTGCTTTGCCAGCTCGGGATCGTATTTGACCTTGATCGAAGGATCGAAAGCCGCATACTGCGGCGCTTCCAGCGTATCGATCACCGTGCCGTAACCGCGCAGCAGTTTGTCGACGATGGCTTTCTTGTCGATCGAATGGATCATGGCCAGACGCACATTCATGTCCAGCATCGGCTCGACGTTGGTGATGAAGATCATGCCGATGTCGGACACCGGATGGGCGACGCCGGTCAGGCCGGACTTCATTTTCAGCCGGTCGAATTCCTCGTACGGCACCTCGAGCGTGAGGTCGGAAGCGCCGCTCTCGATCTCCGCCACGCGCGCGGACGCATCACCGACCAGTTTGAACACCACGGTCTCGAACGCGGGCTTCGGTCCCCAGTATTTAGGGAAGGCCTTGAGGCGGATGAACGCATTGCGCTCGAACTTGTCGACCATGTAAGGGCCGCTGCCGATGGGTTTGCTCTCCCAGCCCTGCGCGCCGGCCTCGGTGTAGGCCTTCTTCGGCAACACGTAGCCGGTCAGGAACGCCATCCACTTGAACAGCGACGGTTCGAATTCCTTGACGTCGGCCGTGATCTTCTGCCCGTCGATGGCGAAGTTGCCGATCTTGCCCCAGACGAACTGGATCGGATTACCGCTGTTGGGATCCCCGGCGCGCTCCAGCGACCACACCACGTCTTCCGGCGTGACCGCGCTACCGTCGTGCCAGAAAGCGCCTTTGCGCACTTCCAATTCAATCTTGGTCCTGTCCTTGTTCCAGCCCCACTTTGTCAGCAGTCCCGGCTTGAAGGACAGGTCCGGCTCCTGGTCAATGTAGGAATCGAACACCGCTTTGTAAAACGACTGGATAGTCGGATTCACGGCCGAGGGCCCGGTGGTCGGATCCCACGACGGCAGGGCGACGTTGTACGCAATGGTGAGAACCTTGGCCGCCTGTGCGTGGGCGTCGGTCGGAACGAGCAGCGAATTGGCAAGCGGCGCGGTCAATGCCGCGGCACCGGTCGCCTGCAGAAAGCGGCGGCGCGTAAACGGATTCATGGTGATTCCCCCTTTTGAGTGCGATGGGCGCGGTCCGACCCGAATGCAGTCTGGCCGCGGTTGTTATTGTGGCGCAAGACCCGGCGAAATCTAGGTTGCACAGCGTGCTTTGTCAAGCGACGTCGTGCCCTCCACGGCGACGCAATGCCGCTTGACGCCATGCCGGTTTGACACGGCGGCGTTTCGCACGGTAAAAGGATCGGCGCGTTTTCGAGGTGCGGACACTGCGCTGCAGCAAGCACCATGAATCGATTTCGGGGGGAAACGATATGGCCGGGCCAAACATGACGGGGCAATGGATCGAGATCAAAACCGCGGACGGCGGAAAGTTCAGGGGTTACCTCGCGGTGCCCGCCGCGGGCAGGGGACCGGGCATCGTACTGTGCCAGGAAATTTTCGGCATCAACGCCTACATCCGCGAGGTCGCCGACTACTACGCCGAGGAAGGTTATGTGGTGCTGGCGCCGGACCTGTTCTGGCGGCTTGGAAAAGACGTCGATCTCGGCTACAGCGAGGAAGAGTGGAAAAAGGCCTTCGATTTCCTGCAGCGCTTCGACATCGATAAGGGCATGGAGGACATCACGGCCGCGGTGCGCACGCTGCGTGCGCGACCTGAAGTGGCCGGCAAGGTCGGCGCGCTCGGCTTCTGTCTCGGCGGCCGGCTCGCTTATCTGGCCGCGGCGCGCTGCGGTGTGGATTGTGCGGTCGGTTACTACGGCGTGACTATCGAGAAATACCTGAACGAAGCCGCAAGGATCAAGGTTCCGATGGTGTTGCATTTCGCCAGCGAGGACAAGTACGCGCCCCCGGAGGCCGTGGAAAAGATCAGGAAAGCGTTCAAGGGCCGCAACGAGGTCGAGATTTATATGTATCAAGGTGTCGACCACGCCTTCGCGCGCACCGGCGGCATGCACTACGACCGGCCGGCGTCGATGATGGCGCATTCGCGCTCGATTGCATTGTTCCGCAAGGTCATGGGCCCGCACTACGACTTGTCCGCACTGTGGGACCTGCACACCATGCACGAGTTCGCCACGCGCGACGTGGACGCGACCATGAAGACCATGGTCGCGCAACCTTACGTCAACCATATTCCGACGCTGACCGGGGGCGTCGGCCACGATCACCTGAAGCGCTTCTACAAACATCACTTCATTCCGACCACGCCGAAAGACACCAAACTGATCCCGATCTCGCGCACCATCGGCGCGGACCGGCTGGTCGACGAGATGCTGTTCTGTTTCACGCACGACATCGAGATCGACTGGATGCTGCCCGGCGTCGCGCCGACCGGCAAGTATGTCGAGATTCCGCTGGTGGCGATCGTCAATTTTCGCGGCGACAAGCTCTATCACGAGCACATCTATTGGGATCAGGCGTCGGTGCTGGTGCAGATCGGCCTGCTCGACCCGAAGACGAGCGGCCTGCCGATCGCCGGCGTGGAAACGGCCAGGAAACTGTTGGACGAGAAGCTCCCGTCCAACCTGCTGATGAAGAACTGGGCGAAGAGTGCAGGCAAGGACTAACCTTTGGCTATTTCCTGGGCAAACACGGAAGGGGCAGCGCAGCAAAGCTGCCGCAAGGACGGCAATGCAGCATAAGAAATCGAACCGGCGTCAATAAGCAAGTTCTTGACAATGACATGCGCACGAGAGTAAACGGAAGGTGGGCGCTGGTTGCGGGCCCAAACAAAACCACAAACATGGGGAGAAGAAATATGCGTTACGAGTGTAAATTTCTGGCCGCCTCCGCGGCACTGAGCCTGTGCTTGACCGGCGGCGTGTTCGCCGGCAACAACCCGGTGGACGAGCCCTGGTGGCCGAGCGAGTTCGGCCCGGACGACCAGGCCGGCGGCACCAACTACATCACCCCGCAGAAGCGTATCGATGCGGCCAAGCTGGTCAAGAAGGGCAAGATGGCGCTGCTGGGCCACCCCTACAGCAACCATATGCCTCTGGTGCCGGGCCGCACTTTCGCGTTGAGCATCCCGGGCGCACCGACCCACGGCCCGCTCAACTGGCCCGGCGACAACTTCTCCATGACTTTCATGGATGAACTGGTCACTGCAGAAATCGGTCAGGTCGGCACGCAATGGGACGGCCTCGCGCACCCGATGATCCGCGTCGAAGGCGTACCAGGCTGGAAGGACGGCGACTACTTCTACAACAAGAACCGCTTGCAGGAAGTCGAGACGGCGCGCGGCATGAAGAAGGTCGGCACCGAGCAGGCGGGCGGCTTCTTCACCCGCGGCATCCTGATCGATATCGCGGCGCTGAAGGGTGTCAAGGTGCTGGACAAGGGGTATGCGATCACGCTGGCGGACTTCAAAGAAGCACTGCAGAAGCAAGGCATCAAGGATGCTTCACAGGGCGACGTAGTCCTGTTCCGCACGGGCTGGAACAGCCTCTGGAAAACCAACCACCTGGGCCGCCCCGCCGGCACGAAAGCCAAGAGCGACGAGCAGCTCGCCAAGGACAACGCGGAATTCGGTTCCGGCGAACCGGGCGTGGCCGCGGAGGTCTGCGACTATCTGGCCGCGAAGAAGATCTCCATGATCGGATCCGATACCTGGGGCCTCGAGCCGTACGATTTCGCCAAGTCCGGCGCGCCGGAGTCGTTCGCCTACTGCCACATGAACCTGATCGCACGCCGCGGCATCTACAACTTCGAAAACCTGGACCTCGACGAGCTGTCGGGCGACAGGGCCTACGAGTTCCTGTTCTCGTGGGCGCCGCTGAAGTTGGTCGGCGCGACCGGCTCGCCCGGAAACCCGGTGGCAGCCTACTGATACCGGCGCTCAGAAGTGAAATGGGGCAGGGGAAACCCTGCCCTTTTTTTTGGCGATATTAGACTTTACGCACCCAAGTAGAAAAACTATACGGCTTGGCGTTCTAATTCGCGTTGCCGATTAATTTGGTATGCTAGTAAACAGGAGGATCGGAATATGAAAACTGATAAGAATTCTATCGATCACGAGGGGCTTTATCGATCAGCTTTAAATATTCTTGAAAGAGATTTTGCGCGTCTTCAAGAGCCTCTTCAGAGAGACGAGAATTCAAAGCCCGGTCTAACAGACCTATCCCAGCCGGCTCGAAAGCCGCGCGCAAGCGCTCAGGGCGGGGATGAGTGACAATCACGCAGCGGACGGCCACATCAAGCAAAGATAGCCGCGCGCCCTGACTTAATACTGTAGCTGTAAGGCGCTCTACTCGTTCTTCAAGCGAAACGGCCATTTACTCCTCCTGCTTGGGTTTTTGGCTGCGCGGCAAGAGTACATCCAAAGCTTTCTCGAATGCCTTTTCATCCGCGCCGATAGCCTTCGCGAATTCAATGAAGCGTGCCGACTGAGCCGGATTGTCCGGCTTAATCGGCTTTCGCTTTTTTGCTTTTGCTTTTACGCCACGCGCAGTCATCTAGCAGTCATCTAGCAGTCGTCTGGTAAGTTAACCGCTTGCCCTTCACGCCCAACAGAAGTTTCTCGGCACGTTCCTGATCTTCCACGCCAAGCGCTTTGCGATTGTTGTACCGGAAATCAAATTCCGCAAGGTACCTGTGCAGGTGGTTATGGGCGCAATGCTGGTAAACACCTTTCATCCCGTGCGAGGTTAGCGCGGATGATCGGAGCCAGAGTGCTGGCCTTCACGTCATCCACAACAATGCTGCGCGCTTGGCCGCTGTTGCGGTCAACGAGAGACAGGACTTTATTCTTGTGGTGATAACCGCGCCCCTTCTTCTCGCCCTTTGGCTTGATCGTCTTGTCGTGGCCTATGAAAGTTTCGTCAACCTCGACAACCCCACCATCGACGCCGAATACCGCCAAGCCGTTTTCGCGCATTGCTTCGCGGATGCGATAACTCATGAACCAGGCGGACTTTAGGGCAATGCCAAGCATCCGATGCAGTTGGTTTGACGAAACGCCCTTCTTGCTGCTGGCAACAAGGAATATGGCTTGCAGCCAGACATTCATCGGAATATGGCTGGACTTGAATATGGTGCCGATCTTGACGGTATAGGGCTTGCGGCAAAGGTGGGACGCAAGTCTCGATAAGCTCTGCCCCGCAGAGAGGACGCGGATACTCTCGCGGATACAGCGGTGATGCTTTGAGGAGGGTACTCTCACGCGCTGACGAGTTCGCCGCGCGAGTAGTCCTCGAAAGCCTTTTGCACTTCTTCCCGCGTGTTCATCACGAACGGGCCGTAGCGCGCGATCGGCTCGCGGATCGGCATGGCGTCGGCAAACAGCAGCTTCGCGCCCGACGCGCCCGCTTCCAGTCTGACACCACCGGCGCCCATCAGCACGGCAAGAAATCCGCCGGCAATGTCGACGCGGCTGCCGTCCCGGCCCGTGCCGCGTACCTCGCCGTCGTAGACATAGACGAAGCAGGCATGCTCGTCCGGAACTTCGATATCGAAGACTGCGTTCGCCTCGATTGCCACGTCGAGCAGGCGCACCGGCGTCAGCGTGTGCGCCGCTCCCTTCACGCCAAAGCCTTCGCCGGCGATCACCCGCACTGTCGCGCCATTGTTTGACGCCGATCCGATGCGCGACGCGCGCACATCCTGATAGCGCGGCGAAGTCATTTTCAGCCTGGCGGGCAGGTTTACCCAGAGCTGGAAACCACGCAACCGGCCGTCGGCACGCTCGGGCATTTCGGAATGGATGATGCCGCTGCCGGCAGTCATCCACTGCACATCTCCGGCCTCGATCACGCCCCGGTTGCCCACCGAATCGGCGTGCCTGACGCGGCCTTCGAGCATGATCGTCACCGTTTCGAAGCCGCGGTGCGGATGCTCCGGAAATCCCGCTATCCAGGATTGCGGGTCGTCGGACCCGAATTCGTCGAGCATCAGGAAAGGATCGATCAGATCCAGGGCGGGACTGCCAATCACGCGCTTGAGTTTCACGCCGGCGCCATCCGTGGCCGGCATGCCGGCGACTTTCTTGTCTATGTAACGCATGAATCTATGAAATACATGGCGTTTTTCACACCGGTAAGGGGTGCCCGGCCGCAATCCGGTCACTATGCGGCGGCATCGGCGGATTTTCAAGCGCAAACGCCCGCCCGGCGAGTTCGCGCACGGCGGCTAAAGCTCGGCAGTCGACGCGCCGAAATACCCAGGAGAGTCACCCCGATTCTCAACCGAATCCACAATGAACTGCCGCGGCGATGGCCAAAGTTGACCTGCGCAATGCGTACTACCGCGGCTGGTTCGCGGCCCGTGCCCATCGTCCCGCCCCGGAACCCAGGGTGATCGAAGAGCATTTCTTCATCGATATGGGTATCGCGCACGGCAAGCTCAGCAACGGTGGGCCGCTCAGGTTGTGGAGCAAAAGCATCGAACCCAGTCTGCCAGCCAACCTGAATGGCGAACTCGAGCCGGACTACCCGCTACCCTCGATACGTCCCGTGCAAGAGCCCTCGATAGCGCCCCGCGACGAACACCTTCCGGCGCGCAAATTTGCAGATGATAAAGAGGAAGTGCCGCCCGCCGAATCCGCCGCTGAAACACTCCTAAGCTGGGACGACGATGCGCAAGGCAAGGAAACACTTGAAGCGCAGCCGGAAAAACCCGCTCCCCAACTGCCGGAGAAGAAGCCGCAGCATAAGCTACCCAGCAGATCCGCCTACTCGTCCGGCAAGCGCAGGCCGATGCGTTTTTCACGGTGAAGGGTGCGTAACGGTCGTAAAGAGGTCAACAGCAATCCGCTGAGAGGTCCTGCACGGGACCAGTGAACCCAGAAAAAGCAGTTGCACCGCCAAGGACGCCAAGGGCGCGAAGGAAAACAAGTGGATGGATTCATCAGCACCTTAACCCTTTGGGTAAGTTCGATCAGGCATGCTTATCGCCTTCCCTCGCGTCCCTGGCGTCCTTGGCGGTGAGTGAACTGCCGGATTTAGGGTGAATTCACAGCGCCTGAATCAGCACTGGCAGGTCACTTCCACTTTTTCGAGGGCTGATCGCCATCCCGGGACGGGGGTTGTTTCATGCGGGCAAACGCCTCGGTCCTGATCTCAAAATTCGCGATCTGCCAGGTATCTCCTGTCCTCTTCAGGATCAGGCCGATTTCGGCCGGTCCGGCTTCAAACTCGGCCTTGGCGGAAAAGTCGGCCCAGACGCCCATGATCGCTGTACTCGGAAACGCTCCTGTGCCGACGCGCCCGATCGGCTTCTCGATAACCTTCGGCTTGCCGAGCGCGGAATACCACGCGAATAATTCCGGCATGAATTTCTCGCCGCCTTGCCGCAGGATTTCGGGAGCGGCGCGCTTCACGAATTCAGTCGAATTCCAAGGATCGACCATTGCACGGATCGCCTTCTCCGAATACTCGGTCGCGTCTTCGTTGAGTTGCTTCGTCCTGACGATCAAATATCCGCCACAGAGAACCCCAACGACGAGTAACGCGGCGACGATGTTGCCCAGTGCAATGGAGAGTTTGCTCACTATCTG
>Ga0315278_10001099_pt1 | contig 23445 bp, 17 predicted proteins | sample YL17G06_0_MG_FD_203880 | JGI IMG/M metagenome (GOLD analysis project Ga0315278, IMG submission 203880) | Sediment microbial communities from Yellowstone Lake, YNP, Wyoming, USA - YL17G06_0 | ecosystem: Environmental > Aquatic > Freshwater > Lake > Sediment | place: USA: Wyoming | collected... | reverse complement strand
CAGCGGGAATCGCCGCCCACCCGCCCACCATCTCCGTGGTCCGCTTCTTGCTGCCGGAGTGGATGTGCCCCGACGGAAGACCTATCCGCTGGGGCAGCCGATGCCGCGATCGGCTCCGCGAGTCCGCCAGCCGAGTGCGACCCAGACAGGGAGGAACACGATGAGCCGTGGTCTGAAGATCGTGGGATGTATCGCAGTCCTTTCCTTACTGCTGTTGGCCGTTCCCTCGGCGTGGGCGCACCCCGAGCTGGCCCGGCAGGCCAAGGCCCCGTGCTCCGGCTGCCACGCCGCCGCCTGGGGCGGCACCGCGCTGAGCGATGCCGGCAAGGCCTACAAGGCGAGCGGCAAGGCTCCCGCCGCCGGCGCGCAGGACCCCGCGTACGTGGGCAGCGCCAAGTGCAAGATGTGCCACATGGCGCAGTTCAAGGCGTGGGCCGCCACCAAGCACGCCAGCGCCCTCGTCAACCTCGAGAAGGCCGATCCCAAGGTGGTCGCCGACATGGCGGCCAAGCTCAAGGTCACGATCAAGGGCACGGCCGCGAAGACCGACGGGTGCGTGGGCTGCCACGTGACCGGGTACCAGCTGGCCGGCGGGTACCCCGCTGCTGACGCGGCCAAGACCGCAGCGGTCGCGGGCGTGACCTGCGAGGCCTGCCACGGCCCGGGTGGCAAGCACGTCGCCGCGGCGAAGGCCGACAAGAAGGCCACGATCGCCGCGACCGTCGGCGGGGGCACCTGCAAGGGCTGCCATACCGCGACGATGTCGCCGAGCTTCGACTTCGCGAAGCTGAAGGGGAAGGTGCACCCCGTCCCGGCGGCCGGTTCCTAAGCGATCCCATGACGCGTCCCACCGTGGGGCGGCCGCTCGGGCCGCCCCCGGCGGGGCGGGCGGGACCGGGCCGGCGAGCCACGGCCCTGCGGCGCGCCCGCCACACCATCCCGTTCCGGTCCCGTCTCCCTCGCGGATGAGAGCATGAGCGTTCCCCGGTCCCCGCGCTGGCCGTCGGCCGTCCGCCTGGCCATCGCCGTGGCCTCCGCGGCGGTGGCTGCCGGCGCGCTGCTCGCCCTCTCCTCGTGGGCGGCCCCCGAGCCGCCCCTGCCCGGCGCCCAGGAATGCGCCCAGTGCCACGAGCCCGGCCGGCCGTCGGCCCGCCGCGGCGGCGGCGCGCCGCCGCCGTACAACGCCGCCGCGCTGCGCGCCTCCCCGCACGCCGAGCTGGACTGCACCTCCTGCCACGCCGACCTGGCGGGCCGAGAGATGCCGCACGTCGCCAAGCTCAAGCCGGTGGCCTGCGGCAACTGCCACAGCGACCAGGAGAACCAGTTCGTCGAGAGCTTGCACGGCCGCGCCGCGGCGCGCGGCGAGAAGCTGGCGCCCGGCTGCAAGACCTGCCACGGCGCGCACGAGATCCTGCGGCCCAAGGACTTCCGCGCCCCCACCAACACCGTCAACGTGCCGCTGCTCTGCGGGCGCTGCCACCACGAGGGGTCGCCGGTCCAGATCATCTACCACATCCCGCAGGACAGCATCCTGCAGAACTACTCCGAGTCCATCCACGGTGAGGGGCTTTACAAGAAGGGCCTGCTGACCACGGCCGTCTGCACCAGCTGCCACACGGCCCACCACATCCTGCCGCACACCGACCCGCGCTCGAGCATCGCCCAGCAGAACGTCGCCAAGACGTGCACGCAGTGCCACGCCCGCATCGAGGCCGTGCACCGCAAGGTGATCCGCGGCGAGCTGTGGGAGAAGTCGCCTGAGGCCATCCCGGTATGCGTCGAGTGCCACTCGCCGCACCGCGCCCGGCGCGTCTTCTACACGCAGGGCATGGCCGACCGCGACTGCCTCTCCTGCCACGCCCAGCCGGGAGTCAAGGCCAGCACCGACGGCCGCCCCCTGCACGTCGACGCCGCCCAGGCGGCGGGCTCGCGGCACGCCAAGATCGCGTGCGTGCAGTGCCACACCAACGGCTCGCCCTCCGAGGTGCGGCCCTGCCGCACCATGACCGGGAAGGTGGACTGCTCGATCTGCCACGCCGAGGTGGTGACCACCTACCAGGCGAGCACGCACGGCCAGCTGGCCGCCCAGGGCAGCCCCGACGCGCCCACCTGCAGCGGGTGCCACGGCACGCACGGCATCCGCGGGCGGGCGCAGACCGACTCGCCGACCTACTCGCAGAACATCCCGATCCTGTGCGGCGGGTGTCACCGCCACGGGGAGAAGGCGGCGGTCCGCTCACCTGACCCCGAGCGCCAGATCGTCGAAAGCTACGTCGAGAGCATCCACGGCAAGGGACTCCTGGAGAGCGGCCTCACCGTCACCGCCACCTGCGTGGACTGCCACACGGCGCACGGCGAGCTGCCGCAGGCCGACCCGCGCTCGAGCGTCCACCGCGCCAACGTGGCGGCCACCTGCGCCCAGTGCCACCGCGGCATCTACGACCTGTTCGTCAACAGCATCCACTCGCCGACCGTCTCCCGGTCGAAGGAGCCGCTGCCGACCTGCGCCGACTGCCACTCCTCGCACACCATCAGGCGGGTCGACAGGGAGGACTTCCGCTTCACGGTCATGGACCAGTGCGGGCGCTGCCACGGCGAGCTCTCGAAGTCGTACTTCGAGACCTACCACGGCAAGGTCTCGAACCTGCGCGGCGCCGCCACCGCCAAGTGCCACGACTGCCACGGGGCGCACGACATCCTGCCGGTGTGGAGCCCCAAGTCGCACCTGTCGCGCCAGAACATCGTCAAGACCTGCGGGCGCTGCCACCCCGGGTCGAACCGGCGCTTCGCCGGCTACCTGACGCACGCCACCCACCACGAGCCGCGCAAGTACCCGGGGCTGTTCTTCGCCTTCTGGGGGATGACCGCGCTGCTGATCGGCACGCTCTTCGTGGCCGGGCTGCACACGCTGGCCTGGCTGCCCCGCTCGCTGCGCTACCGCGCCGAGCTGAAGCGCGAGCACGCGCGCGAGTCGGCGTTCCACTACCGCCGCTTCCCGCGCCTCTACAGCGTCCTGCACATCATGGTCATCGTCAGCTTCCTGGGCCTGGCGGTCACCGGCATGACCCTGAAGTTCTCGTACAGCGCCTGGGCGCACTGGCTGTCGCGGCTGATGGGCGGCTTCGAGGCGGCCGGCTTCATCCACCGCGTCTGCGCCGTGCTCACCTTCGCCTACTTCGGCATCCACATCTGGGACCTGCTGCGCCGCAAGTCGGCGGCGCGCCAGTCCTGGCGGGAGTTCATCCTCGGCCGCAACGGCATGATGTTCTCGCGCACCGACCTGCGCGAGTTCTGGCAGTCGACCAAGTGGTTCCTGGGCCGCGGCCCGCGCCCCGGATACGGCCGCTGGACCTACTGGGAGAAGTTCGACTACTTCGCCGTCTTCTGGGGCGTGGCGGTGATCGGCAGCACCGGCCTGGTGCTGTGGTTCCCGACGCTGTTCACGCGCCTGCTGCCCGGCTGGTCGATCAACATCGCGACCATCATCCACAGCGACGAAGCGCTGCTGGCGGTGGCCTTCATCTTCACCGTGCACTTCTTCAACACGCACTTCCGCCCCGAGAAGTTCCCCATGGACACGGTGATCTTCACCGGCGGCGTGCCGCTCGACGAGTTCAAGAAGGACCGCCCGCGCGAGTACGAGGAGCTGGTGCAGAGCGGCGAGCTGGAGCGCTACCTGGTGGCTCCGCCGTCGCCGCACGCGCTGCGCGCCTGGCGGATCTTCGGCACGGCGGCGCTCACCATCGGCATCCTGCTCGTCGGGCTGATCGTGATCGCCGTGGTGTTCGGCTACCGCTAGGAGAGCGGCCGGGCATGGCCCGGCGCGCCGGAGTCGGGAGGCCGCCATGCAGTGGCACCGCACCGTCAGCTTCCGGGTGATCGCCGGGTCGCTCGTCCTGTTGCTGCTCTCCTTCGTCCTCTACGCCTACCTGACCATCCGCTTCTACGATGAGCAGATGATGGCGCAGGCGCGCGAGGGGGCGCACCGCGTCAGCGACGTGATCGAATCCTCGACGCGCTACAGCATGCTGCTCAACCGCAAGGAGGACGTCTACCAGTCCATCCGCACCGTCGGCCGCGAGCCGGGCGTCGAGGGGATCCGCATCTACAACAAGAGCGGCGTCATCACCTTCTCCACCGACCCCGCCGAGCGCAACACCCTGGTGAACCTCAACGCCGAGGCGTGCTACGGCTGCCACGCCCGCGGCCGGCCGCTCACCGTGCTGCCCATCCCCGGCCGCTCGCGCATCTACCGCACCCGGGAGGGCTACCGCGTGCTGGGGGTGATCAACCCCATCCGCAACAGCGCCGAGTGCGCCGCCGCCGGCTGCCACGTGTCGCCGGCCCGGCGCACGGTGCTCGGCGTGCTCGACGTGCGCATGTCGCTCAAGCCGATCGACGCGGTCATCGCCGCCGCCACGACGCGCATCGTGTGGGGGACGGCGGCGGCCATCCTGGTCGTGGCGCTGGCCTCCTTCGCCTTCCTGAACGCCACCGTGCGCCGCCCCATCCGCGCCCTGCGCGAGGGCACCCGCCAGATCGGCGCCGGCAACCTCGAGCACGAGATCGCGGTGCGCTCCGGCGACGACGACCTCGGGGACCTGGCGCGTTCCTTCAACGCCATGACACAGTCGCTGCGCGCCGCGCAGGAGGAGAACCGCAGCTGGGCCGAGAGCCTGGAGGAGCGCGTGCGCCAGAAGAGCGACGAGATCCGGCGCATGCACCAGCAGATCCTGCAGGTGGAGAAGATGGCCTCGCTGGGCACCCTGGCCGCCACCGTGGCGCACGAGATCAACAACCCGCTCTCCGGCATCCTCACCTACGCGCGCCTCGAGGCCAAGCGCATCCGCCGCGAGGGCGACAACAGCGAGCTCCTGCAGAAGGTGCTCAAGGACCTCGACCTGATCGTCGCCGAGACGCAGCGCTGCGGGGCCATCGTCAACAACCTGCTGCTGTTCTCCCGCAAGCAGGTGGGCGAGTTCCACCTGGTAGCGCTGGGCGACGTCGTGGACCGCGCCCACGGCATCGTGGCGCATCATCTGACCATGGCCAACGTCAAGCTGGAGTCCGGCTGCGAGCCTCCGGGCCTGTCGGTGGTGGGCGACGACGGGCAGCTGCAGCAGGCGCTGGTGGCGCTGTTCGTCAACGCCACCGAGGCGATGCCCGACGGCGGCACGCTGACCGTCACGGCGCTGCGCGACGCCGCCGCCGGCGAGGTGCGGCTGAGCGTGGCCGACACCGGCACCGGCATCGCGCCCGAGGACCTGCCGCACGTCTTCGAGCCGTTCTTCACCACCAAGCGGAGCGAGGGCAAGGGCGTCGGTCTCGGCCTCTCGGTGGTCTACGGCATCGTCGAGCGGCACGGCGCTGCCATCTCGGTGCAGTCGCAGCTGGGGATGGGCACCACCTTCACCATCACCTTCCCGCCGGCCGACCGCGGCCCCAGCCGCGCGGCGGCGGGGGCGGCGGTCACCGCGGCCACGGCCCGCGGCGACGCCGCGTCCGGCCGAGAGGAACCCGCATGAAGACGCAGACCGCGATCCTGATCGTCGACGACGAGGCCAACGTCCGCGACTCCCTGACCCACTGGTTCCAGGAGGACGGCTTCTTCGTGGGCGCCGCCCCCAACGCCGCCGAGGCGCTGCGCAAGATGCAGGAGCGCCGCTGGGACATCCTGCTGCTCGACATCAAGATGCCCGGCATGGACGGCATGGAGCTGCAGGGCCGCATCAACGCCATCGACGCCGGCGCCACGGTCATCTTCATCACCGCCTACGCCACCGTCGACACCGCCGTACAGGCGCTCAAGGCGGGGGCCTTCGACTACGTCACCAAGCCGGTGGACCCCGACCACCTCTCGCACATCGTTCAGAACGCGCTGCGGCAACGCCAGCTGGCGACCCAGAACGAGCAGCTCAAGGAGCAGGTCTCGGAGTTCGCCAAGGCCGACACCATCATCGGCGAGTCGCCGCAGATGGCCAAGGTGTTCGAGATGGTGCAGACGGTGGCCAAGACCGACACCACGGTGATGATCCGGGGCGAGAGCGGCACCGGCAAGGAGCTGGTGGCGCGCGCCATCCACGCCAACAGCGGGCGCCGCTACTTCCCGATCGTCACCGTCAACTGCGGCGGCATGGCCGAGGGGGTGCTGGAGAGCGAGCTGTTCGGGCACGAGCGGGGGGCCTTCACCGGCGCCCAGTACCGGCGCAAGGGCAAGCTCGAGCTGGCCGACGGCGGCACGCTGTTCCTCGACGAGGTCGGCAACATCGACCGGAAGACGCAGATGGACCTGCTGCGCGTCCTGGAGACCAAGCAGTTCACGCGGGTCGGCGGCAACAACATCATCAGCGTCGATTTCCGGGTCATCTGTGCCACCAACCGCGACCTCGAGAAGGCGGTGGCCGACGGCGCCTTCCGCGAGGACCTCTACTACCGGCTCAACGTCTTCAGCGTCTTCGTGCCGCCGCTGCGCGAGCGCAAGAGCGACATCCCGATCCTCGCCAACTACTTCATGAACAAGCTGGCCCGCGCCCGCGCCAAGGCCATCGCGCGCGTCGCGCCAGAGGCCATGGATGCGCTGGTGCGCTACGACTGGCCGGGCAACGTGCGCGAGCTGGAGAACGCCATCGAGCGCGCCATGGTGGTCGGCAAGCCGCCGGTGCTGCGGGCCGAGGACCTGCCCTTCCAGGTGTTGCAGAAGGGCCACCTGCCGGCCAGCGGCTCGCTGGCCGGCATGGAGCGGGTGCACATCGTGAGCGTGCTCGAGGAGAACGGCTGGAACATCTCGCGCTCGGCGGAGATCCTGCAGATCGACCGCGCCACCCTCTACAACAAGATCGAGAAGTACGGGCTGAAGAAGCCCTAGGCCCGGTCCGCGAACGCCGCGCGGCCGCGTCGCCGGCGGCGAGGGGCCGGATTCCAGGACCGACGACGACGGCGGATCCGGTGCGATCCGCCGAGGAGGAGAGACGCCGAAGATGGTCCACCGCCGCCGGCGACCCGAAGGGTCCGGCCCGCCAGCCTCGCTGCCCGGCGTGGCTCGTCATCGACGGCCCGCCGGGGGACTGGTCTCCGCCTCGCTCCTGAGGCGGCTCGCTCCCCGGCCCGGCGCGACCCGCGCGGCGTCGTCAGCCGGGGCCTAATGCCCGGCGGCGTACTCATCCTCGACGCGGCGCGCCTCGGCGCCGCGGAGCGCGAGCGTCTCGCGCCTCTGGTGGGTGCGCGCTTCGGGGTGCCGGTGCGCTGCGGCAACGAGCCGCTCGATGTGGAGTCCGCCTTCGACGGCGCCCGGCGCCAGTACAACGCCGCGGTGCTGATGGCGGCGGCGGCGGAGCGGGCGGCGGCGAGCGGTGAGAAGTGCCTGGTGGTGGCGGCCGTGGACCTCTTCGTCCCGGTGCTGACCTTCGTGTTCGGACAAGCGGCCCTGGGGGGCGACGCCGGGGTGGTTTCGATCCACCGCCTGGCGAACGAGTTCTACGGGATGCCGCGCGACGACGCGCTGCTGCGCCGCCGGCTGGAGAAGGAGGTCGTGCACGAACTGGGGCACATGTTCGGCCTCTACCATTGCCACCAGTTCGAGTGCGTGATGCGCTCCTCCACCTACGTGGAGGAGATCGACCTCAAGCGCGAGGACTTCTGCCCGGCCTGCGAGGCCCGGGTGCGCGAGCTGGGGCGGCCGGGGGCGGCGGGCGCCGCCTAGACGCCGAGCGCCGCGCTAGCCGTATACCCACCACAGCAGCGCGAAGTACTTCTCCGGTCCCAGCATCTGCGACAGATCGCTGAGCAGCGCGCCGCCGTCGGCGAGCGCTCCGGCGGCTCCGGAGCCGACCCGCAGGGCTCGTCGCAACTCGATGCGGAAGCGCCGCGCATCCTCGGCGTAGGTCGAGGTCGCCTCCTGCGGTCCGAGGAGGGCCGCGAGGGCGGCTTCGCCGTCGGCGATCTCCATCTCGTAGAGCCAGCCCTCGTCCAGCGGCCGGGAGGCGGCGAGGTGGGGGCGTTGCGCGAGCGCCGGGTTGACGCCCCGGAGCCGCCCGCCGAGGGGGGTGGGCAGCGGGAAGGTGCCGCCGTCGGTCACCAGCCAGAAGTTCACCTCGCCGGCGCGGGCGACTGCTCCCGGCAGCGGCGGCACGACGCCGCGCAAGCCCGGCAGGGCGCCCGCCAGTGCGGGTTCCAGGCCGACGCGCACGGTGGTCGGGGCCTTTCCCTCGGCGGCGCGGACCCAGCAGTGGTGCCGGCTGTAGCGGCGGTCGGCGGGCAGCTCGGTCGTCTGCGGCGCCGGCGGCGTCTCGGCCGGGGCGGCCGCACGGGCGTGCCCGAAGTGGGCGCGCAGCGCGACGTCCAGGGGGCAGTTCTCGCAATCCAGGCTGCGGTCGCAGAGCTGATAGGTGAGGATTCCGGCGCTCATCCAGATGCAGCGCTCCTCCTCGGGGGGCACGACGGGCCGGCCGTGCTCGAGCGGCGGGGTGACCATGGCGGGCGCCTCAGGCCGCCTCGCCCGGGGCGAGGCGCATCTCCTCGGCCAGCCGCCGGCGCAGCGCCGCCGTGCCGTCGGCTTCCGAGGTTCGGAATACAGGCAGATAGCGCGCGGCCAGCGCGAAGGCGACGAAGCCGAAGGCGACGATGCCCATGGTGACCGCGATCTCCTGCCAGGTCGGGAAGTAGCCGCCGCCGGCGTAGGCCTCCAGGCCGGTGAGGCTCACGTTCAGGCGGTTGAGCACGAACCCGAGGATCATCAGGACCGCGGCGAAGAACAGCCCGCCCGGGCTGCGCCGCACGCGTGGCACGGCCAACAGCGCCAGCGGCGCCAGCACGCCGAGGGCCAGCTCCGCCCAGTAGAACCAGGTCTCGGCGCGCGGCACGAGCAGTAGGTCGAGCCCGCCGCGCCCGGCCAGGTCCGCGAGCTTGAGCGTGGCGTACGCGGCCAGCACCACCACGGCGATGCGGCCGATCTCGGCCAGCAGCGGCAGCTCGAGGCCGCGCCGGAAGGCGCGCGCGCTGAGCGTCGACTCGAAGATCACCATGCCGAGCCCCGCCGCCACGGCCGAGACGAAGAACATCACCGGCAACAGCGGCGTGTACCACAGCGGGTAGAGCTTCTGCGGGACGATCAGGTAGAGCGAGCCGAGCGAGGACTGGTGCAGCGTGGACAGCAGCACCCCCAGGATGATGACCGGGACCGCGACGTGCCTCATCACCCCCAGCGCCCGCCGCAGGCGGTAGCGCTCGAGCACCGCCGGCAGGAACTCCAGGGTCAGCACCGTCGTGTAGAGCATCACGCACCAGGCGACCTCGAACATCACCGAGCGCGGGTTCCACATGACGATGGCGTGCCAGATCTGCAGCGGACGGCCGAGGTCGATGAGCAGCGCCACGATCACCAGCAGATAGCCGAGGTAGGCGGTGAGGACCGCGGGCCGCACGACCGGCTCGAAGCGCTTGACGTGGAAGATGTGGACCAGGGCCGCGATGGTGAAGCCGCCGGCCGCCAGGCCCACGCCGCACAGCACGTCGAAGCCGATCCACAGACCCCACGGGAAGCGGTCGCTCAAGTGCGTGGTGGCGCCCAGCCCGCGCGTGAAGCGCATCCAGACGGCCACCGCCGCCGCCGCCAGCAGGAGGGTGGCGACGGTGCGCCAGAACGTGATCCTGGGCAGGGTGACGCGCATGGGTCCTCTCTTCGCCCGGACGGTGGCGCTCACTGGTCCTCGCCGCGCGAGCGGGCCTCCATGTCCTCGAGCTGCCGCTCGAGGCGCTGGACCTCGGTCCGCCGGTTGGTGATCCACCAGATGCCGTAGAGCAGCACGCCGCCGACCGCGACCACGCTGGGCACCTTGGACAGGGCGCGCTCGGTCAGCTCCGGCAGCGGCGTCTTGGCGAGCGCCGTATGGAATCCCAGCTGCTCGAACGGCACGCTGCTCAAGTAGAGCACGGACGTGCCGCCCGCCTCCTCGACGCCGTACACGCGGCTCACGTAGCGGCCGGGCTCGGCGGCGATGCGCGCGTAGGCCTCCCGCACCAGCCCGTCGCGGTCGCCGGACCTGGTCGCCCCGGTGGGGCAGACCTCGGCGCACGCCGGCGGCTGGCCGCGCTGCAACCGAGGCGCGCAGAAGCGGCACTTCTGCACCTTGGGATAGGTGCTCTGCCACTCGTAACGCGGCACGTCGAAGGGGCAGGCCTGGATGCAATAGCGGCAGCCGATGCACTTGGCCGCGTCGTAGAGCACCGGCCCGGCGGCCGTCTTGGTGAAGGCTCCCACGGGGCAGGCCGCGGCGCACGCCGGGTCGAGGCAGTGCTGGCACATACGGCGCACGTAGGCGCCGTCATGCTCCTCGAGGGCGGTGAACGCGGTCGCGGACAGCGCCGGCTCAGCCTCTCCCGGGAGCCGGTTCTCCTCCTTGCACGCCGCCTGACAGGCGCCGCACCCCACGCACATCGGGATGTCGATCAGCATCGCTTGCCGCGTGCTCATGCCTGTCTCTCCGATCGCGGCGCGGCCACCCGGCCCCTCACCGGACCTCGAGGAACTCCCGTTCGAACCGGCTCCAGACCTCGGGAGCCACGTGCTTCATGGCGCCGGGGGCGGGGGCGCCGCCGTCCTGCAGCGCGGCCGGGCTCAAGGCCGGGCCGGCACCGGCCAGGACGTCGCGCAGGCGCGCGAACTCCCCGCGGATCCAGCTCGTGGTCTCCTCGCCGATCAGCATGCTCTTGAGGTCGGCGGCGTGCTCCGGCTCGATCTCCAGCACCCACCCTTCGAAGAACGGCGCGGCGGCAGGCGGGGCGGGGCGGCGGGCGATGGCCGGGTTGACGGTCACGATGCGGGCCGCTAGGGGACTGCGCACCGTGAGTCGGTGGTCGCCCTCGGCGAGCGCGAACAAGGGCTCGCCGCGCGCGACGCGATCGCCGGGGCGGGCGAGCAGCTCGACGCGCGGGCGGTCGAGCAGCCGGGCGACGAAGTCGTCGACGCCGAGCCAGGCGCGGCCGGAGGGGAACAGGTTGAGCCAGGTGTGCGAACGGGCGAAGAAGACGCCCTGCGGCAAGCGCAGCGCGGCACCTTCGGGAGCCCGGGCCGGGGCGGGGGCGGCATGCCGCTGACGGCGGTGGAGCACCCAGTCGAGGCCGAGGAAGAAGGCGATCATCGCGAGTACGAGGAGGACGGTCATGAGTTCGGCTCCTGCCCGGGAGCGCCCGGGCGGCGTGCGAGCGCAGGGCTTCGGCGGCGCTCGCGGAGCGGATTCGGGCTCGGTGGACATACCGAACCGCACGCTCGGCACCTCCTTGCTATGGAAGTACCGTGCCAGCGTGAGCGGCACAGCTTCTATTACATTGGTAGTAAGTGCGTTAGAGACAAGAAAGGACTTCGAAATCTCAGGTCTGGAGGGCGTTCGTGTGTGGAGATTCCCAACAGTAACCAGAGCGCGAGCATGACGAGGGCCGTATTAGGGCGAAAATTCAGGGTTCTAGAAGCGTTGAGAATCGCCACAGTGAGTGTCGTATATCTCGACATTCAAGAGAGTCCAGAGGACGTGGTAGGGCCGGCCGGTTGCGGCGGAGCACAGCAGGCCCGGCCCGGGGCCTAGGCGTACACCAGGCGCAGGAGCGCGAAATACCGCTCGGGGCCGAGCATGTCGGAAACGGAGGCAAGGGGCTCGCCCCCGTCTGCCAGGGCGGGATCGCTCGGGGTTCGGGAGCGCAAGGCGCGGAGCAGCTCGGTGCGGAAGCGGCGCGCGTCGTGGGCGTAGAGATGGGCGGCGGCGTCGGCTTCGAGCAAGGAGGAGTACTCCTGGGAGGCCTTCTCGCGGTCGGGCTCGAGTTCGTAGAGCCAGCCTTCGTCGCAGGGCCGGGACATGACCAGGTGGGGGCGCTCGGCGAGGGCGGGGTTCACGCGGGTCAGCCTGCCGTCGACCGGCGCGGCGACGGGGAAGGTGCCCCCCTCCATGACGATCCACACGTGCGCGTCGCCCTTCTGGAGGGAGTCGCCGGGGCGGGGCTGGACGACCGTGCGCGGATGCTGGAAGGCGTTGGCTAGGTAGGGATCGATGCCGACGCGCACCAGCGAGGCCTGGTCCGCGGTCGGGCCGACGAGCGATACCCAGCAGTGACCGCGGCTATAGCGGCGATCCGGCGGCAACTGGCCCGGGGCGGCCGCCTCGGCCGGGGCCTCCGTGGGGGCAGGAGCCTCGGGGTGGAAGTGCTTGCGCATCGCCTGGTCGAGCGCGCAGCGCTCGCACTCGAAGGCACGGTCGCAGAGCTGGTAGGAGAGGATTCCGGCCGCCATCCACACGCACCGGAGCTCTTCCGGCGGCAGGCAGGGGTATCCACGGTCGGCGGGGGTGGTCGGCATGACGTCGCTCCTTCCGGGCTTGTTACCTGACCTCGAGGAATTCGTGCTCGAAACGGTTCCAGATCTCTTGATCCACGTGCTGCATGGCGCCGGCGACCGGCGGCCCGCCGTCCTGGAGCATAGCCGGGCTGAGCGCCGGGCCGGCCCCGGCGAGCAGATCCCGCAGGCGGCCGAACTCCGCTTGCATCCAGGTGGCGGCTTCCTCGCCCAGCAGCAGGCCCTTGAGGTCCTCGGCGTGGTCGGGCTGCAGCTGGCAGGCCCAGTTCTCGCAGAACGGGGCCCGCGCCGGCAACGCGCCGTGCCGGACGATCTCGGCGTTCACCTCGACCACCGCAGCATCGATGGGGGAGCGGACGGTGAGCCGATGCTCCCCGTCCTGGATGCGCAGGAGAGGCTCCCCGCGGGCCACGCGGCTGCCCGCCGGCTTGAGAACCTCGACGCGGGGGGCGGCGAGCACCCGGGCGACGAAGTCGTCGAGGCCGAGCCAAGCCCGGCCGGAGGGCAGCAGGCTGAGCCAGGTGTGGGACGGCGCGAAGAAGACCCCGCGCGGCAGCCGAACAGCGGCGGGGTCCCGGCCCGCCGCAACCCCGGCCCGCGCGCGGGCCCTCTGGCCGCGGTGCAGCAGCCAATCGGCGAGCAGGAAGGCGGCGACCATCATGAGAACCAGGACGACCGTCATGGCTTGGTCTCCTGCCCGAGTACGTCGGACGGCGTGGGAAGAGGCAGCCGCGCATCTGCTAGGAGTGGTCCTGCGGGCCGCGGCCCACCACCCATCGCCGAACTGATTGGGAAGATTCGTGCCAGCATCCGGGAGGATCACGAAACGACTTGATAATCAGTGCGTTGCGAGCGAAAGGGAGGTCTACTCCACCGGCAGGATGTGAATCTGAGTGCCGAGATTCCCAGCACTGCGGCGCCGGGGCCTCACGAGCAGAGCTCTTGAGGCCGGTAATCGCCCTGCGGGAGACAAGTGTCGAAGTATTCCACACCACTGTCGGGAATTGCGGCGGTCGAAGCGAATCAGAGGCGCTTCCATCTGCCGCGAGCCCGGCCCGGGCCGTGCGGTCGCGCGGGAATCGCAGCCGGCTGGGCCGTCAATCTTCGTGGCAATTGCTGCAGGCGCTGCGGTCGGGCAAGGGATTGCCGCCCGCCAGCGTGTGGCAGCCCGAGCACTCCAAGCCCGCGTCGACATGGACCTGGTGGGAGAACTTGCCGCGGAAGCTGTCCACGGTGCGGCCGGTCACGTCGCCGTGGCACTTGGCGCAGGCGGAGGGCGCGGCCCGGCCCCCCCGGTGGTGACACGGGACGCAGCCCGCCGCAGCGAAGCGTACGACCTCGTGCGGGGCCCGCTCCTCGTGAGGGCGATGGCAGGCGGCGCACTCCAGCGTCGCCCTCGCGAGGTGGGGCGCGTGGGAGAAGGCTCGGCTGGCGAATGGGCCGGCCTGATTCTCGACGCCCTGGTGGCAGGTGAGGCAAGGCGCGGAGCCCGAAGGGAAGCTCGGCCACGGGCGCGCCAGCGCCGCCAGCCCGCGGGCGGCGCGCGCCGCGTTCATCTGTTCGTGGGCTTTCTCGAGCATCATGGGAGCCGGTCTCGATGCCGACAAGCGTGCCGCGCGCGACCGGCGCGATGCTCCGCCTCGGTCGCGGGCAGCGGCGCTCAGCGCGCGGCCTGCAGGGTCTGCCGACCGCCGCGCTCCCGCGTCTGCATGCGCTCCTGGGCGCGCCGCACGGCCGCCAGGACGGCAGCCGCCAGCGTCAGCAGCGCGCCGATCCAAACCAGGTTCACGAGCGGCTTGGTGGAGAGCTCGACCAGCGCCACATCCGCCCCGGACGCCGCCGCCCCGGGCAGCAGCACGGCGACGCGCGCGTGGTCGGCGTCCACCCCCGCCACCGCCAGCCGGCCGAGCCCCGGCACCTCCGCCGGCACGCTCTCGTTGCCGCCGGGGCCGGGCTTCATGGCCGGTGAGACGCGCACCGGCCGGCCGCCGTACTTCCGCACGTCGATGTCCGCGTGGATGACTTCCTGCGGCTGCGTCTCCATCCGGAAGCCGGCGAAACGGTAGAGGGCGCCGCCGACCTCCACCTCCTTGCCGGCCTCCAGCCAGGTCACGCCGTCCTGCGCCACCTGCGCCGACTGCACCTCGAGCGGCGAGAGGTAGAGGTCGCGCAGCCCGTGGATCGCGGGCGACCGCATCATACCGTCGCCCATCGGCGAGGCGAGCAGCTTGGGACGGGCGTCGAAGCGGAAGTCCCCGCTCTCGACGCGGATGCGCAGCCGCTGCTCCCCGCGGCGGGGGCCCGGCTCCTGACCCTCGTAGGTCAGCGTGTAGCCGAGTGCCTGGACGCCCGTCCCCTGGGGCAGGCGGACCTGCTGGCTGCGGCTCAGAGCCGTGGAGACCACGATACCCAGAGTCATGAGCGCCACGCCCACGTGGCCGAGATTGCCCGCCATCTGCCGCCAGCCGCGCCGGGCGTTCCCGACCGTGGCCCACAGGTTGGCGCCCAGCGCGGCGCCCGTGACCGCCGCCAGCGACAGGAAGATCGGCTGGTGGATGCCGCCGGCCGCCGCGCCTGCGACCGCGACGACCCCGAGCCCGGCGGCCGAGATCAGCGGCCCGGCGCCCTTGCCGGCGTCCTGCCGGGCGGCGCGCAGCGCCGGTGTGACCGCCAGGAGCGCCAGCACGGCCAGGCCGAGCCAGACGATGATCCCTTCGTAGAAGCGCGTGTGCACGCTGGCCGGCTGGCCCATGAGGGTGGTGATGAGCGGCGCGGTGGTGCCCACCGACACCAGGATGGCGAGCACGCTCAGAGCCAGAAGTCCCGCCCACAGAGCCGCTTCCCGGCTGGGCGCCAGCCAGTCGCAGCGCGGCGACTCGAGGCTCCGCCAGCGGGCGACGAGCAGGCCGACGGCGATCGCTGCGCTGCTTCCCAGGAAGGCGATGAGCGGAGCGTTCAACCCCGAGTTGGCGAACGAGTGCACCGAGAAGTCCTGCAGCACGCCGCTGCGGGTCAGGTACGTGCCGCCGAGCACGGTGACCCAGCCGAGCAGCGCCAGGGCGAGGTTGGTGCGCACCACCGCGCCGGTGGCCCGCTGGATGAGCAGGCCGTGCAGCAGCGCCACGGCGACCAGCCATGGGATGAGCGAAGCGTTCTCCACCGGGTCCCAGCCCCAGTAACCGCCCCAGCCCAGCACCTTGTAGGCCCAGACGCCGCCGAGGCCGATGCCGGCACCGAGAGAGATCACCGCGAACAGGGCCCAGGGCCACACCATGCGGTCCCAGTCCCGGTACTCGCGGCGCGCCAGCGCGGCGGCGGCGAGCCCGAATGGCACCAGGAGCGCGGCGTAGCCGACGAAGAGCACCGGCGGGTGGATGATCATCCACGGGTCTTCCAGCAGGGGATTGAGCCCTTGGCCGTCCGGGGGGACCACCGCACCCATCCGGAAAGGGCTCTTCACCATGAGCAGGACCATCATGAACAGCTGCGCCAGGCTCACGAAGAACATCGCCGGGCGGGTCAGCGGCCCGGGCTGCCGCAGGAGCGCCAGCCCCAGGAGCGCGCCGATCATCGACCACAGGAGGATGCTGCCCTCCTGGCCTGCCCAGGAGGCGGCGAGACTCATCGCCGGGGAGAGGGCGCGGGAGCTGAACTGCGCCACGTACTCGTACTCGAAGCGGTGCGCCACGAAGTAGACGCCGAGCAACGCCATCGCCGCCACGAGCAGGAGAGCGTGGCTCACGAAGGCCCACTCGCCGGCCCGCGAGCTCTTGCGGCCGCGCAAAGGTCCGAGACAGAGGACGATGGCGGCGACGGCTCCCAGCAAGGCGAGCTTGAGCAGCAGGTCACCGAGGTTCATTCCGACTCCTCCGGCGGGATCCCAGCGATCGATTCGCGACCTGCGGTGCGGCGGTCCCCGGGTGGTCGCCTTCCCGGCGCGCGTTCAGCGAATGGCGGTCGCTCTCCGGCTCTGCAACATGCGTGCCCGGCAGCATACAGCGAACCCGGTGGCGTGCGGCAGGCGCGCGGATACGTCCGGCTGGGGTCTGCCCCGGGGCTGTGACGCTCGCCCCCGGTGGCCCCGGTGTCTGGGCGGTTCCGGTATCTCGCTTCCGGCGTGCGCCTGGGCCCGGCAGCCGTCGTGACTGCGGGACGGCCCAAGGGCGCCGGGCCGCGCCGCCAGCCTAGGTTTCTGCCCCGAAACTCCCGCTCCAGAAGTGGGTGCCTGGCCACGTGACAGTATCGGAGGATGACTCCCGCTAGTGACGGCGGTCATACTGTCTCCCCCAAGGGCCAGCTTGTCTCGGCTCCTCGGGGACCCGATGACACCGACCGGACCCCGCACCACCTGCTGCAGCGGCAGCGTGCTGTCCTCGGAGCAAGGACCCGCTCAGGGTTCGTCTCGGGCCGGGATGGCCGTGGCTTCGGCGGGTGCGGCAGCCCCGGCGTCGGCACCAGGCTGGCAATCCAGCCCACCTCGCTGATCAGGAGTGCCCGCTACGGCTCTGGCAGTGGTCTCCCTCACCCGGAGCGGACCCGCGAACCATGGATGCCTTGGCACGCCTGTCCCGGGGCCTTACCTTGAGCGCGGGTCGCAGCCTGGCCGACGGGGGGCTGCTCACCGAGTCGACGCAGTCCGCCGGCGCCGTGAGAAGGACCCTTGGGAGAAGACGCGCATGCGCGATGCGGGAAAGGACTCGGGGCTCGCCGCAACGGCCTGGCCGGCAGCCCCGGCAGCGCGACCGGAAGGGAAGAAATGAGCGGCGCGCCGGCGGCGTACGGGCGGCGTCTGGCGCAGGGCGCGGCTGGGCTCCTGATCGTCTCCGCACTGGGGCTGGGCGGCCGGTGGATCGCGCAGGCCAAGCCCTCCGGTCCGGCGCGCAACTGCTTCGACTGCCATCAGGAGTCGAAGCGGGATTTCCAGCGCAAATACGCGCACCCGGCGGTCCAGAAGGGCGACTGCGGCGCCTGCCACCTGAGCCACGGCTTCACGCAGAAGCTGGTGCTCAAGAAGCCGCTGCCCGAGCTCTGCTTCGACTGCCACAAGGACCTCAGGGCGGCGCCCGCCCCCGAGCACCAGCACGCCGCCTTCGCCGAGGGCCAGTGCCTCGGCTGCCACGAGCCGCACGCCACCGATCTGCCGCACCTGGTGCGTGCCGGCGGCCCGCAGACCTCGTGCTTCCAGTGCCACGACGGGGCCGCCAAGCAGATGACGGCCGCCGCCGTCCACACTCCGTTCAAGGAGGGCAAGTGCGAGGCCTGCCACGTGGCGCACGGCGGCAAGGCCGCGCACCTGCTCACCGTCGAGGGCGACGCGCTGTGTGCCGGCTGCCACGCGGCGGCCCAGACCGAGACCCAGCACGCGCAGGTGCGGCGTGGCGGGCTGGCCTGCCTCGACTGCCACGAGGCGCACGCCTCCGAGCAGCCGAAGTTGGCGCGCGGCGCCGCCCACGCGCCGGTGGCCGCCGGGCAGTGCGAGTCGTGCCACGAGATGGCGGGGGGCAAGCCCGGCAAGCTGGTCGCCGAGGCCCCGGAGCTGTGCGTGACCTGCCACGCCGACCTGGCCGGACTCGACAAGAAGGCCCACCCGCACGCCCCGGCGGCGGAGGGCCAGTGCCTCACCTGCCACGACCCGCACCGCGGCGGCGCCGCCGGCCACCTGCTCAAGGACAAGCAGACGGCGCTGTGCGGCGAGTGCCACTCCGACGTCGCGCAGGCCGCCAAGACCGAGCCGGTGGGCCACAAGGCGTTCACCGACGGCCAGTGCAGCGCGTGCCACGAGGTGCACGGCTCCGACCGCGCCAAGCTGGCCAAGAGCGATGACGGCGCCATGTGCCTGCCGTGCCATCGGGATCTCGGCCGGCGCGTCGCCGCCCTCAAGGGCGTCCACCCGCCGGTGGCCAGGAAGAACTGCCTCAAGTGCCACGCGCCGCACGCCGGCAAGCTCGCCAAGCTGTTGACCCGCGACGAGCGCGGGCTGTGCATGAGCTGCCACCTGAACCTCGACACGCAGCTGGCAGGCCAGGAGCGGCACCCGCCGTACAGCATCGGCAACTGCGGCGCCTGCCACGACCCGCACCAGGCCGACGGCGAACATCTGGTGAAGGCCGAGCCCGCCGGGCTGTGCGAGTCCTGCCATCCCGAGGTGCTGCGCCAGGAGCTGGCGCAGGAGCACACGCACCCGCCCGCCAAGCAGGGCGGGTGCCTCAGCTGTCACGGGCCGCACGGCGGTCAGGGCAAAGCGCTGCTCACCGGCAAACCGCCGAAGCTGTGCGTGACCTGCCACGCCGACATCGGCGCCAAGCTCGCCTCGGCGGGCGCGCACACGGCCGCGGCGCAGGGGCGCTGCGCCGCCTGCCACGAGCCGCACGGCTCGCCCAAGGCCAAGCTGCTCAAGGCGGAGGGCAACGCCCTGTGCACGCCCTGCCACCGCGGCATCGGCAAGACCGCCGACCGCGTCCACGCGCCCGTGGCGCAGGGGGAGTGCGCGTCCTGCCACGATCCCCACGGCGGCGCGGCCGGCGGCGCGCTGGTCAAGGCGGTGCCCGGCCTGTGCACCGACTGTCACGACGCGGCCGACGGCGATCTCAAGGCCAAGCACGGCGGCGCCGACCTGGCGGTCGCCAAGTGCCTGGGCTGCCACACGCCGCACGAGTCGAAGGCCGCGGCCTTGATGCCGGCGCACGCCCACCCCGGCTTCGCCGACCAGGGCTGCTCCGCCTGCCACGCCGAAGGTCGGCCGGCGGGGGTCGCGAGCCTCGCCGCGCCCGGGGGCCGGCTCTGCGCCGGGTGCCACTCCGACGTGTCGCGAGCCAAGACGGCGGCCGCCAGGCTGCACCCGCCGGTCCGGGAAGGGCGGTGCGTGGTCTGTCACACGCCGCATGCCTCGGACCGCGACGCGCTCCTGCTGCAGACGCCGCAGCGGCTCTGCCAGAGCTGCCACCCGCAGGCCGCCAAGGAGGCGGCGCTGGCCCACGGCCATCCGCCGGCCGCGGCGGGCGAATGCGCGGCCTGCCACGATCCGCACCAATCGGCGCAGGTGGGGCTGCTGAAGGACCGCCTGGACAAGCTGTGCGGCACCTGCCACACCGAGCTGGCCGAGCGTCTGCAGGAGGGCAAGCCGCACGCCCCGGTGGCCATGGGCCGCTGCCTGCTCTGCCACGCCCCGCACGGCTCGGCCAACGAGCACATGGCGGTGCGGCCCGGGGCCGCGCTGTGCACCGGCTGCCACGCGCGGAAGTCCCCGGGCATGGCCGCCAAGCACCCGGGCATGAACCTGGCCGCGGTGCGGTGCAGCTCGTGCCACGATCCGCACGTCCAGGCGAAGACGGCCAAGGGCCTGCTGCGTCCGGCGCAGCACCTGCCGTTCGCGCGCAGGCAGTGCGAGTCCTGCCACACCAGCCGGGGCAGCGCGGGCCTGACGGCCAAGGGCGCGGACCTGTGTCTGAAGTGCCACGAGACCTTCCGGCCGGTGCTGGCCCGGCCGGTGGTGCACGCGCCGCTGCGCGGCGAGAAGGCGTGCGTCGCGTGCCACGATCCGCACGCCGGCGCGGCGGCGCCGATCCTCGCCGCCAAGGCCGACCAGCTCTGCTGGCGCTGCCACGACCGCGCGCTCGTCAAGGGCAAGCGGGTGCACGCCGCGCTCGAGCAGGGCTGCGGCAGCTGCCACGATCCCCACGCCTCGGATCACCAGCGGCTGCTGAGCCGGAACGTCGACGATCTCTGCCGGACGTGCCACACGGACCTCTCGAAGCACCACCACCCGACGGGCGGCGAGGGCGCCAAGCCGGATGCGCGCACCGGCGACCCGCTGACCTGCGTGAGCTGCCATCGGCCGCACGCCGGCGACGAGGTCGCGCTGCTGACGCACGAGCCCAAGCGCGAGCTGTGCGCGCAGTGCCACGATCCGGGCGTGGCGCCGCCGCCGGGGAAATGACCCGGGAGCGGAGGGGCGGACCCTCGTCGATCGCCGGCGCCGCCGGGGGGCGCCGCGTGCGGCTTGACAGCCGGTGCGCCCCCGGCGGTAGAGTGCGCGGGTTCTGTGCGCTTCGGGTTTCCGCGGACCCCCCGCGGGGTGCCGCCGCGCGGGTCGCGGAGGAGGCGGAGCCAGCGTGAGACGCCGCTCGTTCCTGGACTGGCTGGTCGGGATCTTCGGGACCGCGCTGGCGGCCCTCGTGGCCTACCCCGTGGCGCGGTTCCTCGTGCCTCCCAAGATCCCCGAAGCCACCACCCGCCGCGTGCTCGCCGCCCAGCCGGACGAGCTCGCCCCCGGCGCCTTCAAGATCTTCCCCTTCGGCAGCCGGGCCGGGATCCTGATCCGCGACGCCGACGGCGGCTATCGCGCCCTCTCGGCCGAGTGCACGCACCTCGCCTGCACCGTGCAGTACCGCAAGGAGAGCCACAGCATCTGGTGCGCCTGCCACAACGGCGTCTACGACGTCGAAGGCCGGAACGTCTCGGGGCCGCCGCCCCGGCCCCTCGAGAAGTGGGTGGTGCACGTCACCGCCGAGGGCGTGGTCGTCGAGCTGGGAGCCCGGGCGTGAACGGCCGGCTGGGCGGATGGCTGCGCGGCCGGCTCGGCCTGGACGTCTTCACGCACCTCGCCGAGAAGAAGGAGGTGCCGGTCCACAAGCACTCCTTCTGGTACTACTGGGGCGGCATGACGCTGTTCCTCTTCGGCGTCCAGGTGGGCACCGGCATCCTGCTCCTGCTCTACTACCGGGCGAGCGCCGACGAAGCGTACGAGAGCGTGCGCTTCATCATGACGCAGGTGCATTTCGGCTGGCTCATCCGGTCCATCCACTCGTGGAGCGCCAACCTCATGGTGGGCGCCGCCATGGTCCACATGTTCAGCGTCTTCCTCATGAAGGGCTACCGCGCGCCGCGCGAGGCGACCTGGTTCTCGGGCATGGCCCTGCTCGGCCTGGCGCTGGCCTTCGGCTTCAGCGGCTACCTGCTGCCCTGGAACCAGCTCGCTTTCTTCGCCACCAAGGTAGGCACCGACATCACCGGCGACCTGCCGTTGCTCGGGCCGTTCCTCAAGCGCTTCCTGCTGGGCGGCGAGCAGATCACGGGCGGGACGCTGACCCGCTTCTACGGCTTCCATGTCGCCGTGCTCCCGGCGATCACCACCGCCCTGCTGGGCCTCCACCTCTACCTGGTGCAGTTCCACGGCATGAGCGTGCCGCCGTCGGTCGAGGCCGCGGGGGGGCCCCGGCGGTCCCTCAAGTTCGTCCCCGAATTCCTGCTGCGCGACAGCGTCGGCTGGCTCGCCGCGCTGGGGGTGCTGGGGTTGCTGGCCGCGCTGTTCCCTTGGGAACTGGGGCTCAAGGCGGACCCCTACGTGCCGGCGCCACCCGGCATCCGGCCGGAGTGGTACTTCGGCTGGATGTTCCAGACGCTGCGCGTGCTGCCGGCGCACGTCCTGGGCTTCGAGGGGGAGTTCCTCGGGATCATCGCCATCGGGCTGGCCGCGGCGGTGTGGCTCCTCGTGCCTCTGCTCGACGACCCGCTCGGCCGCGACCGGCGGGCGCGGCTGTGGACCGCGGTCGGGTGGCTGGCGATCGCCTACGTCGTGATCCTCACCGGGCTCTCCTACCGATGAGCCCGCGCCCGCGCCGCACGGCGCCCGCCCGGACGCTACTCGGACTCGCCGGCCTGCTGACGCTCGGCGGGTTCGTGGTGGCCCCGGCCCGCGCCGCCGTGGACCACTGCCAGAAGTGCCACTCCGAGCAGGACGGCAAGGCGGGGGAGGCGGCGCGCAAGTACGCCGCCGACATCCACGCGCGCCGCGGCATCCCGTGCTCCGGGTGCCACGGCGGCGACCCGAACGACCCCGAGCCCACCGGCATGGACCCCGGGCAGGGCTTCCGCGGCGTGCCGGCGCGCGCCGAGATCGTGGGCCTGTGCGTCGCTTGCCACGCCGACGCGGCCCGCATGAAGCGCTACAACCCGCGGCCGTACATCTTCTCGGTGGACGAGTTCCGCACCAGCGTGCACGGCCGGCGCCAGGCCACCGACCCCAAGGTGGCCACCTGCATCAGCTGCCACGGCGTGCACGACATCCGGCCGCACACCGACCCCGCCTCGCCCGTCTATGCCGCCAACGTGCCCGCCACCTGCGCCAAGTGCCACAACGCGGATTACATGAAGGGCTACGGCATCCCCACGAACCAGTACTCCCTCTACGTCCGGAGCGTGCACGGGCAGGCGCTGCTCGAGAAGGGCGATCTCTCGGCGCCGGCCTGCAACGACTGCCACGGCAACCACGGGGCGGCGCCTCCGGGGGTGGAGAGCATCTCGATGGTCTGCGCCACCTGCCACGGCCGCGAAGGGGAGCTGTTCGCCAAGAGCAAGATGGCCGAGGGGATGAAGCACATCCCGACGGCGCGGGGCTGCGAGACCTGCCACGGCAACCACGGCGTCAAGCACCCGACCGATGCGATGCTCTCGACGGCCGCGGGCGTGGGCGCCTGCACCGGCTGCCACGAGCCCGGCTCGACGGCCGACCGCGCCACACTGTTCATCGCCAGCGGGCTCGACACCCTCAAGTGGAAGGTGGCCGGCGCCGAGAGTCTGCTGGCGATGGCCGAGCTCAAGGGCATGGACGCGTCGCTCGGCCGCGAACGGCTGCGCGCGGCGCGCGACCAGCTGATCGGTCTGCGGGCCGCGCTGCACGCCTTCGACGGGGAGCAGATCACGAGCGTGCTGCAGACCGGTTTCGAGCACGCCACCGCGGCGCGGGAGCAGGGCGCCGGCGCCTTGCGCGACTGGCGCGTGAGGCGCCTGGGGCTGGCGGCGGCGCTGGCGGTCATCCTGGTGTTGATCGCCCTGCTGGTCGGCCGCATCCGGGCCCTCGCGGTGGCGCGGTCGGCGCCGGGGCCGCCGGGCGCCTAGGCTCCGCCTGAAGACGCCACGCGGGCCGCGCCGGGGCGGCAACCGGCGTTCCCCCGAGACGGCTTCTCGGCTGAAGACGCCCCTGCTCACCGTCGGTTAGCCATCCGGTCCGGACCGCGCGGCGCTCTGGTATTATGTCTCAGGTCATATTGGATCCAGCGCCGCGTTCAGGCCCGCCCGCGCCCGGGAAACGGTGTGCGTGCGCCCCGCAG